>JABLTH010068951.1_pt1 | contig 20027 bp, 14 predicted proteins | sample 7875711 | NCBI WGS metagenome assembly JABLTH01 (sample SAMN14941262, study PRJNA633318) | bioreactor metagenome | isolation source: bioreactor | place: China | collected 2019-03-05 | reverse complement strand
GATGAAGCCGCGCTTGACCTTGCGGGTGCGGGTCATCTCGCCGTCGTCGGCGTCGAGCTCCTTGTGCAGGATCAGGAAGCGGTGGATCTGGCTGCCGGCCAGCAGCTCGTCGCGCGCCAGGTCGGCGTTGACCTGCTCGACGCAGTCGCGGATCAGCGCGTACACCTCCGGCTTGGCCGCCAGGTCGGTGTAGCCGGCGTAGGGCAGGTTGCGCCGCTCGGCCCAGTTGCCCACCGCCTCGAAGTCGATGTTGATGAAGGCGCAGACCTTCTCGCGCTTGTCGCCGAAGGCCACCGCCTCCTTGATGTGGGGGAAGAACTTCAGCTTGTTCTCGACGTACTTGGGCGCGAACATCGCCCCGTCGTTGGCGCCGCCCATCAGGCGGCCGACGTCCTTGGCGCGGTCGATGATCTTCAGGTGGCCGGAGGCATCGAGGAAGCCGGCGTCACCGGTGTGGTACCAGCCGTCGGCGGTCAGCACCTCGGCCGTGGCCTGCGGGTTCTTGTAGTACTCCTTCAGCAGCCCCGGCGACTTGACCAGCACCTCGCCCTGGTCGGACAGGCGGATCTGCACGCCGTCGCAGGGCACGCCCACCGTGTCGGCCTTGGCCTCGTGGTCGGGCTGCAGGCAGACGAAGACGGCGGTCTCGGTCGAGCCGTAGAGCTGCTTGAGGTTGACGCCGATCGAGCGGTAGAAGCTGAACAGGTCCGGCCCGATGGCCTCGCCGGCGGTGTAGGCCACCCGCACCCGCGACAGGCCGAGCGTGTTGCGCAGCGGGCCGTAGACCAGCACATTGCCCAGGGCATAGTGCAGGCGGTCCAGCAGCCCGACCGGCCGGCCGTCCAACAGCGCGGTGCCCACGCGCCGGGCCAGCGCCATGAAGTGCTGGAACAGCGCCCGCTTCGGCCGTGCCGCGTCCTCCATGCGGATCATCACCGAGGTCAGCATGCCCTCGAAGACGCGCGGCGGCGCGAAGTAGTAGGTCGGCCCGATCTCCTTCATGTCGATCGACACCGTCGAGGCCGATTCGGGGCAGTTGACGATGTAGCCGCAGGCCAGCCACTGCGCGAAGCTGAAGATGTTCTGCCCGATCCAGGCCGGCGGCAGGTAGGCCAGCACTTCCTCGTGCTCGCTCAGGCGGTCGAAGCTCTTGCCGGCCGCGGCGCGGTCGAGCAGCGAGAAGTGGGTGTGCACCACGCCCTTCGGGTTGCCGGTGGTGCCCGAGGTGAAGAACATCGCCGCCACGTCGTCGGCCTGGCCCTTGGCGACCTCTTCGGCGAACAGCTGGGGGTGGGCGCGGTCGTGCGCACGGCCGTCCTCGAGCAGCGCATCCAGCGCGGCCAGGCCCGGCTCCTGGTAGTGGCGCAGGCCGCGCGGGTCGTCGTACCAGATGCGGGCGAGCTGCGGGCACTGCGGGCGCACCTCGAGCAGCTTGTCGACCTGCTCCTGGTCCTCGACGATCGCGAAGGCCACCTCGGCGTTGTTGATCGGGAAGACGAACTCGGCGGCCACCGCGTCCTGGTACAGCGGGACGGGGATCGCGCCCAGCGCCTGGGCGGCCAGCATCGACGCCGTCAGCCGGGGCCGGTTGTCGCCGATCACGACCACGTGCTGGCCGCGCCGCAGGCCGGCGGCGGCCAGGCCGCAGGCGAGGTGGCGCACACGCTCGGCCAGCTCGCCCCAGGTGGTGGTCTGCCAGATGCCGTATTCCTTCTCGCGCAGCGCGGCGGCCTGGGGCCGTCGGGCCGCATGGTCCAGCATCAATCGAACAAAGGTCGTCTGCACGGTGCCCTGTCTCCGGTGGCCTGCGGCTTCGGGCCCCGTGGGGGGGCGGCCGCATCGTCGATGGAGCGGATACTAGGCCGAAGTTTGACGCCATGTTGTCGGTTGGACGACAATCTGCGGGTCTGCCTGCTACGGACTTTCCCGCATCGCCCCCCGCCCATGACCGCCACGGAAGCCCGCCCCTTGCGCGAACGCGCGCGCGCGCCCAGCGAGGCCGAGCTGGCCAGCATTCCGTGGCTGGCGCTGCTGGAGCCCGACGCCCAGCGCATGGCCCGGGCCGGCATCGTGCTCGCCCACGCCGGCCCGGGCGAACTCATTTGCCGCATCGGCCGGCCGGCGACCTACTGGTTCGGCGTGCTCGACGGCCTGCTGAAGATGAGCAACGAGCCCGGCGCGGGCGCGCCGATCACCTTCACCGGCGTGCCGCCGGGCGCCTGGTTCGGCGAGGGCACGCTGCTCAAGCGCGAGCCCTACCGCTACAACATCGAGCCCTTGCGCCGCAGCACCGTGGCCGGGCTGCCGGTGGACACCTTCCACGAGCTGCTGGAGCACAGCATCCCGTTCAACCGCTTCGTGCTGAACCAGCTCAACGAGCGGCTCGGCCAGTTCATCGCCGCGCGCGAGACCGACCGGCTGAACGACCCCGACACGCGCGTGGCGCGCAACCTCGCGGCGCTGTTCCACCCGGTGCTGTACCCGGGGGTCGGGCAGCTGCTGCGCATCACGCAGCAGGAGCTGGGCTACCTCGTCGGGCTGTCGCGCCAGCGGGTCAACGAGGCGTTGCAGGCGCTGCAGGCCCAGGGGCTGATCGCCATCGAGTACGGCGGCGTGCGCGTGCTCGACCTGCCGCGGCTGCGCTGCTACGCGCCGGCGCCCTGAGGCGGCGCGCTCAGGCCGCCCAGGCGGCCGCGAGCTCGCGGGTGAGCACGGCGGCCGGGCCCTCGCGGCATCCGCTGCGGTTCTGGCCGGACCACAGCGGCGTGAAGTCGGCGCGCCCCTGCGCCTCGGCCCAGGCGCGCAGCGGTGCGATCGCCGCGGTGGCGAGCGGGAAGGCCGGCGCCAGCGGGCTGATCGGCCCCCAGTCGCGCATCGCGCGGTTGACGATGCCGCGCGCCGGCCGGCCGGTGAAGACGTTGGTCAGCGCGGTCGGCGCGTCGGTCTTCAGCGCCGCGCGGTGCAGCGGGCCGGTCGTGGCCTCGTCGCACAGCAGGTAGGCGGTGCCGACCTGCACGCCGGCCACGCCGAGCGCCCGCGCGGCGCGCACGCCCGCGGCGTCGGCGATGCCGCCGGCCGCGATGACCGGCCGCTGCACGGCCCGCACCACCTGCGGCCACAGCGCGAAGCTGCCCAGCTGCATGCCGAGGTCCTCGCTGAGGAAGATGCCGCGGTGGCCACCCGCCTCCAGCCCCTGCGCGATGATCGCGTCGGCGCCATGGGCCTGCAGCCAGCGCGCCTCGTCGACCGTCGTCTCCGAGGCCAGCACCTTGGAACCCCAGGCCTTGACGCGGGCCAGCAGGTCGGGCGCCGGCAGGCCGAAGTGGAAGCTGACGACCGCCGGCCGGAAGGGCTCGACGACGTCGGCGATCTCGTGGCTGAACGGCGCCCGACCGGGGCCGGCAGGGATCGTCCCCGGGTCGATGCCGGCCTCGCGGTAGGCCGGCATCAGCGCCTCGCGCCAGCGTGCCTCGCGCATCGCGTCGGGTCGCGGCGGCAGGTGGCAGAAGAAGTTGACGTTGTAGGGCGCACGCGTCGCGGCCGTCAGCAGCGTCAGCTCGCGCGCCAGCGCCTCGGGCGACAGCATCGCGGCCGGCAGCGCACCGAGCCCGCCGGCGTTGCAGACGGCGGCGGCGAGCGCGTGCGCCTGCACGCCGGCCATCGGCGCCTGCAGGACGGGGTGCTCGATGCCGAGCCAGCGCGCGAGGTCCATGGCGGGAGGTCCGTTCAATCCAGCGGTTCGTTCGCCGCATGATCCGGCGCCGCGGCCGGGCCGTCAACGCGGGCCGGCCGGCTTCAGGCCGCGAGGTTGCGCACCCCCGCGGCGACATGGCCCGACGGCACGTGCGTCGCCGCGTTGGCCACGTGGCCGGTCTGGTCGTCGAAGAAGAAGTCGGGCTCGAACTCGCGCAGGAACGGACCCTTGGGCAGGCCGCCGAGGAAGTAGGCCTCGTCGACCTCGATCTGCCAGTCCATCAGCGTGCGGATGGCCCGTTCGTGGGCCGGTGCGCTGCGGGCGGTGACCAGCGCGGTGCGCAGCCGGATGCCGCCGGCGCCGGCGTGGCGCTGCAGCCGGTGCAGGGCTTCGAGCAGCGGCTTGAACGGGCCGGGTGGCAGCGGCGTGCCCGCGCGGCTGACCTCGTGGCGCTGGAAGGCCTCGAGCCCCTCGCGCTGGTAGACGGCCTCCGCCTCGTCGGAGAACAGCACCGCGTCGCCGTCGAAGGCGATGCGCAGCTCGTCCGGGTGGGCCTCGGAGGCGCGCGCCGAATGGGGGTAGACCTGGGCCGCGGGCACGCCGGCGTCCAGCGCCTGGCGCACGTCGGCCAGGTTGGCCGAGAGGAACAGCTGCGCGCCCAGCGGCCGCAGGTAGCGCCAGGGGCTCTGGCCGCGGGTTAAGGCGCCGCGCTCGATCGCCAGGCCGTAATGCTGCGCCGAGCGGAACACGCGCATGCCCGAGACCGGGTCGTTGCGCGACAAGATCACCACGTCCACGTGCGGGGCCGCCGCGTCGGCGTTGAAGGCCAGCAGCTTGCGCACCAGCGAGAAGGCGACACCCGGCCGTGCCGGCGCATCCAGGCGCTGCAGCTGCAGCTGCATGTAGGCGCGGTCGTCGTTCGCCTCGAAGACTTGGTTCTCTTCCTCGAAGTCGAACAGCGCACGCGAAGACAGGGCGACGACCAGGCGGCCGTCCAGGGTGGCGGGCATCGGCTGATGATAGGCCCGCCGGCCGGCCCGGCCGGCGACGCGCGCCGCTTCAGTGCACGAAGCCGATCGCGCTCTTCTTGCCGTGGGCCGGCGGCAGGTCGCGCGGCTCTACCGCGTCGCGCCCGTCCAGCCGGGCGTTGCCGAAGCCGGTCATCCAGGCGCGGCGCATCTCGCGCGGCGGCATGGCGGCGAGGCAGGCCAGGGTGTCCTCGCGCGGCGCCGGCTCGAAGCGCTGGCCCCAGTCGTGCTCGCCACGGATGCCCTGGTACAGCCGCAGCGCGATCGCGCGGGCCGCGTCGGCGTCCGGCATCTGGATCTCGAACACGTTGACCCGGTTCAGGATCGGGTCGGGGATGGCGCGCTCGTCGTTCGCGGTCGCGACCCAGATCACCTGGCTCGCGTCGATCGCCACCTCGGCGAACTCGTCGGTGAAGCTGCCGGCCGTGTCGTGCTCGAGCAGGCTGTAGAGCGAGCCGAGCGGGTCGTACGCATGCTCGCCGCGGGCCTTGTCGATCTCGTCGACGACCATCACCGGGTTCGCATAGGGGCCGTCGATCAGGGTCTCGAAGACCTTGCCCGGGCGGGCCCCCTTCCACTGGCTGGAGGCGCCCGACAGCACCCAGCCGGCGGTCAGCGAGCTCATCGAGACGAAGCCCATGCCGGTGCCGAGCAGGTGCGCCACCGCGCGCGCGAAGTGCGTCTTGCCGACGCCGGGCGGCCCCAGCAGCAGCATCGGGGTCAGCTCGAGCGCATCCTTGCTGTCCTGGCACAGCGCCAGCTGGCGCTTCAGGTCGTCGAGCACCTCGTGGAAGTTGGGCAGCTCTTCGTACAGCCGGTCCATCACCGGCAGGCCGGAGGGCTTGACCTGGAAGCGTTCCGGCCCGCGCTCGAGCATGCGCTCGTAGGTGCTGCGCAGCGCCTCGTGCTCACGCGGCGGCAGCTTGTGCAGCTTCTTCTCGACCTCGTCGACGCGGAACAGGTTGCGCACGCGTGCGATCGGCAGCATGCCGCTGACAGCGGGCAGGCGTTGGGCGGATGTGGACATGTGAACCTCCGTCGACATCGATCACCGGCGCTGGGTGCCTAACGGCAAAGATACACCACCGGCCGGACCATTGAAGCAAGAGCGGCGCCAGCGCGAAGCGGCGAACAAGGGCGCGAAGGGCGGGCAGTTGTCGAGCGGCGGATCGTGCGCCCGCCCACACCGGCCGCCCCCCGGGGGAATCCGCGGCGGTGGGGCCCCCGCGCAGCGGTGTCGAGTTCGTGCGCGCGGTAACGAACCGTGGCGCAGCGCCGGGCAGCGTGCGGGAAGCGCTGCCCAGGCGGGCCTGCCAAGGGGCGTGACATTGTTCTCGCCGCGGGCCGGGCCGTGCGCGCCAGGCCTGTTGCGAATGCACACACATCGAGGCCGCCCGCGCCAAGGTGTCGGGCCGATTCCGTCCGGGCCCGCAGTTACATTTCCGCGAGGTCGCCGCCGTTCGTGGCGGCCCCTCGATCCGATCGCGTTCGCGCCCCTTCTTCCGCGCCCCTTTCCTGCCCTTGTCCGTCATGGTGCTTGGTCTGTCTTCGCTGCGTTCGCGCCTGGCCGGTGTGCGGTCGACACCTGCCGCCGAGCCCGCGGGCTGGCTCCGGCGCGAGGAGGCCATCATGGGCACGGCGATCGCCGTCGAGCTCTGGGCCGACTCGCGTGCCGACGGCGAGGCCGCGATCGACGCGGTGATGGACGAGATGCGTCGCATCGACCGCGCGATGAGCCCGCACAAGCCGACGTCGGAGCTGTCGCGCATCAACCGCGACGCCGCGCGGGGGCCGGTGCCGCTGTCGGCCGAGATGGCCCGCCTGCTCGAGCGCGCGATCGAGTTCTCGCGCTGGTCCGACGGCGCCTTCGACATCAGCTACGCCAGCGCCGGCCAGCTGTACGACTACCGCGCCGGCATCGCGCCGGACGACGCGACGCTGGCGGCGGCGCGCGAGGCCATCGGCTGGCAGCAGCTGCTGCTCGACCGCCGCGCCGGCACGCTGCAGTTCGGCCGGCCCGGCATGCGCATCGACCTCGGCGGCTTTGCCAAGGGCCATGCGGTGGACCGCTCGGTCGCGATCCTGCGCGAACGCGGCATCGCCCACGCGATGGTCAGCGCCGGCGGCGACAGCCACCTGCTGGGCGACCGCCGGGGGCGGCCCTGGATGATCGCCGTGCGCGACCCGCGCCGAGAGGGCGGCGCCGTCGCGGTGCTGCCGCTGCAGGACGTGGCGATCTCGACCTCGGGCGACTACGAACGCTACTTCGAGAAGGGCGGCGTGCGCCACCACCACCTGATCGACCCGCGCACCGGCCGCTCGGCGGCCGGCGCGCGCAGCGTCACCATCGTCGCCGACGACGGCCTGACCACCGAGGCCCTGTCGAAGACGGTGTTCGTGCTGGGCGCCGAGCGCGGCCTGGCCTTGATCGATTCGCTGCCGGGTGTCGACGCCGTCGTCGTCGACGCGGCCGGGCAGTTGCACTACTCGGCCGGCCTGCTGAGACAGGCCTGAGGCCGGCCGAACCCCGCGAGGAGAGACCGATGTCACCACACGCCACGCTGCCGGCACGCCGCCGGATCGTCCGGGCCGCGGCCGCGGCCGGTGGGCTCGCCGCGGCCCTCGTGCTGCCGGGCTGTTCCGGCTCCGGGCAGTCGGACGAGGACAGCCTGAGCCTCGAGGGGGCGGTGCCGATCGCCTACGTGAAGCGCGTCAACACGATCGGGCTGAACCCCACCAACGGCGCGCCCAGCGCACCCGGTGGCGACCTGATGGTCAAGGAGCTGTCCTCGCCCAGCGCGACCGAGCACAACCTGACCGCGGCCATCACCCAGGGCAACGGCGACGCCTCGGACCCGGAGGTCTCGTACAACGGCAAGAAGATCGTCTTCTCGCTCAAGTGCCCGACGTCCAACACCTCGATGATCGACGGCGTGAAGGCCTGCACCGGGCGCTGGAACATCTGGGAATACGACATGACCGGCGCCACGCTGACGACCGGCAAGTTCCGCCGCCTGACCAGCTCGACCGAGGACGACGACGTCGACCCCGCCTACCTGCCCGACGGTCGCGGCTTCGTCTTCTCGTCCAACCGCCAGACCAAGAGCAAGGCGAACCAGGCGCTGGGCCGCAGCTACTACGCGCTCGACGAATACGAGCGCGAGCGGGTGTTCAACCTGCACACGATGAGTGCCCAGGGCACCAACATCCAGCAGATCTCGTTCAACCAGAGCCACGACCGCAACCCCGTGGTGCGCCCGAACGGCGACATCATGTTCTCGCGCTGGGACCATGTCGGCGGGCGCAACCACTTCAAGATCTTCCGCGTCAAGCCCGACGGCACCGACCTGTTCGTGCTGTACGGCGCCCACAGCGAGGGCAACAGCTTCCTGCACCCGCGCGACATGGATCCGGCCGGCAAGTACGCCGGCTTCGTCGCGTCCGACCTGATGCCCCTGCAGCGCACGCACGAAGGCGGCGGGCTGGTGTTCGTCGACGTGGCCAACTATTCCGAGCAGAACACGCCGGCCAACCCCGACGTGCCGGCGCAGGGCGGCCAGGTGCAGGCGACCGAGCACCCGCTGAACCTGGACCGCGGCCTGTCGCGCTACGGCCGCGTCACGACGCCGTACCCGCTGTGGGACGGCACCGACCGCCTGCTCGTGGCCTACCGGCCCTGCGAGGTGCACCGCGGCAAGGACGTCGTCTCGTGCGCCACGCTGACCGACGAGGAGATGGCCCGGCTGTCGGACATGAACCGCACGGTCGACGAGGTGGCCGCCGACGAACTGCGCGACGACGTGCCGCCGCCGTACGCGATCTACATGTTCGACCCCGCCAGGCAGACCTGGCTGAACGTCGCGGCGCCGCCGGCGGGTTTCATGTACACCGACCCGGTGCCGATCGTCGCGCGCCCGGCGCCCAACGTCGTCGACCCGACCTCGGTCGACGCCGACCTCGCCCGCCAGGGCCTGGGGCTGCTCGAGGTGCGCAGCGTCTACGACACCGACGGCCTGGGCCGCATGGGCGACGGGGTGCTGGCCGCGGCCGACCTGCCCGAGGGCTGCACCGCCGCGATCCCGAAGACCGCGCCGACCGACAGCCAGGACACGCGTGCCCAGGTGGCCGACATCCTGCGCATGAAGGACCCGGCCGACGCGGCCTACCGCTGCGCCCCGGCGCGCTTCGTCCGCGCCGTGCGGGCGGTCGCGCCGCCGTCGTCGATGATGGGCCTGCGCGAGGCGATCGGCGAGACCGACTTCGAGCCGCAGCAGATCCTCGGCTACGCGCCGATCGAGCCCGACGGCTCCTTCAAGCTGCACGTGCCGGCCGACACGCCGGTGCTGCTGGCGGTCGTCGACGAGCACGGGCGCGCCTTCCAGACCCACACCAACTGGATCCAGGTCCGCCCCGGCGAGCGCCGCACCTGCGACGGCTGCCACAGCCCGCGCCGCGGCGGTGCGCTGAACTCCGGCAGCATCGCCGACACCATGCCGTCGACGCTGCGCGCGGCGCTGGCCGGCCAGCACCAGTCCGGCGAGACCATGGCCTCGACGCGGACCCGGCTCGACCCGACCGCGCTCAAGCTGGTCGCCGACCTGGTCTACGACGACGTCTGGGCCGACACCGGCAAGGGCGTCGCGGCACGCAGCGCGATCTCGATCCGCTACGCCAGCCTGGCCACCCCGGCACCGGTGAACGGGGTCATCAACTACCCCGACCACATCCAGCCGCTGTGGACGCGCGACCGTGGCGCCAACACCTGCACCGGCTGCCACAACGCCGCCGACAGCAAGCTCGACCTGACCGCCAGCCGGGCCGGCACCGGCCGCCTGGTCTCGTACGAGAAGCTGCTGGTCGGCGAGCCGCTGCTCGATGCCAACGGCCGGCCGGTGACGCAGATCGAGGATGGCGTGCCGGTGCTGCAGCGGCAGCCGGCGCTGGTCTACAACCGCGCCAGCGAAGGCGGTGCGCTCGGCCTGGCGCGGCAGAGCCGGCTGATCGAGATCCTGTCCGGCCAGACCCTGCTGGCGCCGGCCGACGCGCGCTCCGCGCACCCGAACCCGCCGGCGGGCGTGCCGGACCATTCAACAATGCTCAACGCGGCCGAGAAGCGGCTGCTGGCCGAATGGATCGACCTCGGTGGCCAGTACTACAACAACCCCTTCGACGGCGCCAATGTGCGCACCGTCACCGCGCTGAACCAGCAGAGCTTCGAGGCCCAGGTCTACCCCATCCTGAAGGCGCAGTGCGCTGCCTGCCACCAGGCGTCGGTGACCGATGGGGCGCCGCTATCATTCCGCAACAACCGCTTCGTGCTGACGGGCGACGCCGAAGGCGACTTCGGTGTCACGCTGACGATGATCTCCAACACCTGCACCCCTGCAGCGAACTACCTGCTGCAGCGTCCGTCGACTGTCCCGCACCCGGCGGGTGCGACCGGCCAGACGACGGCGGTGCTGCCGGTCGGCAGCACGGGCTACAAGACCATCGCCGCCTGGATCGCCAGCGGCTGCCCGACGCCATGACCCCCCCGGCGCGACGAGCCCGACATGCCGCCGCCGCGCTGGCGGTCCTGCTGCTGGCCGGCTGCGGCGGCGGCAGCAACCCGCTGGGCAACCCGCCGGACGTGTGGAACCCGCCCGGCACCGAGGGGCGCAAGCTGGCCTTCGCCTACTTCCAGCGCTGCATCTTCCCGGTGCTGCTGGCCCAGCTGCCCACCCGCGGCGGCAGCAACACCTGCGCCGGCGGCGGCTGCCACGACAACACCACCGGCACCGGCGGCGCGCTGCGCGTGATCCGCGACGCCGCGACGCTGGACGTGACCGATCCGGCCAACACGGCCGACGTGATCCGTGCCAGCGACATGTACAAGAACTATTACTCGGCCCAGGGGGTCACGATCCCCGGCGAACCGTTGCAAAGTCGCTTGCTTGCCAAGCCGCTGCTGCTGAACATGCTGCACGGCGGCGGCCTGATCTTCGACAGCGTCGACGATCCGAACGCCAAGCTGTTCCAGTACTGGATCGACCACCCCGCGCCGCGTGACCAGGACGAGTTCAGTCCGGCCACCTACGGCATGTTCAACCCGCCCGACCCGAACACCGGCACGTGCAAGACCGATTGATGAGCCCGCGCCAACGCTTCGCTGCCGGGTTGGCCGGACTGACCGCTGCCATGGTGCCGTTGTGCGTCCGGGCCGAGGATCCGCCGGCACCGGCCGAACCCGCCACCGCCACCGTCGCGCCCACCGTCGAGCCCGGGGCCGCGCGGCTGGCCCGCGTGCGCGTCACGGGCCCCTACCTCGACCTGCGCAGCGGCCCCGGCCGCGGCTACCCGGTGTTCTACGCGGCCGAGAAGGACGAGTGGGTCGTGATCGAGCGGCGCCACACCGACTGGTTCAAGGTCCGCGTCGCGCGCGGTGCGGTGGGCTGGGTCTCGCGCGAGCAGATGCGGCAGACGGTGACCGAGGATGGCGTGCCCTTCGAGCTGGCCGACCCGACGCTGGACGACTACCTGCAGCGCCGCTTCGACGTCGGCCTGGGCTACGGCGCGACGAAGAAGACCTCGATCACCCGGCTGTGGGCCGGCTGGCGCCTGTCGGACACGCTGAGCCTGGACCTGAACATCGCCGACGTGCAGCAGCGCAGCGCGACGACCGGCCTGTGGACCGCGAGCGTGCTGGCCGAGCCTTGGTCCGACCAGCGCCTGTCGCCGTTCATCGGCGTCGGCGTCGGGCGCTTCCACTACGTGCCCAACAAGAGCCTGGTCAACAAGGAGACGCAGGACGGCAACATGGGCGTGTTCACGCTGGGCATGCGCTACTTCCTCAGCGGCCGCGCCGCGCTGCGCATCGACTACTCGCGCTACGCCGTCTTCGTCTCCGACTTCGATTACCGGAACTACCAGGCCGGCACGATCGGCCTGTCGATCCACTTCTGACCACCTGCACCGCCCATGCGCCATCTTCCCGCCTTCCCGCGCCTCGCTGCCGGCGTCGCCCTGCTGTCGCTGCTGGCCGCGCTGCCGGCCCGGGCCGCGGACCCGGCCAATGCCGTCGTCGTGCCGCAGGTCGACCGCCGCGACATCCAGCTGCCGAAGTTCCCGTCCAGCGACTTCGAGGTCGGGCTGTACGGCGGCGTGTACTCGACGCAGAACTTCGGCTCCAGCTTCGCCGGCGGCGTGCGCCTGGGCTACCACATCAACGAGGACTTCTTCGTCGAGGGCAGCGCGGGCCGCACCAAGGTCAGCGACGCGGCCTTCCGCCGCATCCTGCCGGGCGGCATCTTCACCGGCGACACCGAGACGTTGATCTACTCCAACTTCAACGTCGGCATGAACGTGCTGCCCGGCGAGGTCTTCTTCGGCGGCAGCCGCGCGATGCCCTCGCAGGTCTTCCTGCTCGCCGGCGGCGGCACCACCCGCTTCAACGGCCAGCGCATGCAGACCTTCGACCTCGGCGTCGGCGTCAAGGTCTACGTGGCCGACTGGTTCGCGGTGCGGATGGACATGCGCGACAACGTCTACACGCTGGACCTGCTGGGCAAGCGCGACAGCACCCACAACGTCGAACTCAACGCCGGCCTGTCCTTCCTGTTCTGACGCCATGAGCCCTCGCCCCAGCCATCCCTCGCGGCGGCGCCTGCTGGCGCTCGGCACCGCCGGCGCCACCCTCGCGCTCGGCCTGCCGGCCGCGCGCGCCGCGGTCGCCCCGTCGAACCCGGCCCCCGACTTCACGCTGCGCAGCCTGGACGGCCCGAACCTGCGCCTGCAGGAGCAGCGGGGCAAGGTCGTGATGCTGAACTTCTGGGCCACCTGGTGCGGCCCCTGCCGCGAGGAGATGCCGCAGCTGAACAAGCTGTTCGAGAGGTTCCGTCCGTCCGGCTTCACGCTGCTGGGCGTCAATGTCGACGAGGACAGCCGCCAGGCTGCCGGCATCGCCGGCCAACTCGGCGTGAAGTTCCCGGTGCTGTTCGACAGTGACAAGCGCGTCGCCAAGCTGTACGAACTGTCGGCGATGCCGTCGACCGTGCTGATCGACCGCGACGGCCGGGTCCGCTTCCTGCATCGCGGCTACCAGAGCGGGGTCGAGGCCGAGTACGACCGGCAGATCCGCGCGCTGCTGAAGGAATGAGTGCCGTGAACCGAACGACCCGATGGGCCGCCCTGGCGCTGCTCGGTGCGGCCGGCAGCCTGCAGGGCTGCGCACCGATCGAGCCCTGGGTCAAGCCATACGAGCGCGAGCGCCTGGCCGACCCGATGATGCAACTGTCGCGCGACACGCTGGCCGAGCGCCACCGCGACCATGTCTACACGGTGCGCGAAGGCGCGCGCGGCGCCACCGGCGTGCAGGGAGGCGGCTGTGGATGCAACTAAGGGCCCCCACGCTTCCTTCCGGTCGCTGCCCCCCGAGGGAGCACGCGCGGCGGACCGGCAGAGCCGGATCCGCGCACGCCGCTTGGTTGGCTCGGTGTTGAAGGTCGTGGCGCGTGTCTTGGGGATCTTTGGCGGCGTTGCCGGCACGGCCCATGCAGTGGACCTGCCGTCCGACCATGCCGAGGCGATGTTCCACCTCTACGAAGGCGGCGGCGTCACGGCCGCCGGCCCGGCGCTGCTGGTGCGCAAGAGCCTGTTCGACAAGGTCTCGCTCTCGGCCGGCTACTACGTCGACGCGGTCAGCAATGCCTCGATCGACGTCGTGACCACCGCCAGCAAGTACAGCGAGACGCGGCAGCAGTTCGATCTGGGGCTGGACTACGCGGTGCGCGACTCGCTGATCCACCTGTCGGGCAGCCAGGGCAAGGAGCCCGACTACGAGGCCCAGACCGTCGGCATCGACGTCTCGCAGGAAGTCTTCAGCGGCCTGACGACGATCGCGCTCGGCTTCACCGAGGGCCACGACCGCGTCGGCCAGAAGGGCCTGCCCGGCTACTTCGACCATGCCAACCACTGGCAGTACCGGCTCGGCGCGACGCAGATCCTCACGCCGCGCTGGCTGGCCAGCGCGAACCTGGAGGCCATCGCCGACGAGGGTTTCCTCGGCAGTCCCTACCGGGCCGCGCGCGTCTTCGGTGCCGCGGTGCCGGAGCGGGTGCCGCGCACGCGCTCCAGCCGCGCGATGAAGCTGCGCACCGTCGGCGATGTCAGCGACTGGCTCCACGACGTCCTGCCCGGCTGGGGGGCCGGCCAGCGCCACGCGGTGCACGCCGAGTACCGCTACTACTGGGACAACTGGGGCATCAAGGCCCACACCGTCGAGGGCGGTTACAGCCGCTACTTCGGCGACGCCTGGCTGGCCGACACCTGGCTGCGCTTCAATCGACAGACCAAGGCGCTGTTCTACAGCGACAACGCCGAGAACGAGTCGCTCTACATCACCCGCAACCGCCAGCTCGGCACCTTCAACAGCGTCAGCCTCGGGGGGCGCGCCACCTACACCTACGCCAAGGTGCCGGGCCGCTACGAGGTCAAGCTGGCCGGCTCGCTCGAACTGGTGCGCTTCGACTACCAGGACTTCACCGACCTGCGCACCGGCAAGCCCTATGCGTTCAACGGTGCGCTGCTGCAGCTGTACCTGACGGCCAATTTCTGAGCATTCCGCCATGCTGAACATTCTGCGCATCACCGCCGCCGCCGCGGCCCTGGCCTGGCTGTTGGCCGCGCCGCCGGCGCACGCTGCCGATGCCCCTGCCGCACCCGTGGCGCCGGCCGCGTCCGCGCCTGCCGCGCCGGCCACCGACCAGGGGCTCGATGCCCGCATCCAGGATCTCAAGGCCGACGTGATCCGCCTGAACCGCGATCTGCTGGTGCTGGAGGAGGAACTGCTGTTCCCGGCCAGCACCCAGGTCGCCTTGTTCGTGTCGATGGACGTCGGCAAGCTGTTCTCGCTCGATTCGGTGCAGATCAAGCTCGACGACAAGGTCGTCGCCGACTACCTCTACACCCCGGCCGAGGTGGCCGCGCTGCACCGCGGCGGCGTGCAGCGTGTCTATGTCGGCAACCTGAAGGCGGGCCCGCACGAGATCACCGCCTTCTTCACCGGCCAGGGGCCGCACACCCGCGACTACAAGCGCGCGACGACGCTGAAGTTCGACAAGGGCGCCGAGCCCAAGTACATCGAGCTGCGCATCAAGGACAAGCTGGCCAGGTTGCAGCCCGAGTTCGACGTCAAGGTCTGGCAGTGAACGACCGCCCCCACGCTTCCGCGGGCCGCTGCCCCCCGGGCGGGCGCGCGCGGCGGACCGGCAGCGCCGGGTCCGCGCACGCCGCCGGGCTGGGCCGGGGCCTGGCGACGGTGTCGCTGTGCCTCGCGGCGGCGGTCGCGCACGCGGGCGAGGCGCCCCCGGCCGACCATTCCATCAAGGCGCCGCACTATGGCGACGCGCTGTTCTACTTTTTCCAGGACCGCCCGTTCCCGGCGCTGACCAGCCTGATGGTCTCGCAGCATTTCGGCCGCCTGCCGCAGCACGAGGACGAGGCCGAGGTGCTGCGCGGCGGCTTGCTGGTCGGCTACGGCCTGCACCGCGAGGCCGGCGAGATCTTCGCCCGCCTGATCGAACGCGGCGCCGCGCCGGCGGTGCGGGACCGCGCCTGGTACTTCCTGGCCAAGATCCGCTACCAGCGCGGCAGCCTGGCCGAATCGGCCGAGGCGCTGGCGCGCATCGAGCACGCGCTGCCCGGCGCACTGGAGGACGAGCGGCAGCTGCTGGACGCCCAGGTGCGGCTCGCGCTGGGCGACCCCGCCAGCGCGGCCGAGGTGCTGCGCGCGCTGCTGGCGCGCCCGCCGGCCGCCGAGCCCCCCCGATCGGCCGCGCCGGCCCGGCCGGCGCGCGGTGCGCTGGCCGAAGCGCCGCCGCAGCCGCCTCAGCGCTCGCTGCTCAGCCGCATCGGCGGCTGGCTGCTCGACGCGGTGACGCTGAACTGGGGCCGCCGTCCCGAGCCGCCGGTCAGCACCGCGCCGGCCTACGCCCGCTACAACCTCGGCATCGCGTTGATCCGCAGCGGCGACGTCGACGGCGGCCGCGCGATGCTGGAGGAGATCGGCCGCAGCACGATGCCCACCGAGGAGTTGCGGGCGCTGCGTGACCAGGCCAACGTCGCGCTGGGCTTCGCCGCGCTGACGCAGGACGACCCCGAGGGCGCGGCCAAGGCGCTGGAGCGCGTGCGCCTGCAGGGGGCCTGGTCGAACAAGGCCCTGCTGGGCTTCGGCTGGGCGGCGGCCGCGCAGAAGAAGCCCACCCAGGCGCTGGTGCCCTGGATGGAACTGGCCGGTCGGGACCCGGGCGACCCCGCCGTGCTGGAGGCCCGCATCGCGGTGCCGTATGCGCTGGCCGAGGCCGGCGCCTACGGCCAGGCGCTGGCGCGCTACCAGGAGGCGATCGCCGACTACGAGCGCGAGGGCCGGGCGCTGGACGAGTCGATCGCGGCGATCCGGGGCGGCAAGCTGGTCGAGGGGCTGCTGGCGCGCAACCCGGCCGAGGACATGGGCTGGTTCCAGCCACTGGACGACCTGCCCGAGATGCCGCATCCGGGCCACCTGGCGCCGCTGATCGCGCAGCACGAATTCCAGGAGTCCTTCAAGAACTACCGCGACCTGATCTTCCTCGGCCACAACCTGGCGGGCTGGCAGGACAAGCTGTCGATCTACGGCGACATGCTGGACCACCGTCGCAGGGCCTTTGCCGAGCGCCTGCCGCAGGCCCGGCAGCGGGCCTCCGAGCTGCGCGTCGATGCACTGCAGCGCCGGCGCGACGCCCTGGCAGCCGAGTTCGCGGCGGCCGAGGCGGCGGCCGACGGCGCCGCCTACGCGAATGCCGAGCAGCGCGCGCAGCAGGACCGCCTGGCGCGGGCCCGTGCGCTGCTGGCGAAGAGCGGCGAGGCGCTGCGGTCGGAGCTTGACCCGGCCGAGGTCGAGGAACGGTTGCGCCGCCTGTCGGGGGCGCTCGAATGGCAGCTGGCGCAGGCCTGGCCGGCGCGACGCTGGGAGGCCGAGAAGGGGCTGCGCGACGTCGACGCGACGTTGGCCGAGGCGCGCCGGCACGATGCCGCGCTGGCCGCGGCCGAGCCGGGCGAGCGCGCCCGGTTCGGCCGCTTCGAGCAGCGCCTGGCTGAACTGGAGGCCCGCATCAAGGCCTTGCAGCCGCGCGTGGCGGCGCTGGCCGCCGAGCAGCAGCGCGCGCTGCAGGACGAGGCCGTCGCGGCCCTGAAGCAGCAGCAGGAGCGCCTGGTCGGCTACACCAACCAGGCACGCTATGCGGTGGCCCAGCTCTACGACCGGGCCACCCAGCGCAAGGAGGGCGAGCGTGCGAGCCCCTGACCTGCGCCTGTCGCTCCTCGCGCTGGCGGCCGCCGGCCTGGCCGGCTGCGCCAGCCGCCCGTCCGACCGACTGCCCGGCGACGACGCGCCGACCCTCAGGACGCTGGCCGGGCGCGAATACGCGGTGGCCGCCGACGGCGGCATCGCCGGCAACGAGGAGCAGGCCATCGCGGCCTACCAGCGCTTCCTCGAGGCGGCGCCGAACGCGCCGCAGCGGCCGCAGGCCATGCGCCGCCTCGGCGACCTGGCGATGGACGCCGCCGACGCGCGCTTCGCCGCCAGCGCCGGCGGCGCGGCCGATCCCGACTACAAGGCTGCGATCCAGCGCTACCAGGACTACCTCAAGGCCTATCCGAAGGACCCGGACAACGACCGGGTGTACTACCAGCTGGCGCGGGCCTACGAGCAGGGCGGCCAGCTCGAGGTCGCGCTGAAGACGCTGGACCGGCTGGTCGCCGACTACCCGGCCACGCGCTACCTCGACGAGGCGCAGTTCCGCCGCGGCGAGCTGCTGTTCACCGCGCGCAACTACCCGGCCGCCGAGCGGGCCTATGCCACCGTGCTGAAGCAGCCGGACAGCCTGTACCGCGACCGCGCGCTGTACATGCATGGCTGGTCGGTCTTCAAGCAGGGCCGGCTCGAAGAGGCGCTGAGCTCGTTCTTCGGCGTTCTCGACCTGAAGCTCGGGCCGTTGAAGGGCGACGCGCCGCTGGAGGAGATCGAGGGCCTGACGCGGGCCGACCGCGAGCTCGTCGAGGACACCTTCCGGGTGACCAGCCTGTCGCTGGAGAACCTCAAGGGGGCCGATTCGATCCCGGCCTACATCGACAGCGAGCTGCGGCGCGGCTATGAATTCCGGGTCTACGAGCAACTGTCCGCGCTCTACCTCAAGCAGGACCGGCCGAAGGACGCCGCCGATGCGCTGAACGCCTTCGCGCGCCGACAGCCGCTGCACGCGCAGGCGCCGCTGATGCAGGCCCGCGTGATCGAGATCCACGAGCGATCGGGCTTCGACACGCTGGCGGTCGAGGCGAAGAAGGAGTACGTCGGCCGCTACGGCGTGGCGAGCGAGTTCCGCCGCGCCAACCCCGAGGGCTGGGAACGCGCCCAGCCGCTGGTCCAGACCCACCTGACCGAGCTGGCGACGCGCTACCACGCGAGCGCGCAGAAGACCCGTGCCGCCGCCGACGTGCAGGAGGCCGTGCGCTGGTACCGGGCGCTGCTCGAGGCCTTCCCCGAGGACACCGCCGCGCCGCGCAACCACTTCCTGCTCGCCGAGCTGCTCTACGAGGACCGGCAGTTCGCGCCGGCGGCCGCCGAGTACGAGACCGCGGCCTATCGCTTCCCGCGGCACGCGAACAGTGCCGATGCCGGCTATGCCGCGCTGCTGGCCTATGCAGAGCTCGACAAGCGTGCCCACGCCGAGGGCCGTGACGCCGAGCGGCCGGCGCTTCAGCGCACCGCGGTCGACAGCGCGCTGCGCTTTGCCGCCGCCAACCCGGGCGACCCCCGGGTGGCACCGGTGCTGACCAACGCTGCCGACCGGCTCTATGCGCTCGGCGAGGGAGAGCGGGCCGCCGTCGTGGCCGGCCAGGTGCTGGCATTGCAGCCCCCGGCCGCCGCCGAGCTGCGCCGGGTGGCCTGGACCGTGGTGGCCCACACCGCCTTCGAGGCCGCGGCCTACGACCGGGCCGAGGCCGCCTACACCGAGGTGCTGGCGCTGACGCCGGCCAAGGACGGCGGCCGCGCCGAGCTGACCGAGCGTCTGGCCGCCTCGATCTACAAGCAGGGCGAAGCCGCGCGCGCGGCCGGCCAGACCCAGGCCGCCGCCGGTCACTTCGCGCGGGTCGCCGTGGCGGCGCCGGATTCGGCGGTGCGCACGGCGGCGCAGTACGACGCCGCCGCCGCCCTGATCGCGCTGAAGGACTGGGCCGGCGCCGCGCGCACGCTGGAAGACTTCCGCCAGCGATTCCCGCGCCATGCGCTGGCCGACGAGGTGACCGCCAAGCTGGCGCTGGCCTACTCGGAGCAGGGCCGATGGCCGGCAGCCGCGGCCGAATACGAGCGGCTGTCGGCCGCGCAGAAGGATCCGGCGCTCGCGCGCTCGGCGCTGTGGCAGGCGGCCGAGCTCTACGACAAGGCCGCCCTGGGTGGCGACGCCGCGGCCCGCAGCGCGTCGGCCCGGGCCTACGAGCGCTACCTGCGCCAGTACCCCGCGCCGCTGGAGCCGGCCGTCGAGGCCCGTGCGCGCCTGGCCGGCTTCGCCCAGGCGGACGGCAACACGGCCCGCGCGCTGTCGCTGCAGAAGGAGATCTTCCAGGCCGACCAGGCGGGCGGCAGCGAACGCACCGGCCGCACCCGCACGCTCGGCGCCCTGGCGGCGCTCGCGCTGGCCGAGCCGGTGCGCGCGAGCTACCAGCAGGTGGCGCTGGTCGAGCCGCTGCAGAAGCAGCTGAAGCTGAAGAAGGCGAAGTTCGAGGAACTGCTCAAGGCCTACGCGGTGGCCGCCGACTACGGCGTGGCCGAGGTGGTCACCGCGTCGACCTACCAGATCGGCGCGGCCTACCAGGACTTCGGCCGGGCGCTGCTGGCCTCGCAGCGGCCGAAGAAGCTCAGCAAGCTCGAGCTCGAGCAGTACAACGTGATGCTGGAGGAGCAGGCCTTCCCGTTCGAGGAGAAGGCGATCGAGCTGCACGAGCTCAACGCGCAGCGGGCGGCCGAGGGCCTGTACGACGACTGGGTGCGCAAGAGCTTTGCCGCGCTGCGCGACTTGCGCCCGGGCCGCTGGGCCAAGGCGGAGCGCAGCGTGCCGTCGGCCTCGCCGGCGGCGGCGCTGAACCAGCAGGCCATCGCCTGGCGCGAGAAGGGCGAGTTCGACAAGGCGCGCGAGGCCTACGAGGCGGCGATCGCCGCCGACCCGGCCTACGCGCCGGCCTGCCTGAACCTCGGCGTGCTGCACGACCTGTACCTCGGCCACCCGGCCCAGGCG
>JABLTH010028876.1_pt1 | contig 20050 bp, 17 predicted proteins | sample 7875711 | NCBI WGS metagenome assembly JABLTH01 (sample SAMN14941262, study PRJNA633318) | bioreactor metagenome | isolation source: bioreactor | place: China | collected 2019-03-05 | reverse complement strand
AGGTGGTCACCGGCCCCGAACCGCTGCGCGTGCTGCGGTCGCGCGCAGCGGCCGCGCTGGTCTCGCCGCGCCAGGCCGAGGGCCTGCTCAAGTCCGGCGCCGCGCGCCTCTACGACGTCGAACGCCGCGCGGCCTACGAGAAACGCCACGTGGCCGGCGCCTGGTTCGCCGTGCCGGACCGGCTGGAGGCCCTGACGGCCGACCTGCCGGCCGGGCAGGCGGTGTTGCTGACCTCATCGGATGGCGTGCTGGCGCGTGTCGTCGCCGCCGAGCTGGCGGCGCGCAGCGGCCGCGACGTGCGTGCGCTGGCGGGCGGCACCAATGCCTGGGTGGCCGCCGGCCTGCCCGTCGAAAACGGGGGCAAGGGCGTGCTGACCGGCGACGATGACCACTGGTACAGCCCTTACCTGCATGCCGACGTGGCCTTGCGCGATGCCGGCTTCCAGACCTACCTGGACTGGGAGGTGGGCCTGGTCGCCCAACTCGAGCGGGAGGGGGATATCGGCATCCGCCTGCTGGCTGACTGAGCGATGGCGGTGGAACACAAGGCGGCGATCGCCTCGCCGGTGCAGAGCGAGATCGACTTCGACCGCGCGAGCGGCAAGCAGGTGGGCTACCTGCGCCTGCCGCACTCGTCGCACCGTTCCGCCTATGGCTGGCTGCCGATCCCGGTCGCCACCATCGGCGACGGCGACGGACCGGCTGTGCTGGTGATGGCCGGCAACCACGGCGACGAGTACGAAGGGCAGATCCTGGTCGCACGCCTGATCCGCGAACTGGCGCCGGCCGCCGTACGCGGCCGCCTGATCCTGCTGCCGATGGCCAACTATCCGGCCGCCCGGGCCGGCCTGCGCACCTCGCCGCTGGATGGCGGCAACCTGAACCGCAGCTTTCCGGGCGACCCGCGCGGCACGCCCACGCAGGTGATCGCCGACTACATCGAGCGGGCGCTGCTGCCGCGCGTGCAAGTGGTGATCGACCTGCACTCGGGCGGCAGCTCGCTGCAGTATCACGGCGCCACCCTGTTCGCGCAGCGCGATCCCGATCCGGCGCGCCAGCAGCGCGTGCTGGAGGCGATCCGGGCCTTCGGCCTGCCGCTCGGCTTTGTCAACGACAGTCCCAATCCGGTCGGCCTGCTGGCCGCCGCGCGCCGCCACGGGGTGCTCGGCTTGCTCACGGAACTGGGCGGGGCCGGCAGCGTGGACGCCGGAGTCCTGGCCACGGCCTGGCATGGCCTGCTGCACCTGCTGGGCCACCTCGGCGTGCTGCAGGGCGCGCTGGTGCCGGCGGCGCCGCCGGGCGAGACGCGGCTGCTGCGCGTGGACCGGGCACAGCATTACGTCTACGCCCGCGACGACGGCATCTTCGAGCCGCTGGTCCGCCTGGGCGAACGCGTCGAGGCCGGGCAGCCAGCCGCCCGCCTGCATGCGCCGGACCTTCCGGAGCGCGAGCCCGCGCTGGTGCGCTTCGCCGCCGGGGGCATCGTGGTGTGCCGCCGCGTGCCGGCGCCGACCGAGCGCGGAGACTGCCTGTACCAGCTTGCCGACGACCTGTAGCCAACGCCCTTGTAACCAACGCCCCTGTCACGAACGGCCAACGCGTTGCGCACGCCGCGCCGGCAGGACCTGGGGCCCTTGCCGGCGCGGTATCCCATCCCTTCCGACGGACTTTCCCATGAGCAGACTTACCGGGCCACGCGGCCTCGCCGCGCGAGCCTTGCATGCCGTGCTTCCCCTGGCCTGGCTGGCCGCCGCACCTTCGGCGCAGGCCGATGCCACGCTGGAGCGGATCCACGCGCGCGGGCGTATCAGCATCGGCGTCATCGTCAACGGTAACAGCGCCTTCGGCTCGATCGATCCGGCCACCGGCCAGCCGGTCGGCTTCAATCCGGAGCTGGCGCGCAAGCTGGCCAGCGAACTCGGGGTGCAGGCCGACCTGGTGCCGGTGCTGCCGACCAACCGCGTGCAGTTCCTGCAGCAAGGCAAGGTCGACCTGCTGGTGGCGAGCATGCTGCTGACCCCGGAGCGGGCCGCGCTGCTGGACTACGTGCCGACCCCGTACTACCGCAACGGCGGCACCGCGATCTTCCTCAAGCGCAGCGGCATACGCCGCTGGGAAGACCTGCGCGGCAAGGCGGTCTGCCTGTCGCAGGGCAGCAGCTATGCCAAGCCGGTGGCGTCGGTCTACGGGGGGGAGGTCAAGGGATTCAAGGGCATGTCCGAATCGCTGCTGGCATTGCGCGGCGGCGCGTCCTGCGTGGCGGCGGTGCATGAAAGCCTGACCCTGAACCAGCTGGTGGCGCACGATCCGGAATGGCGCGACTACGCCGTGCTGCCCGACGAGGTCGATCCGGCGCCCCAGGTGGCCTGGGTGCGCAAGGGCGAGAAGGACACCGTGGCCAGCGTGGACCGTATCCTGCAGCGCCTGCACGGTTCCGGCTGGCTGCTCGGCCTGGAGGCGCGGCTCGAACTGGTGCCGCGCTCGCCGTTGCTGGCGCAGCTGCACCGGCAGTACGGCGGCAAGTAAGCGCCTCGCACCGCGTGGGCCGCGGTGCGAGGGAGCTTGCCTGGCCGTGCCTGTCGACCCCTACGCGCGCCAGACGGCGTTGGCGTACAGCTCGGGACCGAAGTCCGGCGCCACCTCGACCCGCGCCCGCGCTTCGTGCAGGTCCAGGTCGGCCAGGAACAGGTCCCGGCCGATGCGGTGCACGATGGCGGGGATGTCGCGCCGCATGCTGGGGATGTCGCCCAGGGGGGCGCCCACGCTGGCATAGCCGGCCGGGTTGAACACATGGATGGCGCTCAGCCACGGCGCCGAGCCGGGCGTCTTCTCGCAGTACTCCAGGCCGCTGCCCAGGTAGGGCGAGGCGCCCAGCGCGTCGTCATGCTCCGCGGCCGGCGGCGTATAGCGGTCGCGCCAGCGTGCGATCAGCGGCGCGATGGCCGCCAGTTCGGGCCGCTGGGCCGGATCGCTGCTGTAGCCGGTGCCGGCGATGACGAAGTCGAAACCGAAGGTACGGCCGTTGACGTCCGCCAGCACGCGCCTGTCCTCGATGCGGGCGGTCTCCCAGGGCGCGCCGAGATGCAGGTGGAAGCCGGCATGGGCCAGCACGCGCTTGACCGCGTCGGCGGGCGGGGTGGAGCCGGCGCGGCGGTAGCGCCAGGCATGGTGCCAGCGATGCGCGTCCGGCAACGCCGGGAAGTGGTCGTAGAAGCCGGCATAGCCGCGCGGCTTGGCCACGGCACGGGCGGCGAGGTGGTCGCGGCGGGCGAACAGGTGCACCGCTTGCGCGCCGGCTTCCAGCGCTACCGCGGCAGCGTCGAAGGCGGAGGCCGCCGCGCCGATCACGGCCACGGTCTTGCCGGCCAGCGCGGAGAAATCGATGGGGTCGGCGGTGTGGGCCGCCAGCCCCGCCGCCACCGCCGGCCGCAGCCAGGCCGGCACCAGCGGTGCGCCGTTGCCGGCCACGCCGTTGGCCAGGATCAGCTTGCGCGTGGTTTCGGTGCGCACCACGCCGCCGGCCTCGATCTGCAGCGCAAGCCCGGGCACCTCGCCGCCCTCGACCGGCGCGATGCCGAGCAGGCGCGTGCCATAGCGCACCTCGATGCCGAGGAAGCGGCGGAACCAGGCCAGGTAGCCGGCCCAGTCGGTGCGGGCAATGCGGTCCAGGCCGGCGTAGGCCGCCTGGCCGTGGCGGGCTTCGTACCAGCTCTGGAAGCCGAGCGCGGTGTGGCCGAGCTCGGGGCCTACCAGGTTCTTTACGGTGCGCAGCTGATGCATGCGCGCGCGCGTCAGCCAGACGCCCGCCTGCGAGGCATCCGGCGCGGCGTCGATCACCGCGACGCTGCCGATGCCGGCACGACGCAAGGCGAACGCAAAGGCGCTGCCGCCCTGGCCGCCGCCGACGACGAGCACGTTGTGGTCGAAGCCGGCGCGCTGCGGCACCCAGTTTTCCGGCGCGGGACCGAGCAGGCGCAGGGCTTCGCGCGCGGCCTGGTCGGGATCGTTGTTGGCAGGGTCGCTCATGCCGCCGTCCTCAGGCAAGGGTCAGGTGAAAGGCCTGGTCGAGGTCGGCCAGCAGGTCGCGCGGGTCTTCCAGGCCGATGTGCAGCCGTATCACCGGGGCGTCGCCTTGCCAGCTGCGATGCTCGCGCAGCCGCTCCGGCGCGGCGATCAGGGCCAGGCTTTCGTAGCCGCCCCAGGAGGCGCCCAGCGCGAACAGGCGCAGGGCATCGACGAAGGCCGCCGCGCGGCTGGCGTCGCCGCCGCGCAAGGCGAACGAGACCAGGCCGCTGGCGCCGCTGAAGTCGCGCCGCCACAGCGCATGGCCCGGATCCTCGGGCAGGGCCGGATAGAACACCCGGCCGACCTGGGGATGCGCCTGCAGCCACTGCGCGACCTCGGTGGCGTTGCGCTCATGCTGGGCCAGCCGTACCGGCAGCGTGCGCAGGCCGCGCAGCGCCAGGTAGGCGTCGTCCGCGCCGACCGTCAGGCCGAGCGCTTCGTGGGCGCTGGCGATGCGCTCGGCCAGCGCCGGGCTGTCGACCACCACCGCACCCTGCATCACGTCGGAATGTCCGGCGATGTACTTGGTCGAGGCCTGGATCGAGAGGTTGGCGCCGAGGCGCAGCGGCTGCAGGAACCAGCCGCCGCTCCAGGTATTGTCGACCGCGACCGGCACGCCGCGGGCGCGCGCGATGGCCGTCAGCCGCGGCAGGTCCAGCACCTCGAACAGCAGCGAGCTGGGCGACTCCAGGTAGACCAGGCGGGTTTCGGGACGGATGCGCGCGTCGAGGTCGTCATGCGCCGGGGAGAAGTATTCCAGCGTGATGCCCAGCCGCTGCAGCAGGGTCTTGTCCACGCGCCGCACCGGTGCGTAGACGCTGTCCGAGACCAGGGCGTGGTCGCCCGGTCCCAGCAGGCCCAGCAGCACCAGCGTGATGGCCGACAGCCCGGACGGCGCGAGGAAGGCGCGATGGCCGCCTTCCAGCGTGGTCAGCGCGTCTTCCAGCGCCTGGTGGGTGTCCAGCCCGTGGCGGCCGTAGGTGGCGATGCGCTCGCCGGCCGCGCGGCGGTGGTGGCGTGCGTCCAGCTCCTGCTGGCTGGCGAAGCGCACGGTGCTGGTGCGCACCACCGGCACGTTGACCGGGCCGGCGCCGTCGCGCAGCGCCGGCGCGCCGGCGTGCAGCAGCCGGGTGGCGGCGCGGTCGCTGTGATGGCGGGGCGCGCTCATGCCGCCACCTGGCTCGGTTGCATCTGGGTGGCGTTGTAGTTCACCACCTCACCGCTCTCCAGGCGCACGCCGTAGCGGCCGGTCAAGGCCTCCAGCGGCCGGCCGTAGCAATGGAAATGCAGCGTGGGGGTGTCGCCCGCCACGTGGATGCTGTGGATGTCGTCGGCCAGGAAGGCGATCGGCGCGCCCGCTTCCACGGTCTGTTCGCGCACCAGCTCGAGACTGGCGAAGGCAGGGTTGCTGCGGTCGTCGGTGCGGCGGTAGACGCGGTTGAACTCCTGGCCTTCGATGGCCACGATCACGGCCCAGGTGTCATGGTTGTGCGGGATGGTGGTCTTGCCCGGGCGGATCGAGTTCAGGTACAGGGCGATGCCGTCGCCGGTGTTGCCGTCGCCGTTCAGCCAGTAGCGCGTCGAGGCGCCGCAGGCGGTATCGGCCGGCGGCGGGAAATCCTCGCGCGGGAACAGCTCGCGCTGGCTGGCCAATGCCTGCAGGCGCGTGGCGATGGCATCCAGGGCGGCGCGGTCCGGCGTGCCGGCGGCGAGCGCGCGGATGTCGGCCAGGGCGGTGGCGACCGCGGCGCGGCGGGCGGCCAGGCGGTCGGAAGATGCGGTGAGGCTCATGTTCGATGACTCCGTCAGCGGGGAAGGGAGGCGGTGGAAGCGGTGGAAGCCGTGGATCCGGTAGAGGCGGCGGGTGCGGCAGGTGCGGCAGGTGCGGCCGCCGGCACCGGGGCGAAGGCGGCGTCGAACTCCGGCGGCAGGCGCGGTACCGCACCGAGCGCGCGGCGCAGGAAGGCACGGGTGCGCTCCTGCGTCGGCTGGCCGAAGATCTGCGCCGCCGGCCCGTGTTCGACGATGCGGCCGGCCTCGGTGAAGTAGATATGGTCGCTGATCTCCGCGGCGAAGCGCATTTCGTGCGTGACCAGCACGCAGGTCATGCCGTCCTCGACCAGCTCGCGGATCACCGTCAGCACCTCGCCCACGGTCTCCGGATCCAGCGCCGAGGTGACCTCGTCGAACAGGATCAGCTCGGGCCGCATCGCCAGGGCGCGGGCGATGGCCACGCGCTGCTGCTGGCCGCCCGACAGCTCGCCGGGATAGGCGCGCGCCTTGTCGGCCAGCCGCACCCGCGCCAGCAGGGCATGGGCTTCGCGTTCGGCATCGGCGCGCGGCCGGCCGATCACGCGGGTCGGCGCGATCACCAGGTTCTCCAGCACGGTCAGGTGCGGGAACAGGTTGTACTGCTGGAAGACGAAGCCCACGCGCTTGCGCAGCGCGATCAGCTCGTCCTCGCCGCGCAGGCTCTCGACCGCGGTCCCGCCCACGCCGATATGGCCTTGCTGCGGGCGCAGCAGGCCGGTGATGCAGCGCAGGATGGTGCTCTTGCCCGAGCCGGAGGGGCCGATGATGGTGACGGCCTCGCCGCGCTTGACCTCGAGGTCGATGCCCTTGAGCACTTCATTGGCGCCGAAGCGCAGGTGGACGTCCTGCAGCCGCACCAGCGGCGCGGCCTCGGTGGCGCCGGGCTCGCGGCGCAGGAAGGATTCAGTGGCGTTCATGGCGGCGTTCCAGGGCGCGCGTGGCGCGCGCGATGGGATAGCAATAGGCGAAGAAAAGGGCCAGCAGCGTGAAATAGACCAGCACCGTGAAGTCGGTGCGCGCCACCGTGTTGCTGGCGACCTGGGCGGTGTCGACCACGTCGTGGACGCCGACCAGCGAGGCCAGCGAGGTGCTCATGGTGATGCTGGCGTACAGGTTCATCCACGGCGGCAGCATGCGCCGCAGGCATTGCGGCAGCACGATCAGGCGGAAGATCTGGCTGCGCCGGAAGGCCAGCGAGTGGGCGGCCTCCCATTGCGCGCTCGGGATCGACAGGATGGCGCCGCGGAAGATCTCGGCGACGTTGGCGCTGGCCGGCAGGGCCAGGCCCAGCACGACCTTGATCCAGTCGGGGAAGGGCAGTGTCCACTGCACCAGGTGCAGCTCGAAGGGAAACACGTAGGTGGTGAAATAGACCAGCACCAGCACCGGCGCGTTGCGGAAGGCCTGCACCCAGGCGCGCGTGGCGCCGCGCAGCAGCGGGTTGGCCGACAGCGACAGCGCGCCGATCAGCAGGCCGGCCGCGGTGCCGAGCGCCATGGCCAGCACGCTGATCTCGATGTTGGCCCACAGGCCGCGCAGCAGCGCCGGCGTCCACGTCCACAGATGGCGCAGGGCCGCCGGTGCGCTGCCGCTCGCGTTCCAGTACAGCACCAGCGCCGCGGCCACGGCCAGGAACGGCATCCAGGGATCGCGCAGCAGGCGCAGCGCGCGCGGCCGGGCCTGTCGTGCGGGCGCCTGGGCAAGGGAATCACTGGCCATAGCCGGGCATCCTCAGGTGTTGCTCCAGCCAGCGGCCGGCGCGGCTGACCACCCAGGTCAGCAGGCCGAACCAGGCCAGGATCAGCAGCAGCAGCTCGAGCACGTTGTCGCGCTGCGTCCAGATCATGATCGATTCGTAGGTCACGTCGCCGACCGCGATGGCGGAGGCCACGGCGGTCATCTTGACCAGGTCGACCAGGTTGTTGACCAGCGCGGGCAGGGCGAAGCGCAGCGCCAGCGGCAGTTCCACCCGCAGCAGCAGCTGGCGGCGCGAGAAGCCGAGCGAGCGCCCCGCCTCCAGCATGACGCGCGGCACCGCCTCGATGCCGGCCCGCAGCGCTTCGGCGTGGAACACGGCCTTGTGCAGGGCCACCACCGCGACCACCCAGAAGAAGGGCGTGAGCGGATTGCTGCTGCCGTGCCCGTTGAGATGCTGGGTGATCAGCATGTTCAACACCAGGAAGGCGCAGTAGAGCTGCACCAGGGTCGGCGTGTTGCGCGTCAGCTCGACGAAGGCACGCGCCGGGCGGGACAGCGCGGCGCGGCCGGAGGTCAGCATCGCCGCGAGTGCGACGCCGGCCAGCAGGCTGCAGGGAATGGTCAGCAGGCAGAGCTGCAATGTCACCACCAGGCCATGCAGGAAGGCCGAGCGTTCGCCGGCGTCGAGCACGAAGGCGTAGTTGAGCCCCAGCGGCTTGAGCGCCGCGACGGCGGTGGCCAGCCACTGGTCGATCATGCGGCGGCCTCCTGCGGTAGCGGCGCGGTGAGCGCGTCCGCATCGACCGTGCCCGCCGCATCCGCTGCATTCGCCGGGGACGAGAGCGCCGCGACCGCGCGCGCGATGCGGCGCAGCGCTTGCTCCAGCACCGCGTCGGCGACGGCGAAGGACAGGCGGAAGTAGGGCGACAAACCATAGGCGCCGCCGTCGACCACGGCCACGCCCTCGCTGTCGAGCAGCCATTCGACGACATCGCCATCGCTGGCCAGCGGGCGCCCGTCCGGGCGCACCTTGCCGATCAGGCCGGCGCAGTTCACATAGGCGAAGAACGCCCCCTGCGGGGCCAGCAGCCGCAGGCCGGGGATGGCGTTGATGGCTTGCGCGGTCAGTGCGGCGCGGCGCGCGTAGGCCTCCCGCGCCTGGACCACGAAGGCCTGGTCGGTGGCCTCCAGCGCGGCCGCCGTGGCGGCCTGGCCCAGGGCGCTGGCGCCGGATGACACCTGCGACTGGATCGCGGTCATGGCCTGCACCAGTTCGGCGGGGGCGATGCCCCAGCCGATGCGCCAGCCGGTCATGGCATAGGTCTTGGACGCGCCGTTGACCAGCAGCGTGCGCTCGCGCAGGTCGGGCGCTACCTGCAGCCAGTGCGGGCCCGCCGCGACGAAGCGGATCTGCTCGTAGATCTCGTCGAGCAGCACCAGCACCTGCGGGTGGCGGCGCAGCACCGCCGCCAGCGCGGCCAGCTCCTCGCTGCCGTAGACGGCGCCGGTCGGGTTGGCGGGCGTGTTCAGCACGAGCCAGCGCGTGCGCGGCGTGATGGCGGACTCCAGGCGGGCGGCGTCGAGCTTGAAGCCGCTGCGCTCGTCGCAGGGCACGATCACCGGCGAGCCGTCGTTGATGCGTACGATGTCGGGGAAGGACGGCCAGTAGGGGGCCGGCAGCAGGACCTCGTCGCCGGCATCCAGGGTGGCGGCGAAGGCGCTGTAGATGACCTGCTTGCCGCCGTTGGAAACGAAGACCTCGGCGGGCGTGACGGCCAGGCCGGGCTCGCGCGCATAGCGGTTGGCGATGGCGCGGCGCAGCGCGGCGGTGCCGGCGGTGGGCGTGTACCTGGTCTCGCCGCGCGCCAGCGCTGCCACCGCGGCCTGCTTGATGGCTTCGGGAGTATCGAACTCGGGTTCGCCGGCGGTCAGGGCCAGGACGTCGCGGCCTGCGCCGGCGAGGGCGGCGGCGCGCTGGCCGGCCGCGGCGATCGGCGACAGGCGCACCCGGCGTGCGCGTTGGGAAAGCGGGAAGGTCATGGTGTCGAGGCGTCGGGTTGGGACTCCGGCAGCACCTTGCCGGGGTTGAGCAGGCCGAGCGGGTCGAAGGCCTGCTTCAGCCGTCGCATCAGGTCGAGTTCGACCGCGCTCTTGTAGCGCGGCAGTTCGTTGCGCTTGAGCTGGCCGAGGCCGTGCTCGGCGCTGATCGAGCCGCCGTGCGCATGCACGCTGTCATGCACCAGGCGATGGATGGCGGCCTCGTCGGCGAACAGCGCGGCCGGGGTGGAGGCGAGGGCGTGCGAGACGTTGTAGTGCAGGTTGCCGTCGCCCAGGTGGCCGAAGGCGACCGGGCGCACGCCGGGGAAGGCGGCCTGCAGCGCGGTGGCGGTGGCTTGCAGGAAGGCGGGGATGCGCGAGACAGGCACCGAGATATCGTGCTTGAGGTTGCCGCCGTCGCGCTGCTGGGCCACACCCAGCGCCTGGTCGCGCAGGCGCCACAGCGACTGGCTCTGCGCCACGCTGGCGGCGATGGCGGCATCGGCCACCAGGCCATCCTCGATGGCCTGCCCGACCACCGCCTCGAAGCGCGCACGCGCGTGCGCCTCGCCTTCGCTGTCGGACAGCTCCAGCAAGGCGTACCACGGCTGCGTGGCATCGAGCGGGATGGCTTGCTCGGGCACGTGCCGGGCGACCAGGCCGAGCGCGGTGTCGGAGATCAGCTCGAAGGCGGTCAGCGCGGCGCCGAAGCCGGCGCGCGCCCGCGACAGGAAGCCGATGGTGTCGCCGATGGCGGGGAAGGCCAGCAGCGCGGTGAGCTGGAGCGCGGGCTGTGGGTAGAGCTTGAGCGTGGCTGCCGTGATGATGCCCAGCGTGCCTTCGCTGCCGATGAACAGGTCGCGCAGGGCATAGCCGGTATTGTCCTTGCGCAGGCCACGCAAGCCGTCCCAGATCTCGCCGTCGGCGGTGACCACTTCCAGGCCCAGCGCCAGCTCGCGCGTATTGCCATAGCGCAGCACCTGGGTGCCGCCGGCATTGGTGCCGAGATTGCCCCCGACTGTGCAGCTGCCCTCGGAGCCGAGGCTGAGCGGGAACAGCCGCCCGGCCTCGCGTGCCGCTTCCTGCAGCCGGGCCAGCACGACGCCGGCCTCGGCGGTGATGGTGTCGTTGTCGGTATCGACCGCGCGGATGCGGTTCAGGCGGCCCAGTGACAGCAGCACCGCGTGCCCGCTGGCATCCGGCGTGGCGCCGCCGACCAGGCCCGTATTGCCGCCCTGTGGCACGATCGGCGCGCGATGCGCGCGGCACAGGCGCACCACGGCGGCGACCTGGGCTGTGTCGGCGGGACGGACCACGGCCAGCGCGCGCCCGTGCAGGCGGCCGTGGCGGTCGGTCAGGTAGCCGGCGGTATCGTCCGGCGCGGTCAGCACATGCGCTGCGCCGAGCGCGTGGCGCAGGCTGGGAAGCAGGTCTTCCTTCGTCATGCTTCAGGTGTCCTGGCGCGTCATGGCTTCTTGCCCTCGGTGAAGACGGCGAAGTCAGCGGGCGCGGTGTCGTACCTGCCCTGCTGCGCCCGTGCATTGGCCGGCTTGATGTAGGCGCCGTCGGGCACGCCGGACTTGCGCGCGGTGGCGAGCAGGAAGCCCGAGCGGTGCCAGTCGCGGATCGCCTGGTCGACGAAAGCCACGGTGTCTTTCTCGCCGCGGCGGGTCCAGACCACGGTCGGCGAGGGGATCAGCTGTTCCTCGGTGGCCAGCGTGAAGTCCTTCCATTCCTCGGCGCTGGGGCCGTGCAGGGTGTGGTACAGGGCAGGCTGGATATGGACCGAGGCCGCGCAGGTGCCACCCTTGAGCGCCAGCAGCGATTCCGGAATGCCGCGCAGGCCCTTGACGATGGCGCCGTAGCGCTCGGCCAGCGGACGGGCGAAATTGCTGCCCTGGGAGACGCAGGCGACCTTGCCGCGCAGGTCTTCCCAGCGCCGGATGCCGCTGCGCCTGGACACCACGGCGGCACCGCCGACCAGGTCGTAGGGGGTCGGCGCGAAGTCGAGGATCTCGCTGCGTTCCTGCGTCCACTGGATATTGGCTACCAGCAGGTCGACCTTGCCGGCCTGCAGGAACTGCACGCGCGTGGAGGCCGTGACGGGCACGGTTTCCAGCGTCACGCCGAGGCGGCGCGCGAGGTCGGCGGCGAGCTCGGTCTGGTAGCCGCCGGTCTTGCCGGTGGCGGTGTCGAGCTGGCCGAAAGGCGGGCTGGCGCCGTCGATGCCGACCGAGAGCTTGCCGCGCTGCTTGATCTTGTCGAGGGTGGCGTCGGCATGGGCCGCGCCGGCGCAGAGCGCCAGCGCGGCGCAGAGAAGGGGCGAAAGAAAACGGGAGGCGGTCATGGCTGCGGGGTGAGGCGGCCTGCCGGCGTGGACGGCGCGGCAGGCGTCAGCGGACATGCAGGCGGGCATGCAGGCGGACGCGAATCAGGAGGACTGCTTGAAGCGGGCCTGCAGTTCGGGCAGCAGGGGCTGCGGCGGCGCGATGCCCAGGCGTTTCTCGGTGGCGATCAGCCAGCCGCTGCGGTGCCATTCCCGCACGATCTTGTCGACCGCGGCGATGGTGTCGGCCTCGCCCTTGCGGGTCCACACCACCGAGGGCGCCGGCAGGATCTCGCTGGGGATCGGCGCTGCGTAGTCGGCCCACTCGGGATTGCCGCGCAGTTGCGGGTGGATCAGCGTGGCGTCGTGCACGGCTGCGACGCACTGGCCGCCGCGCAGGGCCAGCAGCGATTCGGCGGCGGTCTTGTACCCGCGCACGCTGGCGCCGTACTGCTCCTGCAGCGGCTTGATATAGCTGCTGCCCTGGGATGCGCACACGGTCTTGCCACGCAGGTCTTCCCACTGGTGGATGCCGCTGCGCTTGAGGACGGCCGCGGTGCCGCCGACGCGGTAGAAGGGCGTGGGCGCGTAGCCGAGCAGCTCGCCGCGCTCGGGGTTGTATTCCATCGAGGCGATCAGCAGGTCGACCTTGCCGGCCTGCAGGAACTGCACGCGGTTGGAGGGCTGGACCTGCACCAGTTCCGCCTCCACGCCCAGCCGCCTGGCCAGGTCACGCGCCAGTTCCGGGTTCCAGCCGACCAGTTGCTGGGTGGCGGGGTCGACCGAGCCGAACGGGCCGCCGCTGGCGCCGACGCCGATGACCACCTTGCCGCGCTGCTTGATGCGGTCGAGGGTGGCGTCGGCACGGGCGGTGCCCAGGGTCAGCAGGGAGAGCGCGAGCAGCGCGGCGGCACGGCGGGGCAGGGAGGGGGAGCGTGGCATGGTGGCGAGCAAGAAAAGCAGATGCAGGAGGGGCGATGCTAGTGCCGCCGGGCCCTGCCACGAAGGAAGCATTGCGGATATCGATATGCGCCCGGGCGCGGCGCGCCGCGCATATGCAAGCGCGCTTTGCTTCGTTGCCGGCGCGTGCCGGCAGGCGCTATGTTGGCGCGCAGCAGCCGGCCCGGACGCCGGCGGGAGGACCGTGCCGGAACGGCCTCCGGCAGCGCGCGCGATGGCCGTCCAGGTCTTGCCCGGGCGGTGGCGCGCGTACCGAATCGGCGGCGCCTGCCCGGGCGGCCCGCCTGAGAACCCAAGGACCAAAGGAGCGCGGCCACCATGGCAAGACGCAATGAGCAGATGCGCCTCGGTGCATTCCTGTACCCCAGCGGGCACCATATCGCCGCGTGGCGGCATCCCGAGGCCAAGGCCGACGCGGGAATCGATTTCCGTCACTATGCCGCGCTCGCCCAGGCCGCCGAGGCGGCCAAGTTCGACCTGGTGCTCCTCGCCGACGGTGTCGGCACGCGCGGCGACGACGTGGAGTTCCTGAGCCGCACCGCGCACAGCTACCAGGCCCAGTTCGAACCCATCACCCTGCTGTCGGCGCTGGCTGCCGTCACCGAGCGCATCGGGCTGGTCGGCACCGCCTCGACCAGCTTCAACGAGCCCTATCACATCGCGCGCAAGTTCGCCTCGCTCGACCATCTCTCGGGAGGCCGCGCGGGCTGGAACCTGGTGACCTCGTCCAGCGAGCACGAGGCGCGCAACTTCAACCGGGTGCGGCACTTCAGCCACGAGGAGCGCTACCAGCGTGCCGAAGAATTCGCCGACGTGGTCAGCGGCCTGTGGGACAGCTGGGAGGACGATGCCTTCCTGCGCGACAAGGCGAGCGGGCGCTACTACGAGCCGGCGCGGCGCCACGTGCTGGGCCACCGCGGCCGGCATTTCAGCGTGCAGGGGCCGCTCAACGTCGCGCGTCCCCCGCAGGGGCAGCCGGTGGTGGTGCAGGCCGGCTCCTCCGAGCCCGGCAAGGAACTGGCCGCGCGCCGCGGCGAGGTGGTCTTCACCGCCCAGCAGACCCTGGAAGATGCTGTGGCTTTCTATGCGGATCTGAAGGGGCGGCTGGCCGGCCACGGCCGCCGGCCCGAGGACCTGAAGATCCTGCCGGGCGTGTTTCCGGTGGTGGGGCACAGCGAGGCCGAGGCGCGCGAGAAGTTCGAGCAGTTGCAGGCGCTGATCGATCCGGTGGTCGGGCTGGCGCTGGTGTCGGCCCTGACCGGGGCGGACCTGTCCGCGTATCCGCTCGACGGGCCCATCCCGGAGCTGCCGCCCACCAACGGCAGCAAGAGCCGCCAGGGCCTGATGCTCGACCTGGCGCGGCGCGAGAACCTGACCATCCGCCAGCTCTACCAGCGCGTGGCAGGCGCGCGCGGCCACTGGCAACTGGTCGGCACGCCGGCGCAGATCGCCGATGCGCTGGAGGAGCGCTTCCAGGCCTATGGCGCGGACGGTTTCAACGTGATGGCGCCGGTGCTGCCCGGCGGCCTCACTGACTTCATCGAACTGGTGCTGCCCGAGTTGCGGCGGCGCGGCCTGTTCCGCACTGACTACAGCGGCACCACGCTGCGCGAGCATCTCGGCCTGCGGCGGCCGCCGCATCCGGCCGCGCGGAGACGGGCCGACGCGGCGGATGCCGCCTGAGTCCGTGCGTGCCAGGCTGCCTGCCCGGTGCGAGGCAGCCTGGTCGCCGTTCAGTCTTCGGCGAAGACAAAGCGCCCTTCGCTGACCAGCCGCGCCAGCGGCAGGCGCTCGTTGGGCTGCTCGCGCGCCTGCAGCGCCTCGGGCAGCAAGGACTTGTCGCCCTGCCGGCCGATGGCCACCACCGCTTCGATGGCGTAGTCCTCGGGAATGCCGAGCGCCTCGCGCAGGCGCGCCTTGTCGAAGCCGCCGATGCCGTGGGCGTGCCAGCCCGCCGCGGTGGCCTGCAGCGCCAGGTTGGCCCAGGCGGCGCCGGCGTCGAAGGAATGCGTGGCGACCGGCTGCGGCTCGCTCTTGCCCGGCGCGGTCCAGGTCTTGCGCGACAGCACCGCCACCAGCACGGCCGCGCGCGCGGCCCAGCCCTGGTTGTACTCCGACAGCGAGGCGAAGAGCGGCTGCCAGTCCGGCGTGTCGCGCCGCGCATAGATGAAGCGCCAGGGCTGCGCGTTGTAGCCGGACGGTGCCCAGCGTGCGGCCTCGAAGAAGCGCAGCAAGGTCTGCGGCGCGATGGCTTCCGCCGTGAAGGCGCGGGGCGACCAGCGCTGCAGGAACAGCGGATCGATGTCGTGGTCGGCTTGGCGTGGCTGGGTCATGGAGGCTCCTTGGGGCGGATGAGGGATAGGGCGGCGGTCGCTGCTGCTGTGGCTTCGATCGCTGCCGCGGTTACCGTGCAGGTGGGAGCCTTGCGCAAGCCCGTGCAAAAGGGAAGCGGGAAATCCGCATGAGCTTGCGAGGAATCCTTCGAACGGTGCACGGCGGCAAGAAGGCACCTGCTGCACGGTGCCATGCCGTGCTGTGTGCTGCGCGACGGGCGCCTATGTAAATGCGAAATGATCAGTTCGCGCGTGCCGGGGGGCTTCCTATACTTTGGCACTCGTTCGCAGGGAGTGCTGATGGCCGGCACCGCGCCGATCCCGGCCTCCCGCGCCCGCCCGATTTCCCTGGAGCCCAGAACAGATGAGCCTTCGCCCATTGCATGACCGCGTGATCGTCAAGCGGTCGGAAAACGAAACCCGTACCCAGTCCGGCATCGTCATCCCGGACAACGCCGCCGAGAAGCCCGACCAGGGCGAGGTGGTGGCGGTCGGTCCCGGCCGCCGCAACGAAGCCGGCGAGCGTATTGCGCCGGACCTGCGCGTGGGCGATCGCGTGCTGTTCGGCAAGTACGCCGGGCAGGCGGTGAAGATCGGCGGCGAGGAGCTGCTGGTGCTGCGCGAAGAGGACGTGGTCGCGGTGGTCGAGCGCTGAGCGCGTCGCGCGCAGCGGCAAGCCCCACGCAGAACGAAAGAAGCGATCGGGATCATCGGCACGATCGAGAACATCGGCACGATCGGAACCGGATCAGGAAGAAAGGACAAAGGAAAGCAGAGATGGCAGCGAAAGACGTAGTGTTCAGCGACGCAGCACGGGCCAAGGTGGTCGAAGGCGTCAACATCCTGGCCAACGCGGTCAAGGTCACGCTGGGCCCGAAGGGCCGCAACGTGGTGCTGGAGCGCAGCTTCGGCGGCCCGACCGTGACCAAGGACGGCGTGTCCGTGGCCAAGGAGATCGAGCTGCAGGACAAGTTGCAGAACATCGGCGCGCAACTCGTCAAGGAAGTCGCGGCCAAGACCAGCGACAACGCCGGCGATGGCACCACCACGGCGACCGTGCTGGCCCAGGCCATCGTGCGCGAGGGGGTGAAGTACGTGGCGGCCGGACTCAATCCGCAGGATCTCAAGCGCGGCATCGACAAGGCGGTGGCCGTGGCCATCGAGGAGCTGCGCCGCATCAGCAAGCCCACCACCACCAGCAAGGAGATCGCCCAGGTCGGCACCATCTCGGCCAACGGCGAGAGCGCCATCGGCGAGCGCATCGCCGAGGCCATCGACAAGGTGGGCAAGGAGGGCGTGATCACCGTGGAAGACGGCAAGTCGCTCGGCGATGAGCTGGAGGTGGTCGAGGGCATGCAGTTCGACCGCGGCTACCTGTCGCCCTATTTCATCAACCAGCCGGAGAAGCAGATCGTCGCGCTGGAGCAGCCCTACCTGCTGCTGGTGGACAAGAAGATCTCCAGCATCCGCGACCTGCTGCCGGTGCTGGAGCAGGTGGCCAAGGCCGGCCGGCCGCTGCTGATCGTGGCGGAAGACGTCGAGGGCGAGGCGCTGGCCACGCTGGTGGTCAACAATATCCGCGGCATCCTCAAGGTGGCCGCGGTGAAGGCGCCGGGCTTCGGCGACCGCCGCAAGGCCCTGCTGGAAGACATCGCCATCCTGACCGCCGGTACCGTCATTTCCGAGGAGATCGGCCTGACGCTGGAGAAGGCCGGGCTGCATGACCTGGGCCAGGCCTCGCGCGTGGAGATCGGCAAGGAGAACACCACCATCATCGGCGGGGGAGGCGAGGCGGCGCGCATCCAGGCGCGCGTGCAGCAGATCCGTGCCCAGATCGAGGAAGCCAGCTCGGACTATGACCGCGAGAAGCTGCAGGAACGCGTGGCCAAGCTGGCCGGCGGCGTGGCCGTGCTCAAGGTGGGTGGCGCGACCGAAGTCGAAGTGAAGGAAAAGAAGGCACGCGTGGAGGACGCGCTGCACGCTACCCGCGCGGCCGTGGAAGAAGGCATTGTCCCCGGCGGCGGCGTGGCGCTGATCCGTGCCCGCGCGGCCGTGCGCGGCGTCGCGGGAGCCAACGCCGACCAGGAAGCCGGCGTGAAGATCGTGCTGCGGGCGCTGGAAGAGCCGCTGCGGCAGATCGTCGCCAATGCCGGCGAGGAAGCCAGCGTGGTGGTGGCGCGTGTCGCCGAAGCCAGCGGCAATTTCGGCTACAACGCCGCCACCGGCGAGTACGGCGACCTGGTCGAGGGCGGCGTGGTGGACCCGACCAAGGTGACGCGCACCGCCCTGCAGAACGCGGCGTCGGTGGCGGGCCTGATCCTGACCACCGATGCGGCGGTGTTCGAGCTGCCCAAGGGCGAGGAGCCGAGCGTGGCACAAGGGCCGGGTGCCGGCGCCGGGCTCGACTTCTAGAGCACCCGTCTTTCCCTTTCTCCGCTGTTTCCCCGGGTGCCTGGCAGGCCCCGGACCAACGCCCCCTCGGCTTCGCGGCCCAGGGGGCGTTGTTCTTGCAGGCCTGCGGCGCATCGGCCGGGCTGTCAAGGCTCCGTTCGCGTTTTGCGCGATCATCGCGCAAAATCTGCGTCAGCGGCCGGAATCGGGGTTATTTCGTAATGCCCGCCGCGCCGTTCACTGGCATGATGTAAAAAATCGAACGATCGTTCATAATTCGAACTTCCGGTATGGAGGCGAGATGCCGATCCCGGGGCGGCCGGTGTGCCGGTGCGCATCCCGCCGATGACGTTTGCGTGATCAGATTTCCGTTTGCAGCTTGTCCCGTATATCCGCTTGACCTCGCTTCCCATGTCCGCTGCCTCCTCTGCCACCCCCGGCTCCCCCCAGGCTTCTTCCGACCCGCGGCCCCAGGCCGGCAGGCCGGACGCCGCGCTGGATCCGCAGGTGGCGCAGCTGCTGGACCTGATCGCGCGCGCCAAGCGTCCGCCCATCAACGCGCTCGATCCGCTCGACGCGAAGATCGCCTACGAGAAGAGCGCCCCCATCCTCGATATCGCGCCGCTGCCCGTGCATCACGTGCAGGACCTGAGCGTGCCGGCACGCGACGGCCATGCCATCGGCGCGCGGTTGTATGCGCCGCGTGAGGCGAGCTGGGCCGACCCGTTGCCGCTGCTGTTGTACTTCCATGGCGGCGGATTCACGGTGGGCAGCCCGGCTTCGCACGATCCGCTGTGCCGGCTGCTGTCCATGCGTGCCGATTGCATGGTGCTGTCGGTGGATTACCGGCTCGGGCCGCAGTGGCGCTTTCCCACGGCGGTCCACGATGCCTTCGACGTGCTGGCCTGGGCCTACGCCGAGGCAGGCGCGCTGGGGGCGGATCCGGCGCGCATCGCACTGGGCGGCGACAGCGCCGGCGGCACCCTGGCCACCGCTTGCGCGGTCGAGGCGCGCCGCCTGGGCCATGCGCCGGTGCTGCAGATGCTGATCTATCCCGGCACCTGCGCGCGCCAGGATACGCCGTCGCACCGGGCGCTGGCGGAGGGCTACCTGCTGACCGCCGAGATGATCCAGTGGTTCTTCGCCCAGTACCTGGACCAGGACTCCATCCGCGACGACTGGCGCTTTGCCCCGCTGGACGGCGGCGGCAGCGGTGCCGACGTGGCCGGTTGCTGCCCGGCCTGGATCGCCGTGGCCGGCTACGATCCGCTGCACGACGAGGGCGTGGCCTACGCGGCCAAGCTGCGCGCCGCGGGTGTGCCGGCCGAGCTGGCCGAGTATCCGGGCATGATCCATGACTTTTTCAAGCTGGGCCGCTTCGTGCCGGCCGTGGGGCAGGCCCACGACGATGCCGTGGCCGCGCTGCGCGGCGCCTTCGGCGCCGCCTAGCGCTGCCGGCCCGGCCCAGGCCCGCGCACAAGACGGGCTTCCCCGACCCCCTTTTTTCGCAGTTCGTAGCACAAGGAGACAGAACCGATGCAACGCCGCCATTTCATCGTCCGCGCCAGCGCGCTAGCCGCCACCGCCGCCTTCGGCCTCGCCGCCGCGCCGGCCCGCGCGGATTCCGCCGCGGACAAGTTCCCGCAACGTCCGATCCGGCTGGTGATCGGCTACACGGCCGGCGGCTCGACCGACATCCCGTTCCGCGTGCTGGCCGAGAACGCCAGCAAGATCCTCGGCCAGCCGGTGATCGTCGAGAACAAGCCCGGTGCGGGCGGGGTGCTGCCGGCGCAGATGATGCAGGCCACGGCCCCCGACGGCTACACGCTGGCGCAGGTGGCGATGCCGGTGTACCGCCTGCCGTATACCACCAAGATCAACTGGGACCCGGTCAAGGACCTGACCTATGTGATCAACCTGGCCGGCTATTCCTTCGGCGTGGTGGTGCCGGCCGACTCGCCGATCAAGTCGATGCAGGAGTACATCGCCTACGCGCGCGCCAATCCGGGCAAGCTGACCTATGGCTCGCCGGGCTCGATGACCACGCTGCACCTGACCATGGAAGAACTGGCGCTGAAGCAGAACGTGCAGTTCTCGCATGTGCCGTTCAAGGGAAACTCGGAGTCGCTGCAGGCGCTGCTGGGCGGACACGTGATGTCGGTGGCCGACACGCCGGGCTGGGCGCAGTACGTGGAGAGCGGCAAGCTGCGCCTGCTGTCGACCTGGGGCGACAAGCGCTCGGCACGCTTCCCCAACGCCCCGACGCTGAAGGAACTGGGCTACGGCATCGTGCAGACCTCGCCCTTCGGCCTGGTGGCGCCCAAGGGCACCGACCCGAAGATCGTCAAGAAGCTGCATGACGCCTTCAAGAAGGCGATGGAAATGCCGAACTACCGCCAGGAGCTGGCCAAGTTCGACATGGAGCCGT
>JABLTH010007113.1_pt1 | contig 20051 bp, 18 predicted proteins | sample 7875711 | NCBI WGS metagenome assembly JABLTH01 (sample SAMN14941262, study PRJNA633318) | bioreactor metagenome | isolation source: bioreactor | place: China | collected 2019-03-05 | reverse complement strand
CGCGGTGGCTCGCGGCCGGCTACGCCAGCAGCGCGCGCAGCGCGTGCGCATCCATCGGCGGCAGCGCCAGCGCACCCAGCGCACCGCGCACGCCGGCCAGCAAGGCCGCGTTGTCGGGCGCGACGCTGCCGTCCGGCAATTGCATGTTGTTCTCGAAGCCGATGCGGGCGTGCCCGCCCAGCAGTACCGCTGCCGTGGCACAGGCGGCCTCCTGCGGCCCGAAGGCGCAGACCGCCCACGGCGTGCCCGCCAGCTCCATGCCATGCTCGCGCCAGGCCTGCAGGAAAGGCAGCAGGTCGGCCGGGGTCGAGGTCTGCCCGGCCGCGTAGCGGCCGAGCACGAACAGCACCCAGTGCCGTCCCGGCGGAATCGCGCCGCTGGCCCGCAGCGCGGCGTAGCGCCGCACGTCTGCCGCATCGTAGAGGATGTACTGCGCCACCACGCGCTCGCGGTGCATCCAATGGAAGAAGTCGCGCGCCTGCGCCGGGTCGCCCTCCTGCGGCAGCAGCTCGCGCACCGCCACCGAAGCGGCTTCCGGACGCAAGGCGCGGATCGCGGCGATCTGCTGGTCGGGCCGGTAGATGCCGACCGCCTCGGTCGTAAGCTGGATCACCAGCGCCTCGCCCACGGCGCGGCGCACCGCGTCGATGGCCAGCGCATAGTCGGCGGTTTCCAGGCTGTGGGCGCCGTCGGCGCGGCGCACATGCAGGTGGATCATGGCCGCGCCGGCGTCCAGGCAATCCTTGGCGCATTGCGCCAGTTCCGCCGGCGTCATCGGCAGCCGCGGGTGATCGGTGTGGGTCTTGCGCGCGCCGTTGGGCGCGACGGCCAGCGAGAACGGCTGCGCCGTGTTGCCTGCGGGATTCGTCATCGCGCTCTCCCTCAAGCCGCCCGCTGCGCCGGCAGTACCTCGCCGACTGCCGCGACGAAGCGCGCGACGATGCGCTCGATGTCCGCCTCGGTGCAGATGAAGGGCGGCGCCAGCAGGACATGGTCGCCATGCACGCCATCGACGGTGCCGCCCATCGGATAGACCAGCAGGCCCTGCTGCATGGCCGCCGTCTTGAGCCTGGCGTGCGTCTTCAGCGCCGGATCGAGGGTCGCCTTGCTGGCGCGGTCGGCGACGAACTCCACGCCGACGAACAGGCCGCGTCCGCGCACGTCGCCCAGGTTGGGATGCGCGCCCAGTGCCTCGCGCAGGCGCGCACGCAGCTGCTCGCCGCGCGCCAGCACATTGGCCAGCAGCCCCTCCTCGGCGATGGTGCGCTGAACCGCCAGCGCCGCGGCGCAGGCGGTGGCATGGCCGATATAGGTATGACCGTGCTGGAAGAAGCCGCTGCCGCCCACGATGGCGTCGTAGATACGGTCGGTGCACAGGGTGGCGCCGATCGGCTGGTAGCCGGCGCCCAGCCCCTTGGCGATGGTGACGATGTCCGGGACCACGCCATCCTCCGCGCAGGCGAACAGGTGGCCGGTGCGGCCCATGCCGGACATCACCTCGTCCAGGATCAGCAGCACGCCGTACTTGTCGCACACCGCGCGGATGCGCTTCAGGTAGTCGGCCACCGGCGGCACCGCGCCAGCGGTAGCGCCCACCACCGTCTCGGCCACGAAGGCAGCCACGCTGTCCGGTCCGAGTTCGAGGATCTTGGCCTCCAGTTCGTCGGCCAGCCGCTGCGCATACTGCGTGCCGGTCTCGCCCGCGGCCTGGTCGCGGTAGGCATAGCACGGCGAGACATGGTGCGCGGGCACCAGCAGCGGCAGGAACGGCTCGCGCCGCCAGGCGTTGCCGCCGATGGCCAGCGCGCCCAGCGTATTGCCGTGGTAGCTCTGGCGCCGCGCGATGAAATGGCGGCGCGTGCCCTGCCCGGTCTCGACGAAATACTGGCGCGCGAGCTTGAGCGCAGCCTCCACCGCCTCCGACCCGCCCGAGACGAAGTAGACGTGGTTGAGATCACCGGGTGCCGCCTCCGCCAGCGTGGCCGCGAGCGCCTCCGCCGGTTCCGTGGTGAAGAAGGAGGTATGCGCATAGGCCAGCGTCTGCACCTGGCGCTGGATCGCCTCGATCACGCGCGGATGGCCGTGCCCCAGGCAGGAAACGGCCGCGCCACCGGAGGCATCCAGATAGCGCTTGCCGTTGCTGTCGATCAGTTCGATACCCTGGCCGCCCACGGCCATGGGGAGGGCCTGGCGGGGATTGCGGTGGAATACGTGGGTCATGGAGAAGACGGAGAGGACGTGGCCGCACCGGCCTTGCGCCGGTGCGGCCTGGAAGTCGCCAGTATAGGAAAGCGCCCCGGCCAATGCAACATATGTTTCCTCAATAAAACACAAGATACATGCATTTCAAACCCGGATGGCAGCAGGGGCCAGCACGGCTGTCATGGAAGTTGTGCAACAATCGTTACACTCATCGCCCGGAATTCCCGATGCCATCCGACCCCCTTCAACCGCCACGCAGTCCCGACGAACTGCTCGCCCGGCTGCGCAGCCTGTTTCCCGAACTCAGCGCGCAGTTCCAGGGTGGCGCACGCTACCTGCTCGACCATCCGCAAGACATTCCGGTGCTGTCGATGCGCAAGCTGGCCGGCAATGCCGGCGTGCAGCCCGCCACCTTGGTACGCCTGTCGCAGTTCCTCGGTTTCGACGGCTGGCAGAGCCTGCGCGAGTTGTTCGTCGACGTGCTGCGCGCCGGCCCGCAGCCGTACGCCAAGCGTGCCCGCAAGGTGGTGCGTGAGACCGAGTCGGGCAGGATGCTGGCCGAGATGCTGGAAGCGCAGCACCAGAACCTGGACCGCATCGCCAATGCCAACGCGCAATCGCTGCCGCGCGCGGCCGAGCTGATCGCGGCGGCGCCCAGCCTGCACATCGCCGGCTTCCGCGCCTGCTTCCCGATCGCCTTCACCTTCCACTATGTGTACCGGCTGTTCCGCAGTTCGGTGCATCTCGTGCGCGGCGAGGCGGGCACGCTGGAGATGGAACTGCGTGCGCTGGCACCCGAGGATGCGGTCTTCGTGGCGAGCTTCGCGCCGTACTCGCAGGAGAGCATCCGCGTCGCCACGCTGGCGCGCGCCAGCGGCTGCACGGTCATCGCCCTGACCGACAGCACGGTGTCGCCGATCGCACTGGAGGCCGATTGCACCCTGCTGTTCTCGGTGGAGAGCCCGTCCTTCTTTCCCTCCGTCAGCGCCGGCGTGGCGACCGTCGAAGCCCTGGTCGAGCAACTGCTCGCCAAGCAGGGCAAGGGGGCGATCCGCGCCCTGGAACTGGCCGAAGGCCAGCTCCACCAGACCGGCGCCTATGCGCCGGCCGGCGGCCGCTAGCGTCCAGGATCCTCAGCCAGCGGAAGCACGCGGCCCGGCAAGAAACCGTGCCAGGCCTGCCGGCGGACCGGGCCGGCGCACCAGCGATGCAGGACACCGGGCGCGCCGGCGCCCTCCTCCCCTGCCGCGGGCCTCATTCGAAGGCCTGGTCGTTCGGGTTGGCGTAGGCCTTCCTGACCATGTCGCTCATCGGGAATTCGAAGTTGATCCCCTTGGGCGGCACCGGCTTGTTGAACCACTTGTCATAGAGCGCCTCGATCTCGCCGCTCTTCATCAGGCCCGTCATCACGCCGTCGACCAGCTGTTTGAAGCCCGGATCGTCCTTGGGCATCATGAAACCGTAGGCCTCGAAGGATTGCGGCGTGCCCACCACGGTCCAGTCGGCAGGATTCTGCGCCAGCGTGCGGGCGCCGGTGAGCAGCACGTCGTCCATCATGAAGGCCGCGACGCGGCCGGACTGCAGGATCAGGAAGGACTCGCCGTAGTCCTTCGCGCTCTGGATGGTGATATTGGCCTTCTTCTCGTCGTTGAGCCGGCGCAGGATACGCTCGGACGTGGTGCCGGCGTTGGTGACCACGGTGCGGCCCGACAGATCGGCGAAATCGTGCACGGGGCCGTCCTTCTTCACCAGCAGGCGCGTGCCGGCGACGAAGAAGGTGGTGGAAAAGGCGACCTGCTGCTGGCGCGCCTTCAGGTTGGTGGTCACGCCGCACTCGAGGTCGACGGTGCCGTTCTGCACCAGCGAGATGCGGTTCTGCGAGGTGACCGGCACCATGCGCACCTGCAGCGCCGGCAGGCCGGTCGCCTTCTTCACCTGGGCGATGACGCGGTCGCAGATGTCCTGCGAGAAGCCCACCACCTTCTGGTTGCTGTCGTAGTACGAGAACGGGATGGACGAGGTGCGGTGCCCGATCGAAATCATGCCGGCCTGCTTGATCTTGCCCAGCGTCGGGCTGGCCGGCACGTCGGCGGCGCCGGCCACGCCCTGGGCCAGCAGGGAGGCCAGGCATGCGGCAACCAGGCTGGTGCGCTTCACGACTTTCATTCAATGCTCCTTGGGTTGGCATCCACGCGATGAGCCATCGCGATCCGGATGCTAAGCAATGAGCAACAACTGTTCCATCATGGATAACCATGAAACATATGTTATGAAATCCGCGGAAAGCAACACATGGATCACAATAATCGTTCACTCGATGCCGGCGCTGGTGCACGCTGCCGCCCATGCACCCTGCCTGGGCACCGCGCCGACGGCGGCAGGCGTGCGACAATGCGGACCCGTCCGCCCGCGCCTGCAGCCGTTTCCCCGCCGTCATGTCCAGCACCACGCCCCCGCCGACCGAACGCATCGCCCTTGCGGGCCCCGCCGGCCATATCGATGTCCTGCGCGATGCGCCCGTGGGACCGATGCGCGGCGTGGCGGTGGTCGCCCACCCGCACCCCGAACTGGGCGGCACCGCCCTGCACAAGGTGCCGCAGCAACTGGCGCGGGCGCTGCAATCGTTCGGCTTCCTGACACTGCGGCCGAACTTCCGCGGCGTGGGCCGCAGCGAGGGCACGCATGACCAGGGCATCGGCGAGACCGAGGACCTGCTCGCGGTGGTCGCCAGCCTGCGCGCGGCGCATCCGGACGGGGAACTGGCGCTGGCCGGCTTCTCCTTCGGCGCTTTCGTGCAGTCGCACGTGGCCGGGCGCCTGGTGCAGGCAGGCGTGGCGATCCACCACCTGATCCTGGCCGGCATTCCTGCCGGCGCCATCGCCGGCCGCCGCGACTACGACACGCCGGCGGTGCCGGCCCATGCCCTGGTGGTGCACGGCGAACGCGACGAAACCGTGCCGCTGGGCCACGTGTTCGAGTGGGCCCGGCCGCAGCAGCTGCCGGTGGTGGTGATCCCCGGCGCGGACCATTTCTTCAGCGGGCGCCTGCCGGTACTGCGCGGCGTGGCGGAACGCTATCTGCGGCGGCCGCCCGAAGCCGCCTAGCCCGGACCGACGCCTGCCGCTTGGTGCCTGCGCTTGCGGTGGCAGGCCGACCATCTCCTGGCGGTAGCGCACGCCGATGCGGCACCCCGCCCCGGCTGCCCCCCCCGATCGACGCCGCGGCACAAGCGCACAAGCGGTCATGCCGCGCAAAATCCTGTGGATAAGTCTTGGGATAAGTCCCTGGATAAGTGGCGGGACAAGTGTGGGACAAGTGCGGGAAAACTACCGGATAAGTGCCGGGAAAGCTGTGCGCAAGCTGTGCGCAAGTTGTGGAAACGCTGTGCGCAGCGTGTGGACAGGCGGCGGGCTGCACGCCCGCCCCCCGGCCCGGAAGCAGCCCTAGCCGTCGCGCCGGGCCGCCCTGACCACACAGTCGGACAGCCTGGCGAAGTGCCGCAAGGCGGCCTGGGTCAGTTCGACCTGCTTGCGCCGAGTGTCTTCCGTGTCGGACAACTGGATCCAGCCCTTCTCGCGCATGGACTTCAAGCGCGCATGCAGGGTCGAGGGAGAACCCAGCTCGGCGTGGTGGATCAGGTCGCGCACGGAAAGCTGTGCCTTGGCCAGGCCGGCACGGCCGACACACTCCAGGATGCGCTGCTCCAGAGGATCCAGCGCGGGCAGCGAAGGCAGGCCGCGCACCGCTTCGGCAAGTTGCAGGAAACGCAAATAAATGTCAGCGGGTCGGGTCATGGGGTCGTTCCGAGGCTGGCGTCAGACTGGTTTGCGCTATGATCGGCACTCCGTTTCCGGCCGCCCGTTCACGCGCGCAGCCGCCATTCTATGTCAATGACCAAGCTCCGCCTGCAGGCCGGCATGGTGCTGGCGACGCTGCTGCTGTTCGTCGCGGCCCTGGCCTTGAACGAGTGCGTGTTCGCCCGCTCGGAATACGTGCGCGGCATCAACTGGATCTACCTGCCGGCGGGCGTGCGCCTGCTGTGCACCCTGCTGTTCGGCGAAGCCGGCGCGGTCGGCCTGCTGTTCGCGTCCTGGCTGGTCTGCTTCGGTTACTTCTTCCCGCACGACTTCAGCCGCGCCTTCATGGGTGGCATCATCGCCGCCGTCGCACCCTACCTTGTCTACCGGCTGGCGCAGCTGCGCTTCGGCCTGAAGGCCTCGCTGGTCAACCTGACACCGCGGCGCCTGCTCGCCTGCGTCCTTGCCTATTCGGTCGCCAGCCCGCTGCTGTACCACGCATGGCTGTTCCTCAGCGGCGCGCGGGAACACCTGCTGCAGGGCCTGCTGGTGATGTTCGTGGGCGACCTCAGCGGCACGCTGATCGTGATCTACACGCTCAAGGGGCTGCTGACCCTGTGCACCCGCCGCTCGACCAAGCTGCCCTGCTGAAGTCGCAGGTGCGGGCACGAAAAGGCCCGCGCGACAGCGGGCGCGGGCTCGGGATCCTTGCGCAGATGGTTTGCCCACAGGAGCGTCATGGGTGGATCGCAGCGCGGGGAAGAGCGCGGGGAAAAACAAGTGTGAAGCGCGTCTTTCCGTTTGCAGAGGCGACGGATATATCCCCTCCATGCGCGGCCATGATGGCGCGCGTGATCGGCAGGCCAAGGCCGCTGCTGTCGGATTCCGGGCGCACCCGCGACTTGTCGCCGCGAAAAAACCGGTCAAACAACGATGCCAGCAGCTCGACGGCAATCTCCGGGCCGGTGTTCTCCACGGCGATGCTGACTTCGTGCGTATCGGAGCTCGCCTCGATCAGGACTTTCCCATCAGCCGGCGTATGGCGCAATGCGTTGGACAGCAAGTTGCTCAGCGCCCGTCGCAGCATCAGGCGATCTCCCTCGATCGTGGCTTGCCCCCGCCATTCGAATTCAATGCCCTTGTCTTCGGCCAATGCCTCGTAGAACTCGAACAGCGCGGACACTTCGGACTCGACGGAGATGACCTCCTTGTGTGGCAGGTCAAGGCCGTGCTCCATCTTGGCCAGGTAGAGCATGTCGGAGACCATCCGCGAAAGCCGTTGCAACTCCTCGGCATTGGAGGCGAGTATCTCGCGATACCTGGCGGCGTCCCGGGGCTGCGAAAGCGCGACCTGCGTCTGGGTCATCAGGTTTGTCAGCGGTGTGCGCAGGTCATGTGCCAGGTCTGACGAGAAGTCCGACAGCCGCCGGAAGTCGTCCTGCAAGCGGTCGAGCATGGCATTCAGATCGGATGCCAGGTCCGCCATTTCCACCGGCACGGCATCGACCGGCATTCTCTCGGAGAGCTTCTCGCCCGTGACGGTCTGCGCGCGCGATGCCATGGTCCGCAGCGGCAGCAGGCCGCGCCGCGCCGCCCACCAGCCGAGGACGCCGCTGGCAAGCGCCGCCAGCGCGACATAGAAGACCAATGACTTGCGGAATGCCCGCATGAAATGCGCGTGGATCTCGGTGTCCATGGCAAGAACGACTTCCACGGATTGGCCATCCTGCGCCACCATCGACGCCCGCAGCGCGCGATACGCCTTGCCGGCGTCGGTCCACTGGATGACGTCACCCTTGTCACCGTGCTGCTCCAGCGCCTCGAGGGCGAGCGTGGTGTCGAATCCGGGCGAGGCATAGTGTGTGCGACCCGGAGCATCGCGCACCAATACCAGCAGCCCTGCGTGATGCTGGTAGGTCTCGGTGAGACGTGCTGGCAATGTCGCGGTCGAACCCATGGTAATGGTGCTTTCCACCAGGCGCATATTGTCGCGCAGCATGACGTAGTCTTCGTCGGCAAAATGCCGGTTCATGGCCGTGTAGATCAGCAGGCCAAGTCCTAGCAGCACGCAGGTCGACGACAGGGAGAACAATGCCGTCAGGCGCGTGGTGAGCGAATACCTGCGCATCAGGCGTCGTCCCCGGGTGCCTCCAGCACGTAACCCATGCCGCGTATCGTCTGGATCAGCTTCGTTTCGTATTCGTCGTCGATCTTCGCGCGCAGGCGACGGATGGCAACGTCGATGACATTGCTGTCGCTGTCAAAATTCATGTCCCAGATCTGGGAGGCGATCAAGGACCGAGGCAGCACTTCGCCCCGACGTCTCGCCAGCAGCTCGAGCAGTGCGAACTCCTTGTTGGTCAAGACGATCTTGCGACCGGCCCGGATAGCCCGGCGGCGCGCGAGATCCAGTACCAGGTCGCCGACCTGAACGCGATCGATGGGCTGGCTACCGGCGCCGCGCCGCAGCAGTGTCCTGACCCTGGCAAGCAGTTCGGCAAAGGCGAACGGCTTCACCAGATAGTCATCGGCACCCAGTTCCAGACCCTTCACGCGATCGGCGACGCTGTCTCGCGCTGTCAGGAACAGAGCGGGCACGGGATTCTCCGAGGCACGCAAGCGCTGCAAGACTTTCCAGCCATCCAGGTCCGGGAGCATGACATCGAGAATCAACAGGTCGTAGCTCTCCGTCGAGGCCATATGCAGGCCGTCCTGACCATTGCGCACGAGATCCACCACAAAGCCTGCTTCCGAGAGGCCCTGGCGCAGGTATTCGCCCGTCTTCGCTTCATCCTCGACCACCAGCAGCTTCATCGCCTCTCCCCGTCCGCACGCATCCTGGATTCCCTTGATCCCGAAACGACGCCAGTGTACGGGCTGGAGGGAACATTACGCCCACCTTACTGGAATGTAATATTCGAGTCATTTCAAAGTTAGCCCGGGATCTCTAATCTTCGCTCGTGGCACCATTGCGAGGTGCCAGAGAAATAGGGAAGAGGAACCACTTCATGCGTTCGAAAACCTCCGCGGGCTTCGTTCTGCCCGGGCCTCATGGCCTTTCCAGGCGTCGCTTCGTCCACGGACTGGCTGCCGGTGGCGTACTGGGAGCACTAGGCGGATTGCCGACGGGAGCCTGGCCTCAAGCGACATCCGCCCGGCCACACGCCGGCAGCGGTACTGCGCCCGTGCTGCGCGGTAGCGAGTTCGATCTGGTCATCGAGGATGCCGCGGTGAACTTCACCGGCAGGCCGGGCGTTGCGCAGACCATCAACGGTATGCTGCCTGGCCCCACGCTGTGCTGGCGCAAGGGCGATACCGTCACCATTCGTGTCACGAACCGCCTGAACGAGCCAACCTCGATCCATTGGCACGGCATCATCCTGCCGTTCCAGATGGACGGGGTGCCCGGCATCAGCTTTGCCGGGATCGCGCCCGGCGAAACGTTCACATACCGGTTCAAGGTCGAGCAAACGGGCAGCTACTGGTATCACTCGCACTCGGGCTTCCAGGAGATGACGGGCGTCTACGGTGGCCTGATCATCGAAGGCGACGGCGACCCCGTCCGCGCCGACCGGGACTACTCCGTGCTGTTGTCGGACTGGACAGACGAGGACCCGATGCGGGTGCTCTCCAAGCTCAAGGTCCGGAGCGACTATTACAACTACAACCAGCCCACGGTCCTGGATTTCTTCCGTGACATCTCCCATGACGGCCTCAAGGCCGCCTTGGACAAGCGGAAGATGTGGAACCAGATGCGAATGAACCCGACGGATCTTGCCGACCTGTCCGGGGCAACGCTCACCTACCTCATGAACGGGGTCACGCCTGCCGGCAACTGGACGGGGCTTTTCCGTCCGGGCGAAAAGGTGCGGCTCCGCTTCATCAATGGTGCGGGCAATACCTTCTACGATGTGCGCATTCCGGGACTCAAGCTTAAGGTGGTCCAGGTCGATGGCCAGAACATCGAACCGGTCACCATCGACGAATTCCGCTTCGGGCCTGGCGAGACATGCGACGTGCTGGTCGAACCGACCGACGAAGCTCACACCATCTTTGCGCAAAGCATGGACCGGACAGGCTTTGCCCGCGGCACGCTGGCCGCTCGTGAGGGGCTTCAGGCGCCGGTGCCCGCGCCGGACAAGGTGGAATGGCTCGCCATGGCCGACATGATGGGGAGCATGGGCCATGGCGGCATGGATCACGGCATGATGGCCGGCATGGATCATGGCGCGATGAACCATGGAGCCATGCCCATGGAGCACAGCCAGCATGGTGGCATGGCGATGGACCATAGCCAGCACACCATCTCCGGCAGGCAAGGCATGGAGGTGGCAGATCCGCTCAAGGTGCCCAGCACGAAGGCGCGGCACGCGCGCACGGAGTACGGCGCCAGCACGGACATGCGTGTCGACATGGCACGGACCAATCTCGACGATCCCGGCATCGGACTGCGCAACAACGGGCGACGCGTCCTGACTCTGTCGGACCAGCACACGATTGGCGGCGCGATGGATGCGCGCGGCCCGGGGCGCGAGGTGGAGCTGCACTTGACGGGAAACATGGAACGCTATGCCTGGTCGCTCGACGGCGTGGAATTCGGCCAGTCGACGCCTGTCTTCTTCAAGCACGGCGAGCGACTACGGGTCATCCTGCACAACGACACGATGATGACGCACCCGATGCACCTGCACGGCATGTGGAGCGAGCTGGAAACGCCGGACGGATCTTTTCAGGCGCGGCGCCACACCATTCCCGTGCAGCCGGCGCAACGCATCAGCTTTCTGGTCACGGCCGATGCGCTGGGGCGCTGGGCATGGCACTGCCACCTGATGCTGCATATGGACGCAGGCATGTTCCGCGAAGTGGTGGTGGCCTGATGCTTCAGTTCCCGAAGGCTTATCGCATGCGCCATCCGAAAGCGACACTGCTTGCCGTGCTGGTCGCCGGCACAACCACGATGCCGGCATGGGCGCAACATTCCCATGGCGACCATGCCGCGCCACAGGCTGCGGGTGCCGCCCCCTCAGCGCCCGGGGCCGAGGGTGCGTCCGCAGCGCCGCTGCAAGGCATGGATGGCGGCACCATGCCGACGATGGATGGCGGCGAGATGCAGGGCATGGACGGAGAGCCGATCCAGACCATGGACGGTGCGTCACCGCCGACGACGACCATGGACCATGGCGACATGCAGATGCAGGGTGGCAGCGCCCCCGCCGATGCTCGTGATCCACATGCCTATTCAGGTGGATACCAACTCGGTGTCGGAAAATACGCGCTCGGTGACCATCGCCAGCTTCATATGGCAGACTAACACCTGTTCGCGTCGGTGCTTGTCGATCGACTCGAATGGACGCGCGGAGCCGACAGCAATGCTGCATCGTACGAGGCGCAAGCCTGGTTCGGAAGCACCTACAACAAGTTCGTGATCAAGGCGGAAGGCGAGGCTGAGCGCGGAAAGGTCCATGACGCACGCACGGAACTCCTGTGGGGCCACGCGGTGGCAACGTACTGGGACACGCAACTGGGTTTCCGCAACGATGCCGGCTATGGACGCCCAGGCCGCAACTGGCTCGCATTCGGTGTGCAGGGACTGGCTCCCTACTGGTTCGAGGTGGACGCAACGGGATACGTCGGCACCGAAGGCCGCACTGCACTGCGGCTGTCCGCCGAATACGAACTGCTGATCACCCAGCGGCTGATCCTGCAGCCGCGCCTCGAGGCCAATCTGTACGGCAAGAGCGATCCTGCCGTGGGCGTCGGCAGCGGCCTTTCAAACGGCACCATCGGGGTTCGATTGCGTTATGAAATCAACCGGCAGTTCGCCCCGTACATCGGCATCGAACGGTACCAGACGTTCGGCAACACAGCGGACCTGGTCCGGGCCTCTGGCGGCCGCAGTGGAGAAACGCGGTTTGTTGCCGGTGTACGGCTCTGGTTCTGATTCCCGCATCATCACCATCGAAGGAAAGTCCATGACATCCATGATCTCCGCGGCTAGGCCGCTGCTGGCGACCGCCGCCATCCTTGCCAGCACCGCTGCGCTGGCACATCCCAGGCTGGTCAGTTCATCGCCCGCCGAGGGGGCGGAAGGCGCCGCCCCCCAAAGGATCGAACTGCACTTCTCCGAGAACCTGGTCAAGCAATTCTCCGGCGCCAATCTGGTCATGACCGGCATGCCGGGAATGAGCGATCACGCCGCCATGAAGGTGGCCAGCTCGGTCTCCGGGGGCGACGATCCGAAGACCATGCTCATTACGCCGAAGAGCCCATTGGTGCCGGGCACCTACCGTGTGGAGTGGCGTGCCGTGTCCTCGGATACACACTCGATCACGGGCGCCATCAACTTCAAGGTGAACTGAGCGCATGCAGGTCGACTGGATGAATGTACTGGTGCGATTCGCACTGTATCTGGATCTGATGCTCGTGTTCGGCCTGCCCCTGTTTGCCTGCTATGCGTTGCAAGGCGCCGAACGGATCTCCCCGCTCGCGCGCCAGTACATCAAGTGGACCGCCGCGGCCAGCGCGGCGGGCATCATGCTGTCTGGAATCGAGATGCTTGTGATGGCAAAAGCCATGACCGGAGCCTCGGCATACTCGGATCTGAGCGTCCACGTCTTCGAGATGATGGTGACCGGAACCGGCTTCGGTACCGCATGGTCCGGTCGACAGATCGGGCTGCTCGCCAGCCTCCTCATCACGCTCGCCTTGGCAAGGCGACCCTCCGCTCAGATCCGCCTGCTGGCACTGACGGGGGCGGTGGCGCTGTCCTCGCTGGCCTGGGCGGGGCACGGCGCCATGGACGACGGGGATCGTCGCGTCATCCACCTGCTCGCCGATATCGCGCATCTGCTCGCGGCCGGGGCATGGGTCGGCGCGCTCGCCGCCTTCGTTCTGCTTGGCAAGGCGACGCAACGTGATGCGACCCTGCTGAGTCTTCTGGCGCGGACTGCGCATGGTTTCGCGCGGCCAGGGAGTGTCATCGTGGCAACGCTGGTCGTAACCGGTACCGCAAACTATTGGCTCATCGCCGGGTTGCCCTCGGCGTCCGCAATGCGCACGTCTTACGGCATGTTGCTGCTGATCAAGCTCGCACTGTTCGGGACCATGCTCGTCATGGCGGCGTTGAACAGGTATCGGCTGACTCCCAGGCTGGCTGCCGAGATCCGGATCGGCAACGCAGTAGGAGCCAGCCGGGTCCTGCGCAGAAGCCTGCAGTGGGAGATGGCGACGTCGATCGCGGTGCTCGTCGCGGTTGCGATCCTGGGCGTGTTATCGCCAGACGCCTAAGGTACCGCTCGGATATCGGGAACCTGCGACAGACACGCCGCGATCGCTTCCGGCGTATCTGGTGCCTTCCTTCGTGTGGCGAACATCTGTTGACGGCCTCGTGGTCGCCTGAGATGAAACAAAAACCCCGCACGAGGCGGGGTAGATGTTGACAGCTTTCCGTGACGGAATCTCAGAACGGGATATCGTCGTCCATGTCCTCGAAGCCGTTCGACGGTGCCTGCTGCTGGCGCCGTGCGCCGCCCTGCTGGCCACCGCCCTGACCGCCGCCCTGGCCGCGGCCACCGCCGTAGCCACCGCCCGAGGCCTCGCGGCCGCCGCCGTAGCCACCACCACCGCCACCGCCGCCCATGTCGTCACCGCCGCCACCCATACCCTGGCGCGCCCCCAGCATCTGCATCTGGTCGGCGACGATCTCGGTGCTGTACTTGTCCTGGCCGGACTGGTCCTGCCACTTGCGGGTGCGGATGCGCCCTTCGATGTAGACCTGGGAGCCCTTGCGCAGGTACTGGCCGGCGATCTCGGCGAGCTTGCCGAAGAAGGCCACGCGGTGCCATTCGGTCAGCTCCTTCATGTCGCCGCTGGCCTTGTCGCGATAGCGGTCGGTGGTAGCCAGGCGGATGTTGGTCACGGCGTCGCCGCTGGGCATGTAGCGGGTTTCCGGGTCCGCGCCCAGGTTGCCGACGAGAATGACTTTGTTGACCGATGCCATATGATGATCTCCGAAGACCACGCCCTGCGAGTCCAGACAAGTGGCGTGGCAATACCCTGACGATTGCTGCGAGGCGCCGTGGCGGCATCGCGGCCGCCGCTGCGCGCCAGCTGGCGCAACGGCATCCGGACGCGCATCGGCGGCCACGTAAACGAACAACGCGCACCCGGCCAGGAAGTCGGGCGCGCGGTCATGCTAAAGCCTGCGGCTGGCCGGAAACGTTGCAAAACGACGCGATTCGATGTGATCGATGCGCCGGCGCGGCCGGCCGGGCCGCTCAGTGCTCCGGCTAGTGCGCCGGTGCCGGCGTGCCGCCCTGGCCACGGGCCGGCGGCGGCTTCATGCTCCAGGCGATTATAAGCCAGAGCACCAGCACGGCCGCGCAGGCATAGAACACGGCGCCATGTCCCTCGTGCTTGAGGATCCAGCCGCCCACGGCGCCGCCCAGGAACAGGCCAAGCGCCTGCGTCGTGTTGTACACGCCCAGCGCCGCGCCGCGCGAGGCCGCCGCGTAGCGCGACACCAGCGAGGGCTGCATGGCTTCCAGCACGTTGAAGGCGACGAAGAACAGCAGCAGGACGCCGACGATGCTCCAGAAACCGTGCACGCCCGCGAACAGCAGCTGCACCACCGTCATCAGCGCCACCGAGCTGAGCAGCACGGGACGTACCTTGCCATAGCGTTCGGCCGCCATCATCGGAGCCAGCATCAACAGGAAGGACACCAGCACCACCGGCAGGTAGACCTTCCAGTGCTGGTCCAGCGGCATGCCCGCCTCGGTCAGCATGGCCGGCACCACCATGAACATCGCCACCTGGCTCGCGTGCAGGGCCAGCACGCCGACGTTGAGGCGCGCCAGGTCGGCATTGAGCAGCACGCTGCGGAACGGCAGGCGCACCGGATGCGGCGGCGGCGGGCTCGGCACCACGAACAGGGTGACGCCGATCGCCACCACGCCCAGCACCGACATCAGCGCGAAGATGCCGTGCATGCCGATCGAGTGCAGCAGCGGCGAGGCGATCACCAGCGACAGGGCAAAGGTCAAGCCGATGCTGCCGCCGACCATGGCCATGGCCTTGGTGCGGTGCCGCTCGCGCGTGAGGTCGGCAATGCAGGCGGTGATGGCCGCCGAGATCGCGCCCATGCCTTGCAGCGCGCGGCCGATGATGATGCCGGTCAGCGTATCCGAGAAGGCGGCCACCGCGCCGCCGGCGATGAACAGCAGCAGGCCGCCGACCATCACCGGCTTGCGGCCGATGCGATCGGACAGCCAGCCGAGCGGAATGTGCAGGAAGGCCTGCATCAGGCCATAGATGCCCATCGCCAGGCCGACGCGCTGGGCGTCGTGGCCGTCGGGCAGGCCGCGCGCGTATTCGGCGAACACCGGCAGGATCAGGAACAGGCCCAGCATGCGCAGGGCGAAGATGCTGGCCAGCGACAGGCTGGCACGCAGTTCGGCGCGGGTCATGCGCTCGCGCGCGGCGCCGGCCTGGGCGTCCGTGGCGGCACCTTGGGAAGAAGACGGGATCGACGGCATCGCGGTCGTTGGGGGAAAGGTTCGGACAGGTCGGCAGCTGCGCACTCCGGCCCGGCGGCCAACCGGCGCCGGCAGATTCGATCGCGCCGGCGGCGGGAAGTTGCCGGCTTCGCGGCGGGCACGGCCTGCGACCGATCGCCGCAGCAGCCTGCCGCTCGTGGCGGCATCCGGCGCGCCTGGACAGGCTGACAACCCGGGAAACCGAAGTTCGGTATATTAACAGGTTTGCCCCTTCGCGCTTCGCGGGCCACATCCCCGGCCCTGCCTTGAAAACAGGCGTGCCTGGGCACACTTTTCCCGCTTCGCCTCTTGCTGGCCCATCCCGCCTCCCGGCCTGCCCGGCGGCACTGGAAATGGCGCATGATGCACATTAAGGAAGCGGCCTGGCGGGGACGGGCCTGAATGCGTGAGAACTCGGCGTATGGACGAAATCAAGATCCGTGGGGCACGTACCCATAACCTGAAGAACATCAATCTCGACCTGCCGCGCAACCAGCTGGTCGTGATCACCGGCCTGTCGGGCTCGGGCAAGTCGTCGCTGGCCTTCGACACGCTCTATGCCGAAGGCCAGCGGCGCTACGTCGAGTCGCTGTCGGCCTACGCGCGCCAGTTCCTGCAGATGATGGAAAAGCCCGACGTCGACCTGATCGAGGGCCTGTCCCCTGCCATCTCCATCGAGCAGAAGGCCACCAGCCACAACCCGCGCTCCACCGTGGGCACGGTGACCGAGATCCACGACTACCTGCGCCTGCTGTTTGCGCGCGCCGGCACCCCGTACTGCCCCGACCACGGGCTGGCCCTGGAGGCGCAGAGCGTGTCGCAGATGGTGGATGCCGTGCTGGCGCTGCCCGAGGACACCAAGCTGATGATCCTGGCGCCGGTGGTCACCGATCGCAAGGGCGAGCACGGCGACCTGTTCGACGCCATGCAGGCGCAGGGCTTCGTGCGCTTCCGCATCCGCTCGGGCGGCGGCGCCGCGCACGAGGCGCCGGCCGCGGTCTACGAGGCCGACGCCCTGCCCAAGCTGAAGAAGACCGAGAAGCACACCATCGAAGTGGTGGTGGACCGCGTCAAGGTGCGCGCCGACATCAAGCAGCGCCTGGCCGAGTCCTTCGAGACCGCGCTGCGCCTGGCTGACGGCCGTGCCGTCGCGCTGGAGCTCGACAGCGGGCATGAGCACCTGTTCAGCTCCAAGTTCGCCTGCCCGATCTGCTCCTATTCGCTGCAGGAGCTGGAGCCGCGGCTGTTCTCCTTCAACAACCCGATGGGCGCCTGCCCGAGTTGCGATGGCCTGGGCCAGATCACCTTCTTCGATCCGAAGCGGGTGGTGGCCTTTCCCAATCTGTCGCTGGCCTCGGGTGCGATCAAGGGCTGGGACCGCCGCAACCAGTTCTACTTCCAGATGCTGCAGAGCCTGGCGGCCTTCTACGACTTCGACACCGACACCCCCTTCGAGGACCTGCCGGAAACGGTGCAGAAGGTGGTGCTGCACGGCTCGGGCGAGCAACAGATCCCGTTCTCCTACATCAACGAGCGCGGGCGCACCACGGTGCGCGAGCATGCCTTCGAGGGCATCATCCCCAACCTGGAGCGGCGCTACCGCGAGACCGACTCGGTGGCGGTGCGCGAGGAACTGGCCAAGTACCAGAACAACCAGCCCTGCCCGGCCTGCCAGGGCACGCGCCTGCGCACCGAGGCGCGCCACGTCAAGGTCGGCGACGGCGGGCAGGCACGCGCCATCTTCGAGATCAATGGCTGGCCGCTGCGCGACGCGCTGACCTGGTTCCTGACGCTGGACCTGCACGGCGCCAAGCGCGAGATCGCCGACAAGATCGTCAAGGAAATCACTGCGCGGCTGAACTTCCTCAACAACGTCGGGCTGGACTACCTGTCGCTGGAGCGCAGCGCCGACACGCTGTCGGGCGGCGAGGCCCAGCGCATCCGCCTCGCCTCGCAGATCGGCTCGGGCCTGACCGGCGTGATGTACGTGCTGGACGAGCCGTCGATCGGCCTGCACCAGCGCGACAACGACCGCCTGATCGGCACCCTCAAGCACCTGCGCGACATCGGCAACTCGGTGCTGGTGGTCGAGCATGACGAAGACATGATCCGCGCCAGCGACTACGTGGTCGACATGGGCCCGGGCGCCGGCGTGCACGGCGGCATGGTGGTGGCCGAGGGCACGCCGGGCGAGGTCGAGGCGGCGCCCGCCTCGCTGACCGGCCAGTACCTGTCCGGCGCGCGCCGCATCGCGGTGCCGGCCGAGCGCGCCGCACCCGACGCGGAGCGCCTGCTGCGCATCGTCAACGCCAGCGGCAACAACCTGAAGCACGTCAACGCCGAGATCCCGGTCGGGCTGCTGACCTGCGTCACCGGCGTGTCCGGCTCGGGCAAGTCGACGATGATCAACGATACGCTGTACAACGCCGTGGCACGCCACCTGTACGGCTCCACGCCGGAGCCGGCGCCCTACGAGCGCATCGACGGGCTGGAGCACTTCGACAAGGTCATCAACGTCGACCAGAGCCCGATCGGGCGCACGCCGCGCTCGAACCCCGCCACCTACACCGGCCTCTTCACGCCGATCCGCGAGTTGTTCGCCGGGGTGCCGTCGGCCAAGGAACGCGGCTACGACCCGGGCCGCTTCTCCTTCAACGTCAAGGGCGGACGCTGCGAGTCCTGCCAGGGCGACGGCGTGATCAAGGTGGAGATGCACTTCCTGCCCGACGTCTACGTGCCCTGCGATGTCTGCCACGGCAAGCGCTACAACCGCGAGACACTGGAGGTGCTGTACAAGGGCCGCAACATCTCCGAGGTGCTCGAACTGACGGTGGAGCAGGCGCACGAGTTCTTCGGCGCGGTGCCGGTGATCCGGCGCAAGCTACAGACCCTGCTCGACGTCGGCCTGGGCTACATCCGGCTGGGGCAGTCGGCCACCACGCTGTCCGGCGGCGAGGCGCAGCGCGTCAAGCTGTCGCTGGAACTCTCCAAGCGCGACACCGGCCGCACCCTGTACATCCTCGACGAGCCCACCACCGGCCTGCACTTCCATGACATCGAGCTGCTGCTCAAGGTCATCCACAAGTTGCGCGACCAGGGCAATACGGTGGTCATCATCGAGCACAACCTGGACGTGATCAAGACCGCGGACTGGCTGCTCGACCTGGGTCCCGAGGGCGGCGCCGGCGGCGGGCAGATCGTCGCGCGCGGCACGCCGGAGGATGTCGCGGCCAGCAAGGCGAGCTTCACCGGCCGCTACCTGGCACCGCTGCTGACGCGCGGCTAGGCGTTCGCCGCCGCGCTTGCCATGGCGCTTGCATTCGCGCCGGCGGCACCTACCATGGACTGCAGCGGCGCCCCACGGCGCCGCCCGAGCAGGAGTCCCGTCATGGATGCCGCCGTCAGCCTGAGCCTGGTCCAGGTCGCCAAACCCGAGGCGGCCAACTTCATCTTCGGCCAATCCCACTTCATCAAGACCGTGGAAGACATCCACGAGGCCGTGGCGGGCATCGTGCCCGGCGCACGCTTCGGGCTGGCCTTCTGCGAGGCCTCCGGCAAGCGCCTGGTGCGCTGGTCCGGCACCGAGGAAGCGCTGGTCGACCTGGCCTGCGAGAACGCCCTGGCGGTCGGCGCCGGCCACAGCTTCTTCCTCTTCCTGGGCGACGGGCTGTTTCCCGTCAATGTGCTGGCGGCCGTGCGGGCGGTGCCCGAGCTATGCCGCATCTACTGCGCCACGGCCAACCCGGTGCAGGTCATCGTGGCGCAGACGGCGCAGGGACGCGCGGTGCTCGGCGTGGTGGACGGCGCCGGTCCGCTCGGCCTCGAGACCGAGGCGGACATTGCCGAACGGCGGGGCCTGCTGCGCGCGCTCGGCTACAAGCTGTAGGCTTGCGCCGGCGGCGGCGTGCTGCGTTCAGTGCGCCTGCGGTACCGGTGCCGCGGGCGGCGCGTCGCCTTCCTTCAGGCGGCTGCGATTCAGCACCCCGGCCTGCTCCAGCACCGGGTAGGCGGTCGCGCAGAACAGCGAATTCAGGCGCTTCAGGTCGCTGATCACGTCGAGATGCAGCGAACTGGTCTCGATGCTCTCGGCGGTCTGCTCGGCCACGCGGTGCAGGTGGGAACGCGCGAACTTGAATTCCAGCTCGCGGAAGTTGGCCTTCTCCGCCATCAGTTGCTGCGCGCTCTTCAGGTCGCCGTTGAGGAAGACCGACAGGCCCAGCCGCAAGTTGGCCACCAGGCGCGCGTGCATCTCGGCGATCTCCTGCATGCCGGCCGCGGAGAAGGCCAGGTTGTGCGCGATCTTCTTGTCGCGCGCATCCAGCAGCAGGCGCTCGATGATGTCGCCGGCATGCTCCAGGTTGATGGTCAGCGAGATGATCTCGGTCCAGCGCTGGCCGTCGCGCTCGTCGAGGGCCTCCAGGCTGATGCGGGTCAGGTAGAGCTTGATCGCGGTGTAGAGGTCGTCGACCTCGTTGTCGATGCGGCAGGTGGCTGCCGCCAGCTTGGCATCGTTGTT
>JABLTH010029147.1_pt1 | contig 20086 bp, 19 predicted proteins | sample 7875711 | NCBI WGS metagenome assembly JABLTH01 (sample SAMN14941262, study PRJNA633318) | bioreactor metagenome | isolation source: bioreactor | place: China | collected 2019-03-05 | reverse complement strand
CGGGTGAGGCTCCAAAGTTCGCTCGGGGTCAGTCACCTGTGAACTTTGAAATGATGAGGAACTGAAGGCACTCAAAACACCGCCCCCGGGTGTCCGGCAAATCGGGGGGACTCCAAAGACAGGTTTGGCAGATCGAACGTGCTCTTTGTTTCCCCCAAACCGACCTGCGCATCCGGCCGATATATCATTGGCGCCGACGTCGTATCGAAGCGCGTGTGCTCGTCGCTTTCATGACCTAGACCCTTCACAAGGAATTACAGCGGCGGCTCGCAGAGCACAACATCCACATCACGCCTAAAGGGACCGCCGATCTCACCCAGACCATGTATCAACGGACCTTCTGCTATCCGCAAAGCCACAAAAACAGAAAAATCCTCTCCAGACGGATACCGAACATCAACAGATCTCCGACCTGATCTGGGCGTCAAATCGTCTTGGGGTGTTCTGCTGTTGAACTCAAGACCAACCCCGCGCCGTCCGCGATTGCGACGACTACGCCTTGGGCGGATCGTTTCGGTCGGCGTCTTCCGCCCGGCCTTCCTCGCGTCCCTTCTTGAACTCGCTAATGCTCTTTCCGAGCGAGCGCGCGAGGTCGGGGATTCGTTTCGACCCGAAAAGAAGGATCAGAACAACCAAGATGACCAGAAGCTCAGGCAGGCCGATATTCTTGAACATGCCGGCATACTGTACCCGTTCCCCCTCAAACGCAAGCTGTTAGCGGGTCGGCAAAAAAATCCGGAGCGGGCACTCGCCGCACGCCGGCTTCGCGCGGCAGAATCGCTTGCCAACTTCCACGATCAGCGCGTGATACTCGTTAAACCTCTGCGGATCGGACGTCATGCGGTCGGTGAATCGGCGCGCCACTTCGTCGTAGGTTTTTGCCGGACCAAGCCAGCGGTGTCGCCCCAAAATGCGGCGCGTGTAAGCGTCCACCACAAAAACGGGGCGGCGTCCCGCGTAGAGCAAAATGCAATCCGCCGTCTCCGGCCCGATCCCCTTCACATCCAGCAACCGCCGGCGCAATGTCGCCGTATCGAGGCGGAACAACCGGGTCAACGATCCGCCAAAGCCATCCACAATGAACGTCGTGAGCGCGCGCAGCCGAAGCGCCTTCACCCGCGGCGTGCCCGCCGGGCGAATCCACTCGGCAAGCCGGCCCAACGGCGCGCGATGCAATCGCTCGATGGAAAGCGCCCGGGCGCGCTTGAGCCGCCGCATCGCGAGCTCGACCTGGGCCCATGCGGTGTTCTGCGTCAAGATCGCGCCGACCATCATCTCGAACCTCGTCGGCGCGGGCCACCAGCGTTGCGGACCGAGCGCCCGAAGCAGGACGTTGAACATCAACTCGGGATCGAACTTCTTTTTCTTTCGCGCGTTCACGCAAGCCACTGTATGATGGGGAACGATTTCGGAAAATACATCATGCGAATTCACTTCATGGGCGGCGCCGATACCGTCACAGGATCACAACACATCGTCGAAGCCAATGGATTTCAAATCCTCCGCGATTGCGGCCTTTTTCAGGGCAAACGCAGGGAGGCGGAAAAAATCAACAGCGAGTTTCTTTACGATCCAGGCGCCCTCCACAGCATGATTCTGTCGCACGCGCACATTGATCACTGCGGCTGCATTCCGAAGCTCATCGCCTCAAATTTCCAAAAGCCCATCCATGCCATATCCGCGACGACGGAAATCGCCGCGATCATGATGAAGGACTCCGCGCGCATTCAGGAACAGGACGCGGCCTATCTTAACCAGAAAAACAACCGCAAGGGGCAGCCGCCTGTCCGCCCCCTCTACACGGTGGAAGACGCGGAGGCTGCGGCAAAACTGATGGTGGGCCACGATTATCACCGCCGCATGGAACTGGCGCCGGGCATTGCGCACGAGTCGTTCGACGCCGGACACGTCCTCGGGTCCGCGCTCTCACTCTTCACCCTTGAAGAGTCCGGCCGCCGCCATCGCCTGGGTTTCGCGGTGGACCTGGGCCGTCGCGGGCTGCCCATTTTGCGCGATCCCGAATATATCGGCGAAGTGGACACGCTCGTCATCGAAAGCACGTATGGCAACCGACGCCACGACAACGCGAATTCCGCGACCGCCCAACTGGGCGAAGTCGTGCGTCGCACGCTGGAGCGGCGCGGCAAAGTCCTGATTCCCGCCTTCGCGCTCGAGCGCGCGCAGGAGATTATCTATCATTTGGGCCGACTCTGGTGCGACGGGCAGCTTCCGCACGCGCCGATCTATATGGACAGCCCGATGGCCACCGCCATCACGCGCGTCTTCGGTCAGCAGCTCGACCTCTTCGACGAAGACGCCCACCACCTCCTCAAGTGCATTCGCTCTCCGTTTGGCGGCGGGTTCATTCATTTCACCTCCAATGTGGAAGAGTCGAAAGCCATCACCGCCAGCGACGAACCCTGCATCGTTATCGCCGCGTCGGGCATGTGCGAATCGGGGAGAATTCTGCACCACCTCAAAGCCGGCATCGGCAATCCTCTCAACAGCGTCGCGATCGTCGGCTACCAGGCGATCAACACCCTGGGGCGCCGCCTGATGGAGGGCGAAAAGATCGTGCGAATTTTTGGCGACGAGTTTGACGTGAAGGCCGAAATCCACACGCTCAAAGCCTTCAGCGCCCACGCCGACAGCGAGGAACTCATGAACTATGTCCGCCATGTTCGGCCCGCCCGCACATTCCTCGTGCACGGCGAACAAGAATCGCGCGAGGCGTTCGCCGAATCCATCCGCGCCGAAAAACTTTCCGACGTATATCTCCCGCGTCGCGGCGAGGTCATCGAGTTATGAGCGACCCCGCCCTGCCGGACCCGCCCGCCACCGCCACGCGCGCCGCTGTCGTCGCAATCATCGGACGCGCCAACGTCGGAAAATCTTCGCTCATCAACGCCATTTTGGGCGAAAAGGTCAGCATTGTCAGCCCGATCGCCCAGACCACGCGCAACACCATTCGCGGCATTCACACCGAAGCGCGCGGGCAACTCGTGTTTCACGACACGCCGGGAACCCATCGCGCCTCGTCGGATCTCGGGCGCTTGATGAACCGCATGGCCCGCGTATCCGTCGAAGGTTCCGACATTATACTCCTCGTTCTCGACCCCACCGATCCGCCCCGATTGGAAGACGAGGGCTGGATCATGCGCCTCAAGCGCGAAGAGGTTCCCGTCGTTTGCGCGCTCAATAAATCCGACCAGAACCCGCGCCATGCGGAGGCGTTTAAAGCGCTTTGGGCCGACGCCGCGAAACCGCCCGTCTGGGTTTCCACTTCGGCCGCCACCGGAGCGGGCGTTCCAGAATTGCTAGACCGCCTTTTTGAAATCGCGCCCGCCGGCCCCCTGCTCTTCCCCGAGGACATCCTCACCGACTATCCGCGCAAGTTAAACATCGCGGACGTCATCCGCGAAAAACTTTTTGGCGTCCTTCGCGAAGAACTCCCGCACGCCGTCGCCGTATGGATTGAAAAACTCGAAGAAGGCGAAGGCGGCTGGGACGTCAAGGCTTCGATCTACGTGAACAAGCCCTCGCAGAAGGGCATCGTCATCGGCGAGCGCGGCCGTCAACTCCGCAAAGTCAAGCGCGCCGCGGAGGCCGAGCTGGCCAGGATGTATGAGCACCCCGTCAACCTTGACCTCTGGGTTCGCATCGAGCCGAACTGGGCTCGGAACTTCTGGCTTTTGAAAAAGCTGGGCTATGCGAATTAGTCGCCACCTCCCGCTCATTTTCGCGCTCGCGTTTGTTTACCTCCTCTACCGGCACGCGCTTCATTACGACTTTGTTTACGACGACCACGGCGCGATTGAAGAAAACGCGTTCCTCGCAAAACCCGCCAACCTCTGGCGCGTGCTGGCGCTGGGCACCCTGCGCGACCCCACGGTGCTCGATGGCCAGCGACCGGTGTTGCTCCTCACCCATTTCATTGAGCGCCCCCTCTACGGCCTGAACCCTTTCGGCTACCACGTCACCAATCTCCTGCTCCATTTGCTCGTCGTCATTTTCGTGGTCGCGCTCGCTGAAAAAATCGGGGTCCGTCGCCCGTGGGCCGTTGGCTTGATCTTCGGGCTGCACCCCATGTTGACGGAAGCCGTGCAAGTCCCGTCCTTTCGCGAAGACCTGCTCGTGACCCTCTTCGGCCTCCTCTATCTGCTCGCGGCTTCGCGGCCGCTCTCCCTCCTGCCACTCGCCCTTGCGCTCTTGTCCAAAGAATCCGCCATTGTTCTTCCCGCGCTGGCCGCGTGGATGTGGATATGCTTTCCGGAAATCCGTCCGCCCCCGCGCCGCGCCGCGCCACTTCTCGCCCTCGGCGCGCTGCTCGCCGGCGCCTATCTCATCGTCGTCCACGCCGGCCGAGGACTTCAGGCCGTCGGCTCCATCTGGAATGGCTATTCTCTGCGATGGCCACAGAACCTTCTCGCAGCGCCCGCGCTGTTCGCAGAAAGCTGTCGGCTTCTTTTTCAACCCACCGCACAAATCGCCGACCGCGTGATTTCCGCTCCAGCCGGCCTGACGGATCCGCGTTTTCTCTTTGGCCTTTCCGCCGTTTTCGTCGCCTCAATTGTCGCTTGGAAAAATCGCGCCAAACATCCCCGAGCCTCCTTTGCCCTCGGTTGGCTGCTGATCGCGTTTCTCCCCGTCTCCAATCTCATTCCCCTCTACAACCCCGCCGCCGACCGCTACCTCTATTTCATGGCGCCCGGCGCCGCCCTCATCATCGGGCTGATCGCCGGCAAATGGCTCACGCTGTTCGTGGCCGTGTTGTTCTTCAGCATCGCCGCCCACCGCCTCCCCGACTGGAAAAACGACCACACGCTCTGGATGAAAACCGGAATCCAGGAACCCGCCAGCGCCCGCGCCCACACGTGGGTTGGACTCGAACTGAAGAAGCGCGGATTTGTCCAAGCCGCCGAACGCCACTTCCGCGACGCCTACCGAATCAACCCGCAAGACGTTTCCGGCATCATCAACCTCGCCATCATCAAAGGCCAACGCGGCGACCTTGCGGAAGCCGAAAAACTCCTCCGCGAATCCATACGCCGCCGCCCCGACCGGCGCGAAGGGTGGATGAACCTCGCCGTCGTCCTCCAACTCCAAGGCCGCCACGCGGAGGCCGAAGAGGCCCTCGCGCGCGCCACCGGCGGTCTGCCTAATTGACAAAGCCCAGCGCCTTGCCTAGCGTACGTGCAGTTCAGGCGGGATAGCTCAGTTGGTAGAGCGCGGGACTCATAAGCCCAAGGTCGCCGGTTCGATCCCGGCTCCCGCCACCACTCTTCGATGAAAAGAACCGTACTTTTCCTGCTCACCCTCGCCGCCTGCTCCCGCAGCCCCGACCTTGCGCCGCGAGTGGATGAACTGCAGCAGAAACTCGACGCCGCGCGCGCGGAGCAAAAGACCCTCCAAGCCGAAATTGACCGCCTCCGCCGCCAAGCGGCCGACACCGACCTGAACCTCGCCACGCTCGAAAAAACCGTCGCCCGCGTCGCCAACTCCGTCGCGCAAATCGAAACCGCCGCGCGCGCGCAACCCGCGCCCCAACCCGCCGCCGCCCCCATCGCATCCGAAACCACCCCTCAACCCGCCGACGAATCTGCGCCGACCATTCCCACCGGCAAGCTCCTCCCCTCCAAATCGCCCATCGTCAGCGTGTACACCGCCCCCGACAGCCGACTCGCCGACTTCATCGAAACGCCCGCCACCGACAACCCCGACCTCTTTCCCATCCGAATCACCCATGTCGCCGGTCGGCAATATGTCGCCGCCACGCACCCCTCCACGCAAATCGTCGAAAGCGAAATCGCCGCGAAAGACGACTACGGACGCCTCGTCCCCATGCGCAAAGCGGTGGAAACCGAAGTCGAAGAAATGGCGCTGGAAGTCGGCTTCTCCGCGCAGAACCTCACGCGCACCGAAAAAACCATTTCCTACACCGCCGGCGCGGGAACCCGCATCGTCGTCCTCAAGCCCGGCGAAACGCTCGACGGCCTGACCGTCCGCTCCGCCTTCGGCTCCGACCTGCACGTGCAAGCCGGCGGCGCGCTGCGCCGATTTCCCGTGAAATACTGACCCACCCCGCTACGGGCTGAGCGTGAACAGATAGCTGATCAATCCGCTCACATACATCACCAGCCCCAGCACCAGCACCACAAACGAAATGTGATAGCGCGTCGTCCGGCGATTCCGCCGCTCGATCGCGCTCACGAACGACTCCTCGATCGAATTCTCCCGCTGCTGCGTCACCCACCTCAACTGCAACACGCCCGATAACGTTAGGATCGCCGACGCCAGCACGAGCGAAAGCCCGATGGAAACGCCGATCCTGCCCATCGGCCCCGAACGCGCCACCGACGGACCCGAAAAGCCCGCGATCGTCAAAATAATCGTCACCAACCCCATCAACGTCTGCGCCCGACTCTGAAGCGTGTCATACGAATTGATCAGCGCCGCAAGAATTTTCTCGCGCCCCTCGCGCCCGTAGATTTCTTGTAAAAAGGCCAGCTCTTCCCGCGGTTCAAGTTTTCGCATAGTCGGTTCCAACGATTGGAACTTTTTGTATCAAAATTTCCAACGATTGGAAATCCTTTGCCGCACGCCCTCGAACCCGGGGCCACTTTTTCCAACGATTGGAAATCCCGGCGCGAAAAGTTCCAATCATTGGAACTTTTTCCGGGCGAATTTCCAATCGTTGGAAAACGCCGCGCGGATTCCGGCGGCCACGGCATCGGCATATTCGCGAAAAATGCTCGGGCGCATGACGCCCTCGATTTCCCGTTCGCCGGTGTAGTCGCCGGCCTGAATGCGGCGATAGGTTTCAACGCTGTTCATGAAATACGGTTCGAGATAGACGACGGGTCCGTCGAAGAGCCGATTGGCGGCGAGGTTGCGGGCATAGAGATAGTCGTTGGTTCCAACGGGATGGAGCGGGCCGCTTCGCGCGTGATAGGCGGGCGGAAGTCCGGTGGCGGCGACGAATCGCTCAACAATGGATTCGGCGATGGCTCGCTCTGCCGCGCTGGAGCCTTCGAGCAGTTTCTGAAAGAGGCGCAATCGCTGATCCGGATCGGCAATTTCACCGGGCAGATAGTTGCCGTGAACGAACACCACGAGGCCGCGATCATCCACCAACTCGCGTGGATTCTCCGTTTCGCGGGCGTTGAAGTGAATGCAGAGCGTGAGGTCGGGTTTGATCTCCGTGTTGACTTTGAGCGCGCGGGCTTCAATTTCGGCGCCGCGAAAAAAGGCGACTTCGCTCCGTTTGCGAATGGAGTCGAGGCGCGAGGCTTCGCGGAACAGATCGGGCAATTCGGTAAAATATTCGTAGCGGCCCAGCGACCGTTCGATGCCGGAGACGAAATCGGCCGGGCGTTTTGTGGTCACGGGTTCGAAGTCATTTTTCGTGAGGCTGACTTCAGCGCCGCCTTCTTCGAGGCGCGTTTTGAGCAGGCGCGCGACGAGGAGGTTGAGCGCGGCTTCCTGCACATACCAATCGTTGCGGTCGGCGAAGAAAAATCGGTCTTCCGCGCGCGCCCATGCGCCGCCGATGTGGCCGGGATCAATTGCAATTCTAAATCCGGCGAGCGGCGGGTGCGGCGGCGCCTCGGTCGGTTGGTCGGCAAATTCGAGACGAAAAGCGGGCGCGCCGGTTCGGGCGGCGTCGGAAAAAATCGCGACGGCGTTCGTCTCGAATTGAAGATATTTCGCAAGGCCGCCTTGCGGGGCATAGAGGTTTGAGCAGGCGGATTCGAAATCCGCGCGCGTCAGGCTTCGCTGAAATGGTTCGAGAACGGACCACTCGGTCGCGAGCGCCGCGCGCGCGAGATACGCGAGCAGCAGCGGGCTAAGGATCCTTCTCATCGAGCACTTCGCGAACCTTGCGCGCGAAATCCGCGCTCGTAAAAGGTTTTTGAATAAAGCGACGGCCGTTCGCAATGACATCCATGAACGGCAGCGCGGTGTCGGGATGGCCGGACATGAAGAGGACGCGCGTGCCGGGGCGCAGGGCCGTCAGATTGCGGGCGACCACATCGCCGTTGTCGCCAGGCATGACCACATCGGTCAGCATGAGGTGAATGGCGCCGTCGAAGGCGCGCGCAATTTCGATGGCTTCCGACCCTTTGGAGGCTTCCAGCACGCGATAGCCGAGGCGTTCGAGCAGGATACGCGCGAGGCGGCGCACCTGGTCTTCGTCTTCGACGAGCAGCACCGTTTCCGTGCCGGCCATGGGCGCGGGAACTGCGGTGCGCGGGGGCGTTTCGATCGTCGCGGTGGAGCGCGGCAGATACAGGGTGAAGGTCGCGCCGCTTTGTGGTCGGCTTTCGGCGGTGATGTGGCCCTGGCTTTGTTTGACAATGCCATACACGGTGGCCAACCCGAGCCCCACGCCCTTGCCCATTTCTTTCGTGCTGAAGAAGGGTTCGAAGAGATGATGGCGCGTATCCTCGTCCATCCCGACGCCGGTGTCGGCGACGGTCAATCGCACGTATTCGCCGGGGGTCATCTCGATCGGCGTGACGCCGTGCAGCGTCTTGTGGATGTAGTTGGCGGTGGAAATGGCGAGCTGGCCGCCGTCCGGCATCGCTTCGCGCGCATTGATGGCGAGGTTGGTGATGGCTTGTTCGATCTGAACAGGGTCCGCGTGGGCGGCCCATATGTCCGGCGCAAGTTGCTCGACCAACTCAATGCGATTGCCGAGCAATCGCTGCAACATCGGCGTCATTTTGCGAATGAGATCGTTGAGGTTCAGCGCTCTCGGATACATCACCTGGCGCCGCCCGAAGGCGAGCAACTGGCTCGTCAACTCCGCCGCGCGCGTCGAAGCTCTTTTGATTTCCTCCACATCTTCGTAGAGCGGGTCGGAGGGGTTCAGGCGCGAGAGCACCAATTCGGCGTGGCCGATGCTGGCGGTGAGAAGGTTGTTAAAGTCGTGCGCGATGCCGCCGGCCAATCGCCCAATGGATTCGATCTTCTGCGTTTGGCGGAGTTGCTCTTCCAGTTGCATTTGGCGCGTCACATCGCGTCCGACCATGACAAAACTTTCCACTTCGCGCCGGGCGTTGAAAATGGGCGAAATGGCGGCGTCGAGTTCATAGAGCTTTCCGTCTTTTCGGCGATTGGTGAAATGGCCGCGCCACACCTCCCCCGACCGGAGGACTTTCCACAAGCGCTCGTAAAATGCGGCGTCGTGTTTGCCCGAGCGCAAGAGGCGGGGCTTCTGGCCGATCACCTCATCGCGCGAATACCCGCTGAGCCGCTCGAAGGCGGGGTTGACGTAGCGAAGCACGCCGTGCGTGTCGGTGATGGAAATGGATTCGGCCGACTGTTCAACGGCGGTGACGAGCCGGTCGCGCTCGCCCTCGGCGGCGCGCCGAGTTGTGATGTCGTGAAGGACCGCGACGATGTGGCCGGAGGGCAGCGCCCGCATCGTGGCTTCGTAGCGCCGATCCTGCCCTCGGCTTTCCCGCGCATATTCGACGATCACCGCCTCGCCGCGATCCAAGACGGCGCGAAACGCGCTCTCAAAGCGCGCTTTGACACCCGGCGGAACGAGGTCCTGAATGCGGCGACCGACCACTTCGCCGGGGCCGGACAGCAAATAGTCGGTGCGATTCAGATTGCAGTCCAAAATGACGCCGTCGGAGGCAAGGCGGCAATAGAGATCCGGCAAGATGCGGAAAATGGCCAGCATATCCTCGCTGCTCTGGAGCATTTCTTCCGAGGCGATTTGCAGCGAGTGTTCGATCAGCTTCCGGTCGCGATCGAACTGCGCGTACGATTCGTCCACAGACGCGAGCAGCGCGGCAAGTTCCTGAGGAACCGCGGGACCGTTGCCAAGGTGCTTCTTCAGTTGTCTGGCGAGAAGACTGTGCATGAGGAAGTCAGGATTCCGAAAACGTGGTAATGCTCATGGTCTGGTTGTGCAGACCGCACTTGTCGCCCGGCTTGTGCGGAGAAATTTCGCCGTACGCATAAAATCCCGTGATCGCCGTGCGCGGCCCATAGGTTTCGCGAACCGCTTCAACTTCTTCGTCCGTCCGTTGCTTGAGCACGAATTTGCGCCCGACGCAACTGACCAGGATCGCGAGATCGGGATGCGCGCGCGCGCCGTCGAGCTGACTCACCCGCGCCGCCTGCGCCGCGCCGTCCAACAGGCGATCCGGGTTGGCCAACATCAATCGGGCGTAGGCGCCCTGCGGCATGTCGCCCGCAAAAATCATGCTGTGTTCGCGCTCGTCAACCGAAAGGATGGTGCGCACCACGCCGGGCGAGTTCATATCCACCCGCACTTCCAGCGGAAACAGCAGCGCGGAAGCCGGCAGGTCGCGCGCGTGATCCGCAAGATAACGCTTGTAGAGATCGAGCGCCGACTGGCCGCTGAGTTCATACAGGACGTTGCCCTCCGAGCGGGTAATGAGCCGGTCCGGACCAAACGGCGACCATCCCCCTTGCGAGCCAAACGAGACCGCCAAATCCTTGCCATAAAACCCGACGGCGGCGATGACGCCCTCGCGCGGCGGGTTGTCGAGAAAAACCCGGGTGGACATGAAGTTCGGTCCGTCGCCGGAGAGCCCGCCGGTGATCGAAACGGTCTCCGGAAGAACATCGCGCAACCCCGCGACCAACGCGCTTCCATTCACTTCGATCCCATCCGACAACACAAAGACATGCCGCAGATCGTCTTGAGGAAGCTCCCGCGCGAGGCGCGCGGCGGATGCGCGGGTCGTTTCGCCGATGCGCAGGTCAATCTGCGCGGCGTGGACACGGCTTTTTTCAAACTGTATCGCCGTCACCGCGAGCGACTCATCGAATACCGCGTTTCCCGATATTTCGCCGGCGGTCGAGCAACCGACGATGCGCGCGGAGGGATACAGCCGGCGCAATTCCTCGCAGGGATCCAGCGCGGACAAGAGCCGCGCGCCGCCGAACGCGAGCACTAGTTGAGCCTGTTGGCCCAGCGCTCCCTTCGGCGGCTCCAGCCAACCCTCGCCGCTGACCCAAGTCCCTTGCTCCACATTCATGTCTTCGCACCGTCGCAGGGATTACGCTACGTCCTCCCCCTGCAATTTTCCAGATAAAACAGGCCCCGCGCTTTCCTGTTGAGCCGGGAAGCCGCGAGTCCTACAAATGGCCGTGTTTCAGGAGTAATTCATGACCGTTCGCACTCGCTTCGCCCCCAGCCCCACCGGCCAGGTCCATATCGGAAACATCCGCACCGCCATCTACAACTGGCTCTTCGCCCGTCACGAAGGCGGACATTTCCTGCTGCGGGTGGAGGACACGGACCGCGAGCGATCCACGCCGGAAGCCGTGCGGGCCGTCCGCGATGCCATGGACTGGCTCGGGCTGACGGTGGACGAAACTCCGCTCTTCCAATCCACGCGACGCGAGGCCCACCTCGCCGCCGCCGAACAACTGCTCGCCGCCGGCCACGCCTACAAAGCCGACAAGGGCGGAACGGGCAAGGGCGAGGCCGTCATTTTTAGAATGCCCGGCGACGCCATGGAGTTCCAAGACCTCATCAAAGGCGCGCTGCGCAAAGAGGCGGAGAATTTGCAGGATTTTGTGATCGTCCGTTCGGATGGCAACCCGGTCTTTCATCTCGCCAATGTTGTGGATGACATTCACCAGCGCATCACGCACGTCATCCGCGGCGACGATCATGTTGAAAACACCTTTCGCCACCTCGCGCTCTACCGCGCGCTCGGCGCGCCCACGCCGCAATTTTCGCACCTGCCCATGATCGTGAACGCGCAAGGCAAGCCCTACTCCAAGCGCGACGGCGCCGCCTATGTCGGCGATTTTCGCGCCGCGGGTTATGAGCCTCACGCGCTGTTCAACTATCTCGCCCTCATCGGCTGGTCTCCCGGCGAGGATCGAGAACTCATGACGCGCGAAGAGATGATTCAACTCTTCACCCTCGACCGCGTGAAATCGCACGCGGCCCAATTCGATGTGAAAAAGCTGCAGTGGATGAACGCCGAGATCCTGCAACGCGCGCCCGATGCCGAATGGGAACGGCATTTTCGCGAGCAGTTTCCAAACGAGACTGATTCCGACTATTGGGCAAACGTCATCGCGCTGATGAAACCGCGTGTGAAAATGTGGAGCGACATCGCGAACGCCGGCTATTTTTTCGGCGAAGATTACCCCTTCGACCCCGACGCCAAAGCCAAACGGCTCGATGCGCCCGGCGCGAAAGACTTGTTGAAACTTATCCGCGACGCCTACGCCGCCGCGCGGTCCTTCGATCCGGCGGCGCTCGAAAACATTCTGAAGCAAACTGCCGAATCGCGTGGTTTGAAACCCGCCGATCTGATTCACCCCATCCGCGTCGCCGTGAGCGGCCAGCCCGGCGGCCCCAGCCTCTATCACATGCTCGAAGTCCTCGGGCGCGACCGCGTCCTCGCGCGCCTGAATCGCGAAATCAACCGCTGATTTCAAGAAGCATCCATGACCACGCGCACGCGCGAAGTTCAGAAACCGGAGACGGGAACACAATCGGGCCACGAAATGGCGCCGCTATGGGATGTGATCGTGTGGAACGATCCGGTGAACTTGATGACGTATGTCGTGTTCGTGTTTCAACGCGTGTTCGGCTATAACCGCGCCGTGGCGACGAAATTGATGATGGAGGTGCACCGCGAGGGGAAATCGCTCGTGGCGACCGAAGAGCGCGAGAGAGCGGAGCTGCACGTGCATCAACTTCATGGATATGGACTGCAAGCCACAATGCAACGACACGACTGACGGCCCGGCATGAAAGGCATTCGCAAAACCCCGACGGGGCTTGTGCTGGAGTTTCGCTTCGGCGAAATCGCGGCGCTCAAAGAACGCCTGCGCAAACTTCAACTGCCGCAAAAGCCGACGCGCTATGCCGCCGACCGGGCGCTGAACGATGAGCTGCGATCTCTGCTCGATGCCGACCTGCGCGCCAAGCGAGCGGCGCGTTTTGAATCTTTCCTCGCTGGCCTGGAGCAATCCGCGCGCGGCCGCGTGCACCTGACGACCGCGCAAGTGGACGAATGGGTCGCCGTGCTGACGGACTTGCGCCTCCTCCTGGCCGAAGACATCGGCATCGAGGATGAACATTGGGAGCGCTCGTTTGATTTTTCAAAGCCGGTCCCGGAAAATGTTCGCCTTTATCTTTATCTGACCGCGCTGCAATCGGCGCTGATCGAGCATGGCTTCGGAATTTCCTTCGACCAGTTCATGTGAAATCGCTCGATTTGAACCGCCTTCCCCGCTAGTAATCCGCCCTGCATGAGCGAGACAGAAAACACCGCAGCCAAACCGTCGCACTTCATCCGCGAAATCATCGCAGCGGATGTCGCGGCGAAAAAATATTCCGAAATTGTCACGAGGTTTCCGCCGGAGCCCAACGGCTATCTCCACATCGGCCACGCAAAAGCCATCTGCATAGATTTCGGCATGGCGAAGGAATTTGGCGGCCGCTGCCACTTGCGCATGGACGACACGAACCCGAGCAAGGAAACGGAGGAATATGCGGAGTCCATCCGCACCGACGTCCGCTGGCTCGGTTGGGATTGGGGCAAACACCAGTATTATGCGGCTGACTATTTCGAGCGCATGTACGAGGTCTGCCGCGATTTGATCCGGCGCGGCAAGGCCTATGTCTGCGGACTCTCGCAGGAGGAGTGGAAAGATTATCGCGGCGTGCCGACGCGGCCCGGCAAAGAAAGCCCGTTCCGCAACCGCCCGCCGGCTGAAAGCCTTGACCTCTTTGCCCGCATGCTCGAGGGTGAATTTGAAGACGGCGCGCTGTGCGTCCGCGCAAAAATTGACATGGCTTCGCCGAACATGCATTTGCGCGATCCTGTGCTCTATCGCATCATGCGCGAAACGCACTATCGCACCGGCGACCGATGGTGCATCTATCCGATGTATGACTTCGCGCATCCGCTCGAAGACGCGTTTGAAGGTGTGACGCACTCGCTCTGCACGTTGGAGTTTGAAGTGCACCGTCCGCTCTACGACTGGGTCGTCGAAAATATCGAACTGCCCTATCGCCCGCGCCAATACGAATTTGCGCGGCTGAACCTCACCTACACGGTGATGAGCAAGCGCAAGCTCCTGCAACTCGTGCAGGAAAAACTCGTCAGCGGATGGGATGATCCGCGCATGCCGACCATCAGCGGAATGCGGAGACGCGGCTACACGCCCGAAGCCATCCGCAATTTCTGCGACGCGGTCGGCGTGACGAAATATGAAAGCCTGACCGATGTCGCGCTGCTCGAACACTGTGTGCGCGAAGATTTGAACAAACGCTCGCTCCGCCGCATGGCTGTGCTCAATCCGCTCAAAGTCATCATTGAAAACGCAGATGATCTGCCAGCGACCGTGAAGGCCGTGAATAATCCCGAAGACCCCGCAGCGGGCGAACGCGAAATTCCATTTGGCCGCGAGTTGTTTATTGAGCGCGACGACTTCAGCGAGAACCCGCCTCCGAAATATTTTCGCCTCTCGCCGGGAAAATCGGTGCGCATCCGCTACGCCGGTTTCCTCACCTGCACGCGAAGCGAGGGTGATGTGATCTATTGCACGTGGTCGCCGCCCTCGGCGCAATTGAAAGTCAAAGGCACCATTCACTGGGTTCCCGCGAACGAAGCCGTCAAAGGCGAAGTGCGCCTCTATGATCGTCTCTTCACCGTCGAACGGCCCGATGCAGATGAAGCGAAAGACTTCAAAGAATTGCTGAACCGGGAATCCCTCGCCGTGACAACCGGATATCTCGAACCCGCCCTCGCCAATATCGCCGCTGGCGACAAGATGCAATTTGAACGCATCGGCTACTTTTGCGCAGACCCGGATTCCAAACCCGGCGCGCCGGTATTCAATCGTACCGTCTCGCTAAAGGACTCGAAAAAAACCTGACGGCCAACCCTGCGCCGGGTATGCTGCCTGCATGATTGCGTGGCCATCGCTTTTTCGGAAGAGGCGGCGGGCAATCCGTCTGCGCCAGCCGCAAAGCTTCGCCCTCATCACCGGCGCCAACCGCGAAGCCATTGACGCCACCTTCGACGTCGCCGGACGAATCATCCACCTCGTCGTCCACACCCGCACCGTCTCGCTCCGCAAATAGCCCCGCAACCCCTTCTGGAGCCCCGACGCCCCCGCCGGGCGCTTCCTCTTCTGGAGGGCCATGCTTTGTCATGGCCGTCTGTGATATCGGCCACGATGAAACGTGGCCCTCCAAAAGATGCCGATGAATCACATCGCCGACGAAAATCCCCGGTGAGGGCACCGGGGCTCCATGACATGGATAAGCAGCGGTAATTAGGAAAAAGTGAGGGCACCGGGGATCCACGTCGTGGGCAAGCAACCTCTTTGGGGCCCCGACGCCCCCGCCGGGCGCTTCCTCTTCTGGAGGGCTATGCTTTGTCATGGCCGTCTGTGATATCGGCCACGATGAAACGTGGCCCTCCAAAATATGGATGAATCACATCGCCGACGAAAATCCCCGGTGAGGGCACCGGGGCTCCATGACATGGATAAGCAACGGTAATTAGGAAAAAGTGAGGGCACCGGGGATCCACGTCGTGGGCAAGCAACCTCTTTGGGGCCCCGACGCCCCCGTCGGGCGTTCCTCTTCTGGAGGGCCATGCTTTGTCATGGCCGTCTGTGATATCGGCCACGATGAAACGTGGCCCTCCAAAAGATGCCGCGCAAAATCGCGTCATTTGTTTTTCGATGAAGACGCGGGGCGCCAGCTCCCTAAATATCCCTTGCGGCAGAGCGAGGAGAAAGGGAACATGGAGAGATATGGCGAAGGATCAAGAGTTTGCGGCGGTGCCGATGGAGTGGTGCGGCCCGATAGCGCTGGCGGGGCCGGAAGTTTCAGGCGAGGTGAAGGTTCCGCTGGCAACGTATGAATCGCCGCTCTGGCCTTCGGTGAATCGCGGGGCGAGGGTGACGCGCGAAGTCGGCGGGTTATCCGTTGTGGTGGTGTCGGAGTGTATGACGCGCTCAATTGCCGTTGAGTCAAATACGGCTGCGCTGGCGACCGAAGCGGCGAAAGCTCTGCAATCCCGGATTTCGGAACTTCAGACGGTGACGGCTTCCACGAGCCGCTTCGCGCAACTCCAATCTCTTCACACGCAACTGGTGGGTCGCGTGTTGTTCATTCGTTTTTCGTTCACCACGGGCGATGCCTCCGGGCACAACATGGTCACGAAGGCGGCCGATGCGTTGATGAGTTGGGTGCTGAAAGAATATCCACAACTTCGCTACACCTCCATTTCTGGAAACCTATGCACGGATAAAAAAGTGTCTGCCGTGAACGGCCTTCTCGGGCGCGGCAAATATGTCATAGCCGAAGCGATGATCCCGGCGGAGACGTGCGAGAAGCGGCTGCGGTCAACGGCGGCGAAGATTGCGGATCTGAATTTGAAGAAGAATTGGATCGGAACGTCACTTGCGGGCGGCGTTCGGACGGCGAACGCGCATTTTGCGAATATGTTGCTCGCGTTTTATCTGGCGACGGGGCAGGACGCGGCGAATATCGTTGAGGGGTCGCAGGGTTTTGTTCACGCGGAAGCGACGCCGGAGGGCGCGCTCTATTTTTCCTGCACGCTGCCCAACTTGATCGTGGGTTCGGTGGGGAATGGAAAGGGTTTGGATTTCGTGCGGCGCAATTTGGAACTTCTCGGCTGCGCGGAGGAGCGTCCGGCGGGCGCAAATGCGCGGCGACTTGCGGCGTTGTGCGCGGCGGCGGTCTGGTGCGGCGAACTTTCGCTCCTCGCGGCTCAGACGAATCCCGGAGAATTGATGCGGGCTCATTTGACGTTGGAGCGCAAATGAAACGCCGCACCAACGACCGGAAACTTCAGCACATCAAAATTATTCGCGCGGATGATGGCGCGGATCGGCACAAAGGCTACTTCGACGAAATTCGCCTCGCGCATCGGGCGCTGCCGGAACTGAATCTTTCTAACATCAATCCGGCGATGCGTTTTCTCGGGAGGTCGCTTTCGTTTCCGCTGCTGATTTCCTGCATGACGGGAGGGGATCACGCGGTTTTGCGAAGGATCAATCGGAATCTCGCGCTCGCGGCAGAGGCGGAGAACGTTGCGTTTGGCGTGGGCTCACAGCGCGTCATGTTCTCGAGTCCCAAAGCGCGCGCGAGCTTTGCGGTTCGCGAATGGGCGCCGACGGCGCTGGTCTTTGCGAATCTGGGCGCGGTGCAGTTGAATCACGGTTTCGGGCTGAAGGAGTGCCGGGCGGCGGTTGAAGTGGCCGGCGCGGATGCGCTGTGCCTGCATTTGAATCCGCTTCAAGAGGCCGTGCAGCCGGAAGGCGATACAGATTTCGCGGGGCTCGCGGCGAAGATCGGAGCCGTTGCGCGCGGGTTGAAGCGTCCGGTCATTTTGAAGGAAGTGGGCGCGGGGTTATCGCTGGCGGATGTGCAACTCGCGCGAAGACACGGCCTTCGCTATTTCGACGTGGCGGGCGCGGGCGGCCTTTCGTGGAGCCGCGTGGAGCACCACCGGCAGGACATCCATGATTTGGGGCTGACGTTTCAGGATTGGGGGATTCCAACGCCGGCGGCGTTGCGCGCGTTGAAGCCGATCGGGGCGAAGATTGAACTTATTGCCTCGGGCGGTGTCCGATCTGGCGTGGATATGGTCAAGGCCGTGATTCTCGGCGCGAGGCTGTGCGGCATCGCGTCGCCGTTTTTGCGTCCGGCGATGGAGTCGCCGGGGGCGGTGCGCGCGGTGATTCAGCGGCTGCGCCGCGAATTCTGCACGGCCATGTTCTTGTTGGGCGCAGAGACGGTGGACGCCTTGCGCGGAAATGAGGCGTTGTTATTGAAATGAAGACCGGAATTGATCGAATCAGTTTTTACTCTTCGCACTACTACCTCGACCTCAAGACCCTCGCGGAAAAGCACGGCGCGGATTACAACAAGTACGCGGTCGGCATCGGCCAGGAAAAGATGGCGATTCCGCCGCCGGATGAAGACATCGTCACAATGGCGGCGAGCGCGGCGCTCCCGATCATTCAACAAACGGACCCGAACGACATCGAGTTGCTGCTCTTCGCCACCGAATCGGGCATTGACCAATCGAAGGCCGGCGGAATTTTTGCGCACCGCCTTCTCGGGCTTCCGGCGCGCTGCCGTTCGGTTGAACTGAAGGAAGCCTGCTACAGCGGGACCGCCGCGCTTCAACTTGCGCGCGCGGTGGTCGCGCAGTCGGGAAAGAAGGCGCTCGTGCTGGCCTCCGACGTTGCGCGATACGAATTGGGAAGTCCGGGCGAACCGACGCAAGGCTGCGGCGCAGTCGCGATGCTGGTCACGCGCGATCCCGGTATTCTCGCGATGGATGCGGAGGCGGGTCTCTACACGGAAGACGTGATGGATTTCTGGCGTCCGAACTATCGCGACCAGGCCATCGTGGACGGCAAGTATTCAACGCGCGTCTATCTCAACGCGCTGAGCGAGACCTGGAAGCAATATCGGGAACTTTCGGGTCGCTCGTTCCATGATTTCCACCGTTTCTGCTACCACCTCCCCTTCACGCGCATGGCAGAAAAGGCGCACGAGCGGCTCGCGAAAGCAAACGGGGTTGAAAAGCTCACCCCCGACCAATTGCGGGAGCAAGTCGGCGGAACGCTCGGCTACAATCGAATCACCGGCAACAGCTATGCCGCGTCGCTTTACGTCGGGCTCTGCGCGCTGCTCGACGGGCCGGACGATCTTTCCGACAAACGGCTCGGCCTGTTCAGCTACGGCTCCGGCTGCGCGGCGGAGTTTTTCAGCGGCGTGGCGCAACCCGGTTATCGCGCGCGCCTCTTCACCGAAAATCACCAGCGCCTGCTTGCCGGGCGCACCGAGTTGACCTATCAACAGTACGAGGACATTTACAATCTTCCCTTTCCAACCGACGGCGGAAAGCATACGTTTGCCCAATACCGCACGGGCGCTTTCCGGCTCGCCGGTGTCCATGAACACAAACGGATTTACGAACACGTCCATGAAAGCCGTAGCGCCGGGTAAACTCATTCTGAGCGGCGAACACGCCGTTGTCTTCGGCCGTCCCGCCCTCGCCATGGCGGTGGACCGCTGTGCCACCTCCACCATTACCGCCGACATCGGTGACCATGTTTCCTTCGATTTGGTGGACCTGCAACAGAACGAATCGTTCACTTTTCGCGCGTTGAACGATCTCAAAACCCGCGTTCAGCGGAACTATCAACTTTTCCTCGACGGCAAATTGAGCATTCGCGATGTGCTCCTCAAACCGGTCGAACTGTTCGAGTTCGCCTTCATCAACATTCTGGATGGGCTGCACCTCAAACTCGAACAGGGCCTGAAGATTCAGACCCGCTCCGACATTCCCATCGGTTGCGGCATGGGTTCTTCCGCCGCGACGGTCTTGAGCGCGCTCCGCGCCGCCGGCCACTACCTGCGTGTGGATTTCCGCCCCGACTGGGTCATGAAATACAGCCTCGACGCCGAGAAGCTCCAGCACGGTTATCCGAGCGGCGTGGATTCCTACATTTCGCTCAACGGCGGCTGCGCTTTGTTTCAAAACGGGGCGGCGCAATCCGTGCCGCTCCCCCGTGTGGCGATGTATCTGGTGCACACCGGCGTCCCAGATTCTACAACGGGCGAGTGCGTGGTTCGCGTGAAGCAGCGTTTTGCCGAAGATGTGATTTGGAACGACTTTGAGGCCGTCACGCTGGAGATGGAAAGGGCCATCCGCGCGAACGACTTGAAGTCCATTCAGGCGATGGTCCGCGAAAACAACAAGCTCCTCGCGCGCATCGGCGTGGTTCCGGAAAAGGTTCAACAATTTATCACTGAAATTGAGGCCGCCGGCGCCGCGGCCAAAGTCTGCGGCGCGGGATCCGTCACCGGCGACAAAGCCGGCATCGTGCTCGTTTTTGCCGCCGAGCCACCCGACGCGCTCTGCAAGAAATTCGGCTATTCCGTTCTCTCCGTTCGCGGCGATCCGCTCGGCGCGCGCATCGTTTGATCTGGATTTGAAATCCGGCGACCCAGCCCCTACCCTGCGCCCATGCCCTCACGCACCGTCATGGCCTCCGCCCCCGGCAGCCT
>JABLTH010010101.1_pt1 | contig 20109 bp, 11 predicted proteins | sample 7875711 | NCBI WGS metagenome assembly JABLTH01 (sample SAMN14941262, study PRJNA633318) | bioreactor metagenome | isolation source: bioreactor | place: China | collected 2019-03-05 | reverse complement strand
TGGTGGGCGGTACAAGGATCGAACTTGTGACACCTGCCGTGTGAAGGCAGTGCTCTACCGCTGAGCTAACCGCCCGCCGAGAGCGCGAAACTATACGGGGTGTTCCAAGGGAGGTCAATGGTCGATGTGAAGATTTTTCACGCTGGCCGCTTCTCGCCGCCGTGGCCGCCACGCCTGCACTCAGCTCCCGGCGCGGTGCTTTTTCCGCAGGCGGTATTCGTGCCTGCCGACGTACGCCGCCGCCAGCGCCACCATGAGCGCCAGCGCGTACCAGGTGATCAGGTAGCTCAGATGGCTATTGGGAAACGTGGTGACGGTCAGCCCGCCGCGCGGCCACGCCTGCGTCGGCGCCGGCTCCGCGTCCTGGTCCACGAAGAATGGTGCGACCGGGCCCAACCCGCGCGCGGTAGCGATGGCCTGGACGTCGCGCGCGTACCAGCGATTCTGCGCCGGATCGTTATGGCGCAGGAAAGCCCGGGTTTCCGGCATCCGCAGCAGGCCGGTGACGGTGACCTCGCCCAACGGCCCCGCGGTGCAACGCCCGTCTCGCCCACACCCATCCAGCGGAACGAAACCGCGGTTGATCAAGACGGTGGAGCCGTCGGCCTCGCGCACCGGGGTCATGAGCCAGTAGCCGCTGCCCAGGGCGGTGCTCGCGGTTACCAGCGTCTGGCGGTCGTGCAGGAAGACGCCCGTCACGCGCACGCGGAGGTATTCGTGCGTCGCCTCGCTCACACCGGGCCAGTCGGCCGGACGGGGAGCCTCGACGGCAGGCGCATGGACGCGCTGGTCGACCCGCGCGATCAGGTCGCGCTTCCAGGCCAGCCGATGCACCTGCCAGGTGCCGAGCGCGACGAAACCGGAAAAGGCCGCTAGCGCGAACAGCGCCAGCAGCGTGAGCGCCAGGGGCCCGCGCGGGCCCCGCTCGCTCGCGCCGGCAGCGTCTAGCCGAGCCATGGCCCGGTGGCCGGCGCCGCCGACGGGAAACCGCTCATGGCAGGTTCCGGGGATCCATCAGGGCCGGCATCATGTTGTGATTCAGGTGGTACATCACCCAGATCGATCCGCTCAGCGTGATCAGCACCAGCACCGCGGTGAAGATTAGGGCCAGCATGTTCCAGCCGTTCTCGGACTTCGCGTTCATGTGCAGGAAGTACACCATGTGCACCACGATCTGCACGGCGGCGAAGCCCAGGATCACCAGCGCCGTGGTGCTGGAGTCTTTCAGCCCGCCGCTCATGACCAGCCAGAACGGAATGGCGGTCAGGATCACGGCCAGCACGAAGCCGACCACGTAACCCTTCAGCGAAACGTGGCCGATGCCATCGTCATGGTGATCGTCGCCGTGGTGGTCATGGCCGCCGTGCACGGCATGCACGGCATGGACGTCGGTATGCGCGCTCACGGCAGCACTCCCATCAGATAGACAAAGCTGAACACGCCGATCCACACCACGTCGAGGAAGTGCCAGAACATCGACAGGCACCAGAGGCGGCGTTTGTTGGCGCCGATCAGGCCTTTCTTCTTCACCTGCACCATCAGCGTAATCAGCCAGATGATGCCGCAGCTCACGTGCAGGCCGTGCGTACCCACCAGGGTGAAGAACGAAGACAGGAACGCACTGCGCTGCGGGCCGTTGCCCTCGGCGATCAAGTGCGTGAACTCGTACAACTCGATGCCGATGAAGCCAGCGCCGAGCAGGCCGGTGATGCCCAGCCATACCAGGGTGCCGCCCACGCGGTTGCGCTGCATCTCCAGCATGGAGAAACCGTAGGTGATCGAGGACAGCAGCAGCAGCGACGTATTGAGCGCCACCAGCGGCAGCTCGAACACCTCCGCGCCGGTGGGGCCGCCCGCATAGCTCCGCCCCAGCACGCCGTACACGGCGAACAGGCAGGCGAAGATGAGGCAGTCGCTCATCAGGTAGAACCAGAAGCCGAGCAGCGTGCCGTTTTCCGGATGGTGCTCGGTTTCCTGGTGGAACCTCAGCGGCGCGGCGGCCGTGTTGTAGGTGTCGTAGGAAGCGTTAGACATGGCTGGCCAGCTGCTCCGTGCGCGCCGCCTCCACCCTGGCCACGTCGGGGGCCTGGATGTAGTAGTCGCGGTTGTAGTTGAACGTATGGCCGATCGCCACGCCGAGCAGCGCCACGAATGCCACGCCTGCCACCAGCCACATGTGCCAGATCAGGGCAAAGCCGAGCACGGTGCTCAGGCCGGCCAGGATGATGCCGGCACCGGTGTTCTTCGGCATGTGGATGTCGATGAACCCCGACTGCGGACGCTTCCAGCCCAGCTGCTTCATCTGCCACCAGGCGTCGTTGTCGTGCACGACCGGCGTGAAGGCGAAGTTGTAGGCCGGCGGCGGCGAGGACGTGGACCACTCCAGGGTACGGCCGTTCCACGGATCGCCGGTCACGTCGCGCAGCTTGTCGCGGCGCAGGAAGCTCACCACGAACTGGATCAGCATCGCGCCGATGCCCAGCGCGATCAGCACCGCGCCGAACGCGGCGATCTGGAACCAGATCTGCAGCGAGGGATCCTCGAAATGGCTGATGCGGCGGGTCACGCCCATCAGGCCCAGCACGTACAGCGGCATGAAGGCGAAGTAGAAGCCCACCACCCACAGCCAGAACGAGCACTTGCCCCAGAACGGGTCGAGCTTGAAGCCGAACGCCTTCGGGAACCAGAAATTGATCGCCGCGAACGCGCCGAACAGCACGCCGCCGATGATCACGTTATGGAAGTGCGCGATCAGGAACAGGCTGTTGTGCAGCGAGAAGTCCGCCGGGGGCACGGCCAGCAGCACGCCGGTCATGCCGCCGATCACGAAGGTCACCATGAAGGCCACCACCCACATCATCGGCAGCTCGAAGCGGATGCGGCCGCGATACATGGTGAACAGCCAGTTGAAGATCTTCGCGCCCGTCGGGATCGAAATGATCATCGTGGTGATGCCGAAGAACGAGTTCACGCTCGCGCCCGAGCCCATCGTGAAGAAGTGGTGCAGCCACACCAGGTACGACAGCACGGTGATCACGATCGTGGCGTACACCATCGAGGTGTAGCCGAACAGGCGCTTGCCGGCGAAGGTGGACACCACCTCGGAGAACACGCCGAACATCGGCAGGATCAGGATGTAGACCTCGGGATGGCCCCAGATCCAGATCAGGTTCACGTACATCATGGCGTTGCCGCCAAGCTCGTTGGTGAACATGTGGGTGCCCGCGTAGCGATCCAGCGACAGCAGCGCCAGTACCGCGGTCAGTACCGGGAACGCCGCGATGATCAGCACGTTGGTGCACAGCGCCGTCCAGGTGAACACCGGCATCTGCATCAGCTTCATGCCCGGCGCGCGCATCTTGATGATGGTCACCAGCAGGTTGACGCCCGATAGCAAGGTTCCGACACCGGCTATCTGCAAGGACCATATGTAGTAGTCCACGCCGACATCCGGACTGGCCAGGATCCCCGACAGCGGCGGATAGGCCAGCCAGCCGGTGCGCGCGAACTCGCCCACGAACAGCGAGGCCATCACCAGCGCGGCGCCGCTGGCGGTCATCCAGAAGCTGAAGTTGTTGAGGACCGGGAACGCCACGTCGCGCGCGCCGATCTGCAGCGGCACGATGTAGTTCATCAGGCCGGTGACGATCGGCATCGCCACGAAGAAGATCATGATCACGCCGTGGGCGGTGAAGATCTGGTCGTAGTGATGCGGCGGCAGATAGCCGAGGTTGTCGCCGAAGGAGACCGCCTGCTGGAGGCGCATCATGATCGCGTCGGCGAAGCCGCGCAGCAGCATCACCAGGCCCAGCATCATGTACATGATGCCGATCTTCTTGTGGTCGATGCTGGTGAACCACTCGCGCCAGAGGTAGCCCCACAGGCGGTACTTGGTGATCACGCCCACCAGGGCCAGGCCGCCGATCGCCACCGCGGCGAAGGTGGCGAGCAGGATGGGCTCGTGATACGGGATGGCCTCCCACGTGAGGCGGCCGAAGATCAGCTTGGAAAGATCGGGATGGTCAGACATCTTGGACACCCGGAAAGGCGTAATGCGGATAGGTCGGGCGGCGCACGAATCAGTGCTCCATGTGTTCCATATGCCCCATGTCGTGCTCGCCACCGGGCTTGCCCGCGCGGGCGGCATCCTTGGCCATGGTCTCGTGCATGCACGGGGTACCCGGCGCGACGCACATGTTGACGATGGCCTGGTACAGATCGGGAGCGACGCTGGCGTAACGGCGCACCGGCTCGTTCTCGCTGGGCTTTTCCAGCTGCAGATAGCTGTCGCGCGTCAGCGCGCCGCCGTCCTTCGCCTTCGCCACCCACTGCTCGAACTCGCCTTCGCTCACGCCAAGGACCTTGAAGTGCATGCCCGAGAAGCCGGCGCCGCTGTAATTGGCCGAGATGCCCTCGTAGGCGCCCGGCTTGTTGATCACCGCGTGCAGCTTGGTCTCCATGCCGGGCATGGCGTAGATCTGGCCGGCCAGCGCGGGGACGAAGAACGAATTCATCACGGTCGACGCAGTGATCTTGAACTGGATGGGACGATCCACCGGCGCGGCCATCTCGTTCACCGTGGCGATGCCCTGCTCCGGATAGATGAATAGCCACTTCCAGTCCAGGGCCACTACTTCCACGGTCAGCGGCTTGACCCCGGCCGGAATCTCGCGGCCCTCCGAGATACGCTCCAGCGAGCGGAACGGATCCAGCTTGTGGGTGCTCACCCAGGTAAGCGCACCCAGGGCGATGATGATCAGCAGCGGAGCCGACCAGATCAGCAGCTCGAGTACGGTGGAGTGGTCCCAGTCCGGCTTGTAGGTGGCCTGCTTGTTGGAGGCCCGGTAGCGCCAGGCGAAGAACAGGGTCAGCCCGATCACCGGCACCACGATCAGCAGCATCAGGACCAGGGAAATGAGGATGATGTCGCGCTGCTGGGCGGCCATGTCGCCGGAGGGCGACATCAGCACCGTCTGGCAGCCCGACAGCAGCAGGACGGCGGGGAGCAGCAGTCCGCGGAGAGCCTTGGAAAACATGAGCCGGGAGGGAAGCCGAAGCATGGGGAGACCGAAAAAGTTAACCTATGCGTGCTGCGCCGCGGAATAGGACACTTTGTCTCATGGCGGTCGAAGCCCGCCGGTGCGATCCTTACGCGAACCTCCCCCCGAGTCCACTAGTTTCAGCATGGCGATGTCGAGCACGTTTGATCACCACGGAACCGCGGGCCCCGCGCACGATATGTCGCAGGTACCCGGCCATTCCAAAGTCGCCCCCGGCGAGATCGCCGTCGGCGTGGTCATCGGCCGCGCTTCCGAGTACTTCGATTTCTTCGTCTTCGGTATCGCGTCGGTCCTGGTCTTCCCGTCCGTCTTCTTCCCGTTCCGCGACCGCCTGCACGGCCTGCTGCTCTCGTTCGTCATCTTCGCGCTGGCCTTCGTGACTCGCCCGTTCGGCACGGCCCTGTTCATGGCGATCCAGCGCCGCTGGAGCCGCGGCACCAAGCTGACAGCCGCCCTGTTCCTGCTCGGCAGCGCCACCGTGGGCATGGCCTTCCTGCCCGGCTACGAGACCCTCGGCGGCCGCGCCATCGCTCTGCTCGCTTTCTTCCGCATCCTCCAGGGCATCGCGTTCGGCGGCTCCTGGGACGGCCTGCCCTCGCTGCTCGCGCTGAACACGCCCAAGGGTCGCCGCGGCTGGTACGCCATGCTCGGCCAGCTGGGCGCGCCGATCGGCTTCATGCTGGCCAGCGCCCTGTTCCTGTTCCTGCATTCGCAGTTGTCCAGCGAGGACTTCCTCGGCTGGGGCTGGCGCTATCCGTTCTTCGTCGCCTTCGCCATCAATGTGGTGGCCCTGTTCGCGCGCCTGCGCCTGGTGGTGACCGAGGAGTACACCAAGGCGATGGAAGAGCGCGAGCTGGAGCCCATCGGCATCGTCGAAATGGTGCGCAAGCAGGACTACAACATCGTCCTGGGCGCCTTCGCGGCCCTGGCCAGCTATGCCCTGTTCCATCTGGTGACGGTGTTCCCGCTGTCGTGGATCACGCTGGGCTCCACCCAGTCCGTCAACGACGTGCTGCTGATCCAGGTGATCGGCGCCGGCGTGGGCATCCTGGGCACGGTCACTTCCGGCTTCATCGCCGACCGCATCGGCCGCCGCACCACCCTGGGCACGCTGGCCTTCCTGATCGGCATCTTCAGCTTCTTCGCGCCCTGGCTGCTCGGCGGCGGCCGCGCCGCGCAGGACGCCTTCATCCTGATCGGCTTCGCCCTGCTCGGCCTGTCCTACGGGCAGTCCGCCGGCACGGTGACCTCGAACTTCCCGATACGCTTCCGCTACACCGGCGCCGCGCTCACCACCGACGTGGCCTGGCTGATCGGTGCCGCCTTCGCCCCGCTGGTGGCGCTGGGCCTGTCCAGCAAGTTCGGCCTGGGCGCGGTCAGCATCTACCTGTTGTCCGGCGCGGTCTGCACGCTGGGCGCGCTGCGCCTGAACAAGGCGCTGGAATCGCGCGACTGAACTTAGCGGTCTCTCGTTGAAAGAAAGGGCCCGGCATGCCGGGCCCTTTCTTTTTTGTGTGTGAAGAAACCGCGCGGCATCACGCCCCCGGCGCACGCCCCCGTTGCAGGCTGAGCAGAAGCAGGACCGCCGCCAGCACACCGTAAGCTCCTGCGAATTGCCACACCCTGCCCTGCGATACCGCGTCCAGCAGCCAGGGCAGGTAGATGCCGCCGGACGGCTCCACCGAGTGGATCAGGCCGAACAGCGTGAGTGCCGCGCCGGCCAGCAGGATCAGCGCCGCCCGCCCAGCCTTGCCGTCGATCAGCGCCACCACGAAGCTCGCCCAGATCATCGACGTGATGATGAAACCATTGCCCAGGATGGTGATCACCGCCAGCTCCGCCACACCGTGCGCATCCTGGCCGAACAGCGCACCGAAGTGTTCTGGCGGCACATACGTGGGGTCGCTCAATTTGATCGTCACCATGCGTGCAATCGCGGGAAAGAAGCTGAATACCACTGCCGGCGCGTAGCGCATCGGCGTCGCCTCGAAGGCCTGCACGGTGATGCCGATCGCCACGAACACCAGGATCGGGGCCAGCACGGACAACGGCACCAGCTCTACGAGGTTGGAGAGGTAGCCGAACACGCCACCCAGTCCGATCACGATGCCGGTCAGCAGCGTATAGCCGCTGCGTGCGCCCATCGCCTTGTACGACGGCTGGCCGATGTACGGCGTGGTCTGCGCCACGCCGCCGCAGACCCCGGCGACCAGGGTGGCGAGCGCCTCCACCAGCAGGATGTCGCGTGTGCGGTAGTCATCGCCCGCGGCGCGCGCGCTCTCGGTGACATTGATGCCGCCCACCACCATCAGCAAGCCGAACGGTAGGATCAGCGGAAGATAAGGCACCGTGTACGCGATGCCGCCGATCCACGCCAAGGTCGGCAACGGCAGCGCGAATCGCCACGTCCATGCGGCGGGCGCGTGGTAGCCCGAACCCAGCCATCCGAGAGGACCGAGCACGTAATAGAGCGCGGCCCCGACCGCGACCGCGGCTAGCACACCCGGCATGCCGAACGGCAAGCGGCCGCGCGCAACCAGCGCATAGAGCACCACGCCCAGGCCCGCGAAGCCCACCACCGGCACCTTCATGATCTCGACCAGCGGCAGGAATCCCATCAGCACCAGCGCGATGCCGGCGATCGAGCCGAGCAGGCCCGCGCGCGGCACGTGCCGCTGTACCGCCGCGCCGAAGAAGGACAGCACGAACTTCAGCACGCCCATGACCACGAGCGATGCCATGCCCAGCTGCCAGGTCGCATGCGCGGCGGCGGCCTGATCCATGCCCTGCTGCTTGAAGTGCAGGAACGCGGGGCCCAGCACCAGCAGCGCCATGCCGATGCTGGTAGGTGCGTCCAGCCCCAGCGGCATGGCGGTCACGTCGTCGCGTCCGACACGCACGGCCAACCGGCGCGCCATCCGGGTGTAGGCCAGGTTGCCCAGCAGCACGCCCAGCGCGGTGCCGGGAAACATGCGCAGGAACACGATGTCCGCCGGAAAGCCGAACAGGCCGACCAAGGCGGTGGCGAGGAAAGCCATGATGGAAAGGTTGTCCACCACCAGGCCGAGAAAGCCATTGAGGTCGCCGGGCGCAAGCCAGCGGCGCGGATGCGGTTCGTTCACGGGAGCGTGTCGCCTATGGAAAGCCGCCGGCATCATCGCGCGGCGGTGAAAGGGCCGGAAGGATCCGGTCGTGTTTGGAACGGCGCCTCAGAACGACACATCCGCCGGCTGGGTCACCCGCAACACGGACTGATCACCTGTGCGCTTCTTCCATGCCGCGCGGATCGCCTCGACCTGGGCGCGATGTTCCGGCGTGTCCTCGTAGTCGATCACCAGCTGCTTGGAGCGTAGCCGTTCCGGCGACGTCTGGTCCTTGCCCTGCCACTGGCCGTACACGTCGATCACGCTCAAGCCATCGGGAAAGCGCGGCGTCACCTCCTTGTCGAGAAAGTCACGCCAAGCCTGCTCGCTCACCCCTCTGCCCGGCGGATCGATGACGCCAAGCCCGAAGTAGAGCCGCGTCTCCACCCATCCCGCGGTCGCGGCCGGATGCGCCGCATCGCCGTGCAGAGTGGCGCCGGGGATGGCGCCGGTCGACGTCGAGGGCTGAATCGCGCAGCCCGCCGTCAGTCCGAGAACGATCAGAACGGCAAGCATGCGCGGCATGGTCATCGGTATTCCTTGGTCGAGTATTTGGACGTCCAGACGGATAGATACTCAGACGCCCGAAGAGGGTTCGCAAGAAAGTATTGACACGAACCTTCCGCAATGCAACAAATGCCTGACATCCCCTTCCTGCGCCGTCACTCGCTTCCCGCCATCGTGAACACTCCGCACGATCATCGATGCCATCCGCCGCTCGTCATGCGAATGCGGCGATGTTGTCGGCAGCGATGTTGTCGGTGGTGTTGCCGGCGCTGAGCCGTCACGCCCGGCGCTGTTCCGGCGCCCCCGTTTGAACGCTGTACGCCCCACGCCGCGCCCACGCGGCGCGCCGAGCCGTATCCAAAAAAAGGAATCCGCATGTCCGCCCGTCTCCGGAAGTACCGCCGCGCCCGCCTCACCGCCGCGATCGCCTTCGCCACGGCCATCAGCCAGGCCCATGCCTGGCAGGCCGCCGACGACACACAAGCGCGCACGCTGGACCAGGTCGTCGTGACCGGCGTACGCGCCAGCAGCCGCACCGCGCTCGAATCGCCGGTACCGGTGGACGTCCTGACCCAGCAGGACCTGCGCGCGGCAGGCGCCGTCAACGGCGAACTGGGCCAGGCGCTGGCGAGCCTGCTGCCTTCCTTCAACTTTCCGCGGCAGTCGAACTCCGGCGGTTCGGATCACGTGCGCGCGGCGCAGCTGCGCGGCCTGTCACCCGACCAGGTGCTAGTGCTGGTCAACGGCAAGCGCTTCCATACCTCCGCACTGGTCAACACCGGCACGAAGATCGGGCGCGGCACCACGCCCGTGGACTTCAATGCCATCCCGATCAGCGCGATCAAGCGCGTGGAGGTACTGCGCGACGGCGCGGGCGCTCAATACGGCTCGGATGCGATCGCGGGCGTGGTGAACATCATCCTCGACGATGCTCCGCAAGGCGGCGAGGTGACGGCCACCTATGGCGCCAACCACACGCATTTCCGCCCGACGGACCGCACCATTACCGACGGCAACAGCAGCTACGGCGCGGCGTCCTTCGGCACGCGGCTGGCGGGCACCGGCTTCTTTCGCGCCGGTCTCGAGGCCGGTCATCACGACGCTACCAACCGCGCCGGCAACGACACCGTGCCCGACTGGCTGGCCGATCCCACGCCGGCCAACCTGGCGCTGCGCGGCCGGCGCAACTATGCCGCCGGCGATCCGCGGTCCGAGAACTACAGCGGCTGGCTCAACAGCGAAGTCCCGCTGGGCGATACCGCCCGCCTGTACTGGTTCGGCACGTATACGCAGCGCCACACCATCGGAGACAACTACTTCCGCTATCCGGACAGCAGCGCCAACGTGCCATCCATCTACCCCGACGGTTACCGCCCCGAATCGCTGGGCCACAACCGCGACGTGCAAACCGCCGCCGGCGTGCGCGCCAAGCTGGCGGACTGGAACGTCGATGGCAGCCTCAACTGGGGCAGCAACGCGTTCGACTACGACCTCCGGCATTCGCTCAATGCCTCCCTGGGACCGGCCAGCCCCACCGCCTTCCACATCGGTAGCTATCGCTTCAACCAGGGCAGCGCCAACCTGGACGGCAACCGCGAACTCGCCATCGGCGAGCGCTACCTCACCCTCGCGCTGGGCGCGGAGTACCGCCACGAGCAGTTCCGCACCCTGCCGGGCGATCCCGCTTCCTATGCGGCCGGTCCTTATGTCGATGCACCCGTCGGCGCGCAGGCGGGTGGCGGCCTGCAACCGCAGGATGCGGCAAGGCTGTCGCGCAACGTCGGCGCGGCCTACGCCGAAGTCTCCAGCGACATCACCGACCACCTGTTCGCCGACGCCGCGGCGCGCTACGAGCACTACAGCGATTTCGGCGGCAACTGGAGCGGCAAGCTCAGCGCGCGCTGGGAGTTCGTTCCCGGCTTCGCCCTGCGCGCCGCCGCTTCCAACAATGTCCGCGCGCCCTCGCTGAGCCAGATCGGCTTCGAATCCACCACCAGCGGCTACGGCGCGGACGGCCGGCTGGTCACCGGCCGCATCCTTTCGGTGGACAACCCGGTCGCGCGCGGCCTGGGCGCGCAGGCACTGAAGCCGGAGAAGTCGCGCAACTTCAGCGTGGGCCTGACCGGTCAGGCCGGCGAGCACCTCGACTTCAGCGTCGACGCGTACCAGATCAGCATCGACAACCGCGTCACCCTTTCCGAGACCATCGACAGCGCCGGGCTGGAGGACTACATCCTGCAGCGCTTCGGCGTGCCCGGCGTGCAAAGCGTGGCGTTCTTCACCAACGCGGTGGACACACGCACGCGCGGCGCCGAGCTGGTGGGCAACTACCGTGCGCCCTGGGCCGGCGGCAAGCTGCTGCTCACCCTCGCCTATAGCCGCAACCACACCGACATCCGCGCCGTCCGGCCGACGCCGCCGGAACTCGCCGCCACCGGCGCGGGCAACGTGCTGTTCGGCGACGAGGAGCGCAACACGCTGGTCGATGCGGCACCGCGGCAGCGGGGCTCGTTCACCGCGACCTGGAGCGACCGTCGCTGGTCGCTGCTGGGCCACGTCACCCGGCAAGGCTCCACCGTGCGCGTCTTCGACTTCGGCGGCGGCTTCGAACCGCGGCAGGTCTATGCCGCCCGCTGGCAGCTCGACGCCGAAGCCGAACTGCACCTCACCGCGCGATTCAGCGTGGCGCTCGGCGGGTATACCCTCACCAACCAATATCCGACGCGCTCCAACAGCGACATCGACTACGCCGGCAACTTCCCTTACGACGTCATTTCGCCGATCGGCGTGAACGGCGCGTACTGGTACGGACGCGCGCGCTACACGTTCTGAACGACGTGGCTTCGCGACGCACGCGCGTGACCGCCATGTCGTCCAGACACCTGCGTCAGCACGCCGTTGGCATGAGCAGCTATCCGACATGCGCGCTCGCTCGCTTGCCGAAAGCCAACGCGATGTGGGCAAAGTATTGACATCGACCACATGCAATGCATCACAATGCGCCACCCGCGCAAGAAATACGCGAGGGCCCACTGCCAAGCTTCACCCGCAACACCCATCGCCGCATGCCTCACCGCATGCGGCGATGTTCGTTTCAGGACCTGGCGTTGCGGAACCCGGCAAGGCATTCGCCCTGATCGACGGCACACGCCGATGGCCAAGGCGTTCCCTCCGCACACGGCGATTCCGCACGAGTGCCTCACCTTGGCGATGGAAGAACGGCGACGGCACCCGCGTTGCAGGACACGCGACCGACACCGCCGCGCAACCAGGCGTACCCCGCACCGCGGCGCTTCACCGCCACTCGCCCGTCATCCCGATGTCCGCCACAATCCGCCCATGATCCTGTCCTCGCGCCGCCGGCCGTGACCGACACCCTGGCCTTGCCACTCGACGTCCCGATCGAACCGGGCCTGATGGTCATCCATGGCAATCGCCTGGAGGACCTGCGCGAGCTGCTGGTGGCCTGGATCCGGCGCACGCCGCTGCGGCCGCTCGAAGACGAACTCATGCTGGTGCAGAGCAACGGCATCGCGCAGTGGCTGAAACTGGCGCTGGCGCGATCGCCGGAAGACGGAGGGCTGGGAATCAGCGCGGCGGTACAGGTGCAACTGCCCGGCCGTTTCCTGTGGGACGCGTACCGCGCGGTGCTGGGCCGCGACGCCGTGCCGCCGAACTCGCCGTTCGACAAGTCACGCCTCGCATGGCGGCTGCTGCGGTTGATCCCCCGTCATCTCGACGATCCCGACTTCCGCCCGCTGCGCAACTTCCTGGGCGACAGCCTGGATTGGCGCAAGCGCTACCAGCTCGCCGCCCGCATCGCGGATCTGTTCGACCAATACCAGGTGTATCGCGCGCACTGGCTCGCCGATTGGGAACGCGGCATCGACGTGCTGGCCGACGACTGGCGCGGCGGCCGCGCTCCGCTCCCGCCCGGCCAGCTGTGGCAGGCGCGGCTGTGGCGACTGCTGCTGGACGACGTGGGACCGGCGGCGCGCGACAGCCACCGCGCGGCCGTGCACGAGGCATTCGTGGAACGCGCCGCCGCACTGCCCGAACGGCCCGGGCGGCTGCCCCGCCGCATCGTCGTGTTCGGCATCTCGTCGCTGCCGCTGCAGACGCTGGAAGCACTCACCGCGCTGGCGCGGCACTGCCAGGTGCTGCTGATGGTAGGCAATCCCTGCCGGCACTACTGGGCCGACATCATCGAGGATCGCGAACTGCTGCGTGGGCAACAGCGGCGCCAGCCGGGCAAGCCCGGCCTGCCCGCCGAGCCGCGCTACGAAGATCTCCATCTGCATGCCAATCCTCTGCTCGCCGCGTGGGGCAAGCAGGGGCGCGATTACATCCGCCTGCTCGACAGCTTCGACCAGCCGGAACGCTATCGCCGGCGCTTCGCCGCTTGGGGACCCGGCATCGACCTGTTCACCGACCCGGGCCGCGACACGCTGCTGCACCAGGTGCAGCAGGCCATCCTCGACCTGGAACCGCTGCCCGCCGACCCGGCGCAACGCCAACCCTGGCATGCCGGCGACGGCTCGCTGCGCTTCCATATCGCGCACAGCGCGCAGCGCGAGGTGGAGATCCTGCACGACCAGCTGCTGGCGCTGTTCGAGCAGGCCGAGCGCGAAGGCCGCCCGCTCGCGCCGCGTGACGTGATCGTGATGGTGCCGGACATCCAGACCTACGCGCCGCATGTGCAGGCGGTGTTCGGGCGCATTCCTCCGGACGATCCGCGCCACCTGCCGTATTCGGTCGCCGACCAGCCCGACCGTGGCGCGGCGCCATTGCTGGTGGCGCTCGAACATCTCCTGTCGCTGCCCGAATCGAGCTTCACCGTGAGCGACATTCTCGACTTGCTGGACGTCCCCGCGCTGCGCCGCCGCTTCGGCTTCGACGACAACGGCCTGCCCACCCTGCGGCGCTGGATCGAAGGCGCGGGCATCCGCTGGGGTCTGGACGGCGAACAGAAGGAAAGCCTGGGCCTGCCGCCGCAGGCGCAGAACAGCTGGGCCTTCGGCCTGCGCCGCCTGCTGCTCGGCTACGCGGTCGGCCATGGCGACACCTGGCAGGACACCGCGCCCTACGGCGAGGTCGGCGGCCTCGACGCCAGCCTGCTCGGACCGCTCAGCCGCCTGCTCGACCAGCTCGAACAGAGCTGGCGCGAGCTGCGTGCGCCGGCCGCGCCGGCTACCTGGGCGGCCCGTCTGCGCGCCTTGCTCGCGGCCTTCTTCGCCAGCGACGACAACACCGACGGCGATCGCCTGGGCCGCCTCGACGAGGCGCTGGACGACTGGCTGGAAGCCTGTGCGGAAGCGGGACTGGACGACCCGCTACCGCTGGAGATCGTGCGCGAGCACTGGCTCGAGAGCATCGACGCCAACCGCCTGTCGCAGCGCTTCATGGGCGGCGCGGTGAGCTTCGGCACGCTGATGCCGATGCGCGCGATTCCTTTCCGCGTGATCTGCCTGCTCGGCATGAACGACGGCGACTACCCGCGGCAACAGATGCCGGCCGATTTCGACCTGATGGCCCAGCCGGGGCAATCGCTGCCGGGCGACCGCTCGCGGCGCGAAGACGACCGCTATCTGTTCCTGGAGGCCCTGCTCTCCGCGCGCGACACGCTGCACGTCAGCTGGGTCGGCCGCAGCGCGCGCGACAACGCACCCCTGCCGCCCTCGGTGCTGGTCGGCCAGCTGCGCGACTATCTCGCGGCGGGCTGGCGCCTGGCGCAGGACGAGGGCCAGAGGCACGGCGAGCGCGAACTGCTCGGCGCGCTGACCGTCGAGTATCCGCTGCAGCCTTTCAGCCGCCGCTACTTCGGCGCCGATAGCGATCCGCGCCTCTTCACCTATGCGCGCGAATGGCAGCAGGCGCATCGCCTGGAACCGGCGGCGACGGCAGTGACGGAACTCGCGCCCTGGCAGCCGGAAGCGCCGCTCGCGCTCGCCCAGCTGCAATCCTTCCTGGTCCGCCCGGTGCGTTTCTTCTTCAACCAGCGCCTGAAGGTGTACCTCGGCGGCGAAGAGACCGAAGCTCCGGACGACGAGCCTTTCGCGCTCGACGGACTGGAACGTCACCAGGCGATTCAAGCCGCACTGCAGACGGCCATCGCCGCGGACAGCCACGCGCCGGCGGCGGTCGATGCCGCGGTGCGGCGGCTCGGCGAACAAGGCCGGTTTCCGGTGGGCGGCTTCGGCGAGCTGTGGCGCGAAAACATCGCCGGCGAAGCGCGCGCGCTGGCGGCGTGCTGGCAGGCCGCCGACCTGCGCTGGCCGCGCGTCGAGGACAAGTTCGAGCTGCGCCACGCCGCTCACGGGCTCGCCGTCGAGGATTGGCTGGCCGACCTGCGCCGACCCCAGCAGGCGAGCGTCGATTACGTACGGCTGGAACTGATCCAGGGCAGCTTGCGCGTACCGCGCTCGCGCGCCCTGCGGCTCGACAAGCTGATCGGTCCATGGGTGGCCCACCTGTTCGCGCACGCCGGCGGCCTGGCGATCGAAACACGCATCGTCGCGCTCGATGCGCAAGCGTGCTTCCCGGCGCTGCCGCCCGAGGCGGCGCGCCAGCTGCTGGACGACCTGCTCGGCGCGGTCGAGGCCGGCATGCGCGCGCCGCTGCCGCTCGCCCGCAAGGCGGCGTTCGCCTGGATCCAGTGCGAACGCGAAGGCAAGGACGCCGCCGCCGCGGCACGCCAGTGCTACGACCGCGACGAAAGCGGGATGCGTCTCGCCGAAGTGGACGAGGATCCTTATCTGCAGCGTGCATGGCCCAGCTTCCAGGGCTTGCTCGATGCCGGCTTCGCGCACTGGCTGCCGCCGTATCGTGCCCTGGCCGACGCGCTGCGCACCGGAGACGAAGCATGAGCCTCGCGATGGCTCCGCTCGACCCGCTGCGCCTGCCGCTGCGCGGCGTGCGCCTGATCGAGGCCAGCGCCGGCACCGGCAAGACCTGGACGATCGCCGCGCTGTATCTGCGGCTGGTGCTGGGCCACGGCACCGGCACGCCGCTGCTGCCGGCGCAGATCCTGGTGCTCACCTTCACCAAGGCGGCCACCGCCGAGCTGCGCGACCGCATCCGCGCACGCCTCGCCGAGGCGGCCGGCATGTTCCGTGGGCAGGTGGCGCCCGATCCGGTCCTCGCCGCACTGATCGACGAGTACTCCGGCGAGGATGCACGCGCCACCGCAGCGCGCCAGCTGGAGCTGGCCGCGCAATGGATGGACGAGGCCGCCGTGCACACCATCCATGGCTGGGCGCAACGCATGCTCGGACAGCACGCCTTCGACAGCGGGCATCCGTTCGTGCAGGACATCGAGACCGACGACAGCGAGCTGCTGGCCGAAGCCGTGCGCGACTACTGGCGGCTGCATTGCCTGCCGCTGGAACGCGACGGCGCCGCGCTGCTCGCGCGCTGGTGGCAGGAGCCGCTGGCGCTGCAGCTCACGCTGCGGCCGCTGCTGCGCCAGCCGGCCGAAAACCTGCGCCTGCACGGGCAACCGCTGCCGGAGGTCGCCGACTTGCGCGCCGTGCTGGAGGCTCCGCTCGCACGCCGCGACGAGGCCGAAGCGCGGGCGCGGCGGCTCTGGCTAGCCGACCTGCCCACGATCGAGGCCTTGTTCGACGAAGCCGTGCGCGGCAAGGCGCTCAACGCGCGGAGCTACCCGGCGGAACGCGTCGCGCTGGATCTCGCTGCGCTGCGCGCCTGGGCCGCCGGCGCGGACGCCGACGACACGCTGCTGGGCCGCTATGTCCAGGCACGGCTCGACCAGGCCGCCAACAAGAACCGTGCCGCTCCCACGCATGCCGCCTTCGCCGCGCTCGGCGAGCTGGTCGAAGCGATGAGCGAGCTCGACCGCGCCCGCCCGCTGGTGCTGGCGCACGCCACGCCCTGGGTCGCCGCGCGCCTGGACCTGGTCAAGCGCCAGCGCGCCCTGCTCGGCTTCGACGACATGCTGCGGCGGCTCGACGATGCGCTGCACGGCGCCGCCGGCGCGCGGCTGGCCGACACCATCGCCACGCAATATCCCGTGGCCCTGATCGACGAGTTCCAGGACACCGACCCGCTGCAGTGGCGAATCTTCCCTCGCATCTATGCCACCCGCGCGGACCATGGGCTGCTGCTGATCGGCGATCCGAAGCAGGCGATCTACGCGTTCCGCGGCGCGGACATCCATACCTATCTGCAGGCGCGCGCGGCAGCCGCACCGCCGGTGTGGACGCTCGATACCAACCACCGCTCCACCGCCGCGCTGGTGCGTGCGGTGAACCGCGTGTTCGAGCATGGCGACCGGTATCCGGCCGGCGCGTTCGCGTTCGGTACCGGTCGCCGCGGCTTGCCGTTTCATCCCGTCGGCGCACGCGGACGCAACGCGGAACTGGTGCTCGACGGCGCGCCGCTGCCGGCACTGCAGCTGGCCGTGCTGGACGAAGGCCAGTGCGTGGGCAGCACCGCGTACCGGCAGCGCATGGCCGAACAGGCCGCCGCATGGCTGTCCGGCTTGCTGGACGCCGCGCGCGAGGAGCGCTGCGGCTTCGCCTCGGCCGACGGCATGCTGGTGCCGCTGGCGCCCGGAGACGTGGCCATCCTGGTCCGCAGCGGTCGCGAGGCGGCGACGATGCGCGCCGCCCTGCGCACCGCCGGCCTGCGCAGCGTCTATCTGTCCGATCGCGACTCGGTGTACGCCTCGCCGGAGGCCGCCGACCTGCTGCTGTGGCTGAAGGCCTGCGCGGAACCCGGCTCGGACCGCGCCATGCGCGCCGCGCTGGCCACGCCCAGCCTGGACCGCGGCTATGCCGAACTGGACCGCCTCAATACCGACGAGCGCTGGTGGGAAGCCTGCGGCGAGCGCTTCCGCCGCTTCCACGACACCTGGCAACGGCACGGCGTGCTCGCCATGCTGCACGACCTGCTGCACGCCTTCGCCCTGCCCTCGCGCCTGCTCGCGCGCGACGGCGGCGAGCGGGCGCTGACCAACCTGCTGCACCTCGCCGAGCTGCTGCAGCAGGCCGCGGCGTCGCTTGACGGCGAGCACGCGCTGATCCGCCATCTCGCCGAACAGGTCGCCGACGCCACCGCCGGCCAGATCGATACCGCCGAGGAACAGATCGTGCGCCTGGAAAGCGAGGCGGAGCTGGTCAAGGTGGTGACCGTGCACAAGTCGAAGGGCCTGGAGTATCCCCTGGTGCTGCTGCCCTTCGCCTGCACCGCGCGCGAGGTGAAGCGCGGTGACGGTTTCGCATGGCACGACGCCGACGGCCGCGCCCACATGGACCTGGTGCCGGACGACGCGGCACTCGCCCAGGCCGAAAGCGAACGCCTGCAGGAAGACCTGCGCCTGCTCTATGTGGCGCTGACGCGTGCACGCTATGCCTGCTGGGTCGGCGTTGCCTGCGTGAGCGTGGGCAACGCGAAGCAGTCCTCGCTGCACAAATCGGCCTTCGGCTATCTCCGTGCCGGCGGCACGCCCATCGAGCCCTCCGCGCTGATGCCTCTGCTGCTCCAGTTGCGCGGCAGCGAGGAGGCGATCGCCGTCGAGGCGCTGCCCGACACGCCCGCATTGCGCGCGCCGCTGCCGGCCGCGACCGAACCCGCCGCGCTGCAACCGGCGCGCGACTACGCCAGCCGCCCCGGCGAGCGCTGGTGGATCGCCAGCTACAGCGCGCTGCGCTATGCGGAAGAGGAAGCGACCGGCGAAACCCCGGCCGCTCCCGAAACCCCTACCCAGGACGTGCTGGCCGAAGCCGGCGCCGAACAACCGCCCGTGCTGGCCGCCAGCGAATCCGATCTCCGCGGCATCCATGCCTTCCCCCGCGGCGCGGTGGCCGGCACCTTCCTGCACGACTTGCTCGAATGGGCCGCCGAGGAAGGCTTCGCCCAGGTCGCCGCGCACCCGCAAGCGCTGTCCGATCTCATCCAGCGCCGCGTGCAACGGCATGGCTGGCAAGCGCATGCGGCGATGCTCGCCGAGTGGGTACCCACGCTGCTGCGCACGCCGCTTACGCTGGAAGACGGCCGCGCCGTGGCCTTGGCGGATCTGCACGATCCCTCGCGCTACCGCGCCGAACTGGAGTTCTGGTTCGCCGTGAATCGCGTCGACACGCGCGTGCTGGATCGCCTGGTCACCGCGCATACGCTCGCTGCGCGTCCCCGGCTGCCGCTCTTGCCTGACCGTCTCAACGGCATGCTCAAGGGCTTCATCGACCTGCTGTTCGAACACGACGGCCGCTACTACGTGGCCGACTACAAATCGAATTGGCTAGGCGCCGATGCGTCCGCCTATACCGCAGACGCGGTGCGCGACTCGGTGCTGCGCGAACGCTACGACTTGCAGTACGCGCTCTACACCCTCGCCCTGCATCGCCAGCTGCGCGCGCGCCTGCCGGACTACGACTACGAGCGCCACATGGGCGGCGTGCTGTACCTGTATTTGCGCGGCGTCGACGGCGCCGGGCATGGCGTGCACTACGAGCGTCTGCCGCTGGGGCTGATCGAGGCCATGGACCGCCTGTTCGCCGAAGGAGGCCGCGCCGATGCCGCATGATGCCCGCCTGGCGCTGCTCGATGCCGCCGAAGCGCAGGAGCGGCTGCGCCCGCTGGACACCGCGTTCGCTCGCTTCCTCGCCGAACAGGATGCGGACGCCGGCGCGGCCTGGCTGCTGCTGGCGGCGCTGCTGAGCCGGCGCGTGGCCGACGGCCATCTCTGTCTCGACCTGGCGCTGTGGGAACCGCTGGCCGAAGACCAGGCCTGGCCATCCGCGTGGCGCGATGCGATCGCGCGCATCCTGCGCGAAGCACCGCCCGCATGGGTCGGCTCCGGCGAAGGCGCGTCCCCGCTGGTGCTCGACGGCGCGCGCCTGTACCTGCGCCGCTACTGGAACCATGAGCGGCAGGTGGCCCAGGCCATTCGCGCGCGCCTGGCGACACCGCCTGCGGAACCGGCGCATCTGCGCGAGGAACTGGCTCGTCTGTTTCCGGGCGAAGCCTCGCCCGACTGGCCGCGCATCGCCTGCGCGCTGGCCGCGCGCGGCGCCTTCACGGTGATCACCGGCGGCCCGGGCACCGGCAAGACCACCACCGTGGTGCGCCTGCTCGGCCTGTGGCAGACCTTGCGCCTGCGCGATGGCGCGCGGCCGCTGCGCATCCGCCTGGCCGCGCCGACCGGCAAGGCCGCCGCGCGCCTGCAGGCTTCCATCCAGGGGCAGCTTGCGCGGCTCGACGTCGACGACGCGGCGCGCGCGGCCATTCCCGCCCACGTGGACACGCTGCATCGCTTGCTTGGCGCTCGGCCGGACACTCGCCGTTTCCGCCACGACGCGGCGCACCCGCTGCCGCTGGACGTGCTGGTGATCGACGAGGCCTCGATGGTGGACCTGGAAATGATGTCCGCCGTGCTCGCC
>JABLTH010036947.1_pt1 | contig 20112 bp, 15 predicted proteins | sample 7875711 | NCBI WGS metagenome assembly JABLTH01 (sample SAMN14941262, study PRJNA633318) | bioreactor metagenome | isolation source: bioreactor | place: China | collected 2019-03-05 | reverse complement strand
TGTGCGACGCGCGCTGGGTGCTGCCGGGGCACGGGCCGGCGGTGCGGCTCTAGCGCTTCGCCTTCGCCGGCACCTTCTGCTGCTCGGCGGCGACCGGCGCCGCCTGCTCGGCCGCGCCCACCGGCGGCATGGCCAGCTCCCCCGGGGCAGCGAACTCGCTCTGCGCGGACGCGTCGCTGGCACCGTCCGGCTCGCCCGCCGCGATCGGCGTCGAGTGGATGTGGATGCGCGCACGCGCGGCCGACGCCGGAGCGAGCGGCCGGCGGGCGATGGGGCGCGTGGGCTCGCCACGACGGTCCTGGCCAGGCAGCGGGCGCGAGCGACGGCCGTAGATCAGCGACGACGAGTCGAGGAGCCACGGGACGAGCGCGACCGTGACGCCGTGGCACAGCATGAGCTGCTTGCTCAACCGGCGGGCGCGGTGGTTGTGCAGCAGCGACTCCCACCAGTGGCCGACGATGTACTGCGGCAGGTAGACCGTCACGACCTCGGAGCCGTGCTCCTCCCTGCGGTGCTTGAGGTACTTGATGAGCGGAACGCCGAACTCGCGGTACGGCGACTCGATGATCGTGAGCGGGACGTGGATGTTCTGCTCGATCCACTGGCGCTGCAGCTTCTGGGTCGCCTCCTCGTCGATGGAGACGTGCACAGCCTCGATCGAGTCGTGGCGGGCCGCGATCGCGTAGTCCAGCGCCTTGAGGGCCGGCTTCTGCATCTTGCCGATCAGGACGACGGCGTGGTCGCCCACGCTGCCGAAGGTCGTGGTCGGGTCGACCTCGATCTCCTTCTCGACATCGCGGTAGTACCGGTTCACGCCGAGCATCAGGAACCACAGGATCGGCATGAAGATGAAGACGAGGTAGGCGCCGTGCGTGAACTTCGTGATCGTGACGACGATGAGCACGATGAACGTCAGCGTCGCGCCGAAGGCGTTGATGCAAAGCGAGCGCACGATGCTGCTGCGCTCGCGCGCGCTCAGCGGCGCCGCGCCGTCCTTGCCTGCGCCGCGCAACAGCGAGATCCAATGCTTCACCATGCCGGACTGGCCGAGCGTGAACGACACGAAGACGCCGATGATGTAGAGCTGGATCAGCTGCGTGAGGTTCGCCTGGTAGACCAGCAGCAGGATCGTCGCTGCCAGGGCCAGCAGGATCATGCCGTTCGAGTACACGAGGCGGTCGCCGCGGGTGTTGAGGGCCTTCGGCGCGTAGGAGTCGCGCGCGAGCACCGAGCCGAGCAGCGGGAAGCCGTTGAACGCGGTGTTGGCGGCCAGCAGCAGTACGACCGCGGTCGCCGCCTGCACGATGAAGAAGAAGATCGTGTTGTTGCCGAACGTCGCCGACGCGATCTGCGCGATGAGCGAGCGCTGCGGCGAGGTCGCGCACTGCGCCCAGCCCTGCAGGTCGCAGGGGTTCTCCGCGTAGTGGACGCCGCTGATGAGCGCGGTCGCCGTGAGGCCGGCGAACAGGACGATCGCGATGCCGCCCATCAGGCCGAGCGTGGTGCGGGCGTTTCGGATCTTGGGTGTGCGGAACGCGGGGACGCCGTTGGCCACGGCCTCCACGCCGGTCAGCGCCGAACATCCGCTTGAGAACGCGCGCAGGAGCAGCAGCACGACGCCCGCCTGTGCGATGTTCGCCGCGTGCACCGAGTAGCCGGCCGACTCGGCGACCGGAGGGTTGCCGAGTGCCGTGCGCACGAGCGCGGTGGCGATCATCACGAAGATGCTGCCGATGAAGATGTAGGTCGGGAGGGCGAACGCCTTGCTCGACTCGCGCATGCCGCGCAGGTTGACCGCGGCGAGGATGACCACGCAGATCACGGCGAGCTCGACCCGCCACGACGACAGGAACGGCAGCGCCGAGATCACGTTGTCGACGCCGGAGGCGACCGACACGGCGACGGTGAGCACATAGTCGACCAGCAGCGCGGACGCCACGACCAGGCCGGCTTTCTCGCCGAGGTTCTTGTGCGCGACCTCGTAGTCGCCGCCTCCTGACGGGTACGCCTTGACCAGCTGCCGGTAGCTCAGCACGACCGTGATGAGCAGGATGACGACCGCCGCGGCCACCCACGGGGCGAACGAGAGGAACGCCAGGCCGCCCAGCAGCAGGATCATCAGGAGTTCCTGCGGAGCGTAGGCGACGCTGGAGAGTGCGTCGGAGGCGAAGATCGGTAGCGCGAGGTGCTTCGGGAGTAGCTGTCCTTCGAGTTTCTCGCTCGGAAGCGGGTCGCCGATCAACCACCGCTTCGGGGATCTCCCCTCATTTGTCACGAGGGTCGAGAATACTCGCTGCCAAAACACTGTCAAGTCGGCGCGTTGCGTCGTCACCAGGATGTGATTCTGGCAAGACTTGATCCGCTCTCCTCACGGGGTCCGTTGCCGCGGAATCTCGCGGGAGGCGGCTCGTCATCGGTCTCACTGGGAGCGAGATGAGCATGGCCTGAGACTTTCTGGACGTCCTTCACGAAACCCGGTCTCACCGGCGAATTAACTGCGACCGATCGCCTCCGCGATCGTGCGGCGGACGCGCGTCAACTCCTCCTTGAGGAGTGGCACCACGTCCGCCGGGAGCGAGCCGCGTGCGGCCTGGGAACGCAGGTCGGTCCGCAGCTCCTGCCGGAAGTCGTTGATCGCGACCTCGGCCTCCCGCGCTGCCGCGTTCGCCGCCGCGCGGGCGTCACGGCCCGCGTCGCGGGCCTCCTGGCGCGGATCCACCCGGGTCGCGTCGCGTTTCGCCTCCCGCGCGGCCGAGGCCAGCTCCGCACGCAGGGTGCGCATCGCGTCGTTCACGCCGGCGCGCACCTCGTCGGCCAGCCGCCGCACGGAGTCGGTGACCTCCTCCTCGATGGCGTCCAGCTCGTGCTCGCGCGCGGCCAGCTCCGCGCGGCCGGCGTCGGTGATGGAGTACACGGTCTTGCGGCCGTCGGTGGTCTTGGTGACCAGCCCCTCCTCCTCGAGCTTGGCCAACCGCGGGTAGATCGTGCCGGCGCTGGGCACGTAGGTGCCCCCGAACCGGTCGCTGAGCGCCTGGATCAGCTCGTAGCCGTGGCGCGGCTCCTCCGCGAGAAGGCTCAACAGGTAGAGGCGCAGGCTGCCGTGGGCGAAGACCGCGGGGGTCACGCCGACGCCTGGTTCTGCTCGACAGTGCTGCGGAGCACCGAGACGGCGCCCGAGACCGAGTTGACGGAGATGTCCACCCAGTAGCCGTCGAGGCTTCCGGTGGTCGCGGTGTAGCCCTTGCCCGCCGAACCGACGACCATGACATTGTCGAGCTGCACGCGCCCGGAGACGGTGTTGGCGCGGTAGCGGGCGCCGAGCGCCTCCGGGATGCGGATGGTCGTGTCGCCGGAGACGGTGTTGACCTGGATCTCGTCCGGGGTGCCGGAGATGTCGACCATGATGTCGGCGGACACGCCGTCGGCGCTGAAGCGCGGGATGGAGCCCGTCGCCGTGATGTCGCCGGAGACGGTGTGCGCGTTGATGCGGCCGGTGTGACCGCGCGCCGACAGCTCGCCGCTGACCGAGTTGAGCTCGAGGTCGCCGACCACCCCGTCGATGACGACGTCGCCGGAGACCGTGCTCAACCGGGCGTCGGTCTTCAGGCCGGAGATGAGGGCACCCGCCGAGACGACGCCGAACTTGAGGGCGACGTCGCGCGGCACCAGCACACTGACGTCGGCGCGGGCACTCGACTTCATCGACTTGAAGACCTCGATGAAGTTGTCCCACCGCAGCTGCGGGTGGTCGATCTCGAGACGGTCGCCGTCGACCGAGACCTTGAGGTCGCGGCCCGACACCGAGTGGACCTCCACCCGCGCGCCCTGCTCGTCGTGCCCGATGATGTCGATCTGGCCGCCCAGCAGCCCGACCTTGAGGGAGCGGACGAGCTCCACGTCGATCGTGCGGCTCTCGCCCGGCTGGATCAGCCACTTCTCCTGTGCCATGTTCTCGCGCTCCTTGCGTCGTTTCGTGCAGTGAGGCTCCGGCGGAGCCCTCGGTGACTCGCGATATATCGCGATGTTGACGTATTCACGATATATCGCGAGTTGGAGGAGCGCAACCCTCCCGCCCGAATCTCAGGGTCGCCTCAGGGACATCCCCGACTCGGACACCTCAGCGGCGGAGCCAGGGGTGCAGGAGGCGTGTGACGAACGGGAGCAGGAAGTACGTCATCGTGGGCGTCAGGCAGAGGGTGGTGATAAGGACCGTCGCGAGCGGCCAGAGCTGGTGCCAGCCGGGCACGAGGTAGAACGTGGCGTAGGTGAAGGCGAGCGACAGCGGGAAGAAGCCCAGCCAGATCGTCACGGCCTGCTTCCAGCGCGGCGGGGCCGCAGGGACGCCGGGTTGCGGCTCGTCGAACCAGCCCTCGATACCGGTGCGGCGCTCCACCCGGGACACCTCGACGAGCTCGCGACCTTCGTACAGCCATTCGGCGCGGGCGTCGGAGGCCTCCCACGCGTCGAGCGACGCCTCGTCGGCGAACCGGTACAGCATGTGCCACTCGTGAGAGTCGGCAGCGGCGCGGACCCAGCCGGAACCGAGGAAGCCCTCGTACGTGTTCGCGAGGTTCACGCCGGCCTGCACCCAGCGCGTCACCTCCGCGAGGCGGCCGGGGTCGACCCGGCGGGTGATGGAGACGGTCACGGGGATGCGGGGTGCCTTGCTCGGGTTCCGCGCTTGTGGCGCTGGGAGGTTCGGCTCTTGTGGAGTCATGCCTCCATTGTCGCCGCGGCTGGTTACGTACGCGTTTCGGGGCGCATTGGGCGATGCGCCAGCCGTGCCGTCAGCGGGGCCCGATCAGCGAGCCGCCCTCGCGCACGACGAGGCGTGGCGCCACGAGCCGGTGCCGCGGATCGTCGATGCCCGACTCCGGGCGCACCCTGCCGCCGTGCGCGCCGGTCAGCAGGTCGAGCACGCCGGCGGCGACGGCGTCGAGCGGCTGCCGCACGCTCGAGAACCCGAGGGACGCGGCGACAGGGGTGTCGTCGTACCCGATCACGGGGACGCGGCCTCCCGTGGCGGTGAGGGCTCCGAGCGCCAGCGAGTCGGAGGCGCACACGACCGCGTCCACGTCCGTCCGGTCGGCGAGTCGGCGCATCGCCGCCGCGCCGAAGGTGACGCCGTCGTGCGCGGTCTCCTCGAGCACCGCGAGGGTCGCCTCGTCCACCGCACTGGCCGAACGCATCGCCTCCAGCCAGCCGGCCCGGCGGTCGTCGCCGGTTCCCGACCCTTCCGGCCAGCCGAGGTAGCCGATGCGCCGGAGCCCGAGCTCGAGGAAGTGCCTCGTCGCATCGCGGAGTCCCGCACGGCCGTCCACATCCACCCAGAGGTGCAGCGGGTCGGTCATGTCGTCGATCCCCCACGGCCGCCCGAACGTCACGAACGACTGCCCGTGCTCGATGAGCCATTCCGTCCTGGGGTCGCCGTGGAACGTGGAGGTCAGTACGAACGCGTCGACGTCGGCTCCGTCGGAGAGCCGGCGGAACTGCTCGATCTCGTCCTCCGGACCGGCGGCCGTGAAGAGCAGCACCCGCAGACCCTTGCGGTCCGCCTGCTCGGTGAGCGAATGCAGGAAGCGGTCGAGCACGCTGCCCGAGATGCCGTCCTGGGTCAGCGGGTCGAGCCGGATGCCGATCGTGGAGCTCTTCTGGGTGCGCAGGCGCCGGGCCGAGGCGTGCGGACGGTAGCCGAGCGTGCGGATGGCGGCCTCGACCCGTTCGCGGGTCTCCGGTCGCACGATCGCCGGGGTGTTCAGCACGTTCGACACGGTCTGGCGTGAGACGCCGGCCGCATCGGCGACGTCGCTCACCGTCGGCTGCCCGCCCATGCTGCTCCTTCCCCGACACGCCCGGGCTGACCCGAGAGGTTTCCTCAGACCCTACCGTTCGGTCGCTTTCTTTCGTCCGCGGCGCTCGTCCGTTGCTCCGCTTGACACCTTCCGAGGCCGTGGTTATGTTGGCAGGGTCCCGGTTTGATCGTTCAAACTGCAGCGTAGCACTACCGAATTTGATCGATCAAAGGGGACATGCGTGGCGAAACCGCCCACGGTCTTCTTCGACCCGACCGCGTGGGCCCGTCCTCTCGGGCACACTCACACCAAGGAGAGAAACACATGCGAAGAATCACATCCCGCTGGCTCGCGGGCGGCGCTGTCGCCGCCGCGGCCGCCCTCGCCCTGACCGCCTGCGGCTCCGGCTTCAACGGGGGCAGCGGCAGCAGCGACACCGGCAAGCTCACCTCGTCGGACAAGGCGCTGACCGTCATGATCGGCTCGTCCGGCGACGCAGAGACCGCGGCCGTCAAGTCGGCCGTGAGCGACTGGTCGAAGAGCTCGGGCACCAAGGCCAGCGTGGTGGCGGCCAGCGACCTCAACCAGCAGCTCTCGCAGGGCTTCGCCGCCAAGAAGCCGGCCGACGTGTTCTACCTCTCGACCGACGCGCTCGCCGGCTACGCCTCCAACGGCTCGCTGCTCGCGTACGGCGACCAGCTCTCCAACAAGAGCGACTTCTACCCCAGCCTCGTCAAGTCGTTCACCTACGACGGCAAGTTCTACTGCGCGCCCAAGGACTTCTCGACGCTGCAGCTCATCATCAACAAGGACCTGTGGAGCGCCGCCGGCCTGACCGACAGCGACATCCCCAAGACCTGGGACCAGCTGGAGGCCGTCTCCAAGAAGCTGACCGCCGACGGCCACGTCGGTCTCGGCATCTCCGGCGAGTACGCCCGCATCGGCTCCTTCATGGTGCAGGCCGGCGGCAACCTGATGAACGACGACAGCACCAAGGCGACCGCGAACAGCGACGCCAACGTCAAGGCGCTCGACTTCGTCAAGCAGATGCTGAACGCCGGCGACCTCAAGTACGCCAAGGACCTCGGCGCGGGCTGGGGCGGAGAGGCGTTCGGCAAGGGCCTGGCCGCGATGACCATCGAGGGCAACTGGATCACCGGCGCCATGAAGTCCGACTACCCGAACATCAAGTACCAGGTCGCCGAACTGCCGTCGGGCCCCGCCGGTGCCGGAACGCTCCAGTTCACGAACTGCTGGGGAATCGCCGCCGACAGCCCCAACCAGGCCGCCGCGCTCAAGCTCGTCGAGAAGCTGACCAGCAAGGACGACCAGCTCGCCTTCTCGAAGGCGTTCGGCCCGATGCCGTCGATCAAGTCGGCCGCGTCCGAGTGGAAGTCGGCCAACCCCGACCTCGTCCCGTTCCTCGCCGCTGCGGACTACGCCAAGGGCGTCCCGACCGCGAAGGGCTCCGCTGACGTCGTGACCGACCTCAACAGCAAGCTCGAGACGCTGGCCACGGGCGACCCCAAGGCGATCCTCGACGCCACGCAGAAGAACCTCGAAGCTCTGCTGAAGTAAGGACCGCATCCACCATGTCGCAAGCCACGAGTCGGTCTCGCCGTTCCGGAATCCGGCGCGGCGAGGCCGCCTCGGGGTGGTTGTTCACCGCCCCGGTCATCCTGCTCCTCGGCGTCTTCCTGGTCATCCCGGTGCTGATGGCGCTGTGGGTCAGCTTCTCCGACTGGGGCGGGCGGGGCAGCCCCTTCTCGTCCGACGTGAACTTCGTCGGGCTCAAGAACTACTCGACCCTGCTCGCCGGCGGCGGGCTCGCCGAGCAGGACTTCGGGATGTCGCTGAAGAACAACGCCTGGTACGTGGTGCTGGTCGTCCCCATCCAGACCGCCGTCTCGCTCTTCCTCGCGGTGCTCGTCAACCGCGCCATCCTCCGCGGCCGCGGCTTCTTCCGCACCGCCTTCTACTTCCCCTCGGTGACCAGCTCCGTCGCGATCACCGTGCTCTGGCTCTTCCTGTTCAGCACCTCGGGCGCCGTCAACCAGGTGCTCGCCTGGTTCGGCATCAACGGACCGAACTGGTTCAACGACCCGAACGGGATCATCCACAACTTCCTCGGCCTCTTCGGGATCACCACGGGCCCGGCCGCGCTCACGCAGAACACCCTGCTCGGCGTCTCCTGGTGGGACTGGCTGGGCGGCCCCTCCGTCGCGATGAGCGCATACATCGTCATGGCGGTGTTCACCACGAGCGGCACCTTCATGCTGCTCTTCATCGCGGCCCTCCAGAACCTCGGCGGCGACGTCACCGAGGCCGCGATGATGGACGGCGCGAACGGCTGGCAGCGCTTCTGGCGCATCACGCTCCCGCAGCTGCGCCCCACGCTGTTCACCGTGCTCACACTGGGCCTGATCGGCTGCTGGCAGGTCTTCGACCAGATCTACACCGGCAGCAAGGGCGCGCCGAGCAAGACGACGCTGACGCCGGCCTACCTCTCGTACCAGACCTCGTTCGGCAACCAGGAGTGGGGCCAGGGCGCGGCGATCGCGTTCATCCTCTTCGTCATCATCGTGCTGTTCACGATCTTCCAGCGCTGGGTGCTGCGCGAGCGGAAGGTGTCCAAGCGGCGGATGCGCCCCTACGAGGCCGCCGTCATCGCCTCGACCCCGCCGAGCACCTCGTCCGGCTCCGCCGCGAAGGGAGGCCTCCGATGAGCGCCACCGCAGTGACCTCCGAGGCTTCCGCCTCACCGCGCGCCGCCTCGCCGCGGACGCCCGGCCACCGCCGCCGCTCGACGGGCAGCATCGTCGGGACGTCGATCACCTACGCGATCCTCGTCGCGCTCGCGGTCGTGTACATCGCGCCGTTCCTCATCCAGATCGCGACCTCGTTCAAGACCGACGCTGATGCGACGGCCAACCCGGTCTCGCTGATCCCGCAGGTGTGGACGACCGCCGCCTACACGAAGCTCTTCCTCAACTCGGACTTCCCGATCTGGTTCGGCAACTCGGTGATCGTCACGGTGTTCGTGACGCTCGGCCGCGTGTTCTTCGACTCGCTCGCCGGCTACGCACTGGCCCGCTTGCACTTCCGCGGCCGCAGCTTCGTCTTCGCCGCACTGGTGGCCGTCATGTCGGTCCCGATGGTCGTGCTGCTCATCCCGAAGTTCCTCGTGATCAACCAGCTCGGCATGTACGACTCGTACACCGGCATGATCCTGCCCCTGCTCACCGACGCTGCCGGCGTTTTCATCATGAAGGGCTTCTTCGAGTCCATCCCGGCCAGCGTGGAGGAGCAGGCCCGCATCGACGGCGCAGGCACGTTCCGGGTGTTCTGGTCGATCGTGCTGCCGATGGCTCGGCCGGCGCTCATCACCATCATCATCCTGTCGTTCCAGGGTTCGTGGAACGAGCTCGCGCACTTCATCATCTCGACGCAGGACCCGGCGCTCACCACGCTCACGAAGGGCGTCGCCGGTCTCGCGAGCGGCCAGCTCAGCCAGGGCAGCCAGTACCCGCTCAAGCTCGCGGCCGCGGCCATCATGACCATTCCGGTCGCCGTGCTGTTCTTCATCTTCCAGCGGCGGATCATGAACTCCAGCGAGGGGGCGGTGAAGGAGTGACGGCGATCGCACCCACGATCCTCGCCACCTGCGGCGGCCTGGTCGCCGGCGACTGGACGGACTCCCTGTACGGCCCGCTGCTCCACCACGCGATCGAGCTGGCGCAGGTCGCCGGGCGTGCGCCGCGCGTGACCCACATCAACACCGCGGGCGGCGATCAGCGGCACGTGGAGGGCGCCGAGCTGGAGGCCGCGCGCGCGGCCGGCGTCGATGCCGGCCACGTGCGGTTCTTCCCGCACCCGAACATCCCCGACCTGCGCGCACATGTGCTGTCGCAGGACGTCGTGTGGGTCAGCGGCGGAAGCCTCCTGAACCTGCTCGCCGTCTGGAGGGCGCACGGGCTGGACCAGATCCTGACCGAGGCGTGGCAGCGCGGCGTCGTGCTCGCCGGCGGCTCGGCGGGAGGGCTCTGCTGGCACGAGGGCGGCACGACCGCCTCGCGCGGGCCGGAGATCTCGGCGCTGGCAGACGGCTTGGGCCTGGTTCCCGGGTCGCTCGCCGTGCACTACGACTCCGACCCGCGGAGGAGGCCGGCGCACCAGGCGGCCGTCGCCTCCGGAGAGCTGCCGGAGGGCTACGCCCTCGAGGAGGGGACCGGGCTGGTACCGGGGCACGACGCTCGTCGACGTGGTCTCGGAGCGCGAGGGGGCGGCGGTCTGGCGCGTCTCGCGGTCCGGCGAGGCCGGCTCCACCTCGCCGACCGGTACGCCCGCCTCCATCGCCGAGACCCGCATCACCCCGCGCGTCCTTCCGGCCATCGAATCCACCATCATCCCAACCACCATCCCCACCACGATCGAGGAGGCGCGAACGCCCCGATGACCCAGCCGCTCCAACCCCTGCTGCACGACAGCGTCGTTCTGCTCACCGCCCCCAGCCAGGCCTGGTCCGCCGCGGACGGCACCGTCGACGGCAACGGGATCCACGGGTTCTACCACTCCGACCTGCGCGTGCTCGACCGCGTCCTCCTGACCGTCGGAGGCGACCAGCCCGAGCACATCGCGACGGCGGGACCCGACGCGGCGACCGCGGTCTTCACCGCGCTGGCCCGGCGCCTCGACGACGCGACGGCCGACCCGCGCGTCCGCATCGACCGCACGCGCACCGTGCGCGAGGGGAGGCTGCACGAGCGCATCGAGCTCCGCAACGCCCTGGGCAGCCCGATCGCGACCACCGTCACGGTGTCGGTGCGCGGCGACTTCACGCCCATGCAGACCATCAAGGCCGGGCTGACCGGCGCCGAGCACCCGGTGACGGCTCAGGCCGCGGACGGCGGCGTGGAGTTCCGCTCCGGGCAGGTGACCGCGCGGCTGTCGGCCGTCGGCGCACGGGTCGCACTCGACGACGCCGACGTCTGGATGGACTGGGAGGTCGAGGTACCCGCACACGGGCAGGTCGCGCTCGAGTGGACGGTGGAGGTCGACGACCCGACCGCCGTCGTCGCCGGCGCTGCGCCGTCGGCCGACTGGGCCGCCGTCACGGCGGCCACCGGCGACTCGCGGCTCGCGTCCTGGCTCGAGCGGGCCCTGGCCGACCTCCAGTCGCTGCGCATGTCGACGACCGCGCGCCCGGAGGATGTCTTCCTCGCCGCGGGCGCCCCGTGGTTCTTCACGCTGTTCGGCCGGGACTCGCTGTGGGCGGCGCGCATGCTGCTTCCGCTCGGCACCGACATCGCGGCTTCGACGCTGCGCGTGCTCGCGCACTTCCAGGGCACGCAGAACGTGGCGGAGACCGCCGAGCAGCCGGGCAAGATCATGCACGAGCTGCGGCCGGCCGCGCTGACCATCCCGGGCGAGGGCGTCGTGCTGCCCCCGCTGTACTACGGCACCGTCGACGCGACGGCCCTCTGGATCGGCCTCCTTCACGACGCGTGGAAGTGGGGCATGCCCGACGACCAGGTGCGCGAACTGCTCCCCGCGATGCAGGCCGCCCTCGCCTGGATGCGCGACCACGGCGACAGCGACGGCGACGGGTTCCTCGAATATGTGGACACCACCGGGCACGGTCTCGCGAACCAGGGCTGGAAGGACTCGGGCGATTCCATCCAGTGGAAGAACGGCACCCTCGCCGACGGCCCGATAGCGCTCTGCGAGGTGCAGGGCTACGCCTATGAGGCCGCGGTCGGCGGCGCCGACCTGCTGGAGGCGTTCGGCCTGGAGGGCGCGGACGAGTGGAGGCGCTGGGCCGCCGACCTCAAGACCCGGTTCGCCGACGCGTTCTGGATCGACGACCCGGCAGGCGCCTACCCGGCCGTCGCGTTGGACGCCGCCAAGCAGAAGGTCGACACGGTGACCAGCAACATCGGCCACCTCCTGGGTACCGGCATCCTCACGGCCGAGCAGTCCGCGCTGATCGCGCGCCGGCTGGCGTCGCCGGAGCTGTCGTCCGGCTACGGCCTGCGCACCATGTCGACCGACGCGGGAGGCTACTGGCCGCTCAGCTACCACGGCGGCTCGGTCTGGGCGCACGACACGGCGATCGCGATCACCGGGCTCGCACGCGACGGCCACGTCGCCGAGGCCGACCAGCTCGCTGACGGCCTCCTGGCCGCCGCTGCGGGCTTCGGCTACCGGATGCCAGAGCTGCACTCCGGCGATGCGGCTACGCAGACCGCGTCGCCCGTGCCCTACCCCGCGGCCTGCCGCCCGCAGGCGTGGTCGGCCGCGGCGGCCGTCGCCGTGCTCTCGGCCCGTCTCGGCCTCCGGCCCGACGCCCAGGCCGGAACGCTCGACGTGCACCCGAGCCCGGCCGCCGGCCGCATCCGCGTGAGCGGCCTCCGCTTCGCGGGCGCCGAGCGCATCGTCGAGGTCTGACGCCGCTCGCGCGCAGCTCCCGCTGTGCGCTGGGCGCGAAGGGCACGTTGTTGTCCCCCTGGGAACGCGAAGGGGACAACAACGTGCCCTTCGGCGTCTTGGCGACGGAGGACTTGACGAGGGGGATCGGCGGACGCCGAAGCCCGAGGCGCTAGATCTGGGCCATGATCTGGCGGGCGATCACTCGGCCGGCGCGGTTCGCGCCGATCGTGCTCGCCTGCGGGCCGTAGCCGGCCAGGAAGATCCGCGAGTCCTGCCAGGAGGCTCCGGAGGCGACGGTCAGGCCGCCCGCCTTCTCGCGCAGCTTGAGCGGGGCGAGATGCCGCAGCTCCGGCCGGAAGCCCGTCGCCCAGATGATCGCGTCGGCGCGGGTCGTGGACCCGTCGTCCCAGACCACTCCGTCGCGCTCGATGCGCGCGAACATCCCGCGCTCCACCAGCAGCCCGCGGTCGATGCCTGCGGCGATGCGCCGCGTGCGCGGCACGCCGGTGCCGCTGACGATGCTCGGGAGGGCCTGGCCGGCCCTGGCCGCGGCGTCCTGCGCCGCGACGGCGGCGACACCGCCCTCGATCGTGAGCTCCGACTCGTCGCGGAAGTCCACCGGCCGACGGGTCGCCCAGGTCAGTTCCCCGGCCACACCCTCCAGCTCGAGGAGGAAGCCGATCGCGCTCGTGCCGCCCCCGACCACGACGACGGACTGCCCCGCCAGCTCGTCGGCCGACGAATACGACGACGTGTGGAGGTGCCGGCCGGCGAAATCGCCCATCCCCGGGTACCACGGGATGAACGGCGCACCCCAGGTACCGGTCGCGTTGACGACGATGCGGGTGCGTGTCTCGCCCTGGTCGTGCGCGACGACCAGGTCGGCGCCGCGGTCGAAGACCCGCGAGACGGTGATCGGGCGCTGCACCTGGAGGCCGAAATGATCCTCGTATCGGCGGTAGTACCCCGCCACGATGTCCTTGGCCGGCAGAGTGCGGTCGGCCGTGTCGAAGCTGAGTCCCAGCTCGGACATTCCTGGAAGGTCGTTCACGTGGTGGGCGCTGCCCAGACGCAGCGCATCCCAGCGGTGCTGCCACGCACCACCCGTGCCGGGACCGCGGTCGAGGATCACGAAATCCTCGCCGGGAGTCAGCTCGAACCGACGCAGGTAGTAGGCGACGGCGAGCCCGGCCTGCCCGGCGCCGACGATCACCACCTGGGTGTCGGTCATTCCACTGATCACGCGCTCATTCCATCATTCGACGCTGTGCGACGACTCGGGGTCCATGGGGGTCACCATGCTAAACTCGACGCTAGTTTTCACTATTTCTGTTGGATCCCCGGGTGCCATTCCCCGGGCAGGACCAAAAGGGGGTCACGCATGGGGCGCGGCCGTCAAAAGGCAAAGCACACGAAGATCGCTCGCCAGTTGAAGTCGTTCAGTCCGGACGTCAACTACGACGCGCTCGAGCGCGAGCTGACCGGGCATTCCCACCACGACGACGAGCACCAGTACGACGCGTGGGCCGACTACGAACCCGAGGGCGCCGACGAGTACGACGACGCCGACGAGGACTACGAAGAGACCGAGTCCGAGACGCCGAAGCGCGCCTGAGCACGTCGGTGAGCCGCGCGCTCCCCGAACCGCGCGCTTTCGTCACGAATCGCGACATTCGTGCCACGAATCAGCGGATTCGTGACGAATGTCGACGCTGCCCGGGCGCTCTAGAGCCAACCCTGGCGCGTTGCGATGGCGACCGCCTCTGAACGGTTGCGCGCGCCGGTCTTGCCGATCGCGCTCGACAGGTGGTTGCGCACGGTGCCGTCGCTGAGGTGCAGGCGGCGGGCGATGTCCGTGATCGTCCCACCCTGCCCGGCCACCGCGAGCACCTCGGCCTCTCGCGCGGTCAGCGGGGAGGCGCCGGAGGCGAGGGACTCGGCCGCGAGCGCCGGGTCGACGACCCGCAGACCAGACGCCACCCGGCGCACCGCGTCGGCGAGCTGTCCCGACGGCGTGTCCTTGACGATGAACCCGGCGGCGCCGGCCTCCATCGCCCTGCGCAGGTAGCCCGGCCTCCCGAACGTGGTCACGATGAGCGAGCGGCACGACGGCAGCGCCGCCTGCAGCTGAGCCGCCACCTGGATGCCGTCGAGGCCCGGCATCTCGACGTCCAGCAGCGCGACATCCGCGGCCGACGCGCGTGCGGCGTCGATGACCTCGTCGCCGCGGCCGACCTGGGCGACGACCTCCAGGTCGGACTCGAGGTCGAGGAGCGCTGCGAGCGCCCCGCGCACCAGCGCCTGGTCGTCGGCGAGCAGCAGGCGGATGGTCACGGCAGCCTCCGGACGGTCAGGAGTGTGCCGCCGCGCGGACCGGCCTCCACGGTGAGGGTGGCACCCGATTCCCCCGCTCGCGCTGCGAGTCCGGCGATGCCCGACCCGCGCACGAGGTCGCGGCGGTCGGAGCCGAAGGGCGCCGGCCCGCGGCCGTCGTCCTCGATCCGCAGCGCGTCGGCCTCCACGGTGACCCAGCAGTTGCGCGATCCGGAGTGCCGGATGACGTTCGTGACCCCCTCGCGCAGCACCCAGCCGAACAGCTCGCGGAGGTCGGGGGCGACCTCCTCGCCGTTGCGGGGGAGGTGTGCCTGGATGTCGGCAGCGGCCAGTCCCGCCTGCGCCGCGGCGAGCTCGGTGGAGAGGCTCATCTCGCGGTAGCCGGCGACGGCGGCGCGGAGGTCGGCCAGCGCCGACCGGGTGAGCCGCTCGATGTCGGCGAGCTCCCCCTCCGCCCGGCCGGGATCGACCGGGATGAGCCGGCGGGCCAGCTCCGACTTGACCGTCACGACGGTGAGCGAGTGGCCGAGGACGTCGTGCATGTCGCGCGAGAAGCGTGCCCGCTCCTCCACGACGGCCAGGCGGGCGATCTCGCCCTGCGCGTTCCGCAGCCTCCGGAGGGCGTCGATCTGGCGGGCGAAGGCGCTCATCATGATGCCGATGGAGACCGTGATCAGCGCGATGAACCAGTTGTCGTCGAAGGTCCCCGTGAGCAGGAAGACGATCAGCTGCACGGCTCCCAGACCCAGGATGATGGTCGTCGACACCCACGTGCGCGCGATCGCCATTCCGGCGGCGCAGGCGACGTACACCCACGTCCAGAGCGTCGCGATGCCGATGAAGGGGATGAGCGTGAGCGTCAGCGCGAAGTAGGCGAGCACGCCGATCAGCCGCGTGCGCTCGCCCTCCCACCAGAGGATCGGAGGGAGGGCGAGGAAGCCGAGGTAGACGAGGGTGAGCAGGGCGATCGCGACGATCTTCGTGGCGAGTGCGCCGGACGAGGTCCAGAGGCCGCCGAGCACCGAGACCTGGTACAGGAGGCCGATCACGGCGCCCGGGTACCAGCGGAACGCGGAGCGGTGCGTCAGCCGCGCCCACACTCCGACGGGCCGGTACTCGTCGACGTCGCTGCTGAACACGTCCCTACCCTAGCCAGCTTCTGCCGGTCAGCCGCGGGCCGCGTCTCGGCGGTAGCGCCACACGACGAGCGCGCCGAGCGCGAGCGTCCAGGCCACCAGCACCAGGGCAGGGGTGAGCGCGTCACCGCTCTGCAGCGCCCCGAGCTGGCCGACCCGGTTGAGCCAGTACGACGGGACGGCCTGCGCCACGTTCGCCACCCAGGCGGGGAAGATCTGCAGGGGGATCCACAGGCCTCCCAGCACCGCCATGCCCATGAACACCGCCATGAACAGCGGCTGCGCGAACTCGGGCTTGGCGAACTGACCGATCAGGATGCCGAGCAGGGCGAACGGCACGACGCCGCACCAGATACCGAGGCAGGCGAGCAGCCAGCTCCCGATCGACAGGGCCGGGTGGTAGAGCACCATCGACACCGTCACGATCACGACGATGCTGAACAGGGCCAGCGCGAGCGCGGCGACCAGCTTGGAGACGAGGTAGCCCGTCCCGCTGAGCGGGGTGATCCGCAGCTGACGGTTCCAGCCGAGCGAGCGCTCCGTGACGATCGTGAAGGCCTGCGACAGGGCGGCCATCATGCCGCCGTACGCGGACACCTGGATGGTCGTGACCACGATCCAGGGGAGGTGGGTCACGGTGTCCACCTGGCCCTGGCCTCCGAAGGTGCCGCCGAACGCCAGCAGCATGACCAGCGGCACGGCGAGGGTGAAGATCATGGCCCGCATGTTCTTCAGCTGGCGGAGGGACTCGCGCCCCAGGTAGGCGATGCTCATCGGACTGCTCCTTCCGGGTCGCGCTGCTCGGTGAGGGCGAGGAAGGCCTCGTCCATCGTGTGCGCGGTCACTTCGATGTCGTGGAGGTCGTCGTGCGCGGCCATCAGCCCGCGCAGGGTGGCGTCGGAGTCGTCGCTGACGATGGTCAGCAGGCCGGCGCGGTACTCGACGGTGCGGACACCGGGGAGCGCGGCGATCGCCGCTGAGGCGTCGCCGGTCCAGGCGAAGTCCGCGGTGGCGCGGATGCGGCGGCCCGACACGACGGCCTTCACCTCGGTGGGCGTCCCGTCGGCGACGATCCGTCCGCGGGCGAGCATGACGATGCGGTCGGCGTAGGTGTCGGCCTCGTCGAGGTAGTGGGTGGCGAAGACGACCGTCCGGCCCTCCGCGGTGAACTCCCGCATCGAGACCCAGAAGGTCCGTCTGGCCTCCACGTCCATCGCCGCCGTCGGCTCGTCGAGGAAGAGCAGGTCGGGATTGGACACGACCGCGACCGCGAAGCGCGCCCGCTGCATCTGGCCGCCGGAGAGCTTGGCCACGCGCTGCTTGGCGATCTCCGTGCAGCGCGCCCGTTCGAGCGCCTCCGCCACGCTGAGCGGGTGCTTGTGCGCCGCAGCCACCAGGGCGACCGACTCGGCGACGGTGAGGGTGGGCAGGAGGGCGCCGCCCTGCAGCATGGCGCCGACACGGCCGTCGCGGATCGCGCGCCCGGGGTCGGCGCCGAACAGCTCTGCGCTGCCGGCGGACGGACGGGCGAGCCCGAGCGCGAGGTCGATGGTGGTCGACTTGCCCGCGCCGTTCGGGCCGAGGAGGGCGACGACCTCGCCGGGACGGACGGTCAGGTCGACGCCGTCGACGGCGGTCAACGACCCGAAGGTCTTGCGCAGACCGGAGAGGCGGATGGCTGGTGTCTCGTTCACGTCTCCCAGCGTGGCGGCCGGCGAGCCGCTGCGAGCAGGGTCTCCGTCAGGATCTGGGGGTGACATTCGTCATGCCGTTTGACACGAAAAGTCAGGGGTCGGTATGGTTGCCCCGCAGCACTTCGTTAGGCGAGGCTCCTGCGCGAACACAGGCCACTGATCTCACGACGTCGAGAGACGCCCAAGATCAGGACAGGTCTCCCCGGATTAAGGGGTGACCCCAAGTGGCTTCCCACCGATCGGATCGGCGGGACACGTCGTGCAGTGCCGAAACTCTTACGTGGAAGTGACTTCGATGAGACACCGTGCCTCATGCTCCCACGTCTGCGGAATGCGTGCCGACCGTGAGGAGGTGACCCGATGAGCGACGGCGACAGTCGATCTCTCCATGCTCGCGGGCCGGCTCCGACACGGTCCCTCTGATCGCGCGTTCTGCGTCTCGGTCCCTCTGCGTCTCCTCCTCGCGGGCATTCCTCCCCCTGCGCCATCGCGCGACCCGGTCCGCCGTCACGGCGACCGGTGATCCGTCGCGCCCGAATCCGAGGAGACACCTCCCATGCGCCCCTTCTTCCGCACCGATCTGGACACCCTGAACCCCGCCATCGCCGACACCCGGCCCGCGTCGCGCAACACCCGCACCGGCACCGACGCCAGCCGCCGCGGCGCCCTCCCCGAGGGGCAGCAGCGCCTCCTGGTGGAGGCCGCCCGGCTCCCGGCCGAGGCGACCCTGAAGTCGTTCTCCACCGACCTGGACGGCCTCACGGCCGACGCGGTGAAGAGCCGCCGAGCACGGTTCGGCGACAACGCGGTGGACCACGGCAAGCCCGCACCCGCCGTGCTCCAGTTCCTCCGCACGTTCACGAACCCGTTCATCCTGATCCTGCTGTTCCTGGTCGTGGTGATGGTGTTCACCGACATCGTCTTCGCCGACCCGGCGGACGGCCCGGACTACACCGGTGTCGTCACCGTGAGCATCATGGTGCTCGTCAGCGCGACCCTTCGGTTCTGGCAGGAGTACCGCTCGTCGCGCGCGGCCGAGGAGCTGAAGGCGCTCGTGCGCACGACCACGGCCGTCACCCGCTCGGTACACGGCACGCCCGTGACCTCCGAGATCCCGGTCGAGGACATCGTGCGCGGCGACATCGTGCAGTTGGCAGCCGGCGACATGATCCCGGCCGACCTCCGGATCGTGCGGGCGAAGGACCTCCAGATCAACCAGTCCATGCTCACCGGGGAGGCGCTGCCCGCCGAGAAGTCGGCTGCGCCCGACGCCGACGTGACCGAGCCGACCCTGCTCGACGCCCCGAACCTGGGCTTCATGGGCACCTCCGTCGTATCGGGCTCGGGGACCGGCGTCGTGATCGGCACCGGCCGCTCCACCTCGTTCGGCAGCCTCTCGTCGGCGATCGTCGGCGCGCGGCCCGACACCGCGTTCGACACCGGCATCCGCAAGGTCACCAGGACCCTCATTCGGTTCATGCTGGTCATGGTCCCCATCGTGTTCGTCATCAACGGGATCACGAAGGACTGGACGACGGCCTTCCTCTTCGGAGTGACGACCGCCGTCGGCCTCACGCCGGAGATGCTCCCGCTGATCGTGACGGCGAACCTCGCCAAGGGCGCGCAGTTCATGGCGAAGCGGAAGGTGATCGTCAAGCGGCTCAACTCCATCCAGAACCTCGGCGCCATCGACATCCTCGCGACGGACAAGACCGGCACGCTGACGGAGGACCGCATCGTGCTCGAGCGCCACCTGAACACCGCAGGCCGCTCCAGCGAGACCACGCTGGGGTACGCGGCCGCGAACGCGATGTTCCAGACCGGGCTCCGCAACCTCCTCGACGAGGCCGTCATCACGGCGGCCGGCCCGGACGAGCTGGACCGCATCCGCCGCGAGTGGACGCTGGTGGACGAGCTGCCGTTCGACTTCGAGCGCCGGCGCCTGTCGGTGGTCGTCGACCGTGGAGACGCTCACGTGCTGATCACGAAGGGGGCGACCGAGGAGGTCCTCTCCGTCTGCCGGACCGAGCGGGTCGGCGGCGCCGATGTCGAGCTGACGCCCGGCCGCCTGGCCGAGATCGACCAGCTCGTCGCCTCCCAGAACGAGCAGGGACTCCGCGTGCTGGCGGTCGCCGTGCGGGAGTTCGACGACCTCGACCGCGACGAGTACACGCGCGACGACGAGGATGGCCTGACCCTGCTCGGGTTCCTCGCGTTCCTCGACCCGCCGAAGGCGAGCGCAGGAGCCGCGATCGCCAGCCTCCGCAAGCACGGGACGAATGTGAAGGTGATCACCGGGGACAACGCCCTGGTCGCCGCGGCGGTGTGCGCCAAGGTCGGGATCGATGCGGGCACCATCGTGCTCGGCCCCGAGACCGACGAGCTCGGCATCGAGGCGCTCGGCGAGCTCGCAGAGCGGACCGCCGTCTTCGCCAAGGTCGCGCCGGCGCAGAAGGCCCGGATCGTGGAGGCCATGCGGCAGCACGGCCACACCGTGGGATACCTCGGCGACGGCATCAACGACGCCGCCGCCCTGCGCGCGGCCGACGTCGGGATCTCGGTCGACACGGCGGTGGACATCGCCAAGGAGTCGGCGGACATCATTCTGCTCGAGAAGGACCTCACCGTGCTCGAGGGTGGCGTCATCGAAGGCCGTCGTACCTTCGTCAACACCATGAAGTACATCAAGATGACGGCGTCCTCGAACTTCGGCAACATGTTCTCGGT
>JABLTH010001144.1_pt1 | contig 20134 bp, 22 predicted proteins | sample 7875711 | NCBI WGS metagenome assembly JABLTH01 (sample SAMN14941262, study PRJNA633318) | bioreactor metagenome | isolation source: bioreactor | place: China | collected 2019-03-05 | reverse complement strand
TGGGTGAGCTGGCACGGTTCCTGCTTCGTTATCCCTGCACTTTCACCGGGCAGACGTAGCGCGGAGACGCGCACCGAGATCGAACGGACAGGGGTTCGATCGCGTGCCGGGGAGAGGAAGCAAGACGGCGCCCCTTGGGGCGCCGTCGTTTTTTGTGCCGTCTGCGGAATGTACGGCCAGATTAAGATCTGGCGCCCGGCGGTCTCAGGAACAGGGGGAATCCAGGATGACCGTGTTGCCGGGCGCCAGAAACCGAAAATGCGGTCGGCGCAGGCGGCGATACCGCCTCGTCGTGGGGAGGATATTTACCCTTTCAGCGTGAACATGGGGTGACTAAAACGGAGATTTGTGCCGGATCGCGGCATGACCTGACGCGCTACGTCATTTCGTGATCCATGCCCAGACATTTCGTGATGCACATCCGAGAAGTTGTTGATCTGGATCACGATGGCACGCCCATTGCTTCGCTTCCCTAGCCGAGAGGCATGAGGAGCAAGGCCATGGACACGAGCAACGATTTCCACGAATTCCACGAGTTCTATCCCCACCACGATTTGCTGGTGGAGATCGGTCGCGTCGAGATGGCCATGGACCACCTCCAGCAGCGTGCCGAAGACGAACAGCGCTCGCTGCGTCCCCGGCTCGAGTCGCGTATGCACCGTCTGTAGAACGAGCTCGACCACCTGGCCGTCTGATCCTCGCCCCGCACCTGGCGGGAGCCAGGCGCCGATCCACACGCGCGCCGCCTTCGGCAGCGCGCGCTCCCGTCAATCGTGCAGCATGCTCTGCACGATCTCCGACAGATTCCGCGATAACCCCTCGCGCGCCGCCAGCGCGGCGATTGCCTCCTGCGCATGCGCGCGGCGGCCCGGTTCGAGACGGCGCCAGCCATTGAGCGCCGTGGCCAGACGGGCGGCGATCTGCGGATTGAGGGCGTCCAGCTCGGCCAGCCGCTCGGTCAGCAGGCGATAGCCGGCGCCGTCGGCCCGATGGAAGCCGGAAGGATTGTTTCTTGCCCACGCGCCGAACAGCGCATTCACCCGGTTGGGATTGCGCAGCGTGAAAGCGGGATCCCGCTCCAGCGCCTGCACCATCGCCAGCGCCGGCTCGCCTGGCCGCTGCGTCTGCACGCTGAACCACTGGTCCAGCGCCAGCGGATTGTCGGCATAGCGCGTGCGGAAGTGTGCCAGCGCCGCGGCGGCCTGCGGTGCGTCCGTGCGAACCCAAACCGATAGCGCGGCCAGCCGGTCCGTCATGCTCGGCGATTCCTCGTACTGCCGGGCTGCCAGCGCCTGAGCGCGCGGCGCGTCCAGCAGGGCCAGCAATTCCAGCATGCGGCGCTTCAATCGCCGGTGAGCCTGGCTCTCGGCATCGAGCGCCGCGTTCCTTCCTTCGGCGAGGGCTTGATAGCGAGCGAACAGCGCGTCCGCACCGATGCGTTCGGCCAGTCGGCGCTGCAGGGCCTGGCGCGCCGCATGGATGCGTTCGGGATCGGCCGCGTGTTCGCGCTCGGCCAGCTCGACTTCTCCCGGCGGCGTCATCAGTTCCGCGAGCAGCGCCGCATCGATGGCGCCCGCGCCGAACACGTCGGCGAGGGCGCTGCACCAGGCGTCGATAGTGGCCTCGTCGCGCCCGTCGCGCAGGGCCTCATAAGCGCACGAGGCCAGTTGCTGTCCTGCCTGCCAGCGGTTGAAGCCATCCGGATCGTGACGCAGCAGCAGGGCGAGATCGGCTGCCGTATCCAGTCCTTCGAGGATCACCGGCGCGGAAAAGCCGCGCAGCAGGGACGGCACGGGCTCGGCATCCAGGGCGCGGAACACGATCCGCTGTTCCGCCTGGTCCACCACCACGACGAGTTCCTCGTCGCCCGACCGAGGGTGTCCGTCGACATGCAGGGGCAGCATCCGCCCATCCCTGCCTAACAGCGCGAGCTTCACCGGCACGGGCAACGGGCGCTTCTCCGCCTGTCCCGGCGTGGGCGGCGTGTGCTGCGCCAGCGTGAGGACGTACTCCCTGCGTGCCGCATCGTACTGGCCGCTCGCGCGCAGGCGCGGCGTGCCGGCCTGCGCGTACCACGCTAGGTAAGGCGACAGATCGGTTCCATCGGCCTCGCCCAGGGCCGCCAGGAAATCCTCGATCGTGGCCGCTTGCCCGTCGTGGCGCGCGAAATAGAGATCCATGCCGCGCCGGAAGCCCGCATGGCCTAGCCGGCCGGCGATCATGCGCACCAGCTCGGCCCCCTTCTCGTAGACCGTGGCCGTGTAGAAGTTGTTGATCTCGCTGTACTGCGCCGGACGCACGGGGTGCGCCAGCGGCCCGGCATCCTCGGGGAACTGCGCGCGCCGCAGCAAAGCGACGTCCTCGATGCGCTTGAGCGCGGCGGAGTTCATGTCCGCCGAAAACTGCTGCTCGCGAAATACGGTAAGCCCTTCCTTCAGCGACAGCTGGAACCAGTCGCGGCAGGTCACACGGTTACCGCTCCAGTTGTGGAAGTACTCGTGCGCCACCACGGCTTCCACCGCGCGGTATTCGTCGTCCGTGGTGGAATCGGGATCGGCCAGCAGGTACTTCGCGTTGAAAATGTTGAGGCCCTTGTTCTCCATCGCGCCCATGTTGAAGTCGTGCGTGGCGACGACATGGAACACGTCGAGGTCGTAGTTGCGCCCGTAGGCGCGCTCGTCCCAGCGCATGGAGCGCTCCAGCGCATCCATCGCGTAATGGCAGCGTGCGATGACGTTGGCTTCCGACCAGATCACCAGCCGCACCGCGCGGCCTTCCGCGGTCACGTACTCGCGCTCGATCTTCTCCAGTCGCCCCGCCACCAGCGCGAACAGGTAGCTCGGCTTCGGGTGCGGGTCCACGAAGCGCGCCCAGTGGCGCCCGTCGGGCAGCTCGCCCGCGCCGTCCGGATTGCCGCCGGCGAGCAGTACGGGAAAGCGCGCCTTGTCCGCGCACAGCGTGACGGTATAGCTCGCCAGCACATCGGGCCGGTCGGGGAAGACCGTGATGTGCCGGAAGCCTTCGGCTTCGCACTGCGTGAGGAGAAAACCCGCGTCCCGCGAACCCGAGAGATAGAGCCCTTCCAGCGCGGTGTTCGATGCCGGCGCGAGCCGCACGCGCGTCTCCAGCACGCTGCCGTCGCGTGCGCCGTCCACTTCCAGCGCATCGGCCGACTGGCGGTAGTGCCCCGCATCCAAGGCGTTGCCGTCCAGCGCGATGGAAAGCAGTTCCAGCCCTTCGCCGTCGAGCCTCAGCGGCGCGTCCTGCGAGGGATAGCGGCGCAGATGCAGGCGGGAGAAGACTTCCGTGGCATCGATGCCCAGATCGAATTCCAGCTCGATGCGCTCCACGCGCCAGGCCGGCGCGCGGTACTCGCTCAAGCGGATGAGAGGCGTGGAAACGGGGTCGCGAGCAGTCATGGCAAAAGCAGCGGGCAGGAAAGATGGTTCAGGCTAACATGCGGCATTGTCCCGCCAGGACAATGCCGATGGATGCCTACCGCGTCGAAAGGGGTCGTGTCGGACCCCACGACATCGCCGTGCTGGAAGACCCTGTCCGCGGGCGGCGCGTGCGCATCGCGCGCCGCGGCGCCACCGTGATCGGGCTGGAGCAGACCCTGGGCGCAGCCACGCTCGACCTGGCCGACGGCTATCGCGATGCCGCCGAACTGGACAGCCGGCCCAGTTCCCGTTTCGCGGTCATGGTGCCGTTCGCCAACCGCATCGCCGACGCGCGCTATGTCTTCGACGGGCAGATGTACGATCTGGCGCCCGGCATCGAGGGCGAGCAGCGCGCGGCACGGCATGGGTTTGTGCGCGGCGTCGATTTCGAACTCGCCGGATTGAGCGCCGATGCGCTCGGTGCGCGCGCCGAGTTCCGTACCAGCGCCATTCGTCCGGGCGTGAACCCCGGCTACCCGTTCGCCATCGACCTCAGCGTGAGCTACCTGCTCGACGAGCGCGGCCTCACGCTCGAAGCGTGCATGCGCAACGTCGGCGATCGCGCCGCTCCCTGTTTCTTTGGCTGGCACCCTTACTTTCGCCTCGGCGACGCACCGGCCGACGGCTGGGAGCTGCAGGTGCCCGCCGAGACGCTGGTGCGCACCGATGCGGCCTACATCCCGCTGCCGGGGGCGCAGGCCCATGTGCCCTTGCAGACGGAGCCGGCGCTGGACTTCCGCCGCCCGCGACCGATCGGCGCCCACGAAATCAATCACGCCTACGCGCAGCTGACGGCTGGCGAGGATGGCCGCGCGCGTACTCGCCTGCGCGATCCGGAAAGCGGGCTGGGCCTCGCCGTCTGGCAGGAATCCGGCGTCATGCTGGTGTTCACCGCCGACACGGTGACGCGCGACGTGCGTCGATCGGTCGCACTCGAGCCGATGGAAAGCTGGGCGGATGCCTTCAACCGCGCGGATTGCGCGGACGCCATCCGCCTCGAACCGGGAACTGAGCGTCGCTACCGTTGCGGCGTGGAGATCGAATTGCCATGACTGTCTTGCCCGACCTCGAGCACGTCCGCGATGCTGCTGCGCGCATCGCTCCCTACGCCATCGTGACACCCGTGCTGCGCAGCGCACGCCTGGACGCGCTGGCCGGCGCGGAGCTGCACTTCAAGTGCGAGAACCTGCAGCGCGGCGGCGCCTTCAAGTTCCGCGGCGCCTGCAATGCCGTGTGGTCGCTCGACGACGCCCAGGCCGCGCGCGGCGTGGTCACCCATTCCTCGGGCAACCACGGCAACGCCCTGGCGATGGCCGCCGCCACGCGCGGCATTCCCGCCCACGTCGTGGTGCCTGAAGGCTCCGTGCGCGCCAAGCTGGAGGCGATCGAGCGCGCCGGTGCGGTGCTGCACCGCTGCGCGCCCACGCAGGCCGCGCGCGAGGCCGCTGCCGCCGAGGTGCAGCGTCAGACCGGCGCCGAGATGGTGCATCCCTATGCCGATGCGCGCGTCATGGCCGGGCAGGGCACGCTGGTGCTGGAACTGCTGCGTCAAGTGGAAGGCCTGGAAGCACTGATCACGCCGGTCGGCGGCGGCGGCCTCGGCGCCGGCTGCGCGATCGCCGCGCACGGCATGGATCCTGGCATCGCCATGTACGGCGCCGAGCCCTCCGGTGCCGACGATGCCGCCAGGTCGCTGGCGCGAGGACCGCGGGTGGACGACTTCCAGCCGCACACGATCTGCGACGGCCTGCGCGCCCTTATCGGCGAGCCGAATGTCGACGCGCTGCGTACACACCGCACGCAAGTGATCACCGTCACCGATGACGAGACGATCGCGGCCATGAAGCTGCTCTGGCAGGAACTCAAGTAGGTCGTCGAAGTGTCCAGCGCCACCGTGCTGGCGGCGGTGCTGAAGCAGCCGGAGCTATTTGCCGGCCGTCGCGTCGGGCTGGTGCTCAGTGGCGGCAACGTGGATCTGGATGCGCTGCCTTGGTGAATCGGCGGAAAGCGGAGCGACTAGCGCGCTCCGCATGCGTCAGTCACTTGTTCTCCGTGGGCTGCCTATCCGCAGGCCACTGACGGCCAGCAGGCCCGCCAGCACGAACGCGATGCCGAGCGCTTCCATGGCCGACGGCCGTTCGTGCAGCACCGCCCAGGCCAACAGCACGCTGACAATCGGTACGCCGAGGCTGGACAGGCTCGCCACCGCGGTGGGTAGCCGCTGCAGGACGAACAGCCACAGGCCCCAGGCCAGGCTGGACGCGAGTACCACGCTGTAGGCCAGGCCCGCCACGAGATCCCACGTCCATGCGATCGGCCGCTGCGGCACCAGCAGGGCGACCACGCTCAGGCCGAGCGCGCCGAACAGCATCTGCCACGCGGTGAGGTTGAGCGGCGTGGGCCGGTGCCGCTGGAACATGCGCTTGCTCAGTACCGTACCCATCGCCCATGCCGCGCCCGCGCCGATGGCGAGCACGGTACTGCCTCCGCCACCCAGGCCGCGCCAAGGCTCGATGATGCAGACCAGGCCGAATCCCGCGAGCGCGAGGCCGATCCAATGCCGCACCGTGGGTTTCTCGCGCAGCACCGCCCAGGCCAGCAGCACGGCCCAGAACGGCATCGTGTAGGCGAGCAGCGCCACGCGGCCCGCACCGCCTTCCACCAGCGCCCATTGGCCCAGTCCCTGGAAAGCGGCGGTCTGGCACAGGCCTATCAGCGCCGTCGGCAGTATCGGCGGCGGACGCAGCGACTGCCGCGTCGCCGCCAATGCGCCGAACAACACCAGCGCGCCTAGCGTGTAGCGCAATGCGGAGAACTGGAATGGCCCGGCGTGCTGCAGCACCTGCTTCATCACGATCCAGCTGTAAGCCCAGATCAGGATGGTGGCGAACATGGCGGCGACGGCGCCGCGCCGGGACGATGGATTGGGCATAGAGGCGCGTTGGACGTTGGCGATGTGCGCGACGCGCGCACGATCGTGTGCACGACAGCGAGATGCAAGCTTGACGCGCGCTAAGCACGCGATAAGCCCTTGCGTGAAGACCGTGTGTACAACGCACGCCCAGCCCACCATTGAAAGCGACACGCGATGTGAGTTTCTAGAGGGGCTTCACATTTTGCTGAGCTCGCATGGCCCATGTTGCCCTTCACAATTAAGCCCAGCGTCGACCACAGGGGGAACAATGATCGAGCTGGAGGTGCAGGTCCTTTCGGACCGCCGCGAAGGATTGCTGGTGGAACTCGGCCGTGTGGTCGTCGCCAACGGCTACACCTTGCTGCGACAACGTTTATCCCAGGACAGCCGCGGACCGTGGCTGACGATGATCATTCGTGGACCGGCCGAGCGGCAGCTCGCGCTCGAAGAAGAGCTGGCCACGCATAGCCGCGTATTGAGCTTCGAAGCAGGCCTTTCCGAAGGACGCGCGGCCGCGCCGTCGATGATGCAGGCCGCATCGCCCGCGCCTGCACCCGCTCCTGCGCCCATGGCGTCGAGCGCGCCGCCCGCGGCGGTGCCTCAAGGCGCCGGCCCCGACGTGCACCAGGTGGAGAGCACGCTGCCGCACTTGGCGCGCGACTATCCGAAGATCTTTCCCTGGCTGCGCAACCTGGAACACGCCGTCGCGCCCGATGCACGCGAAGCTTCGCTGCAACTGGCCGGCCGCCGCACCGGCGCGTGGGTATACAAACGCGACTATTCGATGGGCGCCAAGCTCAATCTGATGGACGCGATCAAGCGCATCGCTGTGCCGGCGATGCGCGAACTGGCCACGGTGGATTGGCGCGACGGCCAGCTGCTCATCCAGAACAGCCCGTTGTGCTCGCCGGGGAGCCATTCCGGCTGCCGCTTCTTCAGCGGCTATCTCGAAGGTGTGCTGGGCGGATCCGTCTCACCGCAGACGGTGTTCGTGCGCAACCTGTTCTGCCGCAGCCACGGCGCGGCCAGCTGCGTTCTAGAAATCTCGCACTGAGTACGGCAAGTGGGCCCGGAGCGCATCCGGGTCCATGCAAGCAAGGCCGGCGCATCGCGCGCCGGCCGCAGGACTTCTTTTTCACAGTCCACGCGACTCTAGGAGAAGAGCCATGGCTGCGCATCAGAGCTATAACTGGCTGCTGGTCATTCTTTCGTACGTGATTTCGGTGCTCGGTTCGTACACCGCTCTGCAATTGGCGGTGGGCATCCCGCGGGCGCAGGGCCGGCAGCGCACGACCGCCGTCCTCGCCGCCGGCGCGGCGATGGGGGTCGGCGCGATCTGGGCGATGCACTTCATTGCGATGCTCGCCTGCGACATGGGCATGCCGGTCACCTATGACCTTGCCCGCACCGCGCTCTCCGCCCTGCTGGCCTTCGCGGCCTGTTCGCTGGGCCTGGTCATCGCCGGCAGCGGCAGCTTCAATTGGCCCAAGCTGATCGGCGCCGGCGTGTGCATGGGGCTGGGCGTCGCCGGCATGCACTACCTGGGCATGCAGGCGGTGCTGATGGGCGCGTTCATCACCTACGACATGAACATAGTGGCGCTGTCGGTGCTGATCGCCGTGGTGGCATCGATCGCCGCGCTGTGGCTGGCCTTCAACCTGCGCGGTGTCGCGCAGATGATCGGTAGCGCACTGGTGATGGGCATCGCCGTGTGCGGCATGCACTACACCGGCATGTCGGCGGTGAACATCGACGACAACGGCGGCCAGCTCCCGGCCGGCTATGCCGGTGGCCTGCGCGGCGACAACCTGGGCGTGAGCATCTTCGCCGTCGTCCTGGTCCTGCTGGTGGTCGTGCTGGTCATGAATCACCTGCGGCAGCGCCGGCGCGAGGCGATCACGATCTGAGGCTTGGAGAACGGGGAATCGGGAGCCAAGCTCGCCGCGAGCGAGGCTTCCCGTTCCCCGTTATGCTGCTCCGCCCTCCGGAGCGCATCCATGACCGAAGACCTCATACGCTGCGCGTGGGCTCACGGCAGCGATATCGAACGCGAGTATCACGATGCCGAGTGGGGCGTTCCGCTCCACGACGACCGCGCGCTGTTCGAATGCCTCGTGCTGGAAGGTGCGCAGGCCGGGCTTTCGTGGCGCACTGTGCTGGCCAAGCGCGAGCGCTACCGCGAAGTCTTCCACGGTTTCGATATCGCGCGCGTCGCCGCCATGAAAGACCGCGAGCTGGAAAAGCTCATGCAGGACCCGGGCATCGTGCGCAACCGCCTGAAGGTCTTCGCCACACGCGGCAACGCGCGTGCGGCGCTCGAAGTGATCGATGCATTCGGCAGCCTCGATGCGCACCTGTGGTCGTTCGTCGACGGCACGCCGGTCGTCAACCGCTGGCACGATCGCGCCGAGGTGCCGGCCAGCACGCCGGCATCCGACCGCATGAGCAAGGATCTGAAGAAGCGCGGTTTCCGCTTCGTCGGCACCACCATCTGCTATGCCTTCATGCAGGCCACCGGCATGGTCGACGACCACGTCGTTGCCTGCTTCCGCAAGGCTTGAGCGGAGCTTCAGCGCCGGCGCGGACCGCAATAGGCGTCGTGCAAGGCCTGGATCACGCCCAGCGCCGGGCTCGGGCGCAGCGAGTAGTACACCGCCTGGGCCTGGCGCCGCGTCTCCACCAGCGCGGCGTCGCGCAGCACGGCCAGATGCTGCGACAACGCGGACATCGATAGCGCAGTCATCTGCTGCAGCTCGGACACCGAAGCCTCTCCCTCGGCCAGGCGGCAAAGCACCATCAGGCGGGCCGGGTGCGCCAGCGATTTGAGCAGGCCGGCCGCGTCCTCGGCATGGCTGGCCATGCGGGACATATCGGCGTTCAAGGTCGTGGATGCGGTGCGGGCGGGCATGGGCGCTTGACTTCGAGTTTAGGGGATTCTAATTTAGAAAAATCTAAATTACCACGGCGCCCTTCGCCATGTCCTCTGCTCGTCCCCACGTCGACGTCAAGGCGTTCTTCCACGCCGACACCAACACGTTCACCTACGTCGTGCACGAAGGCCGCGCCGCGGTGGTGATCGACCCGGTGCTGGACTACGACCCGGCCGCGGCGCGCGTCGGTACTGCGTCGGTCGACACCGTTCTCGCCTATGTGCGGGACCAGCGGCTCACCGTCGAGTGGGTCCTGGAAACCCACGCGCACGCCGATCACCTCAGTGCGGGCGACCACGTGCGCAACGCGCTCGGCGCGAAGCTCGCGATCGGCGAAGGCATCATCCCGGTGCAGACCCGCTTCAAGACGCTGTTCGGACTCGGCGAGGAGTTCGTCCCCGACGGCCGCCAGTTCGACCGGCTGCTGCGCGATGGCGACACGCTGCATGCCGGCGCGATGGCGATCCGCGTCATGGCGACGCCGGGACACACCGACGACAGCCTGACCTACCTGATCGGCGACGCCGCCTTCGTGGGCGACACCCTTTTCGCTCCCGAGACCGGCACGGCGCGCTGCGACTTTCCGGGCGGCGATGCGGCGCGGCTCTACGGCTCCATCCAGAAGATCCTCGCCTTGCCGGACGACACGCGGCTGTTCCTCTGCCACGACTACCCGCCGGAAACGCGCGAACCGCAACCGCAGACGTCCGTGGCGGCGCAACGCGAAGGCACCGTGCACGTAGGGCATGGCGCCACCGTCGCTTCCTTCGTCGCCATGCGCACCGCGCGCGACGCGACGCTGGCCGTGCCGCGGCTGCTGCTGCCGTCGCTGCAAGTGAATATCCGCGCGGGCCGGTTGCCGCCGGTCGAAGAGGACGGCGTGCGCTACCTGCGCCTACCGCTGAACCGCTTCGGCCGCGCGCCATGACGGCATGGTGGTCCGCGCTCGCGGGCGGCGCGCTGATCGGAGCCGCCAGCGCCCTGCTGCTGTGGCTCAACGGCCGCATCGCGGGCATCAGTGGCATCGCCTATGGCGTGGCGGAGCGCGGTGCGCCCGCGCGCGGTTGGCGGCTCGCCTTCCTGCTGGGGCTGCTGGCCGCCGGCGCCTTCGCCATGCATGGGCTGCCGGTGGCCGGCAGCCGCGAAGGATTTCCCCGCGCCTGGCTGATCGCCGCCGGTGCGCTGGTGGGCGTCGGCACGGCGATGGGCAGCGGCTGCACGAGCGGGCATGGCGTCTGTGGCCTGGCGCGCTTCTCGCGCCGCTCGCTGGTGGCGGTATGCGTGTTCATGGCCGCCGCGATCGCCACGGTCTACGTCGTGCGCCATCTGCTGGGAGCGCAGGCATGATGCTGCGTCTGATGGCCGCGCTGTCGGCGGGGTTGCTGTTTGGCCTGGGCCTAGTCCTGTCGCGCATGAACGACCCACGCGTGGTACTCGGCTTTCTCGACGTGTCCGGCGCATTCGATCCGACCCTGCTGTTCGTGCTGGCCGGTGCGGTGAGCGTCACGACCATGGCCTTCCGCTGGGTGCTGCGCCGCCCGCGTCCGGTTCTGGACGATCGCTTCCACCTCCCCGCAGCGCGCGCGATCGATCCGCAGCTGGTGCTGGGCGCGGCGCTCTTCGGCATCGGCTGGGGACTGGCGGGCTACTGTCCCGGTCCGGCGCTCGTCGCGCTCGGCGGTGGCTTGCATGAAGCGCTGTACTTCGTGCCGGCCATGCTGGCCGGCGGCATCGGCTCTCGCTGGTGGGCCGGGCGCCGCGCGGCCTGACGCAGGCTCAGCGTCGCCGCGAGCCGCGCAGGCTGTCTACCGAGAAGCTGGCGATCTCGCCGCCGCCTTTCATGCGGCGCGACTGCCCTGGCGCGGGACCCCAGGCATGCGCGGTCACCACTTCCCAAGTGGCGGGAATCCGCCCATCCACGCGCATCGCCTCGTACGCCTGGAGCATCTGAAGGTAATGCCGCTTGCCGGTGAGACCGCGCTCGCGCGTGGCATCGGCATTGGTGGCGCCCAGGCCCTGCAATTCCTTCAGCAGCAGGCGCGGCTCGCTATAAGTGAGCGTGTAGCGGTCCACGTCCAGCACCGGGTCGCGCAGGCCGGCGGCGATCATGGCGTCGCCCAGGTCGTGCATGTCGAGGAAGCGGCTGACATGAGGCTGGCGATCGGCGCTGGCCCAGGCGGCGCGCAGCTCCTTCAACGTATCCGGGCCGAAGGTGGAGAACGCGAGCAGGCCGCCTGGCTTGAGCACGCGCACGCATTCGCCGAACAGCGCCGGCAGATCGTCGATCCACTGGAAGCACAGATTGGAATGCAGCACGTCGACGCTGTGGTCCGGCAGCGGCAGCGCGGTGGCTTCCGCGCACACGCGCTGAAATGGCTTGAGCCAGCTCGCGTGCTGTTTCGCCGCGCGCAGCATCGGCAACGCCTGGTCCATCGCGATGACCTGCGCCTTGCCATAGCGCTTCTTTAGCAGCGCGGTGCCTTGACCCGTACCGGCGCCGACGTCCACGACCCGTTCCGGCGTTTCCAGGTAGAAATCCAGGCGTTCCAGCAGCACGTTCTGCACCTCGCGCTGGAGCGCGTCATGCTGTTCGTAGGTGCGGGCGGCGCGGCCGAAGTTGCGGCGCACCTGGCGCTTGTCGATATGGAAGTCGCTCATCGCCAGGCGTCCAGCAGGGGATTGAGCGCCGTCGCCACGGCATCCGCGTGGCCGAAGAACGGCGCATGGCCAGCGTGTTCGATCTCCGTATAGGTGCCCCCGCATTGGGCGGAACACCATTGCATCGTCAGCGGATGCACCAGGCGGTCGCGCCTTCCGGCCGTCCACACGCTGGGCACCGCCAGGTCGGGCAGGGCCGCGCGGCGGTCGGTGTCCTCCAGGATGCGGATGCCCTCCTGCAGCACGCGCAAGTCCGGCTCACCGCGTTCGAAGGCCAGCGCGCGCAGGTGGCGCAGCTCGGCGCGCGGATCGGCGCTGCCCATCGCTTCCAGCGCGAGGACTCGCTCGAGCGTGCCGTGGTAATCGCTTTCCAGATCGGTAGCCAGCTGGTGCGCCAGCGCGCCGTCGCTGCCGTGCGGCCAGCCGCCGTCGCGCACGAATTTCGGCGTGGCGCAGACCATGGCCAGGCCGCGTGCCTGGCGCGGGCGCTCCAGCGCCGCGGTCAGCGCGATCAGTCCGCCCAGCGACCAGCCCAGCCATAGCGCCGGTGGCGTCACGGCGGCGATCGCCGCCGCGCAGGCGGAAGGCTCCAGCGGAATGCCGCAGTCGCGGGAATACCCGTGACCCGGCAGATCGACGACGTACAGCGTGCACCGCGTTTCCAGCGCTTCGGACAGCGGCGCCATCACGCCGCCGTGCATGGCCCAGCCATGCAGCATCACCACCGGCACCGGGCCGGTGCCGCGCTTCTCGACGTACAGGCTCACGCGTCTTCCTCCGGTGAGGCGGGGGCCAGGCCGCGGTCCACCGCGCCGCGGCCGTCGAACACGAAGCAGTCGCCGCGCCAGTGCGCGCCGTCCGTTTCCTCGAAATACTTCAGGATGCCGCCTTCGAGCTGGAATACGCGCTCGATGCCGAGGTCCTGCATATGCAGCGCCGCTTTTTCGCAGCGGATGCCGCCAGTGCAGTACGACACCACCGTCTTGCCTTCGAAGCGTGGGCGATCGGCCGCGACCGCAGCGGGAAAGGCGGTGAAGCTGGGAATGCGGTAGTCCACTGCCCCTTCGAACAGGCCCACGTCGGTCTCGTAATCGTTGCGCGTGTCCAGCAGCACCACGTCGCGGCCTTCGTCGTCGCGGCCCTGCGCGAGCCAGCGGCGCAACGTGGCGGGTGACACCGACGGCGCACGGCCGCCTTCGGGTCGGATCGTCGGCATGCGCATGGTGATGATTTCCTTCTTCAGCCGCACGCGCATGCGGCCGAACGGCGGCTCTTCCGAAAGCGATGCCTTCGGCACCAGATCGGCGAAGCGCGTGTCCTCGCGCAGCCAGGCCATGAAGGCATCGGTCGCCTCGCGCGGGCCGGCGAGGAACAGGTTGATGCCTTCGGGCGCCAACAGGACAGTGCCCTTCAACGACAGCGCCAGGCAGCGCTCGAGCACGCGCTCGCGCAGCGCCGGAAGATCTTCCAGGCTGACGAACTTGTAGGCGGAGAGATTGACGATCGACATGGCTGGGACGGCGGCAAGCCCGCCATTATACGGCCGGGATGCCGTCACCGCCCGGCCGCAGGGCGGCCAGCGCATCCAGCAACTGATCCACGTGTGCTTCCTCGTGGGCCGCCGACAGCGTGATCCGCAAGCGCGCCTTGCCCGCCGGCACGGTGGGCGGGCGGATCGCGCCGACCAGGAAGCCTTGTGCTTCCAGCGTCCGGGCGGCGGTCATCGCGGCCTCGGCCTCGCCCATGAGCAAGGGCTGGATCGCGGTGTCCGAGGGCATCAGTGGCAGTCCGAGCTCGCTCGCGCCTTCGCGGAAGCGTGCGATCAGCGCGGCAAGTTTTTCCCGGCGCCAGCTCTCTTCGCGCGCGATCCGCACCGCCGCGAGCGCGGCCGCAGCGACGGCCGGCGGCATGGCGGTGGTGTAGACATACGTGCGTGCCGCTTGCACCAGACCCTCGATCAATCCAGCGGATCCGGCGACGAACGCACCCTGGCAACCCAGCGCCTTGCCCAGCGTCGCCATCAGCACGGGCACATCGCGTTGCCCCAGGTCCAAAGCGCTCAAGCTGCCGGCGCCGTGCTCGCCGAGCACGCCGAGGCCGTGCGCATCGTCGACCATCAGCGTCGCGTTCTCCGCATCGCATAGCCTGGCCAGTTCGCGCAGCGGCGCGAGGTCGCCGTCCATGCTGAATACGCCGTCGGTGGCGAGCAGGGCGGCCGCACCGGTCCGGCTGGCGAGCTGGCGCGCGGCGCCGGCCACGTCGCCGTGCGGATAGCGCTTCGATTCGGCGCCGGCGAGCGCCGCGCCATCGAGCAGGCAGGCATGATTGAGCTTGTCCTGCACGCAGACATCGCCGGGACGCAGCAGCGCCTGCATCACGCCGAGGTTGGCCATGTAACCGGTAGAGAACAGCAGCGCGCGCTCGCGGCCCGTCCAATCGGCCAAGGCTTCTTCGAGGGCCGCATGCTCGGCGCGGTGGCCGCAGATCAGGTGCGCGGCCGTGCTGCCCACGCCTTCGTCGTCCGCGGTGCGCTTGAATGCGGCGATCACCTGCGGGTGTTGCGCCAGGCCCAGGTAGTCGTTGGCCGCGAACGACAACAGGCGCCGCCCACCAATGTCCAGCCAGGGGCCTTCGGCATGGTCGATCGTGCGCAAGCGGCGCTGCAGGCCGGCCTGCGTGCGCTCATGCGTCGCTTCGGCCAGCCGTGCGATCAGGGAGGGGCGGGACATCGCGCGCCGGGGTCGAGCCCCGCATCCGTCAGGCGGCGATACCGCAACCGCAGCCGGAGCCGCAGCTGCCGTCCACGGCCGGCGCGTGTTCCAGGATATCGGCGTGGACCGTACCGGCCTCCTCGACCACCTGCAGCGAATGCAGATCCAGCCGGTCGAACAGCCGGCGGTCGCGCTCCGCATCCGGATTGCCGACGGTGAGCAGTTTCTCGCCGTAGAAGATCGAGTTGGCGCCGGCGAAGAAGCACAGCGCCTGCACGGCGTCGTCCATCTGCTCGCGCCCCGCCGAGAGGCGCACCATCGAAGCGGGCATCAGGATGCGCGCCACGGCAATGGTGCGCACGAATTCGAACGGGTCCAGCGCCTCGGTGCCCTCCAGCGGCGTGCCGGCCACCTGCACCAGCTGGTTGATCGGCACGGACTGCGGGTGCTCGGGCAGGTTGGCCAGCGTCTGCAGCAGGCCGGCGCGCTGCGCGCGCGTCTCGCCCATGCCGACGATGCCGCCGCAGCAGGTCTTCAGGCCGGCCGTGCGTACGTGTTCGAGCGTGTCGAGGCGGTCCTGGTACTGGCGGGTGTGGATGATCTCGCCGTAGAACTCCGGCGCGGTGTCCAGGTTGTGGTTGTAGTAGTCCAGGCCGGCGCGCTTGAGCGTCGCGGCCTGCTCGCCGTCCAGCATGCCCAGGGTGGCGCAGGTTTCCAGACCCAGCGCCTTCACGGCGGACACGATCTCGGCGACCTTGGCTACGTCGCGGTCCTTCGGGCTGCGCCAGGCTGCGCCCATGCAGAAGCGGCTGGCGCCGGCTTCCTTGGCGGCCTGCGCGCGCGCGACCACGGCGTCCACGCTCATCAGTTTCTGCGCCTGCACGCCGGTGTCATAGCGCGCGGCCTGCGGGCAGTAGGCGCAGTCTTCCGGGCAGCCGCCCGTCTTGATCGAGAGCAGGGTGGAGACCTGCACCGCGTTCGGATCGTGGTGCTCGCGATGCACGGTGTGCGCGCGGTGCAGCAGTTCGTTGAACGGCAGCGCGAACAGCGCGGCGACCTCGTTACGGGTCCAGTCGTGGCGGAGGGCTTGAGTCACGGGAGAGGGGCTTTGTGGGGAAGGCGCCAGTCTGGCAGCGAATCGTCGTCTGTCAACCAGGATGGAAGTCATAAAGTTTACGATGCGGCGGCGTACGGCTGCGCTACCATCCCGGGCAGACCTTCGTGGAGGCATCGCATGAGCACTGGACAGGGCAGTGCGGGCAACGTGCTCGCGGCCATCTGCAGCTTCTTCATCCCCGGCCTGGGCCAGCTGGTGCAGGGCCGCCTACTGATCGCCCTGGTGATGTTCGTGCTGGCCGGCGTGCTGTGGATCGTGTGGCTGGGTTGGATCATCCACCTGTGGTCCATCCTCGACGCGGCCATGTTCAAGGCCAAGACCTGAGGGCACGCCATGCGCATGGATGCGCCCCTACGCGTTCTCCAACGCCTGCAGTCAGTGCTGTTTCCCTGGCGCTGCCTGCTCTGCGGCGATCCCGGCACCGCCGGCATGGACCTGTGCGTCCCGTGCGCGCGGGAGATGCCGCGAAACCGCCATGCCTGCGAACGCTGCGCCCTGCCACTGCCCGTCGGGACGGCCCTCTGCGGCCAGTGCCAGCGCCGCGCACCTCCGTGGGATGCCGCCTGGGCACCTTTCCGCTATGGCTGGCCGCTGGACCGGCTGGAAACCCGCTTCAAGTTCGGCGCGGACCTCGCGGCCGGTCGCGTGCTGGCGGAGCTGTGGCGCGGTGAGGCGCCGCCAGCGCAACGCCCCGACCTGATCGTGCCGGTGCCGTTGCACCGCGCACGCCTGCGCCAGCGTGGCTACAACCAGTCGCTGGAACTGGCGTACCCGCTCGCCGCGGCCGTCGGTGCGCCGCTGCGCCATGACGTGCTGGAGCGCATCCGCGGCACTTCCGCGCAGACCGAACTGGATCGCACCGCGCGCCGCCGCAACGTGCGCGGCGCCTTCCGTGCGCGCGGGGCCACGCTCCCGGCCCACATCGTTCTGCTGGACGACGTCATGACGACCGGCGCGACCCTGGCCGAATGCGCTCGAGTGCTCAAACGTGCGGGAGCGAAGCGCGTGGATGTCTGGGCACTGGCGCGTGCGCCTTCGACACGCTGATCCAGCATCAAGAAAGCACAGCCTCCGCCGATAAACGGACCACCGGTCCGTTCAACCCGCAAGGAGGCAACATGCCCAGGAATCCGACCAAATCGGCGCTCCCTTACCTCATCATCGGGATCTTCTTCGCATCGATCATCCTGGCCACTGCGTTTTTCGGCTGGCCGAAGAATGTCGAGGCGGCAGGCCCCTTCGCCGAGTTCGTCGGCGCGCTGCTGGCACCCGCTTCCCTTGTGCTCGTCGTGCTTTCGCTGGACGCACAGGCGAGAGCCGAAAGGCGCGCTACCGAAAACCACTTTCTAGGCTTGCAGGTACAGGCGCTGATCGCGCTCATCGAGGACGATCGCTATAAGCTCAAAGGCATGGCCTCCGAAACGGGCGACAAGAAGCACCCGGCATTCATGCCGACACAGCGGCGCTATGCAAGTCGCGTACAGAAGCTCAACCACGTGCTGCGAAACGAGCTGAAACTGCCGGGCCTGGCGAGCGAGGAAGAGGGCGCGGCCGGCTAGCCGCCTATCGGGCGCGCTTACCTGTTCAAGTAAATAGGATTGCCCACCAGCAGTGGCTTGCCGGCCGCGCTGCGCACTTCGGCGCGCAGCCAGTGCGGCTTGCCATCGCTGTGCCAGGCAAACGTCCGGCGCAGGTCGTCATCGTCGATCCGTGCGTCCACGGCCGGCGCCAGCGGTTTGCCGTCGAGCAGCACCACCAGCGTAGCGCCCTTCGCGCGAGCGATATGGACCTCGAACGATGCCATCGCCCCGGCTGGTACGCGTAGGGCATCGCCCATGGCCGCTTTCGCGCCACCGGCTTCGCCGGTCAGTTCCAGCAAGCGATCGCGGCTGCCTTCCGTGTCGATGAACACATGGCCCGCGCGGATGCCGTCGAGGATCGCCGGCATCGACAACGCTTGCGCGTACACCACCGTTGCGGGCACGCCGGTGGGGTTGGTGCCGATGCGCGCCTCGTTCTGGAACGCCTCGTGGTTGTCGCTGCCGCCGATCGCGGTGAGCCGATAGCCACGCGCCAGTTGCGATTCCCAGAACGGGATGCCGGAGATCTGCGTGCCCGCATCGCTGCCGTTCACGGCTTCCACGGCCTGCACCAGCGCCATGTCGGCCGGCGGCTTGGCGGTCCAGCCGCAACCCATGCAGACCTCGCCGCTCGGGCGGATGGCATGGTTGATGGAAATCACGCCATGCAGCGGTGCGATCGCTTTCAGCAGGGCGTTCCAGTCCGGCACGTCCTTGCTGCCCACGCGGAAATCCACCGGCGCCGTGGTGCCGAAGAAGTTGGCATGGCCGGTGAAAGTCGTGATCTCGCGGCCGGGAATCAGCAGCAGTTGATCGAAGTAGGGTTGCAGTTCGCGCATCGCGTTGGCGTGCGACACCGTGTTGTGGTCGGTGATGACGATGAAATCGAGCCCGCGCTGCGCCGCGGCCTGCACGGTGAAGAAAAGAGGGCACGGCACGCGCTGCTCGCCGCTCTGGCTCTTGCAGCCGCCGTCGCTGTGCGCGGTATGCATGTGCAGATCGCCGCGATACCAGCCGGCCTCCTTGCGCAGCGGCGGGTTGAGCACGGCCGGCTCCCACGCCGGATCGCCGGCATGGCCGAACCAAATGCTGGCGGTGTAGCTGGCATGGCTTTCAGGACGGATGTTGGGAATACCCAACAGCAACTGCCAGCGGCCGGGCCGGATCGCGCCCGGCAGGTACGAGGGCGTGGCATCCGTCGCCGACACGGTGAACAACTTCTTGGTGCCGCCGCTCCAGCCCCGGAAGCCGTCCGGCCCGAGCAGCCCCAGGTCCACGGTGGTCTTCTCCTCGCGGCCGGTGTAGTCGAACTGCACCGTGATGCGGGTGACGCCGGCCGGCACGTCGAACGGCAGAGGACGGTAGGTCTGGTTGTCCTTGCCGCTCAGCTCGCCGTGCAGCACGACGTCCGGTTTCTCCGCATCGGCGGCGAGTGCCGTGGCAATCGGAAGCAGCGCGAAGGCGATGGCGCAGGCAAGCGAACGGAAGAAACGGAAGTTCATGGCGGGGCGGAACCTTGCGGAGAAAGGCAGTCGGGCCGGCGTACCGGATTGCAGCGCGCGACCGCATCGCCAGGAAGGCGCACGCGGTACGCACCGAAACGCGGGTCCGGATGCATGTAGTCGGTGGACACGTATTGCGCGCCGCTGGCGAACGCGGCCTCGCGGCGCGTGGTGTCGCCGCGGCGCGCTTCGGCCGTATCGGCGTCGGCGCGGGTGCGTACCACGTAGCCAGCCGCCACGTCGCGCCGGATGCGGTCGGCCTCGCGCATCGGGTCGTTGAGTGTCAGATAGGCGGCCGCAGGTGACGCCTCGTCCGTGTTGGCGAACATCGTCCGGCCTTCCAGCGAATGGCGCGATCCGCGGTAGAGCGCCACTTTGGCCGCATCCTCGTCCAGCACGAAGAACACTTTGCCGCGCGCCTCGCCCAGGGTGGGCCAGGCGTCGGCAAGCACCGCTTCGCGCAGGCTCGAATGCTTCCCTTGCACATCGTCCGGCGTGATCAGCCGGGCCGGCTCGAACACCGAGCGCACCTCGGCGTCCAGCGCATCGAAGGCGCGTGCGTCGAAGCGCATGGGTGTAGCCGCGCCGGGACCGCCGCCACCGTCCTTGGCGTTGAGCAGGATCATGATCGGTACGTGCCGCGGGTGTGCGGTGGACCAGTCACGGATCTGCCGCAGGCAGGCGACGAACGTCTGGCAGCTGCTGCGGAAATCGATGTCGGCCAGATGCATCACCTTGAAGCCCGGCCGCAGCATCTGCGCGGCCTGTTCCGGTGGCCACGGCGACGTGGAGTAGCCCTTGCGCAGCGCACCGGGCGGATGCGCGTAGTGTCCGCCCTGCGGGTCGTAGTAGACGTCGAGCTCGATCGTGCGCGCGCCTTCGTCCAGCTGTGCCGGCAACGGCGGGTATCCGTAGTCGATACCGTCGGCGCCTTTCGGGTCGTGCGCGTGGTGCGCGGCCCATTCGGCGGTAGGCATCGCCTGCTTGTAGCTGTTGTGGGTGCCGACGGCCTGGAGATCGTTCCACCGCAGATGGCGGTCGAGCCAGCCCAGATCGCAGCCGGGGCCCCCGCGTTCGAGATCGCAGGCGGCAGCCGTGCCCGCCGCCAGAAGCAGCGCCGTGGCGGCGAGCCGAATCATGAGCGTTCGCTTCATCATGCGAAGCGGGGCCGGGCCGGCGCCCGGCCCCTTGCGATCAGAAGCGGTACATGATCGCCGCGCGATAGGCGCGGCCCAGGATCGGACGGGCGATGAACGTATTCGCCCCGGCATCCGCGCTGGCC
>JABLTH010111976.1_pt1 | contig 20148 bp, 23 predicted proteins | sample 7875711 | NCBI WGS metagenome assembly JABLTH01 (sample SAMN14941262, study PRJNA633318) | bioreactor metagenome | isolation source: bioreactor | place: China | collected 2019-03-05 | reverse complement strand
GTCGCCCTTGATCACCGGCTTCCACGGGCCGAGGTCGTCGGCCCAGCCGGTCATCTCCGGCTGCTTGTCCAGGTGGCCGTAGAGCACGACGGTGTCATCGCCCTCGCCGGGCACCTCGATGTAGATCAGCGGCGTGCGCCCTGCCAGCCGCACCACCTCCAGCGTGGCGCCGGGGAACGCGGCCAGCTTGCCGCGCGCCCAGCTCGACATCAGCTCGACCGCCTGGTCCATGTAGCCGTGGGCGACCCAGTCCTTGTCGAACATCGGCGACTTGTTGGGAATACGGATGTACTCCACCAACTGCGGCACGATCTCGTCGTCCCACAGGCCGCTGACGAAGCGGGAAAGGCGGGCGGTATCCATCGGCAACTCCGTGATGCTGGCAAAGGTTGCCATTGTAACAGCGCGCCCACCATCGCCCCTCCCGCCTCCGACACGACCATCGGGGCATACCCACAACCCAGACCGGCCAGCCCCCGGCCGACACGTGGCCCGCACCGGCATCGCAGGCGCCGCGTTTGTCGCACAGTGCTCCACGGCCCGATTCGGCCCAGTCAAGTTTTCACGGAGGAAAAGCCATGCTTCGCATCCTGCTCGCCGCCGCCCTGGCGCTGGCCGTCACCCTGCCCGCCTTCGCAGCCACCCCGGTCAACATCAACAAGGCCGATGCGGCCGCCATTGCCAGTTCGCTCGACGGTGTCGGCGTGGCCAAGGCCAAGGCCATCGTCGCCTGGCGCGAGGCCCACGGCCCGTTCAAGACCCTGGACGACCTGGCCCAGGTCAAGGGCATGGGCCCGGCCACGCTCAAGCGCAACCAGCAGGCCATCCAGTTCAGCGGCAACGCCGCCGGCGCCCCGGCCAAGGCGACCAAGACCAGGCACAAGGCCAGCGCCAAGTAACCCCCCGAAAGGATTCCCTGACCCATGGATGGGGCGGCGGGGCGGGTCGCTGGCGGCCCGCCCCGCTTGCGCTACACTCCGCCGCGCCCGATCCGGGCCCTGCGCGCCGTGTCTTCCATGATCCTTCCGCGTTACCGCATCGCCGCCTCCACCATTGGCGGTGCTGGCCAGGGCCTGTTCCTCGACGAAGCGGTGCGTGCCGGCAGCATCATCACCGCGCCGGACGCGATCGACCGTACCTGGCGCCATGACGAGCTGAACACCGATCCGGAGCTCGCCGCCCAGCGCCACGCCTGCGCCCGCTGGTTCGAGGATCGCTACACCGTCTCGCCGGACTGGCCCGACGAGTGCTACGTCAACCACAGCTTTTCGCCCACCGGCCTGTGGTACCTGGGTTTCATCTTCGCGCTGGCCGACCTGCCGGCCGGCACCGAAGTGACGGTCGACTACCGGCACCTGCTGCCCCCCGGCGAGGCGGAGGATTTTGTGGATTCGGTCACCGGTGAGACAATTGTGGGATTGGCCTGGGAGGACGCCCTGGCCTCAAGTACGCAAGCACTTGGCCGACTGCTGGATAGCCGTCGCTGAAAACCGAATGGCCATGTCCAATATTCCCACCATCGAAACGGCGCGTCTGCGCCTGACCGCGCTCACCGAGCATCACTTCGACGATTACGCCGCGATGCTGGCGGACCCGGAAAGCACCCGCTGGATCGGTGACGGCCAGCCGCTGGACCGCACCAATGCGTGGCGCTCGCTGGCCATGCTGCTCGGCCACTGGCAACTGCGCGGCTGCGGCATGTGGGCGCTGGAGCTGAAGGAAACCGGCGAATTCCTCGGTCGTGCCGGTCTGATGTTCCCCGAGGGCTGGCCCGATCTCGAGATGGGCTGGATGCTCAAGCCCGAGCACCGCCATCACGGTTATGCCACCGAAGCGGGGGAGGCGATCCTCGATTTCGCCTGGAACACGTTGCATGCCAAGCGCGTGATCAGCCTCGTCCGCATCGGCAACGAAGCCTCCGACCGCGTCGCCGAACGGCTGGGCGGCGAACATATCGAGGACATGGACTTCTACGGCTGCAACACGCACGTGTTCGCCTACTACCCGCCATTCCGCGAGCCCCGCCGCGCCTGGGCATGAACGCCGGTCCGACCGTGTGGCGCACGCTGCCGGCAGTACCGGGTTCCAGCGTCCACGCGGCCGGCGTCCAGCTCGCCTCGGCACACGATCACGGCGCCGCCGCCACGCCCTGGCTGTTGCATCTGCAGTACCTCGATCCCGGCGTGCATCCCGCCCTTCGGGAACGAACGCCGACCCAGCTCGCCCCGCTCGACGCGCCACTGACGCTGGACGATGCCCCGGTCCGGCCGCTGCTGCGGTTGCAGGTAGCCCGCCCGCGCCCCGGACTGGCAATGCATCTGGCCGAGCCCACGCGGGTCGTCCGCCTCGAACATGATCGTCCCGATGACGCCGAGTTGATCGCCCGCCCACTGCTGGGCCCGATGCTGCTGCCCACCGTCGGCCAGGGCTGGCTGGCCTGGCTGCTCGCCGGTCGCGCGGTGATGCGGCTGGGCGGGACCGATCGGGAACTGACCGTCGACGTGCCGGCCTGGCTGCCCGCCATCCCGGGTGAACGACTGCTGCTGGAGGGTGGTGGCGAGTTGCTGCTGGTGCGCTTCCCGACGGCTCCGGCCGCCTGAGCGGCCGGACGGCCCGGCGCACTCAGCGCGCCGGCGAGAGGCCTCCGCCACGGCGCGCAGGCGCCAGCGATCCGGCCACCTGCGCCAGGGCAAAGACCCGCGCTGCATGCATCCAGCCGGTGGTCACCACGGCAAGCTGGCTGATCAGCAACGCCAGCACGAAACCGCCGACACCGATGGCCGGCGTGTGTGCGCGCCAGGTGCCGAGCATCGCGGCCAGGCCGAGCCCGATCGCACTGATCACCAGGTAGCTCAGCAGGGTGCTCAGCGGGCGTCGCAGCAACTGCATCACGCCGCGACCGAAGGCGCGCGTGGCCGAGCGCAGGCCGACATCGGCCACGAAGGCCGCACGGGACGATTCGACGATCGCCTGCGCCACCACGAACAGCACGCCCGCCACCCACTGCGCCGCATGCGTGGCCTATCGGCCTGCGATTGCAGTACGTCGGCCTGCGCATGGCCGTCCGCCGTCTTCATGGCCAGGGCGGACAGCCCGAGCATCACCGCATACGGCAGCAGCGACCACAACATCAGGCGGCACATGCGGCCGTACTCGATCAGGCCGCTCTGCAGCAGATGGCCGAAGCCGAGCGCACGCCCTGCGCGTCCGGCCGCCACCACCATCCCGTGCAGCCATGGCAACAACACCACGGTAAGCGTCAGGCCGGCCAGTGTCGCCCCACCCAGCCAACCACCGTGGCGAACGAGTTGCGCCACCACGTCGCCGAACATCATTGCGTGGAACGACTGTGCCCAGGCTTGCGCGCGCACCGAGTGGTCGAGCAGATCACCGAGCGACTTCCACAGCGGCAGGGCCACCACCGCGGTGGGCAGCAGCAGGAACACTACCCACAACAGCAGCAGGCGCCACTGCATCGCGGCGAACGGTGCAGCGGCGAGCGAGCCGAGGTCGACCCGGCGGGAGTTTTTCCAGGCCATCACAGGGTCCCCAGCAAGGAATACAGGTTCTGCAGCAGTGCCGCGGCATCGGCCGCCCAGCGCCGCGAGGCGGCGCCGTCGGCCTTGGTCGCGTAGCTGTCGTTGAGCTTGTCGGCGTCCAGGTAGACCGTCTGCTGCGGATCGAGCTCGGCCGACACCACCCTGGTCGGCTCGGTCACCACAAACCGGGCCCAACGGCGGTGATCGTTCCACACGATGTCCTGGTGACCGCCGTCGGCATAGTTCAGGCGCAGTATCTGCGGCGCTGCCGCACCATAGCGACGAACCGTCACGGTGCTGCGCCAGGGAAATGGCCCCCTGCCGTCCTTCGCCTCGGGATGCTGCTTTTTCCAGTCGGCCAGCTGCTTGTCGACCGCCGCGTCACGGGCGGAGGCGTCGTTCTCCGTGCGCTTGCCGTCCTTCACGAACGTCCCAGCCAGCGGCTCGACCCGCTCGGTATCGATCGAGGTCACCGCGTCGTCGACCCAGGCGGTGCCGTAGACGGCCTGATCGAACACCTGGTTCACGATCTCCGGCTTGCCGGACACGTCGATCAGTGCCGCGCGCAGGTCGGCCACCGACGGATGCCGGTAGCGCCAGCGCTTGTAGTACTCGCGGAAGGCTTTTTCCATCACTGGTCGGCCGAGCCGCTCTTCCAGGTCGTGCATCGCCGTGGCCGTGCGCGAGTACACCGAGCCGTAGCTCGAGGAGGACAGCCGGTCCCAGGCGTTCTCGCCGATCGGGTCGGGCGGCTGGCGCAGCCCGGCAGTGAGGCGCTCCATGGTGAAGCCGTCCATCTTCGGCACGATCCCCAGCCGCTTCATCAGCGGCGAGGCCAGGTCCAGCTCCTGCCCCCGTTCGCGCAACATGCGCTGGTCCCAGTACTCGTTCAGGCCTTCGTCGAGCATCGGCTCCTCGAACTCGTTCGAGGCCAGGATCCCGTAGAAATAGCCGTGGCCGAACTCGTGGATGGTCACGAAATCCAGCAGCCCCTGGACGATCGTGCCCGGCTCGACCTCCTTGTAGCCTTCGGCGGTGAAGAAGGTCGGATATTCCATGCCGCCCGCCTCGCCGGCGTTGTACGGCGGCACCACGGCGGTCAGCGTCTTGTAGGGATAAGCGCCCAGCGTCTTCGAGAAATAGCCCAGCGAGTCGATGCTGGCCTTCAGCACCGGCTTGGCGCTGGCAACGTACTCGGGGGGATAGATCACCCGCACCGCCACCTTCGGACTCCCCGGCCCTTCATAGCTGCCGTCCAGCGTCCGGTAGCCCTTGGCGGCGACCCAGGCGAAATCGTGCACGTCGCCCTGAACATAGCGGTAGGTGGTCTTGCCGTCGGCGCTCTGCGGCTGGCCCTGCAGCTCGCCCACCGCGCCGACGGTGTAGTCCGACGGCACCGTGAGCCTGACGTCATAGAGGCCGAAGTCGGCATAGAACTCGCTGTTGAAATGGAACTCGTGGCAGTTCCAGCGCACCTCGGTGGCCCCGCGTTCGCCCGGCAGTTCCAGCACGCCGATCTTCGGGAACCACTGCGCCACCAGGTTGAAGTCGCCGAACCAGCCGGTGCGCTCGACCACCCGCGGCAACTGGCTGAGGAAGTCGATGTCCAGGGTCAGCTCGCCACCGGGCGCCACCGGCTGGGCCAGGTCGATGCGCACCACCGTGTGGTCGGTGGCCGGGCCGCCGTCCGGATGCACGAAGCTCCACTTCAGGTCGGTATCGGCCTGGCGCACGCTGTTCAGGTCGATCCAGCCCCATTGCCCCTTCTTCAGGCTGGCGTTGCCGCGCGAGCTGCCGTGCGCGGTGAGTACCTCGCGCTCGGTGAAGAAGGTGCTGCCCTCGTTGGCAAACGCGTTGAGGTACAAGTGCATGTAGATGCTGCGCACCTCGCGGTCGCTGCGGTTGTGCCACTGCAGTTGTTCCCTGCCGCGCACCGCATGCTTGGCCGCGTCCAGTTCCGCGTCGATGTGGTAGCTGACCACGCGGTCGGACAGCGTCGGCTCGTTGCCGCTACGCTCGCCGCCCCAGGCATTTGGGGCGCTCGGCGTGCTCACTGCCGCTGCATCCGCGGGCGCCAACGGGATCGGCGCGTACGGTGCGGAGGACGCGACCGCCGGCGCGGACACCGAAGCGGCCGCGGCGGGCGCCGGTTGCGCGGCCTGGCGGGCGATCGCCCCGGTCGGCAACGCCAGGACAAGCAGGACGGGCAACCACCCGCCGGATCGGATCGAAGACAGCATGACTCCCCCTGTGGAACGGCAACGCCCCAGACTGGAACAATCGCGTCACGTCGGCAAGGGCAACGGCAACGGTCGCCATCGGGGTACCTCGCGAGGCATCATGCGCGCCTGCAACTCGCCGCGACTGGCGAGGTCGTAGGCCGCACCGCTCCAACCACCCGCCAGGTGTTCCATGCGCATACTGATCGCCGAAGACGATCCCGCCATCGCCGCCGCCATCACCGACGCGCTGCGCCAGGGCGGTCATGCGGTCGATCACGTGGCCAGCGGCTCGCAGGCCGACACCGCACTGCGCGACGGCACGCACGACCTGCTGGTACTCGATCTGGGCCTGCCGGGCCTGGACGGCAGCGAGGTGCTGCATCGGCTGCGCCAGCGCGGGTCGGGGGTGCCGGTGCTGGTGATCACTGCCCGCGAAGGTCTCAACGAGCGTGTCCGCGTACTCGACCTCGGCGCGGACGACTACCTGGTGAAGCCGTTCGCCCTGGCCGAGTTCGAGGCGCGCGTGCGTGCGCTGCTGCGTCGTTCGGCCAGCAAGGGCAACACCGAGATGCGCATCGGCCGCCTGCGCCTGGACCTGCCCGGGCATCGCGCCTGGATCGGCGACGATCCGCTCGAGCTGACCGCCCGCGAGTTCGGCCTGATCGAAGCGCTGGCCAGCCGCCCCGACCGCATCACCAATCGGGCCCAGTTGGTCGAGGCCCTGTGCAACTGGGACCAGGACCTGACCGACAACGGCCTGGACATCGCCATCCACCGCCTGCGCCGCAAGCTGCATGGCAGCGGCGCCAACGTGCGCACGGTACGCGGCCTCGGCTACCTGCTCGAGGAAACGGCCGATGAGTGAGGCCGCCGGCCAGCGCCGCCCCAGCCTGCGGCGCCGGCTGCTGTTCATCCTGCTGCTGCCGATGCTGCTGCTGCTGATCATCGACGCGGTGGTCACCTACGGCGTGGCGCTGAACTACTCCAACCGCGTGCACGACGCCGACCTGGCCGACGACGTGCGTACGCTCGCCCAGATGTTCCGTTCCGGCGAAGTCTCCGGCGACCTGCCCCAGGAAGCACGATTCCTCATCGAATACGAGCCGGATGGCCACAACTACTACAGCGTTCGTTCCAGCAAGCGGGGGCTGCTGGGCGGCAACGGCGAGTTCGAGCAACCGCCACCGCCGCCGGCCGACGCCAGCCCGGAGCTGTTCTATTCCCGGCTTGCCGGACGCGTCCTGCGCGGCGCGGCATTGAGCCTGCACTCGCCGGCCGATCCTTCGGATGTGCTGACCGTCACCATTGCCGAGACCCTGCGCGACCGCCAGCACCGGGCGCGACAGATCCTGTTGCTCGCCATCCCGCTGCAGACCGGCCTGATCCTCGGCGTGCTGTCGCTGGTCTGGCTGGGCGTGACCCGCGGGCTGCGCATCCTGCATCCGCTGACCCGCCGGCTGGCCCTGCGCGAGCACGAGCTCGAACCGATCACCGGGGCCGACGTACCGGTGGAGATCCTGCCGCTGACACGCACCATCGACGGCCTGTTCGAGCGCCTGCGGGCGGTACTGTCGTTGCAGGAGCGGTTCATCGCCGATGCGGCGCACCAGCTGCGTACGCCGCTGGCCGGCCTGCGCCTGCACGTCGACCGTGCCCGGGGCAGCAGCGACCCGGCCGTGGTCCGCGACGCCCTGCAGCACATCGAACAGCTCACCCAGCGCACCGCCCGCACCTCCACCCAGCTGTTGGCACTGACCCGCGCGCAGAGCCCGTGGAAGGAGCGCGCGACCACTGGCGACGTGGATCTGGCCAGGCTGGTGCCCAAGGCGGTCGAGTTGCGCATCCCCGAGGCGCTGCGCGCAGGGATCGACCTGGGCTACCAGGGCCCGGACCAGCCGGCGATGATCCACGGCGACGCCGCTGCGCTGCAGGAACTGCTGGACAACCTGATCGACAATACCCTGCGCTACGCCGGCGAGGGTGCCCGCGCGACGGTGAGCGTGCTGCCGCTGCCCGACGAGGGTGTGCTGCTGCAAGTGGAAGACTCCGGACCCGGGGTACCCCCCGAGGCGCTGGAGCGGCTCGGCGAGCGCTTTTTCCGGGTCGCAGGCACGCAGGCACCGGGTACCGGCCTGGGCCTGGCCATCGTGCAGCAGATCGCCCAGCAGCACGGCGCGCGGCTGGGATTTGGCGCGGCTCCCGGTGGCGGACTGCGGATCGGCCTGCAGTTCCCGCCGGTATCGAAAACTTGATGAAACCCAGATCGTGGAATCTTTCGCCATGAATTGCCTCGTGCACCGCATCGCCCCGCCCTGCCTCCCCCACTCCCTTTCGCGCCCGAGCGGGACGAGCTCCCGGACCGGCACGATCCAGCGCTGACATGGGTTTTCCCCGTCGGTTCGCGCGCGCCGCGCTGGCTGTCGCCGCTGGCCTGGTGGCCGGCTGCGCCGGCATCGCTGTGCCAAAACTGGAGGCGCCGGTCCCGGCCCGGTGGAACCATGCCCCCCCGCAGGCGACAGCCTTACCGGTGGACCTGCACGGCTGGTGGCACGCCTTTCACGACCCGGCGCTCGATGCGCTGGTGGACACCGCCCTACGCGACAACCTGCAGGCCGCCGAGGCGACCGAGCGTCTGCTCGCCTCGCGCGAGCGGTTCCACAGTGCCCGGGTCCAGTACCTGCCGCGCCTGCGCGCCAAGACCGAGGACGCCATCGATCCCGATGCCAGCGCGTCGTTCTTCGTGGCCGGCTTCGACGCCACCTGGGAACTGGATCTGTTCGGCCGCGGCACGGCCACCCGGCGCCAGGCCCGCGGCGAAGTGGATGCCAGTGCGGCAGGCCTGCAGCAGGTCCGTGTCAGCCTGGTCAGCGAGGTGGTGCGCGACTGGCTCGAGTTGCGCGCGAACCAGCAGCGCGAGGCAACACTGCTGACCATGCGCGACCTGCGCCAGCACCTGCTCGACCAGGCGCGTATCCGCGCGAAGCTGCGCCTGGGCGCGCCCCAGGCGGTAGCCCAGGCCGAGGCCGATCTCGCGCAGGCCGACGCGGCGTTGGCCGGGCCGCGTGGCGAAATCGACCGTCTGGCCCAGCGGCTGGCAGTGCTGCTGGGCCGCAGCGAGCCCGACCCGGCATGGTCGACGCCGGCCCCGATGCCCACGCTTGGCGGCCTGAGGATCGACCAGGCGCCGGCCGACCTGCTGCGCACGCGTCCGGAAATCGCCCGTGCCGAGGCCGAAGTGCTCAAGGCAGCCGGCGACGCCGGCATTGCCCGCGCCGACCTGTTGCCGCGACTGGGCCTGGGCGGCTCGCTGGTGTGGTCGACCAATCTCACCACCCATCGCCGCACCAGCGACAACGCGCTGCTTTCGGCCGGCCCGGCGATCGACATCCCGCTGTTCGACTGGGGTGCGCGCGAAGCCGAGCTGCGCGCCAGCAAGCACGACCTGAAGGCCAGTGTGTACGCCTACCGCCAGGCCGTGCTCGAAGGCGTGGCCGACGTGGAAACCTCGCTCGGCCAGCTCGAGCGCCAGCGTGAACGGCAGGCCGCGGACGAACGCGCGCATGCGGCGCTCGCCCGTGCCGAGCAGGCCTCCGCCACCCGCGTGCGCCTGCACCTAGCCGCGCCGGCCGAGCAGATCGACGGCCAGCTCGCATTGGCGCAGGCCGCGCTGGCGCTGACCGAAGCGACTACCGCGCACGACCTCGCCTTCGTCGGCCTGTACAAGGCGCTGGGCGGTGCCCCGCTGCCGGACGAGCCGGACACAGCCGCCGATGCAGGCAGGGAATCGCGCTGATGGTCGCACTGGCACGCAAGACGCTGATCTACGAATGGCGCCGCTTCCTGCCGGCGATCCTCGCGGTCGGCTTCGCCGGCCTGCTGCAGCTGCTGCAGGCGGCGCTGGTGCTGGGCATCTTCTCCAGCGCCAGCGTGTACATCACCGGCTCCAGTGCCGACCTGTGGGTCGGCTATCCCGGCACGCAGAGCGTGAGCCTGGGCCGGCCGATCGACCCGGACGTGGAAATGCGCCTGCGGATGGACCCGGCGGTGGCCCAGGTGGAGCCGTTCTACTGGGTCGATGCCGACTGGCGCGGCGCCCACGACACCGGCGGCGAGTCGGTCTACGTCACCGGCATCGACACGCGCGCCGATGGACTGATGTTCTCGCAGGCCCTGCCACCGGCACTGCGCAAGCGGCTGGCCGAGCCCGACGCGGTGATCGTGGACCGCGCCGATGTCGACAAGCTGGGCGTGACGGTCGGCGACACCGCGGTGATCAACGGGCACCGCGTGCACGTGGTCGGCGAGAGCAGCGGCCTGCGCGCACTCGGCGGCGTCAACGTGGTGACCTCGCTGGACACCGCGCGGCAGCTCGACAACGACCCCACCGACCTGGGCCGCCCGACCTACCTGCTCGCCCGCCTGCACGATCCCGCCCAGGCCGACGCGGTGGCCGTGCGCCTGCGCGGCGACAAGGGCTTCGGTCCCTACGACGTGTGGACCGCGCGCACCTTCGCACGCCGCTCGGTGCTGTACTGGATGCTCGACACCGGCGCCGGTGCCGGCGTGGTGTTCCTGGCCGGTATCGTGTTCCTGGTCGGCGCGGTGATCACCAGCCAGACCCTGATGGCTGCGGTGGCCGGCTCGGTGCGCGAGTACGCCACGCTCAACGCCCTCGGCGTCGGCGTCGGCAACCTGCGCTGGGTGGTGCTGGAGCAGGCGTTCTGGGTTGGCGCGATCGGCCTGCTCGGCGCCACCGTGCTCGGCTTCCTGCTGCTGGTGGCCGCACGCAGCCAGGACGTCCCGGTGGTGCTGAACATCCCGATCACCCTGCTGTGCGTGGTGCTGGCGATGGCCCTGGCGGCGGTCTCCGGGCTGGTGGCGATGCGCAGCCTGCGCCGCGCCGATCCGGCGAGCCTGCTGCGATGAACCGTCCCGTGCCCGTGACCGCCCCTGCCGGCCCGGCCCTGCGCGCCGAAGGCATCGCCAAGGCGTTCGTCTCCGGCAAAGTGCATACCCAGGTGCTGGACGGCCTCACGCTGTCCATCGACGCCGGCGAACTGACCCTGATCTCCGGACCGTCCGGCTGCGGCAAAAGCACGCTGCTGGCGATCCTCAGCGGCCTGCAGAAGGTCGATGCCGGCCGCGTGATCGCGCTGGGCAGCGAGCTGGGCGGGCTGGACAGCCGCGCACTGGAGCGCTTCCGCCTGCTGCACACCGGTTTCGTCTTCCAGGGCTTCAACTTGTTCCCCGCACTCACCGCACTGGAGCAGGTGGAGTTGCCGCTGCACTACCTGGGCCTGTCCGGCCGACAGGCGCGCGAGCGTGCCACCCAGTCGCTGGACGAGGTCGGCATGACCCCGCGCATGCACCTGCGCCCCAGCGAGCTGTCCGGCGGCGAAAAACAGCGCGTGGCGATCGCCCGCGCGCTGGCCAAGCAACCCGAGTTGCTGTTCGCCGACGAGCCGACCAGTGCGCTGGACGCCGCCAACGGCCAGACCATCATCGACATCCTCCACCGGATCGCCCGCACCCACGGCACCACCGTGCTGTGCGTGAGCCATGATCCCCGCCTGATCCGTCACGCCGACCGCGTGCTGTCGATGGAGGATGGCCGCATCCTCAGCGACCGCCGTCCCGCGCCGCCGGCCGCGACGCCCGAAGGAACCGCGCCATGAAACCGCTGCGCCTCACCCTGCTCGTCCCCCTGCTGCTGGCAGCCGCCGGCTGCTCGCACGAGCCCCCGCCGACGCCCGCTGGCGTCGCCCCCACCTATGCCGCCGTCGCACGCGGCCGCATCGACGTCGAGGGCGGCCTGCTCAAGCTCGACATCGCCCGCGAGGGCACCCTGGCCTCGGTCGATGTGCACGAAGGCGACCGCGTGGCCAAGGGTCAGGTGCTGGCCACCCTGGACGCCGAGCCGGCCCGCCTGCAATTGGAGGCGGCCGAGGCCGCGCTGGCCCAGGCCAAGGCCCAGCGCGAACTGCTCGACGGCAAGATGAACACCGCCCAGGTCCAGGCCAAGCGCCTGGCCGAGGCCGCCGCGGCGGGCGCCGGCGACGGCCAGAGCGCCGATGCCGCCGCGGCCGCGGTGCAGGCCCTCGTGGCCGAACGCCAGGGAGCCGACGCGGCGGTGGCGATGGCCACCCAGAAGCGCGATGCGGCCCGCTACGAGCTCGGCCTGCGCACCCTGCGCGCGCCGCTCGCCGCCCAGGTGGTGCGGGTCACCGCCCAGACCGGCGCCAGCGTCTCGCCGGCATCGGGCGCCTTGTTCACCCTGTTGCCGCTGACCCCGCCGATCGTGCGGGCGGAACTGAGCGAGTCCTACGTGGATGCGGTGAAGGTGGGCATGGCGGCCACCGTCAGCACCGACGGCAGCGGCGCGGACCGTAGCTGGCCGGCCCACGTGCTGCGGATCGGCCGCGTGGTCGGCCCGTCGACGCTGGAGGACGACCCGCAGCAGCGGGCCAATCTGCGCACCGTGAGCTGCGTCCTGGCATTCGACCAGCCGCCGCCCGACGATATACGGGTCGGCCAGCGCGTGCTGGTCCGCTTCGGCCAACCGTCCAACCCCGCGAAAGTCCACTGAAAAGCGCACCCGGCAGGCTAATTGCCCATGCGCAGGAACCACCCGTGATCCGACCGACCGATTTCCTCCTCGAAGGCGACCGCCGCGGCGTGCTGCTGATCCATGGCCTGACCGGCACACCGATGGAGATGCGCCTGCTGGCCAAGGGCCTTAACAACGCCGGCTTCACCGTCTACGGCATGCAACTGGCCGGGCATTGCGGCGATGTCGACGACCTGCTCGCCACCGGCTGGCACGACTGGTACGCCAGCGTCGAGGCCGCGGCCGACAAACTGCTGGAGCGGGTCGACCACCTGTTCGTCGGCGGCCTGTCGATGGGCGCCCTGCTCTCGCTCAAGCTCGCCGCCGAGCGGCCGCGGCAGGTTGCCGGCGTCGGCGTGTACGGCGCCACCTTCCGCTACGACGGCTGGAGCATCCCGTGGACGGCGCGGCTGTCGTTCCTGCTCCCGCTGGTGAAGAAGCTCGGCCTGGGACGCTACCGCGTGTTCGAGGAACAGCACCCCTACGGCCTGCGCGACGAGCGCCTGCGCAACCAGGTCGCCGCGGCGATGCGCTCCGGCGACAGCACCGTGGCCGGCCTGCTCGGCAATCCGTGGCACTCGCTGGCCGACCTGTACCAGTTGTCCACCCATGTCCGCGGGCTGCTGCCGAAGGTGACTTCGCCCTGCCTGGTCGCCCACGCCAGCGAGGACGACGTGGCCAGCGTGCGCAATGCCGAGACGGTGCTGCGCGGCGTGAACGCACCGACCGAGCTGCTGCTGCTGGACGACAGCTACCACATGATCACCATCGACAAGGAGCGACGCACGCTGATCGAACGGTCCGCGCGCTTCTTCGACGCTATCGTGGCCGGCCGCCAGGCCGTGCCCGCCGCAGCCTGAGGCCGGACCGTGCCCCTGCTTACGGTCGTCCTGTGGCTGTCCAACGCGCTGCTCGATACCGGTGGCCAGCTCGCCTTCAAGGCGGCCGCCGGCGACCCGGCGGCCGGCGACGGCGCGGCCCGCTGGAAATACATGGCCGCGCGTCCATGGCTATGGATCGGGATCGGCTGCTACGTCTTCGAATTCCTGGTGTGGATCGCCTTCCTTTCCCTGGTGCAGGCCTCCGAAGGCGTGCTGCTCGGCTCGATCAACATCGTGGTGATCATGGTCGCCGGCCGCTTCCTGTTCGGCGAAAAGCTCACCCGGCTGCGGGTGGCCGGCATCCTGCTGGTGAGCATCGGCGTAGCCGTGGTGGGGGCCGGCGCATGAAACGCTTCTACCTGGTCGGCTTCGCCCTGCTGATGACGTTCGACACGTTCAACTTCATCTGCTTCAAGATGGCCGGCAACCATGCCCTGCCGGTCGAAGCAAACCTCGCCTGGCTGCTGCGCCTGTCCACCGAGCCCTGGGTCTACGGTGCGATGGTGGGCTACCTGGGCGCGTTCTTCACCTGGATGACCCTGCTCAAGCACGCGCCGATCGGACCGGCCTTCGCTGCATCGCACCTGGAGGTGGTCAGCGTGATGCTGCTGTCGGTGTGGCTGTTCCACGAACCGCTGACCGCCACCAAGCTGATCGGCGCCGCAGCGATTCTCGCCGGCATCGTCTGCCTGGCCCTGGCCGAGCGCGAGGAAGCGCCGCCCGACGCGGCGTGACCGCCATGCCGCGGCAGTTGCGCGAGATCCCGCCGACCGCCGGCCTGCCGCTGCAGGCAGCCGACCTGCTGCCGCGCCGCGACGCCCTCGCCCACCGCATAGCCGTGCAACTCGGCACGCCGCCGCTGCAACTGGAATGCTCCGGCACCTCCGCCCTGCTGATCGCCCTGACCGCGCTGCACGAGCGCGCCCCCGGCCGCGACGTGGTGGTGGTACCCGCGTTCACCTGTCCGCTGGTGGCGATAGCCGTGCACCGGCTGGGTCTGACGCTGCGCCTGTGCGATACCCGCCCCGATCACTGGGACATGGACGGAGCCGCCCTGGCCGAATTGTGCGACGAGCGCACCCTGGCGATCGTGCCGACCCACCTCGGCGGCCTGGTCGCCGACCTCGATGCCCCGCTGCGTATCGCCCGCGAACGCGGTGCCTTCGTGGTCGAAGATGCCGCACAGGCATTGGGGGCGCGCCAGAACGGCCAGAGCGTGGGGCTGCGCGGCGACGTCGGGTTCTTCAGCCTGGCTGCGGGCAAGGGCCTGTCGATCTACGAGGGTGGCCTGCTGGTGGCGCGCGACGAGGCACTTCGTCAGGCCTTGCGCACCACGTCGGCGCGTGACGTGCCGAGCCGGCCCGGCTGGGAACTGCGGCGCAGCCTGGAGCTGCTCGGACTGGCCGCGCTGTACCGCCCGCTCGGGTTGCGCCTGGCCTACGGCGCCCCGCTGCGCCGCGCCCTGCGCGAAGGCGACCCGGTCGCCGCGGTCGGCGACGATTTCCCTCCCGACATCCCGTTCCATCGTGTCGGGCGCTGGCGCCGCGGCGTCGGCACCCGGGCGGCGAGCCGGCTGCCGGCTTTCCTCGCCGCCAACCGCGCACGTGCGCTGGCGCGCGTCGCCCGGCTGCGCGCGCTGCCCGGCGTGACCGTGTTCGAGGAAACCCCGCAAACCACCGGCAGTTGGCCGCTCCTGATGCTGCTGATGCCCGACGCGCATCGGGCCCGCGCGGCGCTGGCCGCGCTGTGGACGTCCGGCCTCGGCGTCAGCCGGCTGTTCGTGCACGCACTGCCGGACTACGCCTACCTCGCCGACCGCGTGCCGCGCACGTCGACACCGCACGCTACCGACTTCGCCGCGCGGGCGATCACCATCAGCAACAGCCACTGGCTGGACGACGCCTCGTTCGAGCACATCGTCGCAGTGCTCGCTCCCATGCTCGACTGAACGCCCCGGCTTCCGTAAGCCCGGTCTAAGCCGGCGATAAGCCCGAACTAAGTGCCATCCCCGAGGCTGGCGTAGCCACCCCGCGACCCATCGCGGAGAGGTGGCCACGTCGTCCACACGAGGATTCCATCATGCGCAAACTCGCCGTTCTCGCCGCCAGCCTTGCCCTGTGCGGTTCCGCCTTCGCCGCCACGAAGCCTGCACCGAAGATCGACATCGCGACCGCACGGACCATCGCGCTGCACGCCGTACCCGGCAGGATCGTCAAGGAAGAACTGGAAACCGAGCGCGGCGGCAGCGGCCTGCGCTATTCGTTCGACATCCGTGCCAAAGGCGTTCTTCACGAGGTGGGCGTGGACGCCAGCGACGGCAAGGTGCTGGAGAACAGCATCGACGACGGCAAGGACTGAGCGTCCGTCCGCCTCAACCTGCCGCGGCGACGCCCTCGATCGCGCGCAGCAGCTCGCCGTTCAGCGCGTGCTGCTGCGCCTGCCACTCGGCCAGTTCACCGACGTCCACTTCCGGTTGGTCATCGATCGCGGCCAGCCGCCGTTTCCACCAACTGCGGTAGCGGTAGGCGGAGATCTCGCCGGTGATGTCGCTGCCGACCAGGCCGCCGGCGCGCAGGCTGTCGATCACGCCGATCGCGTGGGACAGCTTGAAATGGCCCTGGTCCCAGTTGGTGCGGGCCACGTCGGCGGCGAACACGTCCTTGTCGATCGACAGGTAGGTCGGTAGCGGCGCATCACGCTGCTCGGCAGCGAACGCCTGCACCAGCGCACCGGCGTCGTCGAAGGCATGAAATGCGTGCGCCAATCCGGCACGCGCCGCCCAGTCCACGTCCACGCCCACGCTCCAGTAGCTCAGGCGCCCCTCGCGCAGCGGCGTGCGGTAGTTCTCCCAGGCATGGCCGGCACCGATGTCGGACGAACCGATGCCGACCACGTGCACGTGGCTGACCGTCGGCAGCATCGCCACGCGGCGTACCCACGAGCCGCAGTGCACGCCGAACGGATAGCGCATGTTGTCCGGGTGGTTGCCCAGCACCACCACCTGGAACGGCACGGCAGCGCGCACGCGCTCGACCAGCGGCCAGGTCAGGTGGTGGAAATCGCCGCTGCCCAGCATCACCGTGCCGTGCTCGGCCGGCAGGGTATCGTCGAGCACGCGCCGGAAGCGTTCCATGATGCGCAGCGAACAGCCGAAGCGCAGCGCTTCCTGCCAGTGCTCGAGCGGAATCACCAGCCGCTGCGGCAGCGGCCCGACGGAACGGTCGATATCGAGGACGATGGGGCGGGTCATGCCGGGTCCATGGCCTTGGCCGGCTGCACCGGCTCGCTTTCGAAGTGGTGGGCGATGCGGCGGAACAGCGCGCGCAACAGCGGGTTGCGCACATAGACCGCGTGGCGGGTAATGCAGAAGCGCGCGCCGAGCTGGCGCTTGACCGCGGTATCGGTCCACCCGGCGACATAGTGGCTCAGGCCACGGCGGCGGGCGTGCTCGAGGTTCTCCATCCAGCTGACGAAGTACAGGTTGTGCTCGCGCGCGGCCGGATAGGCCAGCCCGATGTACTTGTCCACCAGCTTGCCGGCGTACTCGTAGCAGAGATTCCAGCCGATCAGCTCGTCGCCGGCGAAGTAGGTGAACACCAGGCCGCCGCTGCCGGCATCGCGCAGCAGCGCACGCAGGTAATCGGCCGATAGGTGGTCGAAGTGGATCTCGCTCTGAGCGTAGACGTTCTCGTACAAGGCGATGAAGCGCTCCATCACCGAGTCGATCGCGAACGCCTCGTCGCCGGTATGCCAGGTCTCGATGCGCAACTCCGCCCGCGAGCGCAGCTTGCGCTTCATCTCCTTGCGACGGCTGCGCGAGAGGCGCGCGAGGTAATCCTCCTCGCTGTCGAAGTCGATCGGCACCCAGGCCAGCGCCATGCCTTCGAGCAGCACGCAACCCTCCGCCTCCAGCGCGCGTGCCAGCGCGGCCGAGCGCAGGTTGTCGGCCACCTCTAGCAGCGGCGACTCCGACGCGATGTCCTTCACCACCATCAGTGCGCAGTCGCGGCCGTAGCCGGACACCAGCTCGCCTGCCAGCGCCTCGGGTTCGGCGTTACGCGGCAACGGTGCGAACTCGGTCGCAGTGCAGCCGACGAAGCGGGTACGCCAGCGCAGCAGCCGCCCCCAGCGGGCATAGCCGGGCAAGGCCATCACCCGCTGGCGCAACGGATCGTCCGCCGTGGTCAGCAGGTCGAACGACGCCACGAAGGTGGGCATGCCCGACGGCGTGGTGGCGGCAGCGAAGCCGTCCGGCGGGTGGGCGAGGAACTGCCGCAGCAGGCTCTCCGGCTCCAGTTGCGCGAGGTAGGCCATGGACGTCGTCGACCGTGCGCGCCCGATGCCTCAGGCGGCGCGCACCGCCAGCACGGCGTTCAGACCGCCGAACGCGAACGAGTTGCTGAGCGCCGCGCGCACCCGAAGCTCGCGCGGCTGGTTGGGCACGTAGTCGAGGTCGCAGGCCGGGTCGGCCACGTCCAGGTTGGCCGTCGGCGGCACCACGCCGTCGCGCATCGCGCCGAGCACCGCGACCAGTTCCAGCGCACCGGAGGCGCCAAGCGCATGACCGTGCATCGACTTGGTCGAGGACACTGCCAGCTTCGGCGCATGCGCGCCGAACACCGCGTGGATCGCCCGCGTCTCGGTCGGGTCGTTCGCCGGCGTGCCGGTACCGTGGGCGTTGATGTAGTCCACGTCCTGCGGCGACAGGCCCGCGTCGGCCAGTGCCTGCGCCATCGCCGAGCCGCTGCCGGCCGGGTCGGGCGCCACGATGTCGCCCGCATCGGCACTCATGCCCACGCCGGCCAGCACGCCGAGGATGTTCGCTCCGCGCGCCCGGGCATGGGCCATCGATTCGAGCACGAACACGCCGGCGCCCTCACCCAGCACCAGGCCGCGGCGGTTGGCGCTGAACGGACGGCAGGTGTCGTCGGCGAGCACGCGCATGGCTTCCCACGCGCGCAGCGCGCCATAGCTGAGGCAGGCCTCGGTGCCGCCGGCCACGGCGACGTCGATCAGGCCGGCGCGGATCATCAGCGCGGCCTGGGCGATGGCGTGATTGGTGGACGCGCAGGCACTGGCCACCGCGAACGACGGCCCGCGCAGGCCGTGCGCCATGCTGATCTGGCTGGCCGGCGCGTTGATCATCAGCCGCACGATGGTGAGCGGATGCAGGCGCGTGGCGTTTTCCGCGTAGAGTCGGCGGCTCTGCTCGTCCTGGGTGGTTTCGCCACCGACACCGGTGCCGACCACCACGCCGGTGCGACTGCCGAGCCCATCGGCCGCGAAGTCCAGCCCGGACTGGGCGATCGCCTCGTTCGCCGCGAACAGCGCGAACTGCGAGGCGCGGTCGAGCATCGGCAGCGCCCGCTCGCCGAAATGCGCGGCCGGATCGAAGCTCTCCGGCACCTGCGCGGCGATGCGCACGCGCAGGTCGGCGGCGCGCTCGTGACGCAGCGGACGGATGCCGCTGCGTCCCTCGCGCAGTCCGGACCACAGGGCCTCGGCGCCTTCGCCGAAGGCGCTGATCGCGCCCATGCCGGTGATGGCGATGGCGCGGGTGTCGACTTCGGTCACTGCGCGCCGCCTTCCCCGCCGGCCGCCTGGGCCGCGACCACCGCATCGATCAGGTGCTGCACCGTGTCGGTGTCGAAGTTGGTGCCCTGGTCGGGGAAGTGGATGTCGAAGTGTTCCTCGATGTCGAAGATCACCTCGATCGCATCCAGCGACGCCACGCCCAGGTCCTTCAGCGTGGAGTCGTTGCGGATGGTGGCACGTCGATCTTCGCCTGCTTGGCGATGATCGCGAACACCTGGTCACGGATGGCGTCGATGGATTGCGGCTCGGTCATGTCGAAAGCGTCCCTGGTGTGGAATTACATCGAACGCTTCGCCTTGGTGATCAGCTGGTCCAGCAACGCGATGGCCAGGTCGATCTCCTCGTGGGTGATTTCCAGCGAGGGGGCGAAGGTGATGACGTTCTTGTACCAGCCGCCGACGTCGAGCACGAGTCCGATCTTCTTGCCGTTGTGCTCCAGGTCACCGGCCAGGCCGATGTCGACCATGCGGTCGAGCAGCGCCTTGTTCGGGGTGAAGCCGTCGTCGGTGCAGATCTCGGCGCGCAGCGCCAGGCCCAGGCCGTCGACGTCGCCGATCTCCTTGTGCTTCTTCTGCAGGTCCTTCAGGCCCTCCAGGAAGTGTGCGCCCTTCTTCGGCACGGTGGTGGCGTAGTCCAGCTCGTAGCCCATCTTCATCACCTCCAGGCCGAGCGAGGTGCCCAGCGGGTTGGAGTTGAAGGTGGAGTGGGTGGAGCCCGGCGGGAAGATGGTCGGGTTGATCATCTCCTCGCGCGCCCACAGTCCGGACAGCGGGTTCAGGCCGTTGGTCAGCGCCTTGCCGAACACCACCGCGTCCGGCACCACGCCGAAGTGCTCGATCGACCACAGCTTGCCGGTGCGCCAGAAACCCATCTGGATCTCATCGACCACCATCAGGATGCCGTACTGGTCGAGCACCTTCTTCAGGCCCTTGAAGAAACCCATCGGCGGGACGACGTAGCCGCCAGTGCCCTGGATCGGCTCGACATAGAACGCGGCGTACTCGCACTGCCCGGTCTTCGGGTCCCACACGCCGTTGTATTCGGTCTCGAACAGGCGCGCGAACTGGTTCACGCAGTTGTCGGAGTACTCCTCGGCCGTCATGCCCTTCGGGCGACGGAACGGGTACGGGAACGGCAGGAACATCGCGCGCTCGCCGAAGTGGCCGAAGCGGCGGCGGTAACGGTAGCTGGAGGTGATCGATGAGGCGCCCAGCGTACGGCCGTGGTAGCCGCCCTCGAAGGCGAACATCAGGCTCTTGCCGTTCTTGAAGTTGCGCACCAGCTTGAGCGAATCCTCGATCGCC
>JABLTH010065635.1_pt1 | contig 20155 bp, 14 predicted proteins | sample 7875711 | NCBI WGS metagenome assembly JABLTH01 (sample SAMN14941262, study PRJNA633318) | bioreactor metagenome | isolation source: bioreactor | place: China | collected 2019-03-05 | reverse complement strand
GAAGTCGGCGACGGCCGCATGCTCGAGCCCGAGGCGATCTATGAAGCGATCGTCGCGCACTTCGCGCCGAAGGTGCTCGCGCACCGGCGCGTGCTGATCACGGCCGGCCCGACGTTCGAACCGCTCGACCCGGTACGCGGCCTCACGAACCGCTCGAGCGGCAAGATGGGCTTCGCGCTCGCGCGCGCCGCGCAGCAGGCCGGCGCCGACGTGCATCTCGTCGCGGGGCCGGTCGCGCTCGACACGCCGTGGGGCGTCTACCGCCAGGACGTGCAGACTGCCCAGCAGATGTACGACGCGGTAATGCAGGCCGTGAACGACGCCGACATCTTCATCGCGGTGGCCGCGGTCGCCGACTGGCGCGTCGCCCAGCCTGCCGAGCACAAGATGAAGAAGACGGCCGACCGCAAGATGCCCGCACTCGCATTCGTCGAGAACCCGGACATCCTCGCGTCGGTCGCGGCGCTGCCCGATCCGCCGTACTGCGTCGGGTTCGCGGCCGAAAGCGGCGACCTCGACGTGCACGGCGACGAGAAGCGCAAACGCAAGAACGTGCCGCTGCTCGTCGGCAACCTCGGCCCGCTGACGTTCGGCCGCGACGACAACGAAGTCGTGCTGTTCGAGGCAACCGGCCTCACGCGCCTGCCGCGCGCACCGAAAGACGAACTCGCGCACACGCTCGTCGCGGAAATCGCGAAACGCCTGCCCGACAACCGCCTGATCTGATCTCCCGCGCGGCGGTGCTTGCTGCCGCGCCCTTCCCGACCGATTCGACGACCGCATGAAACTCGACCTGAAGATTCTCGACGCGCGCATGCGCGACTACCTGCCCGCCTATGCGACCACCGGCAGCGCGGGCCTCGACCTGCGCGCATGCCTCGACGCGCCGGTCACGCTGCAGCCGGGCGAAACGACGCTCGTGCCGACCGGCCTCGCGATTCACCTCGCCGATCCGGGCTACGCCGCGCTGATCCTGCCGCGCTCGGGCCTCGGCCACAAGCACGGCATCGTGCTCGGCAACCTCGTCGGCCTGATCGATTCCGACTACCAGGGCCAGTTGATGGTCTCGACGTGGAACCGCGGCCAGACCGAGTTCGTGCTGAATCCGTTCGAGCGGCTCGCGCAACTCGTGATCGTGCCGGTCGTGCAGGCGCAGTTCAACATCGTCGACGACTTCGCGGAAAGCGATCGCGGCGAAGGCGGCTTCGGCAGCACCGGCCGTCACTGAACGGCGCAATGACAAAGGGGCCTCGCGGCCCCTTTTTTCCTGTCCGTCGCCGTCACTCTTCGACGGGTTGCGCGATCCGCGCGGGCGCAAGGTCGCGCTGCCGCGCCTGGGCGACGATCGCGTAGATCACCAGTGCGACCAGCACGCCGAGCAGCACCGCCGACGAACCTACCGTCCCGAGCGCGAGGCCACCCTTCGCAACCGGCTTCGTCAGCAGATCGCCGACCGTCGCACCGAACGGCCGCGTGAGCACGAACGCGGCCCAGAACAGCAGCACGCCCGAGATCCGCGTGAAATAGTGCGCAAGCACGATCGCCGCGAGCAACCCGCCGATCAGCAGCGCGCCGCCGCCGAAACCGAGCCCCGAGCTGTCCGCGAGGAAGTCGCCGAGCGCGGTGCCCAGCGTGTTCGAGAACAGGATCGCGATCCAGTACAGCAGCTCGACCTTGCGCGTGCGGATCAGGTCGACCGACAGCGATTCGCCGCTGAGCCGCCACACGGCGAAGATGGCCAGCAGGATCGCGACCAGGATCGACGAGCCGGCCGCATAACCGAGGCCGAGCGTGCGATCCATGAAATCGGACATCGTCGTGCCGGCCGTGCTCGTCGCGACGATCACGGCCCAGTAGATCGCTGGGCGATAACGCGTCGTCCTGAGCTGCGCGCCAAGCGTCACGAGAAAGAAACCGAACAGCAGGATCGAGCTCACCGCATAACCGACGTTCAGCGTCATCGACAGCAGGTCGCCACCGGTTTCGCCGAGCGTCGTCGCACAGATCTTCATGATCCAGAACGCGAGCGTGATTTCGGGAAGTTTGTTCATTCGCACCCCTTTTTGCAGGAAAGCGGCGAGCCGGCGCATGCCGCGCCCGCCTTGCAGGCAGGATCGAATGTAGTCGTCGCGGGCTTAACGGAACCTTAGCGACCGGAAAAAACGGCGCGGGCGGCCGCGCCGGTACCGTCAACGAGCGTGTTCGTGCCGGTAATGCAGCGCGTACGCGAGCGTGAGCAGCACGACGAACACGACGCCGACCACCATCGTCATCCGGAATTCGCGCGTGAGCGCGGTCGTGAACAGGATCGCCGCGACGAGCACCGCACCGAGCAGGCTGCCGAACGGGTGCCCCCACATCCGGAACGCGAGCGCGGGGCCGCGGTACCGCGAACGGAAGCGCAGGTGCGTGACGAAGATCATCAACCATGTGAACAGCGCGCCGAACATCGCGATCGCCATCATCACCGTGAACGCGGTGTCGGGCGCGAGCGCGACCAGCACGGCCGCGACCGCGACGCCGCTGGTCGAGATCCACAGCGCCGCGCGCGGCACGCCGTTCGTGCCGAGCCGGCCGAACACCGCGGGCGCGAGCCGCGCGCGCGACAGGCTGAACATCATCCGCGTCGTCACGTAAAGCTGGCTGTTCATCGCCGACAGCGCCGCGATCAGCAACACGAAGTTGATCACGCCTGCCGCGTACGGCACGTGGGTCGCGGCCATCACCTTCACGAACGGGCTTTCGTCGGTGCCGGCCTGCGTCCAAGGCACGATCGCGAGCATCAGCGACAGCGTCAGCAGGTAGAACAAGACGAGCCGGAACACGGTCGAGCGGAATGCGCGCGTGACCGCGTGCTGCGGATCGCGCGCCTCGCCGGCCGCGATCGCGACGGCTTCGATGCTCATGTAGCTGAAGATCGCGACGATCACCGCGACCCAGGTGCCCCACGGCCCCTTCGGCATGAAGCCGCCGTGCGCGGTGTAGTTCGCGAACCCGATGCCGGATGCGGCCGGCGCCGACCACACGAGATACGCGCCGAGCACGATGAACACGACGATCGCCGCGATCTTCAGCAGCGAGAATGCGTATTCGACCGTGCCGTACAGCGTGACGCTCGCGAGATTCACGGCGATCAGCAGCGCGGAGAAGCCGATCACCCAGTACCAGCCGGGCACGGCCGGGAACCAGTACTTCATGAACACGGCGATCGCGCTGATCTCGGTGCCGATCGCGAACACCACCGCGAACCAGTACGCATAACGCACCAGGAAGCCGGCGAGGGGACCGACGTAGTGCTCGGCATACGCGCCGAACGAGCCGGCGGTCGGATGCGCGACCGTCATTTCCGCGAGCGCGCCCATCAGCAGCAACGCGATCAGCGCGCCGATCGCATACGAGACCAGCACGCTCGGGCCGGCGAGCCCGATCGCGAACCCGCTGCCGAGGAACAGGCCCGTGCCGATCGCGCCGCCGATCGCGATCATCGCCATCTGCCCCGACGTCAGCGCATGGCGCAACCCTTGTTCGCGCGCGACGATGTCGTCGAACGTCCGTGTTTGTTGTGTCACTGCGTTACCACTCCCCTGCACCACCATCGCGCCGCCGGCGCCGGATAAAACGAAACGGCGCGGAGAACTTCCCGCGCCGTTCGCATGAACAACGAATTATCGCTTACTCGACTTCGACCGTCTCTTCGTTCGGCTTGTGCGGCGGATTCGCCAGCTTGTCGAACGACAACTGCACCTTGTCGTTCTCGTCGACGTCGACCGTCACGTGCCCGCCGTTGACGAGCTTGCCGAACAGCAGTTCGTCGGCCAACGCGCGCCGGATCGTGTCCTGGATCAGCCGCTGCATCGGCCGCGCGCCCATCAGCGGGTCGAAGCCGTGCTTCGCGAGATGCTTGCGCAACGCGTCGGTGAAGAGCGCGTCGACCTTCTTCTCGTGCAGCTGTTCCTCGAGCTGGATCAGGAACTTGTCGACCACGCGCATGATGATTTCCTCATCGAGCGAGCGGAAGCTGATGATCGAATCCAGGCGGTTGCGGAACTCCGGCGTGAACAGGCGCTTGATGTCGGTCATCTCGTCGCCCGTCTCGCGGCGCGTCGTGAAGCCGATCGTCGCCTTCTGCATCGACTCGGCGCCCGCATTCGTCGTCATGATGATGATGACGTTGCGGAAATCCGCCTTGCGGCCGTTGTTGTCCGTCAGCGTGCCGTGGTCCATCACCTGCAGCAGCACGTTGAAGATGTCCGGATGCGCCTTTTCGATTTCGTCGAGCAGCAGCACGCAGTGCGGCTTCTTCGTGACGGCTTCGGTCAGCAGGCCGCCCTGGTCGAACCCGACGTAGCCCGGCGGCGCGCCGATCAGCCGGCTCACCGCATGACGCTCCATGTATTCCGACATGTCGAAGCGGATCAGCTCGATGCCGAGCGTGAACGCGAGCTGGCGCGCCACTTCGGTCTTGCCGACACCCGTCGGGCCGGAGAACAGGAACGCGCCGATCGGCTTGTCCATCTTGCCGAGGCCCGCGCGTGCCATCTTGATCGAGGCCGCGAGCGCGTCGATCGCCGGATCCTGGCCGAACACGACGCTCTTCAGGTCGCGGTCGAGCGTCTGCAGCTTGCTGCGATCGTCCTGCGACACGCTCTGCGGCGGCACGCGCGCGATCTTCGAGATGATTTCCTCGATCTCGCTCTTGCCGATCGTCTTCTTCTGCTTCGACTTCGGCAGGATGCGCTGGGCGGCGCCCGCCTCGTCGATCACGTCGATCGCCTTGTCCGGCAGGTGACGGTCGGTGATGAAGCGCGCCGACAGTTCGGCCGCGGCCGACAGTGCGCCCGACGAATACTTGACGCCGTGATGCTCCTCGAAGCGCGACTTCAGCCCGCGCAGGATCGCGACCGTCTGCTCGACGCTCGGCTCGCTCACGTCGACCTTCTGGAAGCGCCGCGACAGCGCCGCATCCTTCTCGAAGATGCCGCGATATTCGGTGAACGTGGTCGCGCCGATGCACTTGAGCGTGCCCGACGACAACGCCGGCTTCAGCAGGTTCGACGCATCGAGCGTGCCGCCCGACGCGGCGCCCGCGCCGATCAGCGTATGGATTTCGTCGATGAACAGGATCGCGTGCGGACGCTCCTTGAGCTCCTTCAGCACCGTCTTCAGACGCTGCTCGAAATCGCCGCGATACTTGGTGCCCGCCAGCAGCGCCCCCATGTCGAGCGAATACACCTGCGCGTTCGCAAGGATGTCCGGCACTTCGCCGCGCGTGATGCGATAGGCAAGCCCTTCGGCGATCGCGGTCTTGCCGACGCCGGCTTCGCCGACGAGCAACGGATTGTTCTTGCGGCGACGGCACAGCACCTGCACGACGCGCTCGACCTCGGGCTCGCGACCGATCAGCGGATCGATGCGGCCGTCCTTCGCCATCTGGTTCAGGTTCTGCGTGAACTGCGCGAGCGGCGTTTCCTTCTGCGCATTCGCGTCTTCGCTTTCCGCATTCGCGTCGGTCGACTTAGCGGCTTCGCCGCTGTTCGTCTTCGCGATGCCGTGCGAAATGAAGTTCACCACGTCCAGGCGCGTGACGCCCTGCTGCTGCAGGTAGTACACGGCGTGCGAATCCTTCTCGCCGAAGATCGCGACCAGCACGTTCGCGCCGGTCACTTCCTTCTTGCCGTTCGACGTCGACTGGACGTGCATGATCGCGCGCTGGATCACGCGCTGGAAACCGAGCGTCGGCTGGGTATCGACATCGTCGGTACCCGGGACGGTAGGTGTGTTGTCGTGGATGAAATTGCGCAGGTTCTGACGCAAGTCCTCGATGTTGGCCGCACACGCGCGCAACACCTCGGCTGCCGTCGGATTATCCAGCAGGGCCAGCAGCAGGTGCTCGACCGTAATGAACTCATGGCGCGCCTGGCGTGCTTCCATGAACGCCATGTGCAGGCTGACTTCCAATTCCTGGGCAATCATGCTTCCTCCATCACGCACTGCAGCGGATGCCCTGCCTGCCGCGCATGGGTAACGACTTGCTCAACCTTGGTCGACGCGATGTCCCGCGTATAGACCCCACAAACCCCTCGCCCTTCGCGATGGACCTTCAGCATGATCTGCGTGGCCGTCTCGCGATCCTTCTTGAAATACTCCTGGACCACCATCACGACGAATTCCATCGGCGTGAAGTCGTCGTTCAGCAGCACCACCTTGTACATCGAAGGCGGCTTGAGCTTCTGCTGCTTGCGTTCCAGGACGGTGCTGTCCTGCTTGTCCGGGATAATCGCCATACACCCATTCTAAACAACTCGGACAGGCCCGCAATCCTGCCATTACCCGACCGACCGGCCGGCGCCCTCCCCGGTATCCCGGAACACGCGATCTTCTTCGTGCCATACGAAAGCCGGCTGCGGTGCCGGCTTTCACGCGTGGCGCGGAACACGAACCGTCAGGGGGAACCGCACCGGAACGTCGTGTCCGCATCCAGTATCCCACAAGCCGGGACGACTCGAACGCGTGTCACTCGAGCCTGGTATATGAGCCGATTATGCGGCTTTTCAAGTCCTCGCGCTTGGCCGCGTGCTGCCAAGCAAAGCCGGAAAAACCCTGAAAATGGGTTCTTTACAACGTCCCTCTAAACGTCTAAAAATTCCGCTTGACACTCCAATAAAGAGCGCCAACAATCAAGCTGGCACTTTTTTCAATTCGCCGGTTGGCAAGTTGAAAGAGGCCGAGGTGAGCTTGTGAGGGGGGAACGGCTGCATTTTCCGGTCGTTTAGCTTTTCGAGCGTGCTCGTGGTAAGTAGCAGCGACTGTGTGACAGGGGAAGTAGGAAATGGCAACTGGTATCGTTAAGTGGTTCAACGACGCGAAGGGCTTCGGTTTCATCACTCCCGATGAGGGCGGTGAGGATCTGTTTGCGCACTTCTCGGCTATCACCATGAATGGCTTCAAGACGCTGAAGGAAGGCCAGAAGGTGAGCTTTGACGTCGTCCAAGGGCCGAAGGGCAAGCAAGCGTCGAACATCCAGGCCGTATAAGGCACCGGATATCAGACGAAGAAACCCGGCGCATTGCGCCGGGTTTCTTTTTTTTCGAGGCCGACCAGTCGATTATCGATTGGCCGGCCTTTTCGTTCAATCCCGATAATTGAACACGAATTGTCTTGTCACACGCGCAGATCGGATACTCATCCGGCACGTGAAACATAATCGTCACTTCGTTACACGACCTTCAGCGTGCCCATCATGCCGAGATCCTCGTGTTCGAGAATGTGGCAATGAAACATGCGCTCTCCACGCATGTCCTGCGTGACGAGAATCGTCACGGTTTCGCCGCTGCGCACGTTCACGGTATCGCGCCACGCACGGAACGGTTCGCTCGTGCGCGAACCGCCCGATGCCCGCTCGATCACCTGGAACTGCGTGCCGTGCAGGTGGAACGGGTGATCCATGTCGGTGGTATTGCGAATCTCCCAGCGTTCGACGTTGCCGCGACGGCTCGTCAGCGTCGCGCGGTGCGCTGCGTAGGTTTCGCCGTTGATCGTGAAACGCATGCCGGCCGGACGGCCGTGCGCCGGTCCCTTCATCATCGCGTCCATGTCCATTTCCTCGCCGAACGCGACCGTCTTGTGCGCAACCGGCTCGCCCAGCGGCGGCACCGCACGCAATGTCGTCGGCAACACACGTGCGGTGGCCGGCGCAAACGCGACGTCGGCCAGCGCCAGTGCCGGATCGGCCGGCAGGCTGCCGTGCCCGTCATCGTGCGACATCGACATCTTGCGGCGGTCGTATTCGGCCGCCTGCAGCACCGCGCGCGACGCGCGATCGCCGGCGCGCACCAGCAATTCCGCACGCTCGCCCGGCGCGATCAGCAGCGACGTGACGCGGCGCGGCGCGTCGAACAGCCCGCCGTCGGTGCCCGCGTGCTCGAATGCACGGCCGTCGTCGAACGCGATACGCAAGTAGCGCGCGCTGCACGCGTTCCACACGCGCCAGCGCTCGTCCCCCGCGACGTCGATCCGCGGCCGGCGCGCGCCGTTGACCAGCACGAACTGGCCTTCGCGGCCGTTCATCCAGTCCATCATGTCGTTCGGTGCAATCGTGCCGTCGCGCGCAAGCTTCAGGTCTGACACGAACAGGTTGCGCTCGGGCCAGCCCGCCAGCGGATCGTCCGCGGCGCGCACGACGAACGGCCCGGCGAGCCCGCGAAACACCTGCTCGGCCGTCATCATGTGCGGATGCGGGTGGTACCAGTAGGTACCGGCGCTCCCCTTCGGCAACGTGAAGCGGTACACGCGCGACGCGCCGGGCGCGACGGGATCGGACGGGTTGCCGTCCTGATCTGGCGGCACCGGCAGGCCGTGCCAGTGGATCGTCGACGGTTGCGGCAGCTTGTTCACGAACTTGATCTCGACCGTGTCGCCCTCGCGCACGTCGATCAGCGGACCCACGACGGGGCCCTGCGTGCCCGCGCCGAACTGCCAGAACGTGGTCGGCCGCGCACCCTGCAGCATCGGGCGCGCCACCGGCTGCGCCACCAGCGTGGCTCGGAACGTGCCGGGCTCGCGGCTTTCGTTCGCGAGCGTACGCAGCGCCGCGAGCGGCGCGCCGGCCGGCAGCGCGTCGGCGGCAGCGAGCGCGGCCGGGGCGGACTTGCCGTGCTGCCCGTGACCCGCCATGCCTGACATGGACGACATGCCAGGCATGTCGTCCATCGAGTCCATGCCGGCCATGCCGGCGTGACCGGCATGCTGCGCCCACGCGGCGCGGGCGAACAGCGACGCGGCCGCGACTCCGATGGCGCGCGACAGGAAGGTTCTCCGTATCATCAAATCGTTCCTCGTTATCCATGCTGCGTCGCGCGGCCGCCGCGACACCCGCGCCAGCCGGCTGAAGCGCCGATGCGCGACGCCAATCCTGATGCCCGCGTCATCATAACCGCAGGCTCATATCGAGACGCTTCGCCGCCGGGCGGGCGGCGATACGCCGCACACTCGATAACGCCGCGCTGGATTCAGCACGCATCGCCCAGCATCGTCGATCGGCGATCCGTAGCCCTTGACTCACTCCCCCAACAGCAGTCGCCGCCCGCCCCATCCAGTCTCCAGGCGGCCGCCCGGCACCTGCCGTTCAGCCGCGCGCCGGCGTCGGCCGCGTCACAGGGTCGCAAACCCGTCAATTTTTCACGATGCGGAACAAGTCTCTGCGTTGTAAAAATTCGTGGTGCAGGGCACAAATTTCCCGTTTCGCGATGCCAAAAAACGTTCCGCAATACAAAACGCAGAATACAAGTATTTGTTTTTGAAAGATAATTTTTGTTTAGTAGAGCCGTTCGACATGCACCATCCAACCGGGTCGCGGACGTAGACTTTGTCCCATGCACTGACGCTTCGCCACGACGTTCGATACGGAACGCGGCGCAAGCAGCCGGTCGGGCCACAGCCGGTCGAACCGGCAGGCGGCACAACAGAATCGCTTGTGATCAGAAAGGGAGAACGGAAATGAAGGGATTTCGCTTTGGTTCAGCGCTCGGGTCGTTCTACATCCTGCCGGGTAACGGCGGCTGGGAAGCGACGTTCGGCAACGCCCTGCTCGGCGCATTCTCGTGCCCCGAAGTGGCGGCCGACCACATCTCCCGCGGCGACTGCGAGCAACTGTCCGAACTGGACACGGCAACGCTCGAAGTGCCGCACGAAATCGCCGAATGGGAAATCGTTCACGTCTGAATGGCAAGCCTGCAACAAAAAACGCCCCGGGCGACCGGGGCGTTTTTTTATTGTAACGGGCGGAGGGCAGCCTGGGCCGCCGCGCCGTCACTTGCTTCGACCCGCGCGATCGCGCGGCCTGCGTCAGGCGACCGCGTCGACGATGGCGTTCAGCGTCGCGCTCGGGCGCATCGCCTGGCTCGTCAGGTCGACGTTCGGACGGTAGTAGCCGCCGATGGCCTGCGCCTTGCCCTGCGCGGCGGCCAGTTCTTCCAGAATGCGCGCTTCGTTGTCGGACAACGACTTCGCCACGCCTTCGAACTGCGCCTTCAGCGCCGCGTCCTCGGTCTGCTCGGCCAGCGCCTGCGCCCAGTACAGGCACAGGTAGAAGTGGCTGCCGCGGTTGTCGAGGCCGCCGACCTTGCGCGCCGGCGACTTGTTCTCGTCCAGGAACTTGCCGGTCGCCTGGTCGAGCGTCTTCGCAAGCACGAGCGCCTTCGGGTTCTGGTACGCGTTGCCGAGGTGTTCGAGCGATGCCGCGAGCGCGAGGAATTCGCCGAGCGAATCCCAGCGCAGGAAGCCTTCCTCGACGAACTGCTGCACGTGCTTCGGCGCGGAGCCACCCGCACCCGTTTCGAACATCCCGCCGCCGGCCATCAGCGGCACGATCGACAGCATCTTCGCGCTGGTGCCGAGTTCCATGATCGGGAACAGGTCGGTCAGGTAGTCGCGCAGCACGTTGCCGGTGACCGAGATCGTGTCCTTGCCCGCACGGATGCGTTCGAGCGAGAAGCGCGTCGCGTCGACCGGCGTCATCACGCGGATGTCGAGGCCGTTCGTGTCGTGATCCTTCAGGTAACGCTCGACCTTCGCGATGATCTGCGCGTCGTGTGCGCGTGCCGGATCGAGCCAGAACACGGCCGGTGCGCCGGTCGCGCGCGCGCGGTTGACCGCGAGCTTGACCCAATCCTGCACCGGTGCGTCCTTCGTCTGGCACATGCGCCAGATGTCGCCCGATTCCACCGCATGCTCGAGCAGCACGTTGCCCGCTTCGTCGGTGACGCGCACGACGCCATCCGCCGGAATCTGGAACGTCTTGTCGTGCGAACCGTATTCTTCAGCCGCCTGCGCCATCAGGCCGACGTTCGGCACGCTGCCCATCGTGACCGGATCGAACGCGCCGTGCTGCTTGCAGTCCTCGATCACGGCCTGGTAGACACCGGCGTAGCAACGATCCGGAATCACGGCCTTCGCGTCGTACAGCTGGCCGTCCGGGCCCCACATGCCGCCCGAATCGCGGATCATCGCCGGCATCGATGCGTCGACGATCACGTCGCTCGGCACGTGCAGGTTCGTGATGCCCTTGTCCGAGTTGACCATCGCAAGGCGCGGACGCACCGCGTATTCGGCCTTGATGTCGGCTTCGATCGCTTCGCGCGTGTCGGCCGGCAGGTCCTTCAGGCGCGCGTACAGGTCGCCGATCCCGTTGTTCGGGTTGAAACCGGCCTGCGCCAGCACGTCTGCGTGTTTCGCAAGCGCGTCGCGGTAGAACACCGACACGAAGTGACCGAACAGGATCGGGTCCGAGACCTTCATCATGGTCGCCTTCAGGTGCACCGAGAACAGCACGTCCTGCGCCTTCGCGTCGGCGATCTGCGCTTCGATGAAGCTGCGCAGCGCGTCGCGGCTCATCACCGATGCGTCGATGACTTCACCGGCCTTCACGGCCGTCTTTTCCTTCAGCACCTTCTTCGCGCCGTCGGTCGTCGTGAGTTCGATCTTCACGCTGCCGGCTTCGGCGATCAGCGCCGACTTCTCGCTGCCGTAGAAGTCGCCTTCGCTCATGTGCGCGACGTGCGCCTTCGACGTGGCTTTCCAGGCGCCCATCTTGTGCGGATGCTTGCGTGCGTAGTTCTTGACCGACAGCGGCGCGCGGCGGTCGGAGTTGCCTTCGCGCAGCACCGGGTTCACCGCGCTGCCCTTGATCTTGTCGTAGCGGGCCTTGACCGCCTTCTCTTCGTCCGTCGACGGATCTTCCGGGTAGGCCGGCAGCGCGTAGCCCTGCGCCTGCAGTTCGGCGATCGCGGCCTTGAGCTGCGGCACCGATGCGCTGATGTTCGGCAGCTTGATGATGTTCGCTTCCGGCTTCAGCGTGAGCTGGCCCAGTTCGGCCAGATCGTCGGAACCCTTCTGCTCGGGCGGCAGGACGTCTGCGAATGCCGCGACGATGCGGCCGGCGAGCGAGATGTCGCGCGTTTCGACGGCGACGCCGGACGAACGCGTGAAGGCCTTGACGATCGGCAGCAGCGAATAGGTCGCGAGCGCGGGCGCTTCGTCAGTGAGGGTGTAGATGATCTTGGGCGAAGTGGACATGGTCGATGCGTTGCTACGTGACAATTTGGACTGAGGAGCGCCGGCGGTAACCGGCGGGGAGCGACCGGGTCGGTCGCGAAAGGGGCGCGCCGGCTCAGCCGGGCGGTGGTGTTGCGAGGGCCGTCATGTTCTACCTTGCAGGGCCTCCGGGCCGCATCGCGGCGCCGCGGCCCGCATGCCGGACCGCCCTGCCAACAAACCTGCCATCCACGAAACGCTCCGGCGCCGGCAGTCAGCGCCGGGGCGGCCGGCAACCTGCCGGCCCACCCCGGAAGGGGACTTACATGTTCTCGATCAGCACTTCACCGAAGCCCGAGCACGACACCTGCGTCGCACCTTCCATCAGGCGCGCGAAGTCGTACGTGACGCGCTTCTGCAGGATCGACTTCTCCATCGCGGCGATGATCGTGTCGGCTGCTTCCGTCCAGCCGAGGTGGCGCAGCATCATTTCCGCCGACAGGATCTCGGAACCCGGGTTCACGTAATCCTTGCCCGCGTACTTCGGTGCCGTGCCGTGCGTCGCCTCGAACATCGCGACCGAATCCGACAGGTTCGCACCCGGTGCGATCCCGATGCCGCCGACCTGCGCGGCCAGCGCGTCGGAGATGTAGTCGCCGTTCAGGTTCAGCGTGGCGATCACGTCGTATTCGGCCGGGCGCAGCAGGATCTGCTGCAGGAACGCATCGGCGATCGAATCCTTGATGACGATCTCGTTGCCCGTCTTCGGATTCTTCACGCGCATCCACGGGCCGCCGTCGATCAGCTCGCCGCCGAATTCCTTCTGCGCCAGCGCGTAGCCGGCGTCACGGAACAGGCCTTCCGTGAACTTCATGATGTTGCCCTTGTGCACCAGCGTGACCGACTTGCGATCGTTGTCGATCGCGTACTGGATCGCCTTGCGCACGAGGCGCTCGGTGCCTTCGGTCGACACGGGCTTGACGCCGATGCCCGAGGTTTCCGGGAAGCGGATCTTCTTCACGCCCATCTCGTCCTGCAGGAACTTGATGACCTTCTTCGCCTGCTCGGAGCCCGCGGCCCATTCGATGCCCGCGTAGATGTCTTCCGAGTTCTCGCGGAAGATCACCATGTCGATCTTTTGCGGCTCGCGCACCGGCGACGGCACGCCCTTGAAGTACTGCACCGGGCGCAGGCACACGTACAGGTCGAGTTCCTGGCGCAGCGCGACGTTCAGCGAACGGATGCCGCCGCCGACCGGGGTCGTGAGCGGCCCCTTGATCGACACCACGTATTCCTTGAGCACCTGCAGCGTTTCGTCCGGGAGCCACACGTCCGGACCGTACACCTTCGTCGCCTTCTCGCCCGCGAAGATCTCCATCCAGTGGATCTTGCGCTTGCCCTTGTAGGCATGCGCGACCGCCGCGTCGACAACCTTGATCATGACCGGCGTGATATCGAAGCCCGTACCGTCGCCTTCGATATAGGGAATGATCGGCTGATCGGAAACGTTGAGCGAGAAGTCCTTGTTGACGGTGATCTTGTCACCGCCTTCCGGAACCTTGATGTGCTGATACGGCATGATCGACTCCAGTGACGTGGCTGAGCAGGTGATGCTGGTCGAAGCTGCGCGCGCGGCGGGGGCGCGGCATGGCCACCCCGTGACGGCAACAGCGAGCCGCTATTCTAGCGCCCCAACCGGGCACTTCGGCATGAAGCGCGGCACTGCGTATCAAGACCCCACTTATGTCTTATATAAGACAGAGGACTTGGCGTTCCGTATTATGCATTAAGATTCCGCCATTTGCCATAGACCGCCCGCCCCCGCCTCCCGCGGCGCGCCGGGCGGGCGACCCGCCATGAACCTGATCGCCCTCAACAAGCCGTTCGGCACGATTTGCCAGTTTTCCGCGCACGAGACGCGCCCGTCGCTCGGCGACTGGGTAAAAACGCCCGGCGTCTACGCGGCCGGCCGGCTCGACGCGGACAGCGAGGGGTTGCTGCTGCTCACCGACGACGGCGCGCTGCAGGCGCGCATCGCCGAGCCGCGCCACAAGCTCGTGAAGCGCTACTGGGCACAGGTCGAGGGCGCGCCGGGCGCCGCCGACCTGAAGGCGCTCGCGCGCGGCGTCGACCTCGGCGACTACGTGACGCGGCCATGCCGCGCCGAATTCATCGAACCGCCCGACGCGCTGTGGCCGCGCAACCCGCCGATCCGCTACCGCGCCGCGATCCCGACGACGTGGATCGAACTCGCGATCACCGAAGGCAAGAACCGGCAGGTGCGCCGGATGACGGCGGCCGTCGGCTTCCCGACGTTGCGCCTGGTACGCGTCGGCATCGGCGCACTGGATATATTCGCGCTCGACATTGCACCGGGAGAAACAATCGCGCTGCCGCCGCGCGCGCCGTGGGACGGTTTCGCGCCCGCCGGATGACGAATTCGGGACGGGCGAATTTTTCGTCATCTTTTTCGTCAACCGCCCGCGAAGATCGCGCGTTAAACCACGCAGATGCCAACCTTAGCTATCCGGCATTGGCAGCCGAGCCGTGTTTGCGTCACGAAAGCGACGTTTTTATCGAATACGATTCGGCGCCCGCAGCGCAATGAGAAATTTCTCGAAGCGTCTGTCAACCGAAAGGTGGATGGCACCGTTAGACGACATGACTCCTATTGCCGGGTCATTTGGTTAATTAACTAAAGCTGAGGAACACAACATGAACAAACTGATCGCCGCTCTGGTCGCTGGCCTCTTCGCAACGGCTGCATTCGCACAAGCATCGGCTCCGGAAGCTGCTCCGGCTGCTGCTGAAGCTGCTTCGGCACCGGCTAAGCACGCTGCCAAGAAGCACCACGCAGCCAAGAAGCACCACAAGGCATCGAAGAAGGCTGCAGCAAGCGACGCAGCAGCACCGGCAGCTGCTTCGAACTAAGTAAGCTTGCTGTAATAACGCAGTCAAGAACACGCAGTCTTGCCGTTCTTACGGCGTTGAAAGGCAGATCACCGCAAGGCGATCTGCCTTTTTCTTTTATGTGCCCGTCGGCGCGCATCGCGTACCATGCGGGTCTTGTTTTCCAGATAGGAGCCTTGCTGTGCAATTCTCCCTGCGCTCGTCGCTCGGCCGCCTTGCGCGCGCCGCCGTGTTTCCCGCCGCGCTCGCCGTCCTCGCGCTCGGCATGCAGGCCGCCAGCGCGCAAGTGCCGCCCGGCGCCAAGCAGCCGAGCGAATTCCCGCGCGTGAAGCTGCGCGCCGGCATGTACGTGATCGACGCGGCCGTCGCCGCGAACGACCCCGACCGCGAACAGGGGCTGATGTACCGTTCGCAGCTCGCGCCGAACGAAGGCATGCTGTTCGTGTTCAACGAGAACGCGGTGCACTGCTTCTGGATGAAGAACACGCTGATCCCGCTGTCGATCGCGTTCATCCGCGCGGACGGCACGATCACCGACATCGACGAGATGAAGGCCGAGACGACCGACAACCACTGCCCGCGCAACAACGGCGTCTATGCCCTCGAAATGAGCAAGGGCTGGTTCGCGGCGAAGGGCATCAAGCCCGGCATGAAGCTCGAAGGGCTGCCGCAAGCCCAGTAACGGATATCGCCTCGCCGCCGACCCGACCCGACCCGCGTCGCGTCGCGCCGCGTACCGACCGAAGCCGGCCGCCCGTTGCGCGCCGGTTTTTTTTCGCCTGCCGCCGGCGGCGCCCGCCTTGATTCGGCAAACACTGCCCGCATCTGCAAAAGCCACGGACAAGCGCTATCCTTTAAATCTCGCTAGTCCAGCCCGGGCCGGCCCAGCCGGCCCGCTTACGATCCGAACCTAAGGAGGTTCACGTGCCCCGCAAAACCCCCATCGAGCGCTATCGCAATATCGGGATCAGTGCTCACATCGATGCCGGCAAGACCACGACGACCGAGCGCATCCTGTTTTACACCGGCGTGAGCCACAAGATCGGTGAAGTGCACGACGGCGCGGCCACGATGGACTGGATGGAGCAGGAGCAGGAACGCGGCATCACGATCACGTCGGCCGCTACCACGGCCTTCTGGAAGGGCATGGCCGGCAACTATCCGGAGCACCGGATCAACATCATCGACACGCCCGGGCACGTCGACTTCACGATTGAAGTCGAGCGCTCGATGCGCGTGCTCGACGGCGCGTGCATGGTCTACGACTCGGTCGGCGGCGTGCAGCCGCAGTCCGAAACCGTCTGGCGCCAGGCCAACAAGTACAAGGTGCCGCGCATCGCGTTCGTCAACAAGATGGACCGCATCGGCGCCGATTTCTTCCGCGTGCAGCGGCAGATCGGCGAGCGCCTGAAAGGCGTCGCCGTGCCGATCCAGATTCCGATCGGCGCGGAGGATCATTTCCAGGGCGTCGTCGACCTCGTGAAGATGAAGGCGATCGTGTGGGACGACGAAAGCCAGGGCGTGAAGTTCACGTACGAGGACATCCCCGCGAACCTCGTCGAGCTCGCGCACGAATGGCGCGAGAAGATGGTCGAGGCCGCGGCCGAAGCGAGCGAAGAACTGCTCGAGAAGTATCTGCACGACCATGAATCGCTGACCGAGGACGAGATCAAGGCCGCGCTGCGCCAGCGCACGATCGCGAACGAGATCGTGCCGATGCTGTGCGGCAGCGCGTTCAAGAACAAGGGTGTGCAGGCGATGCTCGACGCGGTGATCGACTACCTGCCGTCGCCCGTCGACGTGCCCGCGATCCTCGGCCACGACTTCCACGATCCGGAAAAGCCGGCGGAACGTCATCCGAGCGACGACGAGCCGTTCTCGTCGCTCGCGTTCAAGATCATGACCGACCCGTTCGTCGGCCAGCTGATCTTCTTCCGTGTGTATTCGGGCGTCGTCGAATCCGGCGACACGGTGCTGAACGCGACCAAGGACAAGAAGGAACGGCTCGGCCGGATCCTGCAGATGCACGCGAACGAGCGCAAGGAAATCAAGGAAGTGCGCGCCGGCGACATCGCGGCGGCTGTCGGCCTGAAGGAAGCGACCACCGGCGACACGCTGTGCGACCCGACGAAGCCGATCATCCTCGAGAAGATGGAGTTCCCGGAACCGGTGATCTCGCAGGCCGTCGAGCCGAAGACGAAGGCGGACCAGGAAAAGATGGGCCTCGCGCTGAACCGTCTCGCGCAGGAAGATCCGTCGTTCCGCGTGCAGACCGACGAAGAGTCCGGCCAGACGATCATTTCGGGGATGGGCGAGCTTCACCTCGAAATCCTGGTCGACCGGATGAAGCGTGAATTCGGCGTCGAAGCGACGGTCGGCAAGCCGCAGGTCGCGTATCGCGAGACGGTGCGCACGACGGCGTCCGACGTCGAGGGCAAGTTCGTCAAGCAGTCGGGTGGCCGCGGTCAGTACGGCCATGCGGTGATCACGCTCGAGCCGAACCCCGGCAAGGGCTACGAGTTCCTCGACGAGATCAAGGGCGGCGTGATTCCGCGTGAATTCATCCCGGCCGTCGACAAGGGCATCACCGAAACGCTGAAGAGCGGCGTGCTCGCGGGCTACCCGGTCGTCGACGTGAAGGTGCACCTGACGTTCGGCTCGTACCACGACGTCGACTCGAACGAAAACGCGTTCCGGATGGCCGGCTCGATGGCGTTCAAGGAAGCGATGCGCCGTGCGAAGCCGGTGCTGCTCGAGCCGATGATGGCGGTCGAGGTCGAGACGCCCGAGGAATTCATGGGCAACGTGATGGGCGACCTGTCGAGCCGTCGCGGCATCGTGCAGGGGATGGAAGACATCGCGGGCGGCGGCGGCAAGCTCGTGCGCGCCGAGGTGCCGCTCGCGGAGATGTTTGGCTATTCGACGTCGCTGCGTTCGGCCACGCAGGGCCGCGCAACCTACACGATGGAGTTCAAGCAGTACGCGGAAACGCCGGCCAACGTATCGGAAGGCGTGATCAGCGCGAAAGTGAAGTAAGCGCGGCGCGATCTCGCGCTGTCGCACGCAGCAAGGCCCGTCCGGAACCGGACGGGCCTTTTTTCATGCGTGCACGCCGTGCGCGCGGCTTTTTTGATCGGCACGACCGGTATTTTTTTCGCGTGCCACAATGCAGCGCGATTCGTCAGATGGAACCATCCCGATGCCGCCCACCCCTGCCCTGCGCCGCCTGCTGATCCTCTATGCCGGCCTGATCGCCGCGAACGCCGCCGTCTGGCTGTGGGCGCTCGCCGTGTTGCGCGATCATCCGCTGCTGCTCGGCACCGCGGCGATCGCTTACGGGCTCGGGCTGCGTCACGCGGTCGACGCCGATCACATCGCCGCGATCGACGTTGCGACGCGCAAGCTGATGCAGGACGGCCAGCGTCCGGTGAGCGTCGGGCTGTTCTTCTCGCTCGGCCATTCGACGATCGTGATCGCCGCGACGCTCGGCATCGCGCTGACGGCATTCGCGCTGCGCGACCGGTTCGATGCGTTCCGCGAGATCGGCGGCACGATCGGTACGGCGGTGTCGGCCACCTTCCTGCTCGTGCTCGCGTGCGTGAACCTGGCGATCCTGCGCGACGTGTGGCGGCGCTATCGCGGCACGCACGGCCATGGGCATGGGCACGCGCACGATGCGGCGCATGTGCACCGCCCGGCCGGGCTCGTGTCCCGGCTGCTGCGTCCGCTGTTCCGGTTCGTGTCGAAGAGCTGGCACATGTATCCGGTCGGCGTGCTGTTCGGGCTCGGTTTCGATACTGCAACCGAAATCGGCCTGCTCGCGATCGCGGCCGCACAGGCGAGCCAGGGGCTGCCGGTCTATACGGTCATGCTGTTTCCCGCGCTTTTCACCGCCGGCATGACGCTGATCGACTCGACCGATAACGTGCTGATGATTCACGCGTACGGCTGGGCAATGGACGATCCGCAGCGCAAGCTGCTCTACAACGCGAGCATCACGTTCGTGTCGGCGGCCGTCGCGCTGGCGATCGGCGGGATCGAGGCAGCCGGCCTGCTGGCCGACAAGCTGTCGCTGACGGGGCCCGTGCGCGACGCGCTCGATGCGGTCGGCGAGCGCTTCGGCTCGATCGGCTACGGCATCGTCGCCCTGTTCCTCGTCTGCTGGATCGCATCGATCCTGTTCCACCGCTGGCAGCGCGCGGCCGATGCGCCCGCGCGCTGAACTTAGCTCAGACGTTTCATTCCGGAAACAAAACTCCTACCAAAGACGTTGCATGCGCCGTCGCGCGCTGCGCGCGCCTTGTGCCGCGGGCTCAAGCGGCCGATGGCACGAATCTGGCAGATAGGGCTTCGCACGGCGGGCCCGCATGCCGCTCCGCGATCGAGGCTGGCGTCCAGCGCCGGCCCGAAGGCGATCGGCTGCCGACAGGACTACGAACCTTTACCGGCCCCCTGCACTACACGTAGATTGCCGCGCGGCGACGAGGCATCGCGCGCATGGGGAGGCCATGATGCTCAAGTCGAAACGACCGTTCCGCACGACGGGACGGTGCCATCGCGCAACCTTGTTCGCCGCAGCCGCGTTCGCGTGCTGCTGCTCGTATGCCGTCGCACAGGACGCGACACCGGACTCCGCGCCCGATGCCGTTGCCGGCGCGGACGCCATCATGATGCTGGTCGACGACGCTTCGCCGTGCGCAGCGAATCCGGCTGCGTGCTCGGTGCACGTCTTCGCCGGTGGGCGCGCCGGGGGGAATGGCTCAGGTGCGACCGGCAATGGCAGCGGCAGCAGCCCCGGTAGCGGAAATGGCAATGGCGGCGGAAGCGGCAGCGGCAACAACGGGAACGGTACCGTCGGACCTGCCGGCGTCGGCGGAACGACGAGCGGAACATCCGGCGGCACGAGCGGTTCGGGTGGCTCGGGCCGCGGTGGCAACGCGTCTGGTAACGCTGGTTCGGGAGGGTCTTCCGGGGGTGGGTCTTCCGGTGGTGGCTCGTCCGGGGTTGGTTCCTCCGCTGGGGGTTCCTCCGGTGGGGGTTCCTCCGGTGGCGGTTCTTCCGGTGGTGGTTCTTCCGGTGGTGGTTCTTCCGGTGGTGGTTCTTCCGGCGGGGGTTCTTCCGGTGGTGGTTCTTCCGGTGGTGGTTCTTCGGGTGGTGGTTCTTCCGGCGGCGGCTCTTCCGGCGGTGGCTCTTCCGGCGGCGGCTCTTCCGGCGG
>JABLTH010062585.1_pt1 | contig 20176 bp, 22 predicted proteins | sample 7875711 | NCBI WGS metagenome assembly JABLTH01 (sample SAMN14941262, study PRJNA633318) | bioreactor metagenome | isolation source: bioreactor | place: China | collected 2019-03-05 | reverse complement strand
GTCCGCCGTCCTGCTGTCCGTCGCCGCGATGTGCTTCGGCACCCCCGCGCATGCCCAGGCCCAGGCGGCGGGTAGTGCGCCGACCGTGCCGGACACGCTCAAGCAGCGCATCGCCAGTTGCACCGGCTGCCATGGCGAACACGGCGAGGGTACGCCGGAAAGCGGCTTCTTTCCGCGCCTGGCCGGCAAGCCCGCCGGTTATCTCGCGCGCCAGATGAAGGACTTCCAGGACGGCCTGCGCAAGTACGGCCCGATGGAATACACCGTGCGCTACCTGTCACCCGAATACATGCGCGAGATCGCGGCATACTTCGCCGCCCAGGAGGTGCCCTACGCGCGCTCGCCCATGCCGCGCCTGTCGCCCGACGCGCTCAAGCGCGGCGAAGAGATCGCCACCAAGGGCGATCCCTCCCGCCAGGTTCCGCCCTGCGCCGCCTGCCACGGCACCCAGCTCACCGGCGTGCAGCCGGACGTTCCCGGCCTGGTCGGCCTTCCCTATGACTACCTCAGTTCGCAGCTGGGGTCCTGGCGCACCAAGACGCGCGCCACCGTGGCGCCCGATTGCATGGCGGAGATCGCCAATCGCCTGAGCGCCGAAGACATCAGTGCGGTGTCGGCATGGCTGTCCAGCCGCGAACTGCCGCCTGACATGCATGCCCAGCCGGCCGGTTCGATCACGCCGCCCCTGCACTGCGGCGTACTCGGCGAGAGGGCCGGCTCATGAAGATCTTCCGTATAGCTCTTGTCGCCGCGCTGTTGGCGGGCGCGGTTCTTGCTGCCTGGTTGTTCCTGCGCAGCGGGCAGCCATCGGTGTCGAGGGAAGCGAGCAAGGTGGATGCGTCCGCGCTCAAGGATCCCGCGCTTCTCGCCAAGGGCGAGTACCTGACGCTGGTGGGCGATTGCGTGTCCTGTCATACGGAGCAGGGCGGTCCGCGCTTCGCAGGCGGCCGCGTCGTAGGAACGCCCTTCGGCGACATTCCAGCGCCCAACCTCACGCCCGATCGGGAGACCGGTCTCGGCGACTGGAGCTTCGAAGCGTTCTAGCAAGCACTGCATGCCGGCGTCGACCGCCACGGCCAGTTCCTGTATCCGGCGTTCCCCTACACCTCGTACACCAAGGTGTCGCGCGATGACGCGCTGGCCATCTTCGCTTATCTGCAGTCGCTGCCGCCGGTGCATCAGCCCGCCAAGCCGCTGGGACTGGGTTTCCCCTACAGCGTGCGCAACACGCTGAAGGCCTGGCGCGCGCTGTACTTCCGGGAGGGCGAGTACGTTCCCGACCCGGCCAAGTCCGCGGCATGGACCCGCGGTGCCTACCTGGTGCAGGGTCTTGGCCACTGCAACGAATGCCACGTGGCGCGCGATGCGCTCGGCGGCATGCGCAGCGACGCATCGCTGTCGGGCGGGCAGATTCCCGAGCAGAACTGGTACGCCCCTGACCTGAGCACGCAGGCCAACGGCGGCTTGGCGGGGTGGAACGAACAGGACATCGTTCATCTGCTCAAGACCGGCCAGTCCGCCAAGGGCACCGCCTTCGGTCCCATGGCGGAAGTGGTGGCGCGCAGCACGCAGCACCTCAGCGATGACGATCTGCGCGCGATCGCGACCTACCTGCAATCGCTGCCGGCCCGCCCGCGAGTGTCGTACGACACGTCGCCGCTCGATACCACCCCGATCCTTGCCCAGGGCGCCAAGGTCTATGAAAGCCGCTGCGCGGCCTGCCACGGCAAGGACGGCAACGGCGTGGCCGGCGTGTACCCGCCGCTGAGCGGTAATTCATCGGTGAACGAGCCCACCGGCATCAATGCGATCCGCGTCGTGCTTCTGGGCGGCTTCCCGCCGGCGACCAAGGGCAACCCGCGGCCATATTCGATGCCGCCATTCGCCCAACAGCTCAGCGACAGCGACGTCGCCGCGGTGGTGACCTACATCCGCCAGTCGTGGGGCAATACGGCGCCGCTGGTGCAAGAGCGCGACGTGATCAAGTATCGGCACACGCCGATCGATTGATCGGCGGCAGCGCCCTCAAGCTATCGCCCCGAGCCACCGGCCGGGGCGATGTCGTTTCAAGGGGCGCTCAGTAGCTGCGCCCGTCGACCGGTATGCGCTTGAGCACGGAGAGATCGATGCCCTCCAGGCAACGCGCGTTGACCGCGGTCACGGCCTTGCCGTCCGGGCCGGTGCCCGAGGCGAACGGCGCGCAGCCGCATTGCGTGCAGAAGTGATGGTCGATGACGTGCTTGTTGAAGCGATAAGTGCCGAGCTTGTCTTCGTCGGCATTCACGCGCGTCTGCTCGCGCGGTACGAACCAGAGCAGGTAACCCTTGCGGCTGCAATGCGAGCAATTGCATTCCATGAGCTGTTCGGGCGTGGCGTCGACTTCCAAGGTGATTGCGCCGCAGTGGCAGCTTCCTTTGAGCATGGTCGTTCTCTCCGTGTCGAAAAAAAGATCGCAACCTAGGCGTCCGGCATGCCGAGAGCCATCGGCGCGGGCGAAGCATTCAGCGTGCCGACCAGCGCTGCCAAGGCCAGCCATGGCGCGAGATCCCAATGGCCTCGCGCTTGCCCGGAGGGCGATGGCAGCACGAACAGGCGCGTCGCGCCGATCGTCTCTGATTGCAGCCCATAGGCCGCGGCGCGGCCTAATCCGGCACGCGCCGCGGCTTTGCTGGTGAAGGCGATCACGCCGGGCGCGTAGCGCTCGATCTTTGCCCGCAAGGCGGGGACGTCGAAAGCGTCGCGCGGCAGTTCGTTGTCATTGCCAGCATGCCGCTTGGCGAGGTCGGTAAGGCCCAGGCCATAGCTGGGAAGCAGCGGATATTCCGCCGGCGCGAGCAGGCGCGGCGTCAGCCCCGATGCATGCAATGCCCGCCAGAACATGTTGCCCGGGTGCGCGTAGTAGGCGCGCTCCGCCGCGGAACGCTTGCCCGCGGCCGTGCCGCAGAACACCAGCGCGAGTCCCGGGCGCAAGACATCGGGCAGGATGTGGCGGGTATCAGTCGCGTGCATCGGCGAGCAGAAAATCGGTGTACTGGAAGCGCCCATCGCGTAGCGCGGATTCGCCGCGACGCAGCGCCAGCGGCTTACGGAACAGCGGGCCCCCATGGCATAGCGTGTGGAATTCGCCGCGCTCGCCGCATGGATCGACGCCCGCAGGCAGGGCATCCAGCAGCGCATTGTCGAAGGCCTGGCCGCAGAAGGACGCCTCGAGTTGCTGCGTGTCGACGCAGCAGAGCGTGGCCCGATGTCCCTCGCCGACAAAGCGGCGCGCGAGTGCGGCGGTGTCTTCGCCCCAGAGCGGGAAGGTCGCGCGCCATCCTTCGCGGCCGAGTTGGCGTACCCGGTAGTCGCGCACGTCGGCGAGAAATAGATCGCCGAATGCGCAATGGCGTACGCCGGGCCAGCGCCGGCGTGCTTCCGTCAGGGCACGGGCCTGCGCGGCCTCGTAGGCGTCGTTGGCGCCCGGCCAGTCCAGCTCCGCCTCCAGCAAGGGCAGCCCGAGCGCGTCGGCCTGGGCATGCAGCACGTCGCGCCGCGTGCCATGCATGGCGACGCGCTGGTAGGTGCGGTTGATGGTGGCGAGCAGGGCGACGGGCTGCCAGCGCGGCTCGCGCAACAGATGCTGCAGCGCCATCAGGCAGTCCTTGCCGCCACTCCATGCCAGCAGGATGGGAACCGGTTGCATGCCGCTACTTTAGGGCCTGCCCGGGACCGCCGCATGCTCGCCGTTCAGGCGCCGACCACGCGGCATGGACATGGCCTGCGGCAGGGTAAGCAGGTCGTCGTCGCTGCATGGGCATGGGCATCGATCTCGCCAGTTTCTGGAACGACCATCCTCTCGGCCGCCTGGGCATCACGGTGGCCGTCGCGCTGGCGGCCGCCTTCGTCATCCGCCGCGTGGCCTACGCCACGCTGCGTCGGCTGGCCCGGCGGCATCCGGCCGCCTACGGCATGGTCAGCCGCGCCAGCGCGCCGATGGACTGGCTGGTACCGCTGCTGACGGTCGCGGTCGCGTTGCGCGTCACGCCGGATGTGGATTCGCTGCGCGGGCTCGGCGGCGTCCACCACCTGGTGCTGGTCGCCCTCATCGCGACCGTGACGTGGCTGGCCGTACGCTGCCTCGGGGCGCTGGAGGACCTCACTATCCGCCTGCATCCCACCGATCTGTCGGACAACCTGCGCGCGCGTCGCGTGGTCACGCAGGTGCGGGTGCTGAGCCGCTCGGCCATGGTGCTGGTCGTGCTGGCCGGCCTCGCCGCGGTGCTCATGACGATTCCCGGCGTGCGCCAGGTCGGCGCCAGCCTGCTCGCATCCGCGGGCCTAGCCGGGCTGGCGCTGGGTATTGCGGCCAAGCCGGTGTTGAGCAACCTCATCGCGGGCCTGCAGATCGCGCTGGCCCAACCTATCCGGCTCGACGACGTGGTGATCGTGAAAGGCGAATGGGGCCGCGTGGAGGAGATCACCGGCACCTACGTGGTCGTGCGCATCTGGGACGAGCGAAGGCTCATCGTGCCGCTGAACTACTTCATCGAGAACCCGTTCGAGAATTGGACGCGGCAGACCGCGCAACTGATCGGTACGGTGTTCCTCTGGGTGGATTACCGGCTACCCATGGCTCCCTTGCGCACCGAGCTCGAAAGACTTTGCCGGGAGGCGCCCGAGTGGGACAGGCGCGTCTGCGTGCTGCAAGTGGTCGACGCCAGCGAGCACGCCATGCAATTGCGCGCGCTGGTCAGCGCCATCGATTCGGGCAAGGCCTGGGATCTGCGCTGCCGCATCCGCGAAGGATTGATCGCCTTCGTTCAACGCGAGTATCCCGACTACCTGCCGACCACGCGGATACGTTGGCATGGCGAGCGCGATGGCGGGGCGGCGTCCGCGTCATGAGCGTGCCGGCCTCAATCCCATATCAGCTCGGCGTAGAGCCGCTGGTCGGGCGCCAAGCGGAAGGACAGGCGCATGCCCAGCGCTTCCGCCGCGGCGAAGGCCAGCGCCAGGCCCAGGCCAGCATGGCCCGGGTGCTCCGGCTGCTTGCGCCAGAAGCGCTCGCCGAGGCTGGGCAGGTCCGAGGGCTGCAGTGCGGGAGCCGCGTTATCGACCTGGAGGGCACGTGCCTCCACCCGTACATGCACCGTATCGCCTTCGGGAGCATAGGCGCAGGCGTTGCCTACCAGGTTGCCGACGACCAGTTCCAGCAGGCCAGGGTCGGTCTCGACGATGCCCGCCCGATCCAGGGCCAGCTCCATGCGGACATCCCGCGCCGCTGCCGCCTGGCGGTGGCGCAGGGCCAGGCGTTCGACCCATGGGCCCAGACCCAGGGGCTGGGGACGCGGTCGCTCCAGGCCGGCCTGCAGACGCGTGAGCAATAGCAGGGCCGTCACCGTGGCCTCGAGTTCGGCACTGATATAGCCGACCTCCTCCATCAGCTCGGGCACCGTCCGGCCGGTGGGGTAGCGGGTTTCCACCTCGGTCAGGGCTCGCAGCTCGGCCAGCCGGGTCCGCGTCTCGTGGGCCAGGCCGCTGGCGAACTGGCGCTCGCGGGCCAGGCCCTCGTCCATGCGGGCAAGCACCTCGTTGAAGCGGTCCACCAGCGGATCCAGTTCGCGCAGTCCGCTGCGCTCCACCCGTCCGCCCGGCGCATTGGGGCCGATCGGGACATGCGGTCGACCAGGGTCCGGACCGGCCGCAGGCCGCGCCTGACGATCCACGGCACGGCCACCAGTGCAATGCACGCGGCCAGTGTCGGGCCCAGCGCGAGGATCCAGTCCAACGTGACCAGGATCTGCTCGAACGGCCGGCGGTCCTGCTGGTAGAGCAGGGCGCAGGTGCGCATGGGCATCGCCGCGCGGCGCCCCGAGCCGTTGGCCCGGTCGCGGGCGACGCCGACCGACATGTCGAAGGTGAACATGACGCTCCCCAGCGGGGCGTCATGGGCCTCCAGCACGTCGAAGCGGGGCTCCGGCCGGGCACCGGCGGGCCAGCCGGGAGGAACCTCGACCGGCGCCGGGTCGCTGCGCAGGGGCGGCATGCCCGGGCAGCGCAGTTCGTACAGGGCGGGAATCTCGCCGGCGAGCTGGCTGGCACGCGAATAGCTGTCGGGCGTGTCCTGCTCCAGCTCGACCAGCGCGGCGAGCGTCCGCGCCTGGGCCAGCAGGGTCTGCTGGTATTTCGACTCAAGCTCGTCGTCCATGCGCCAGTCCATCAGCAGCGCCCCAGCCCCCATCACCGCCAGGCCGGTCACCAGCAGCAGCAGCGTGACGCGGTTGGACAATGAGCCGAGGATCATGGGATGAGGTAGCCGGCTCCCCGCCGTGTCTCGATCAGGCCCTCCAGGCCGGCGGCGTCCAGCTTGCGGCGCAGGCCGAACACCAGCACTTCCACGCTGCGGTCGGACACGTCGGTGTCGCTGCCGGCGGTGCGCTCGAGGATCTCCTGGCGCGTGAAGGCCCGGCCGCGATGGCGCAGCAGCAGGCCCAGCACGGCGAATTCGCGCGGGGTCAGCGCCAGCGGCTCGCCGTTCACCCGGGCCAGGTGCGAGCGCGGATCCCAGGAGAGCGGGCCGTGCGACAGCACGGTCGGCTGCGTTTCCTGGGGACGGCGCGCCAGCGCGTGCAGGCGGGCGACGAGCTCGTCGAACGAGAAAGGCTTGATCAGGTAATCGTCGGCGCCGGCGTTGAGCGCCTCGATCCGGTCGGCGACCTGGTCGCGCGCGGACAGCACTAGTATCCGGGGGCGCGGGCCGCCGACGGGCAGGCTGTTCAGCACGGCGATGCCGTCCAGGCGCGGCAGCATCAGGTCGAGCACCACCAGGTCGTAGGTGAAGCCGCCGAGGTAGTTCCGCGCCTCCACCCCGTCCTGCGCCGCGTCCACCGTGAAGCCCGCGCCCTGCAGGCCATGTTTCAGCGTGGCGCGCAGGCGCTCGGAGTCCTCTACCAGCAACAGCTTCATGTTTTCCCCTGTGGTTCGGGCCGTCGTGCCAGGCGCGCAGCTTAGAGCCAGTCCGGGCCTTCCGCGTAGCCCCGCCTGCACGCGGCGGGGCCGGCGGGGAAAACCGCCGTCGCTGGCCGTGCGCGCCGGCCATGCAACCTGGCGGCGCTCCGGCGTTCTAACGGCGGCATGGCCGCGGCGTCCGGGGTGCGTACTGGCGCATCGACGCCCGTCCGCCCAGCCGCTATAAAGGCCCTCCGAGAGGGGAGTGTTCGGTGAGTGAAGAAATTCTGATCAACGTGACGCCGCGCGAAACCCGCGTCGGCGTGGTGGAAAACGGCATGTTGCAGGAAGTGCATGTCGAGCGAGCCTCCCGCCGCGGCTACGTCGGCAACGTCTACAAGGGACGCGTGCAGCGGGTCATGCCGGGCATGCAGGCGGTATTCGTGGACATCGGGCTGGAACGCGCGGCGTTCCTGCACGCGTCGGACATCGTCCGCCCGCCGCTGCCGGCAGCGGCCGAGGGCGCCGAGCCGGTGCCTGCGGGGAATGGCCACACGCCATCGATCACGGAGCTGGTCCACGAAGGCCAGGAGATCGTCGTGCAGGTGGTCAAGGACCCGATCGGCACCAAGGGCGCCCGGCTTTCGACGCACCTGTCGATTCCCTCGCGCTACCTGGTGCTGCTGCCCCACGCGCGCACCCTGGGCATCTCCGCCCGCATCGAGGACGAAGCCGAGCGCCAGCGCCTGAAGGAAGTGATGACCTCGCTGATCGGCGAGGACGCCACCGGCAGCATCAGGCTCGGCTACATCGTGCGCACCAATGCCGAGGAGCAGACCGCCGAATCGCTCGCCTTCGACGTGACCTACCTGGGCAAGGTGTGGCGCGTGGTGCAGGAGAACATCGCCAAGGCCAAGGTCGGCGATCGCGTGTACGAAGAGCTGTCTCTTCCGTTGCGCAGCTTGCGCGACATGCTCAACGAGGACATCGAGAAGGTGCGCGTGGATTCCCGCGAGACCTACGAGAAGGTCGTCAAGTTCGTGCACAAGTTCATGCCCAGCCTGGACGATCGCGTCGAGCACTATTCGGGCGAGCGTCCGATCTTCGATCTGTACGGGGTGGAAGACGAAATCCAGCGCGCACTGCGCAAGGAAGTCCCGTTGAAGTCCGGCGGCTACCTCATCGTCGACCAGACCGAAGCGATGACGACGATCGACGTCAACACCGGCGGCTACCTCGGCACGCGCAACCTGGAAGAGACCGTCTACCGCACCAACCTCGAGGCCGCGCAGGCGGCTGCGCGGCAGCTGCGGCTGCGCAATCTCGGCGGCATCGTCATCATCGATTTCATCGACATGACCGACGAGGAGCACACGCGCCAGGTGCTGCGCATGCTCGAGAAAGGCCTGCAGCGCGACCACGCCAAGACCACGGTGTACCCGATGTCGGCGCTGGGCCTGGTGGAGATGACGCGCAAGCGCACGACCGAGAGCCTCGAGCGCCAGCTATGCGAACCGGGTCCGGCCTGTAGCGGACGCGGCACGGTGAAGACCGCCGAGACGGTGACCTACGAGATCTTCCGCGAGATCACTCGCGCGGTACGGCAGTTCAACGCCGAAAAACTGCTGGTGATGGCCAGTCCCAAGGTGGTGGGCCGCATCCTCGAAGAGGAGTCCGCCGCCGTGGCGGAATTGGAAGAGTTCATCTCCAAGAGCATACGCTTCCAGGCCGAGGAGCATTACTCGCAGGAACAGTTCGATGTCGTTCTTCTGTAATTCGCTGGCGTGAGTAGCCAGTGAACGCCGCCTGGCGCCACCGCACACAACGTATCGCCCGCGCCATCGCATGGATCGCGGGCGTTGCCGTGATCGGCCTGGCGGTAATGGCCGGACTGATCCAATTGCTGCTGCCCACGCTGGCCAGCCATCCGCAATGGGTGGCGGCGCAGCTCAGCCGGCAATTGCAGCGGCCGGTCACGTTCGCTTCGCTGGAGGGACGCTGGGAGGCTTCGGGACCGCTGTTCGTCATGCGCGACATGGTCGTGGGGCCGGGCGAGGGCGGCAGCCCGCTACGAATTCCGGAGACCGAGCTCAAGCTCGATCTCGGCGGCTGGCTGATGCCTTCGCGCCACCTGCTCAACCTGCGCGCCCGCGGGCTGCAACTGGACCTGTCGCGCGGCAAGGACGGTAGCTGGCATATCAACGGTATCGGCGTCGCCGGCGGCGGCTAGCGGCAGAACGCATCGTTCGGCCGTCTTTCGGTCGAGCTGTGGCTGCGCGACCTGCGCCTGGACATCGCCGACGAGAACACTGGCAAGCACTACGCGCTGCTCGCCAGGCAACTGCGCGTCAGCCGACAGGGCAGCCGCGTGCGCGTCGGCGCAATCCTGCAGCGCGAAGGCGCCGCCGGCGAACTGCGCGGCGCCGGCAATTTCCGCGACGACGGCGCGGATGGCCGCCTGTGGATTTCAGGCAGCAAGGTGGACTTGCGCGCGCTGGCCGCGGGCGTGGATCTGGGCGGCTACACGGTGGACGGCGGCACCGGCACCTTCACCAGTTGGCTCGACTGGCGCGACGCGAAGGTGGTGCGCAATCTCACGCGATTCGACCTGGACGGGCTGGCGCTGACCAATCCGGACGGGCACCAGGCGCGCGTGTCCTCGCTGCACGTGCTGGGCGACATGAACAAGACCAAGGACGGCTTCCGCGTGCGCTGGGGAGCCGACGACGGTGGCGCGCTGGCGCTGGATGTCCGCAATGGCGATGACGGCGGCGCGGCGGAGGCATGGATCGCCGCACGCGACCTGCAGCTTGGCGCCCTCGCGCCGTGGGTGGCCCTCAAGCCCGAGCTGTCCCCAGGCGTGGCGCAGTGGGTGGGCACCGGCAAGCCGCGCGGCAAGCTGAGCCGCGCCGCGCTGCACTGGACTCGCGCGGAAGGCCTGACCAGCGCGGACATCGTCTTCGCCGGCCTGGGCATCGATCCGGTGGGCAAGCTGCCGGGCATCGACCACCTGGATGGCGAAGTGCGCGGCGACCAGGGCGCGTTGTCGCTTGAACTGCCCGCTCAGGCGACCGTGCTTCGCTTCCCGCACACCTTCCGCAAGCCCTTCGAGTTGTCCAGCCTGGCCGGTACCTTCTCGGCCTGGCACGAAGACGGCGACTGGCACATCGGCATCGAGCCGCTGGAATTCGCAGGCGCGAACTTCGGCGGCCAGGCTCGCGGCGAAATCCGCCTGCACGACGCTGGCGGACGCCCCTTCCTCGACCTGTATGCGTCGCTCGATCATGCGGACATGGGCGCGGCCAAGCTGTTCTGGCCGATCGATTCCATGCCCCCGTCCGCCGTCGACTGGCTCGATCGCGCGCTGGTCGCGGGCAAGATCGACCGCGGCGACGTGCTGGTCCGCGGCGATCTGGCGGACTGGCCGTTCCACCACAACGAAGGACGCTTCGAAGCCCGCGCGGAGATCAGTGGCCTGACGCTCGATTACGGCAAGGACTGGCCGCGCGCCGAGGGCGTCACGGCGGTCGCCAACTTCGTCGACAACGGCATGCTCGTGGAAGCCAGTAGCGGCGATTCGCTCGGCATCAAAGCGGAACGGGCCGTGGCATTGATCCCCGATTTCGCCAATACCGTGCTGGATCTCAACGTTCGTGGATCCGGCAGTGGCGCGAGCATGATCGACTTCGTGCGGCGCAGTCCCATCGGCAACCGCCAGGCCGATGCACTGGCCAAGCTGAACCTCGGCGGTGCCGGCACCTTCGATTTCCATCTCTCGTTGCCGATGAAGGACGCCAAGGATTTCCTCCTGGCCGGCACGGCCAACCTGAAGGATGTCGACCTCGACGCGCCCGACTGGAAACTCAAGCTCGACAAGATCACCGGCCCGGCCACCTTCGATGCGCACGGCTTCCATGCCGGCCCTCTCGATGCGGTTTTCCGCGGCCAGCCATCCAAGCTCGACATCGCGATCGCCGGAGCCACCGGGCGCACGGATACCGAGTTTTCCGCGCGCTTGACCGGCCGCTATGGCATGGCGGAACTGGTACAAGGCCTGGATCAGCTGGACTGGCTCAAGAGCGTCTCCAGCGGACGCAGCGACGTCACCATCGGTTTCGACATCGTGCGGCCGGACACTATGGCCAACGCGGCGCAGATGCTGACCCTGGACACCACGATGGCCGGCATGGCGCTCGACCTGCCGACACCGATGAAGAAGGCGGCCGAGGCCAGCCTGCCGCTGCACCTGTCGCTGATGCTGCCGGTGCAGGGCGGCGACCTGCAGATTGCCGTGGGCCAGGTGGTGCGCCAGCGTTTCCGCCTGCCGGACGACAAGCGCCCGCTGGGCGCCACCTTCATGTTCGGCAACCGCATGCCCGACACCGTGCCCGACAAGGGTATCCGGGTGCGCGGCCGCGCTTCGCGGCTGGACGTCACCGGCTGGGTGCAGCGCGCCGTCGCCGGCAGCCGCGGCGACGGGCCGGGACTGGAAAGCATCGATGTCACCGCCGACCAGGCGGAAGTCTTCGGACATGCGTTTCCGTCCATGCGCATCCAGGTCGCGCCGCAGGATGGCCAATTGAACGTGGACGTGGACAGCGCCGATATCGCCGGCCGCTTCACCATTCCATCGGAAGATCTCAACAAGCGTGGCGTGACCGCGCGGCTGCAGCGCCTCTACTGGCCCAAGACCAGCGGGGCCGACACGAAGACTACCGGCGCGGCCGAAGCGCCGAAAGCCGACCCCGCCAATACCGGCATCACGCCCTCCGCGCTGCCGCCAGTCCACCTGTGGGTGGGCGATCTGCGTTTTGGCGAGTCCAAGCTCGGCGAGGCGCGCCTGGAGACGTGGCCGACCGATCGCGGCATGCACATCGATCAGCTGCGCGCGCTGTCGCGCAGCGTGCAGATCAATGCCGGTGGCGATTGGGAAGGCACGGCCGCCAATAGCCACAGCCACATGCGTATCGATTTCTCGGCGGAAAACCTGGGCGACATGCTCGGCGCCTTCGGCTTCGCCGGCCTGTTCAATGGCGGCAAGACACGCGCGCACCTCGATGCCACGTGGCCGGGCGCTCCCTCGGCGATGGAGCTCGCCAACATGGACGGCAAGCTCAGCATCCAGGTGACCGACGGCAGCATTCCCGAAGTCGGGCCCGGTGTGGGCCGGCTGTTCGGCCTGGTCTCGCTGGTCGAACTGCCGCGCCGCCTGACCCTGGATTTCGGCGACGTCTTCGGCAAGGGCCTGGCCTTCGATTCGATCACCGGCGATTTCCTGCTCGCGGACGGCAATGCCACCACCGATAACCTGTCGATGCGCGGACCGGCGGCGGAAATCACCATCAAGGGTCGTACAGGCCTGCGCGCGAAGGACTACGACCAGCAGGCGCTCGTGGTGCCGCACCTGGGCAACAGCCTGCCGATCGTCGGCGCGGTCGTGGCCGGCCCGATTGGCGCCGCGGCCGGTTTCGTCGCGCAGGGATTGCTCGGGCGCGGTATCAATCGTGTAGCGAGCGCGCGCTATCACATCGGCGGAAGCTGGGATAAGCCCGACATCTCGCTGGTCGGAAAGAAGAGCCTGCCTGCCGCCGCGCCACCGGAGGCCGAAGGTACGGCGGCACCCTCGCCGGCAGCCAGCACGGGACGCTGAGCGCTCAGGACTCCGCGGGTTTGGCCGGTTCGGTGCTGCCGCGGAACGGGACCATCTGTTGGCGCATGAAGCCGTCCGGCATGTAGTCGCCCACTACGCCGTACTTCTCCGGGAACTTCTTTTCCGACTTCACCGCCGTGCCGAACAGGTAGTCGAGGAAGGCGTAGTGCGCCGCGTAGTTCTTGTCGATCGCCTCGTCGTCGGAGGCGTGATGCCAATGATGGAAATCCGGCGTTACCACCAGGTACTTCAGCGGCCCCCACGGCAGGTGCACGTTGGCGTGATTGAACACCGCCTGGAAGCCGACCACGATGATGTAGGCGTTCATCACGCCCTCGCTGAAGCCGAGGATGTACAGCGGTGCGAGCACGCACACGCGCGTGGCGATCAGTTCGAGGATGTGCTGGCGCGAGCCGGCCAGCCAGTCCATGGTTTTCACGCTGTGGTGTACGGCGTGGAATTTCCACAGGAACGGCACCTCGTGGTACGCGCGATGCGTCCAGTATTGCGCGAGGTCGGCCACCAGGATGCACAGCAGCAGTTGAGGCACGAAGGCGATGTCGCGCACGGCCTGCTGGAAGCCGCTGCTCACCAGCCACGCAAACAAGTGGTGCAGCAGGAAGTTCACCACCAGCAGCACCAGCCCCACGATGAAATGGTTCACCGCGAAGTGCTTGAGGTCCGTCTGCCACTCCTTGCGGAACAGCGTCTGGCCTTTGTAGAGCGGGAAGATTTTCTCGATCACCACGAAAATCAAGGTGGAGCCGAGCAGGTCGAGAATGAACCAGTCCAGGCCGATGTAAGGCGTGTGGTCCGGGAAGTTGCCCACCGGCACACGCGAGCCGCCCAGCGCCGTCGCGGCGATCACCAGGGCGAAAGCCATGATGTTGATATTGCGCTGGCGCCCGAGGATGACGTTGCCCAGCGAGATGCCGCCGGCGATCAGCAGCGCGGCGAGCAGCAGCTGGCGCAGCACGTCCACCGAATACTTGTGCCGCAGGTCGGGCGTGGTCAGGTATTGCGGAAAGTGAAAGGCCAGCACGCCGAGCAGGCTGAGGATGCCCAGGGAAAGGGCGATCACCGAGGTGATCTTGCCCAGGCCGGGCTTCAGCTCGCCGTCGCGGTGCAGCAGTTCCCGGGTGTCGTCCAGCGGGGCCTTGAGGGTGCGATCGATGACCTTGTGGGCCAGCTCGCGCTTGGAGAAATCGCTCATCGGTGGTCCTTCACGTGGGTGCCGGCCGCTCCCGGCCGGACAGCGCATGGTAGCGGGGCGGGCCCGGTCGCTCCACTGGCCGGCGGCTCCCGCTTTAAACGGGTGCCCGGTGGCCCCACTTGCTACAGTCTCCTCCCCGTTCGCCAGAGCTACGACCCATGGATTCTCTGATCGCCCAGGCCGAGCGCCGCCTCCTGGCGCCGGGCGGCCTGGCCGCCACCGACCTCGACCGCGTGTTCACCCAGCTGATGGGGCCCTCCATCGACGCCGCGGACCTGTATTTCCAGCATTCCCGCAGCGAGTCGTGGCTGCTGGAAGAGGGCATTGTCAAGGACGGCAGCCACTCGATCGAGCAGGGCGTGGGCGTGCGCGCTATCGCGGGCGAAAAGACGGGTTTCGCCTACTCCGACGAGATCGTGCTGCCGCAGCTGCTCGACGCTGCGCGCGCGGCGCGGGCGATCGCCCAGGGCGGCCATGGGGCCGGCCAGCCGCTGGCGCTGCATGGCGCCCGCCAGCTTTATCCGGCCATCGACCCGGTCGAGAGCCTGCCCAACCCCGACAAGATCGCCCTGCTGCGCGAGGTCGATGCCTACGCCCGCTCGCGCGCCCCGCGCGTCAAGCAGGTGATCGTCAGCCTCGCAGCGACCATGGATACCGTGCTGGTGGCGTCGTCCGATGGCACGCTCGCCGCCGACGTGCGCCCGCTGGTGCGCCTCAACGTGCATGTCATCGCTGAGCACAACGGCCGGCGCGAGCAGGCGCACGTGGGCGGCGGCGGCCGTTACGGCTACCGCGAGCTGCTGGAGAACGGTCGCGCGATGGCCTTCGCCGATGAAGCGGTGCGGCAGGCGCTGGTCAACCTCGAAGCCGTCGACGCGCCTGCCGGCAGCATGACCGTCGTGCTGGGGCCTGGCTGGCCCGGCGTGCTGCTGCACGAGGCCATCGGCCACGGCCTGGAAGGCGACTTCAACCGCAAGGGCAGCTCCGCCTTCGCCGGCCGCCTCGGTCAGCGCGTCTCCGCGCCAGGCGTCACCGTGGTGGACGATGGCACGCTGCCCGGTCGCCGCGGCTCGCTGAGCATCGACGACGAGGGCACGCCCACCGAGTGCACCACGCTGATCGAGGACGGCATCCTCAAGGGCTACATGCAGGATAAGCTCAACGCGCGCCTGATGGGCATGAAGCCCACCGGCAACGGTCGCCGCGAATCGTTCGCGCAGCTGCCGATGCCGCGCATGACCAATACCTACATGCTTGCCGGCCAGCACGATCCGCAGGAGATCATCCGCTCGGTGAAGCGCGGCATCTACGCCGTGAACTTCGGCGGTGGCCAGGTGGACATCACCAACGGCAAATTCGTGTTCTCCGCCAGCGAGGCCTATTTGATCGAAGATGGCAAAGTCACGGCGCCGGTGAAGGGAGCGACGCTGGTCGGCTCGGGTCCCGAAGTGCTTACGCGCGTCTCGATGATCGGCAACGATCTCGCGCTGGACGAAGGCGTCGGCGTATGCGGCAAGGACGGCCAGAGCGTACCCGTGGGCGTGGGTCAGCCGACCCTGCGGGTGGACGGCATGACGGTGGGCGGCACGGCCTCGTAATCCTGCAGCGATGTAGCCGCCACGGCGGCAGCAGATAGGGGAAGGGGCGCACGAGGCGCCCCTTCTGGCTTCAGCGGCGCCATGAGGCGCTCCGCCGTTTCATCGATGCTTGAGCGCTTCAGCTCTCGCCGTGCTCGCCATCTTCGCCTTCCGCGGCGGCTTCGCTCGAATCCGCCAGGCTCTTCAATACCTGGAAAATCTCCCGATAGGCACGCGGCGGCTTGTTCTTCTCGCGCTCCAGGCGTGCCTGGCGCAACAGCGAACGCAGATGCTGGCGGTCGAGCTGGGGATGCGCGGCGATCAGCTCCGGCAGCGTGCTCTCCTCATCGGCGAGCAGGCGGTCGCGCGTCGCTTCCAGGCGATGCATCGCGGCGGTTTCCTGGCGCTGGCGCTCGCGGTTCTCGCCGAGCGCGGCGCGCACGCCGTCGAATACGTCGCTGTCGTGCTTGCGCATCGTCTTGGCTAGAAAGCCGAGCTGGCGCTTGCGCGCGATATGCGAGGTGATCTTGCGCGTGTTGCCGATCTCGCGCACGACGTCCTCGGGCAGTTCGAGCCTGGCCAGGCGACTGGGCGGCAGCTCGACCAGGTGCGCGGCGAGCTCGAGCACGGCCAGCGCATCGCGGCGCTGCTGCGTGCGCGTGGGGCCGTAGTCGTGCTCGGGGTCGTCGGTGTAGGTACGGTTCACGGGTGGGTTCTCTTCATACGTCAGGCGTGGCGGTCGCGGCCGGGCCGATGGCGATGCCGGGTTCGGCGCGTTCGAACGCGAAGCGGGGTACCGTCTTGCCATCCACCTGCACGTTTTCGCAGAACATCGAAGCGGGGCGCACCCACAGTCCGTATTCGCCGTACAGGGCCTGGTAGACCACCAGCGGTTCCATCGTCTCGCTATGGCGGGCGGTCCCGAGCACGCGGTAGGGCTGCCCTTTGTAGTGACGGTAAAGGCCGGTCTCCGGCACCATGGCGCTCTTCTCCGCGGCGGAAGGCTTTGCATCGGCCGCGGCGCCCCCATGTCGGGAGGCTGCGCGGTTGGACCGCGTATTCTACCCGTCAGCTTTCAGGAAACCCACGTGAGCGCGATCCCCGCTACTTCCGACCGCAGCCAGCAAGACCTCGACCGTCTGGCCGACCTGGCCCAGGACGTGATCCGGCGCGTCCGCGCCGCCGGCGCCAGCCAGGCCGAGGTGGCCGCCAGCATCGACACGGGGCTGAGCGTCAACGTGCGCCTGGGCGAAGTGGAGACGGTGGAACACACCCGCGACCGCGGCTTCGGCCTGACCGTGTATTTCGGCCAGCGCAAAGGCTCGGCCAGTACCGGCGACCTGAATCCGGACTCCATCCAGGCGACGCTGGACCAGGCCTGCGCGATCGCCCGCTATACCGAGGAGGATCCCGCGTCCGGCCTCGCCGACGAGTCGCTGATGGCGACTTCCTTCCCGGACCTGGATGTATGGCACCCGTGGGATATCGATACGCCCCGCGCGATCGAGCTGGGCCAGCGCATCGAAGAGGCCGGGCGAGCCCGTGCCGGCATCACCAATTCCGACGGTGCGGGAGTCCAGATGGGCGAGAGCCTCGCGGTGTATGCGAATTCGCACGGCTTCGTCGGCCGCGAGCGGGGCACCCGCCATTCGCTGTCGCTCTCGCTGATCGCTGGCGACGAGGAGGGCATGCAGCGCGACTACTGGTACGACAGCGTGCGCGCCGCCACCGATTTCATGAGTCCGGAAGCGCTCGGCGAGCGTGCCGCACAACGCACTCTGGCACGCCTGGGTGCCCGCCGCCTGTCGACGCGACAGAGCCCGGTACTGTTCGCGCCGGAGATCGCGCGCGGGCTGATCGGCCACCTGGTGAGCGCGGTGAGCGGCGGTGCCCTGTACCGGCGCGCCAGCTTCCTGCTCGACCACGCCGGTCAGCGCATCATGCCGTCCTGGATGCGCATCGTGGAACGGCCGCTGCTGCCGCGTGGCCAGGGATCGGGCGCGTTCGACGCCGAGGGCGTGGCCACGCGCGACAGTGCGCTGATCGAGGAGGGCGTGCTGGCGCGCTACATCCTCGGTAGCTATTCCGCCCGCAAGCTCGGACTGGCCTCGACCGGCAATGCCGGCGGCATCCACAACCTGATCGTGGAGGCCGGGGCGGCAGATCAGGGGCGCGAGGACTTCGACGGCATGCTGCGCCGGCTCGGCACCGGCCTGTTGGTGACCGAGGTGATGGGGCAGGGCGTGAATACCATCACCGGCGACTATTCGCGCGGCGCCGCGGGTTTCTGGGTGGAGAACGGGCAGATCGCCTATCCGGTGGAAGAGATCACCATCGCTGCCAACCTGCGCGACATGTACGCCGGCATCCAGGCGGTAGGTGCGGACGTGGATCCCCGCTCGCACCTTTTGACCGGTTCGATCCTGGTCGACCGGATGACGATCGCCGGCGAGTGAACGCAGGTCCGGGCTCCGGCCCGGCATAGGCCGCCGGTTGGCTCGGCAAACGGCCCCGGCCCTTGCTAGCATCGCGCCAGCGGCGCCCGAGCGGGTGTCCGCACGACCAGGAGAGACACGCATGAGCGTTCCACCCGAGTCTGTCGAGCCTTCGTCCAGCGAACCCACACCGCCGCCCTCGGACATGCCCAGCCCCGAGGAACGCCAGTGGGCCATGCTCGCGCACCTGTCCGCCCTGCTGGGTACCTTGCTCACCGGTCATTGGTTAGGCATCGGCTGCTTCCTCGGGCCGCTGATCATCTGGCTGGTCAAGCGCGAGACGATGCCTTTCGTCGACGACCAGGCCAAGGAGGCGCTGAACTTCAACATCACCATGGCGATCATCGCGGTAGTGCTGTTGTTGATCACGGTGCTGACGCTCGGCATCGGCATCATCCTGGCCATGCCGGCCGGCATCGTCATCGGTATCGCCTGGCTGGTCCTGGTGATCATGGCGACGATCAAGTCGAACGAGGGCGAGCGTTATCGCTATCCGTTCTGCCTGCGCCTGATCAAATAGGTACGCCGTCCATGCCATCAAAAAAGGCAGCCCTCGGGCTGCCTTTTTTGCTCTGACGATGCTCAGTGGTGCCGTCTGGCCGCGTACAGGGCGAGGCGTTCCAGCAGAGCGCCTCGATCGCCCAGCGGAGCGATGGCTTCCAAGGCGATGCCGGTGAGCTCATCCAGCCGGGCGCGCGAGGCGTCCAGGCCGATGATGGAGGGGAAGGTCGGTTTGTCGGCGGCGGCGTCTTTGCCGGCCGTCTTGCCGATCACGGCAGATTCGCCCTCGACGTCGAGGATGTCGTCGCGCACCTGGAAGGCCAGGCCCACGGCGTGGGCGTAGCGGTCGAGCGCTTCGAGCATGTCGTCGGTGGTATCCGCCGCGAGTGCGCCCAGGCGCACGGACGCGCGGATCAGTGCACCGGTCTTGCAGGCATGCATGTGTTCGAGTTCGGCAAGTCCGAGCTTGCGGCCCACCGCCGCGAGATCGAGCGCCTGGCCGCCGGCCATGCCCTCGGCGCCGCAGGCGCGGCCCAGCGCGCGCAGCATGTCGAGCCTGCGTCCGGAGGCATGACGGTCATGAGCGAGCAGTTCGAAGGCCAGCGCCTGCAGGGCGTCGCCGGCGAGGATCGCCATGGCTTCGCCGAACACGATGTGGCAGGTGGGGCGGCCGCGGCGCATGTCGTCGTCGTCCATCGCCGGCAGGTCGTCGTGCACCAGCGAATAGGCGTGGATGAGTTCCACCGCACAAGCCGGCGCATCCAGTATGGGACCGTCCTGGCCCAAGGCGTGTCCGGCGGCGTAGACCAGGAGCGGACGCAAACGCTTGCCGCCGCCAAGGACGGCGTAGCGCATGGCGCGATGCAGTTCGGTCGGGGACTGGTCTTCGGCGGGCAGGGCCCGGGCCAGGGCGTGGTCGGCACGCGCGATCAGCGCGTGGAGGTCGGGACCGAGTTCAAATGTCGGGTTCAAACGGTTCTGCGCTGTCGGGGGCTTCGGGGTCGAGCAGCAGCCTCACGCGCAGTTCGGCCTGCTCCAGCGCCTGCTGGCAATGGCGATACAGGCCGATGCCGCGCTCGAACGATGCCAGGGAGTCGTCGAGGCTCAGATCGCCGCCTTCCATGCGCGCCACCAGCTGTTCGAGTTCGTCCAGCGAATGTTCGAAATCGGCGGGAGAAGCGGGTTCGGCAGGGGCGGGAGCGGGCTTGGCCATGGCCGGGGAAACTAACTCAGCCCCCGCGCGGAATCAATCCGCGCGGGGGCTCGGCGCCGATAGCGCAGCCCTGTTCGCCGCCGTCAGTGGTCGCGATCGCGGTCACGATCCCGATCATGATCCCGGTCGCGATCATGGTCGCGTCCGTGGCCGCGTCCGTGATCGTCCCAGTCGCGATCATGGCCGCCGCGCGGCGGGCGGCCGCCGTAGTGTTCCACCACATAGTCGTGTCGTTCGTACGGCCGGTCGGCATCCAGATCGATGCTGATGCCGCCGGTGCGCACATAGCCCTGGAAGTCGATCGGCAGGCTGACGCCGCTGCGCCAGTTGCCGCCGTCCAGCCAGAACCACACGCGCGATTCGGGCGCGTAGTAGACCTCGCCCTCCGGGTAGTAGGTGTAGTGGTGCTTGGCGCGCCAGCCGTGCGCCGGCGCCCAGGGCGGCGGTCCGCCCGCCCAGGCGGGCAGGGCGCACGCGGCGGCGAGCGCCAGCAGGGCGGTACTCAACAAGGTCTTGCGGGACATGGCGGTTACTCCGCGTGGTGACGAGGTGAACCTAGGCTCGTTGAGGGAAATTCTTGCTGAACATCGCCCATTT
>JABLTH010023118.1_pt1 | contig 20181 bp, 21 predicted proteins | sample 7875711 | NCBI WGS metagenome assembly JABLTH01 (sample SAMN14941262, study PRJNA633318) | bioreactor metagenome | isolation source: bioreactor | place: China | collected 2019-03-05 | reverse complement strand
GCGCTCAACCGCTTTACGATCCAGTTCGAGGAACGACTCCCTCAGCTGTAACTCGAATCCCGGTTACACAAAATTCTGCACACGCTCACGCTCGGGTCGTGCGGGATCGTCACCGGCCTGGCTGTCATTGCAGCCAGGCATAGCTCCGGCTGCCGTGACGGCTTGACTGTCAAGCGCTGCACGCGATCTTTGTGCGTAGCCCACCGGGCTTATCCTTTCACTGAGCTGACACAGAAACTTTCGTACGGAAGGGCATTGACTTTGCCGCATTGCGTCAAGACAATGCGCGCGCCGTTGAGCGCCCCGCGCCTACGGCATCCCTGCCCAACCAACCCAAGGCATATGGACGTTTACCCTAGTCGCAGCGTCGACATCCGCACGCATCGGATGTCGGCATTGCATCACAAGCTGATGATCTGCGGCGACCGCCCGCGGTCGGCTGGCGTTTTCCTCGACTAGGGAAACCCGGCCTACCCTCGACGGTTGCCCAGGCGCCGTTACGAGGAGAAGGCCATGAAGCTCCTTCGCGATTTCATTCGCCTGCGCACAGCAGGCCCCCGTGTGGCTCGCCTTCACCAGAATGCACCCCACCGCCCCTTGACGATTACCGTTCCCCAGCCGCTGGATGGCAAGACCGCCCACGGCGTGATCGACATGCATTGGCGCACCGATGCGTCGGGCGGTCGACCGATTGCGCAGTGGCACCAGCATGTTGCTGGTCAAGCCAGCGACCACCTCCAACGGATCACCCTCTCTCCCGATGCGGAGGATGGGCCATGGAGTGCACTCCAGACCATCTGACCCTTTGTCCGGGGCACCCGGGTGTTGTGTTCGCCGCCTGAGCCGGCGGTGGCACACGCCCGGCCGGGCCTGGCGCCGCCAGGCGGTCACACCTTCCGTGCTTCATCACTCCACGCGTTCGGGCGCCGCCGCCAGGCCGGTCGCCCATGTATCACGTCTCCGGGGAATCGCATGCAACATCATTCATTCCAAGCCCTTGCCATCCTGATCTGCATGGGCCTGGCCACCTTTGGCCTGGGGGCATGCTCCCATACCCACACGTCGCAGGAGACCGCGCCGGCGTTCGTGGCCGATCACGGGATGGTCCGCGTGCCGCCCGGTTCGCCCCTGCGGCAGCGCTTGCGGGTGCAGGCAGTGAGCTCACAGAACGTCGATCATGCGCTGTCCGCGCCAGCCATGGTCGAGGCCGACCCGGCGCATACCGTCAATGTCCTGGCGCCACTGACTGGCCGGGTGGTGGAACTCCCGGTCAAGCTGGGCGACCACGTCAAGCGTGGGCAGGTCCTAGCGGTGATCGCGTCGGGCGATTACGCCCAGGCCGTGGCCGATGAGCGAAAAGCCGACGATGCGCTGGCTCTGGCCAGGAGGGCCCTGGCGCGCGCCGAAGGCGTTCAGCAGGCCGGTGGTGCCGCTCAGAAAGATCTGGAAACGGCGCGCAGCGCTTACGTCCAGGCACAGGCGGAAGCAGCCCGGGCCCGGGCGCGCCTGGCCAGCGTAGGAGGCGGTGCCGCCATTCCGCGCGATGGCCGCCTAGCCATCGTGTCGCCTGCCGACGGGAGCATCACTGCCCTGACCGCCGCGGTGGGTGGATTTATCAACGATCCTACGGCTCCGCTGATGACCGTAACGGACCTTCGCCATGTCTGGGTGACCGCCAATGTGGCGGAGAACGACGCCGAGATGGTTTCCGCCGGCATGACCGCCGACGTGGTGCTCCCGGGGGTGCCTGGCGGTCGTTTCCGCGGCACCGTGCAGTCCGTCAGCGACGTGCTCGATGCCGACTCGCGGCGTGTGAAGGTGCGCATCGCCGTCCCCCAAGCGGATGGCACGCTCAAGGTCAACATGTTCGCCACGGCGACCTTCCAGGTGCCGCAACCGCATGCACTGCTGGTACCTCAATCGGCGCTGTTGATGAACAACGACAGCGTCACTGTATTTGTCGAGATCGCCCCTTGGACCTTCGCACGTCGCCCGGTGGAACTGGGGGTGGATGAGGGCGATCGGGCGCGCATCCTCAAGGGGCTTCGTCCCGGTGAGCGCGTGATCGTGGCCGGCGGAGTGCTGATCAATGATTGACAAGCTGATCGCTTGGTGCCTACAGAAGCGGGCGCTGGTCTTCGGCGTGGCGGTCCTGGTGATGGTCTACGGCTATTACGCATGGACCCAGCTGGCCGTCGAAGCCTACCCGGAACTCAGTGACGTCACCGCCCAGGTCACCACCCAGGTGCCCGGTCTCGCGGCCGAGGAAATCGAGCAGCAGATCACCATCCCACTGGAGCGCGCACTCGCCGGGACGCCTGGGGTAGTGTCGATGCGTTCCAGCAGTACCTTCGGCCTGTCGTTGATCACCTTGGTGTTCCGTGACGGTGCCGAGGACTACTGGTCACGCCAGCGCGTAACCGAGCGTCTGGCCGGGGTGACCCTGCCGCCTGGCGCGACTCCCACGCTCGATCCGGTCTCCGGCCCGGCGGGCGAAATCTATCGCTATACGCTGGAGTCGGACCGGCAGAACCTGATGCAGCTGTCCGAGATCCAACGCTGGGAGGTGATCCCGGCGTTGATGCAGGTGCCTGGCGTGGCCAACGTCGACAACTTCGGCGGATTTACCCAGGAATTCCAGCTGGAGGTCGACCCGCAGAAGTTGCTGCAGTACGGCGTGGGCATGAATGACGTGATCAATGCCCTCAGCGCCAACAACACCAACGCCGGCGGCGGCCGCGTGACGCGAGGCGAGCAATCCTACGTGATTCGCGGTGAGGGACTGATGCGCTCGCTCAATGACATGGGCGATGTGGTGGTCACTCAGCAAAACGGCAACCCCATCCTCGTGCGCGATCTGGGCAAGCTGCAGTACGGCCACCAGATCCGCGAGGGCATTCTGGGCAAGGACAACAATCCGGACACCATCGAGGGTATCGTCGACCTGCTCAAGTACGAGAACCCTTCGCTGGTCCTCAAGGGCATCCATGCCCGCGTGGCCGAATTGAACAAGCGCCTCGCCTCCCGTGGCGTGCGCATCGTCCCTTACCTGGATCGCGACGACCTGGTGCAGGCCACGGTCGGCAAGGTCTCGCATACCGTGATCGAGGGCGTAGGTCTGGTGTGCATCGTGCTGATCCTGTTTCTCGGCAGTCCGCGCAGCGCGCTGGTGGCGGCGGTGACCATTCCGTTCGCCTTGGTGACCGTGTTCATCGTCATGCACTTCACCAAGATGCCGGCCAACCTGTTCTCGCTCGGAGCCATCGACTTCGGCGTGATCGTCGACGGCGCGATCGTGGTCACCGAGGCCATCTTGCGCAAGCGCGAATCCAAGCCACAGGCCTATCTGCATGAGGCCGACGTACTGGCGGCCACCAAGCCGGTGGCCAAGCCGATCTTCTTCGCCACTCTGATCATCGTAACCGCCTACGCCCCGCTACTGGCCTTCGAGCATGCGGAGGGCAAGCTATTCTCGCCTATGGCGCATACGGTGGGCTACGCGTTGCTCGGTGCGCTGCTATGCGCGATCGCCCTGGTGCCTGCGTTGGCCTGGCTGGCATTGCGCAAGCCGCGTGAGCCGTTCCACAACAAGCCGCTGGAGCGCTTGCAGGCGGCTTATCGTCGGGCATTGGAGCGTCTGTTGCGGCATCCGCGCGTCACCTACGCGATGGCGGGCAGCGCCCTGGTGGCGGTGATCCTTCTGGGGGCGACGATCGGTCGCGAGTTCCTGCCGGACCTCGATGAGGGCTCCTTGTGGGTCCAGGTACAGCTGCCCAGTGGCCTGTCGCTGGAGAAGGCCAGCGAGATGGCCAGCGAGTATCGGCGCGTGGTGGGGGCGTTCCCGGAGGTCAGTTACGTGGTCACCCAGTTGGGGCGCAACGACACCGGCAGCGACCCGTGGACGCCCTCGCACATCGAATCGGGCGTTGGCTTGCGCCCTTACGACACCTGGCCCGCGGGCGAAACCAAGGCCGACTTCGTGCGGCGGCTCAACGCCCGTCTGCAGCAGATCCCCGGCATCAGCGCGGGCATCAGCCAGCCGATCATCGACGGCGAGAACGACATGGTGGGCGGGGCACACAGCCCGCTGGTCCTGCGCATCTACGGCAATGACTTCAAGGAACTGCGCCGCATCGGTGGCCAGATCGTGGACGTGCTCAAGACCGTGCGCGGAACAGCGGACGCATCGATCTTCCAGGAACCCCCGATCCCCCAGCTAACGGTCAAGGTAGACCGCGACGCCGCGGCCCGCTACGGCATCAACGTAGCGGACATCAACACCCTGATCGAAACTGGGGTGGGTGGGGCCCCCATTACGCAGGCCTACGTCGAGGATCGCGTCTACAACGTCACGGCGCGGGTCCCGCATCAGATCGCTGCCGATCCGGAGGCACTCGGGCAACTGGTGTTGACCGCGCCGTCCGGCGCCCGCGTTCCATTGGCCATGGTAACCCGGATTACCCTGCAGACCGGAGAGAGCACCATTTCTCATGAGGGCGGCCACCGCGAGCTGACGGTACGCATCGACAACAGCGGCCGGGCGTTGTCCGACTACCTGGCCGAGGCGCAGGAGAAGATCGATCGGACCGTTCATTTCGATCGGGAGAAATACCGCCTGGAATGGGCTGGCCAGTTCGAGAACCAGCAGCGGGCTCAAGCCCGGCTGGTACTGGTGATGGGGCTGGTGCTGGCGGTAATGGCTGTGCTTCTGTTCGCCGAGTTCGGCAGCTTGCGCCAGGCATTGCTGGTGCTGGCCGTGGTCCCGCTGGCCGCCCTGGGAGGACTCATCTCGCTGCACGTGAAGGGAGAGACGCTCAACATCGCGACCGCGGTGGGCTTCATTGCCCTCTTCGGCGTGGCGGTGCAAAACGGCATCATCATGGTGGCCAATTTCAATCGTATGCGCCGCGATGGGCATGGTGTGCGGGATGCGGTGCTGCTTGGCGCCACCGAACGGTTCCGCCCCGTCCTGATGACCGCGACGGTGGCCAGTGTCGGCATGCTGCCGGCGGCCCTGGCCACGGGCATCGGTACCGACGTGCAGCGCGGGTTGGCTACGGTGGTGGTCGGCGGCCTGGTGATCGCCACCTTGCTTACCCTGTTCATCCTGCCGGCTTTGTACGACGCGCTGGAGCGGTTCGTCGATCGTCGGCGTCGGCGTCATACCCGTCCGGCCAGGGAGATCTGATCATGCGCCTCCATACCCCGCTCAAGCTGCGCAAGGCGCTGATGGCAGGCCTGACACTGGCGTTGGCTGGCTGTGCCGTAGGTCCCACCTTCCACCGTCCCGAGGCACCCAAAGCCACGCGCTATACGCCACAGATTTCCGCCGATACTACCGCCGCCTCACCCGTACCCGGCGGCGAGGCCCAGCACTGGGTCGCATCTATGGATATCACCGGCCAGTGGTGGATGCGGTTCCGTTCGGGCGCGCTGGACGCCCTGGTGGACGACGCACTAAGACGCAACCCCGATGTGGCCGCCGCACAGGCGGCCTTGCGAGCAGCCTGGGAGAATGTCTATGCACAGCGCGGCGCCTATTTCCCCGAGGTTGACGGCAGCGCCAACACGACCCGGCAGAATGTCGCCAAGGATCTGGCCAGCCCCGCGGCGTCGGGCAACGGCCTCTTCAACCTGACCACGGCACAGGTCAGCGTGACCTACGCACCGGACCTGTGGGGTGGGACGCGACGACAGGTGGAGGCGCTGATGGCGACGGCCAACGAACAGCGCTTTGAGCTGGAGGCCACCTACCTGACGTTGACCACCAACCTCGTCAACGGCGCTATCGGCGAGGCCTCGTTGCGGGCCCAGATCCAGGCGACGCAGTCGATGATCCAGGCCCAGACACGGATGTTGTTCATCCTCCAACGACAGCAGGCTCTCGGCGACGTACCTGAGGCCGCCGTGGCGGCGCAAGTGGCGGTGCTGGAGCAAAGCCGAGCCGCGTTGCCGCCACTGCAAAAGCAGCTGGCACAACAACGCGACCTCCTCGCGGCATTGAGCGGCCGGACACCCGATGAGGACATGGCGGCACAGTTCACGTTGGACAGCCTGCATTTGCCAACGGATCTGCCGCTAAGTCTGCCGGCGCAGTTGGTCGAACAACGCCCCGATGTACGGGCCGCGGAAGAGCAATTGCATGCGGCCAGCGCCGAGGTGGGGGTGGCTATCGCCAACCGGCTGCCCAACCTGCAGATCGACGGCAATTTTGGCCGTGCCAGCGAGAAAGCCGGCGCCTTGTTCAAGGCGGGCAATGGATTCTGGAGTTTGGGAGCCACCCTGACGCAACCGCTGTTCGATGGCGGTTCGCTCAAGCACAAGCAACGAGCGGTCCAAGCCGCCTATGCGCAGGCCGCCGCGCAATACCGCAGTGTGGTCATCGGGGCGATGCAAAACGTCGCCGACACCCTCCATGCAATCCAGTCGGATGCCGACGCGATGGTGGCGGCTAACCGCGCCGAACGTGCGGCGGCCCGCAGTGTGCAGATCGCCCAGCGCCAGCTGGCCCTGGGCGACATCAGCGAGAGCACGATGCTGGCAACCGAACTGGCCTGGCAGCAGACCACCCTGGCGTTGGTGCAAGCCCAGGCCGCACGTTATGCCGACACCGTGGCGTTGTTCCAGGCCTTGGGCGGCGGATGGTGGCATCGAAAGGACGCGCCCCCCATCGAACTGTCGTCCCCATAGTGACAGGCTATGTCTTCAGGTAGCTGTCGCACGCGGTGATCAGCCGCTGCACGTCCGGATCGCCAGCATCCGGGCGCATTAGCAGGGTGGCCTGTAGCTCCATAATCTGTGCGTCGTCGGGAATCAACTCGGACGGGCATTCCCCCAGCCAGTCGATCACGATCGGATATAGCTCCGTGACCGGCATCGTGGCGACTTCATCGCGTGTGGGCACGTGCATGCCTAGAGACAGAACGCGGCTATCCCGCGCTGCCTGGAAAGCACTGTCCTGCGTGTCGAAGCGATCATCTGGCGAGCAGGTCACGGTCTTCTCCGCGGGCGGGAGAGATAACGTGCACTCGCGTGGTGCTGGCATGGCGCGCGTCCTCTTCCGCGTGCAAGTAGATCGAAGTGGTGGCGATCGAACTATGCCGAAGATTTTGCTGAATATGATGCAGCGGAATGCCATCGTCCGCTTGGTGAGAGGCAGCGGTATGGCGAAGCCAGTGCGTCGAGACGCGACGAAGGTGAGCCGCTCGCGCGGGTTGTTCCGCTTCCCAGGCGGCCGCGACCCGCCGGAAGGCATCCTTGACGATCAGATACACCGCCGTCGGCGTCAGTGGCTGCGCGTGATGCCCGGCGACGCCGCAGATCAGGGGACGACGGCTCGCGGTATCGGGCGCCGCCGGAAGGCCAAGGAAGGCGCGATAGCGCGCATAGTCCTGCATCAGGGTATCGCTTAACGGAATCCGCCCTTCAACGCCGCCTTTGCCGATCACATGGAGCCACCAGCGGCCGCGCACGTGCCGTAGCTCGCCTTCATGCGCCTGGGCCGCTTCGGAGACACGCAGAGCCGTGGCGTACAGCAACCGCAGCACCCAGCGCGCCCGTTCGTAACGTTGTTGCTCGCGCCGCGTACCTTGCGGCCAGCGCTCGACCTCTGCCAAGGCGTCGCGCCAGAGGGGTTGATCGAGGAAGCGCTCGATGCGGGTTCCCACACCGCGTCGACGCCGCCGGCGCGGCTGCAGGGCAAACGGTGAGCCAGCCAGGTAGCCGCAGCGCACCAGGTACTGGAACAAGCCCGCCAGGATGCTCAGCGCTTGGCGGCGGCTGCGCTCGGATAAGGGGCCGGCGAACAGGCGACGCTGGTCGCCGCGGCGGCCCAAGGCGTCATCGCACCACGCCGGCGGCGGGTCGGCCAGAAACGCTTCGTAGGCCAGGACGTCTTCACGCGTCATGCTGGAGACCGCTTTGCTGCGCACCTGCGTGGCCCAGAGCAGCAACCGTTCTGCCTCCTTGCGAAGTCGCTGCGATCGAACTGATCCGCCGCAGCGAAGGCCCGGACACCCTGCCGATCGAAACGATCAACGTGGTCGGCCCGGACACGCTCACCGGCGCGGACGTGGCGGCTATCTGGACGGACGTGCTGGGACGGCCGGTGGTGTACGGCGGCGACGACCCCGCCGCGTTCGAACAGAACGCCGCCGGTTTCATGCCTCCCTGGATGGCCTACGAGATGCGGCTGATGGGCCGAGCGCTGGGTCAGCGACGGCATGATCCCGGAACCGGGCGACGTGCCGCGCCTGACCCAGCTGCTGGGGCGGCCGCTGCGTTCGTATCGCGGGTTTGTAGCGGAGGTTGCAAGGGCGGCCGCCTGAGCTTCCTTCACGGTGCCCGTGCGGCAGGCTATGTGCAGCGCGGGCATCGATCGGAGCGGGTGAGAAAATCGCCTCGGGTCAAATGACCTCGCTTTTTCTTACCCCCGATAACGCACCCTAATCGCCTTGCTCTAATGACCCGATTACCCCACGAATCTAGTAGGGAGACGACCAAGGTCGCTATGTCGAGGTGCGGGCAACACCACAAAAAGGCCGTCAGGCGAGCAAATCAACCGATTGCGAGGGCGTCCAGTGAGAGTTGATCTCACTGAAAGCCCTCCTATCGTCAAGAACCGTGCATCGCCACCCAGTCAGTAATCATTTTCAGGGCAATCGGCGACATGGTTTCCTCAATGCTGGCCGATTCCGCTGGCGTCCCGATGTTGGCCGTCTGAAACATGTGGTTGATGTTCGGGAGTTCGACAATCGTCGCACCTGGATTGCCCTTCAGAGCCGCCTTGATGGCAGGCAGATTGTCTTCGGGTGGTACGAAGAGATCGCGGCTGCCATCGAGGACAAGGATCGGCACCCGGAGGGCGCGAAGGGTCGGGATGGGATCGTAGTTGAAGGCCTGCCGCGCCCAGGGGCTGGTGACCTGATGGGCAAGCGTGTCCGCATTTTCGGGTCGGATGAGCTTGTCAGTGACTCCCTGCGCAATGTCCGTTTTGGCAACTGACAACGCTGCCGTGTTGCTGGCCGCGGTCGCAAGATCGGCATAGAGTTTGTTGAAAAAGGCGCTTCGCTTTGCGATCTGCTCCTCGGGAACGCCGGATGCACCGGCAATCCGGGCGTCCTGTACATTCAAAAGTCGGCCGATGCGCATGCCCGGACCGGCCATAAGTACAGCGAATCGCACTGCCGGATTGCGAACGGCGATCATGGGGGCGATGGCACCGCCCTCCGAGTGGCCGATAAGGCCGATATGCTTCGCCTCGATCTCAGGGCGCGACATAAGAAAGGTCATGGCTGCTTCGGCATCGGAGGCAAAGTCGGGGATCGTCGCCGTGGCAAAGTCACCACCCGAACCACCAACACCTCGTTTGTCATAGCGCAACACGGCTATGCCGCGACGATTGAGAGCATCGGCGAGGACAACGAACAGTTTGTGGCCGAAACTGTTTTCGTCACGCGTTCCCGGCCCGGTCCCGCCGATCAGCACGACGGCCGGAAAGGGGCCGGTACCGTCGGGCACGCTGAGCGTGCCGGCCAGCCTTATCCCCGCCGATGCGTTGTCGAAGGTGACCTCCTGTTGCCGGTAAGGGCGGGGGCCGGCGGCAATGGCTTCTTCCTGTGGACGCCTCGGAGGTGCGGCATCCGACGTCTGGCCAGTCATCCGGGTCAGGGATAGCGACATGATGACGCCCTGTGTCCACGTCCCGACCCAGCCCTTTTTGCCGGAATCCCAGTGTCCCGTATAGGTGGCACTGATCTTTGGGATGGTGAAACTCAAATGGTTGGCATCGGTTACGACATCATCGGCGGGCAGAACAACGCTTCCCTGATCGGGACTTTCAAGCGCCGCCTTGTAGTGGCCTGCTCCCTCTTTGGTTACGTGCACCACGATGTGGTACTGGCCAGCCAGGAGGCCACCCCAATCACCCGCTGCGTCTTCGGCCGAAACCGCACCCACCGCCAGAGCCAACAGGCCTCCGACGGCAAACATGCGTTTCGCCACCGATCGTTTCGTCCCATGCATGTTCAAGGTCATACCCCTCTGCAAGAACGCCGGATTGGCGTCAGACTGGTAGTCGAGGGCCAGACACGGGTCTTACAGCACGGGCCGCGTTTTTTTTATTGCCTGCCTTGTAAGAGGATTCCCGTTCAAGCGACTAAGGCCTCCAAAGGGATGGGATACCAACGCCGTGTTGAGCTTCGAAGAGATCGTCGATAAGCACGCCGGCATGGTCCGCCGCATTGCGACGGTCTATGAGCGCCATCCCGACCGGATCGACGATCTCGTGCAGGAAGTCTGGCTGGCGGTCTGGCAGGCGCTACCTCGCCTGGACAATCCGTCGATGCTCAAACCCTATATCGCCCGTATCACCCAGAACATTTGTGTCACCCATGTGCGTCGCGCACTCGTACGCAAGGACGAACCCCTGGGTGACGGCATTGCGGATATGTCCATGCCTGTCGACGAGGCCACCGATCACGCCAGGCAACTGGCGCGCCTGACCGAGGTGATACGTCAATTGCCAGAGCCTTTAAAGGCCGTCGCTGGCCTCTATCTCGAGGAGATACCGGTCAAGGAGATCGCAACGATCCTCGGCATCAGTGAAAGCAACACGTCGGTGCGACTGCATCGCGCCAAAACTTTCATCCGGCTGAACTTCGGAGCCTAGACATGAGCGAACCATCGCAAACCGATCCTTTCGCCACGCTTTGGCAATCCGCGCCCAAACCGGACACCGGGCAGCTCCTGCGAGATCTGCAGCGGCTGCAGAAAGCGCAGCGGTGGCACAGCCGAATCCTCGCTATCATTCTCTGTGGCATTGCATTGTTTTTTATTTTCGAGGAGGCCACCGGACGATCCGGTACCCACGGGCTCGTCAGCACGTTGTGGATCGCCTTCGTTGCCGGTGTGATCGGATATCAGCGCGTGCGCTGCCGCTCCGTGGATCCGCTCGATCTCGATACGGCCAGGCTTCTCAAGCGCATGATCGCCCGGGCAAGGCGGGGACTCTTCCAGGCGCGCTGTCTTTACCTGGGAACTCCCCTCGGTGCAGTGACGGGTGCAGCTCTGACGAGGGTTCTGGCACCAGGGGCGGCGCCGAGTGAGCATATGGCCCAATCCAATCTGACGCTGATGCAAACGATCGTCGGTCTGATAGCTCTGGTCGCCATGATCATCTCGGGACTCGTGCTGGCGCGCATCAGACGGCGCCAACTGCTGGAGCTCACCGGAAAACTGAGGTCGCTGGAAGAGAGTCTGTAAGAAATCCCACGTAGCCGCGACTTTGGTTCCGACGCATCAAGATCAACACAGGTCGATCCGGCATCCACACTTGGAGGAACCCATGTCGAACGCACGTATCGCATCCATTCTTTTCGGTCTTGTCGCCGCCTGCGCTCTGATCGCCCTGGCCTGGTATCAGGCACATGGTGACCGCATGATTCTGTCGATATCCGGCGCTATCGCCATCGTGGTGATGGTGCTTGCGCTGATGCGTTTCATACCTGCACTGATTCGCTGTATGTCCACCAAGGGGAGCTGCGCTGTACGCCACGACAGGATCAGGTGATGGGAATCCTGCAGCGTGCGAACGCCGATACCCAGCCCTTTGTGTCCGCATTGGGTTGCGGCCGCCGCCGGAAGCGGACCTTTGTCTGCGGCGGAAGATAGCTCCTTCTCTACCCCTGATAACATCCGATAATCACCATCGGAAGCAAGCGAAACCGGTGTCATTCCGAGCCACTCTCTCACCCCTTCTTGGGTAACGCGCTCCAGCGTTTCACCCAATTGCAGATAAGGTCCAACGCCCGCGGCGACATGGTTTCCTCGATTCCATTGTATTCATTGGGGGCACCTGTTTTTGCATCCTGCAACAGATGATTCATGCCGGGCATCTGTACGACGGTCGCGCGTGGGTTGTGTTCCAGAGCGCGCCGCATCGCCGCCAGGTCCTCGCGCGCCGGCACCTGCAGATCCAGCGAGCCGTTGATGGCCAGCACCGGCACCGTCAGCTTCTGCAACGCGGGCGCTGGATCGTAGGCCAGAAAGTATCGTTCCCAAGGGCTAGTGCTGTCGGCCGCAAGGCTCTGAGCCTCGTTCGGATCAACCACTTTGTCCTTGACGCCTTGCGCGACAAGTGCATCGGCGCGCGCGCGCGCGGCTTCGGCCGAGGGCGCGGCGATGATCGCATCGTAAAGGCTCTGGTCGAACGACTTGCGGCGAGCAATGTACTCGTCCGGAGCGCCATAGGCTTTGGCAGTCATCGCCGACTGCAACACGAACAGATGATCGCCGCGGATTGCTGGACCGGCGATGGTGACGACAAAGGCCACACGGGGATCCCGGGCCGCGACCATGGGGGGCGATCACGCCACCCTCGGAGTGACCGAGGACGCCGACACGGTTGGGGTCGATTCCCGGTTGATGGCTCAGCCATGCCACGGCTGCATCGGCGTCACTGGCGAATTCGGCGGTGGTGGCAGCATCGTAATCGCCGCCGGAACCGCCCACGCCGCGCTTGTCGTAGCGAAGTACGGCCACCCCGGCACGATTGAGTGCATCGGCCAGCACCAAAAACACCTGATGTCCCCAAACGGACTCATCGCGCGTGTTGTGACCGGTGCCGGAAATCAGAACGACTGCTGGGAAAGGACCTTCGCCCAACGGCACGCTCAATGTGCCGGCCAGAAAGATGCGGGCATCCGGATTAGGGAAAAGCACGTCCCGTGAAATGTAGGGGCGGGGACTAACCTGAATAGCTGCTTCCTGCGGGCGTTTGGGCGGTGCAGGATGCAGTTCGGCATCGGTGGCGCGGTGCAGATCCAGCGGATAGACCTTCTGGAAGGTCAACTGGCCATGCCAGGCTTTCCGGCTGGCATCCCAATTCCCGTCGTAGCCGAGGCCGAGCGCCGTGGCGCCGAAATGCAGATGCTGCGCATCTATCCTTACCTCATCCAACGGTGTCCGATTGTCGCTAGGGTTGATCAACACGCCGCGATAGCCGTCTCCTGCCTTGTCGATATGTACAAGTACGCGGAAGCCGCTGGGCAGATGGCCGATCCAGTCGCCGCCGGCTTCCTCTGCCAATGCTGCGGGCGCTGCGAGGCCAAGCAAAAGAACGGACGATACCAAAGCCTTCATGGATACCCCCTTTGACAATGCCTCGCCGGAACGCGGAGATTGCTTCCGAGGAGATCATGCGCCATTGCCTACTAACAACAAAAGATCCGGGCGCTTCGCGTGCATTTGGGAGCCGGATCAGCGGCGAGCATCCGACAGTGATCCGGTTCGGGCGGCGCTGCTTCGCCGCGCCTCAACGCATTGGGTGCGGCACACCGCAGCGTCACACCAGGCCGACGTCGGCACCGACCTGCGCCACATCCAGCGTAATCTACGCCACGCGTCGATCGACACCACGGCGATCTACCTGCACGTCGAAGACGACGAGCGTCACGAACGCACGACCGCGCCGGCTGGCTCAACATAGCTAGCCAGGCAGCGCGGCCCGGATGAAGGAAAAGTCTGGACACATAGACGGCCAGCATCGACGCAGTTACACGTCGCGTTGCTCGATTGCCGCAGCCTTCTCGGCGATTTGCGACAGGCCGTACGCGTGTGCATTTATCTGCGACGCCAGCGCGTGGCCAAGCGCCACGGCCCCGACGCAAAGCGCTACCGACATACTCACGTTGGCCATGGCGCGTACCGGGGTGCCGGCGCGCAAGAGATCGAAGGTCTGCAGACTGAACGCTGAGAAGGTCGTGTAGCCGCCGCAGAGCCCGACCATGACGAAGAGGCGCAGGTTTTCTGAAACAGGGAATCGACCAGTGGCCAGGGTCAGCGTGCCAAAGAACTCGATGACGAACGAGCCTGTAATGTGGATCGCGATCGTCGCCAACGGGAGTTCCCGGCTGTACGGGAGGCCGACCACCGAGAGGGCGTAGCGCGCCAAGGTGCCAAGCGCGCCACCGAAGGCGATCACAAAGTAGGTCGTAACAGTTGGCATTGCATCCTCCACGTCGATGTGGCGGAGGAGCACGGACGCACGCCTACCGCCGAAATGGCTGCGGTAGGAGTCATCAGCCCAGGACGGGCGGTTTGCGAGGGATTTCACCCCCGTGTGTGAAGCCTAGATTCAAGCATCACGATGATGCAACGCGGCTTGACCCTGTCGCTTGAGACAGCGTCGAATTGACGCAAAGAAATAATGCCTCGATACGCGGGGTTTCGTGGCGGCATCGACGTTGGACGCCCGCTTCGTTCGATCCGCTTGTTGATCGCTCTCGTTCACACTAGCCTTGGCCGCTGAGGCGCTGGGAGCGCCACCGCGGATTACGCTATGTCCACCGCACAGATGTCTGTCTACTTCTTTCTTCAGGCGGCGGCGATCCTATTCACATGCCGCGTCATCGGGAAGCTTGCTCGAATGATCGGGCAACCCCAGGTTGTGGGCGAGATGATCGCTGGCGTGATGCTCGGCCCCTCTTTGCTCGGGCTGCTTTCCTCTGGCGCGCAGCATGCGCTGTTTCCCAAAGCCACGCTCGACGTGCTCTATGTGGCCGCGCAGTTCGGTGTGGGGCTCTATATGTTCCTGGTCGGCACCGAGTTCCGGAGCGACCACTTCCGGGCTCACTACCGTGGCGCGCTCATGATCTCTGTGGCAGGCATCGCGGTGCCGTTCGGCTTCGCCTTCGCCATGACACCTTGGCTGATTCACATACCGGCCCTTTTCGCCGATACGGCAAGGTTCAGCGACGCCGGGCTGTTCCTCGGCGCCGCCATTGCCATCACCGCTTTTCCGATGCTCGCCCGCATTATCCACGAGCGTGGCATCGCCGGCACGCCACTGGGCACACTTGCGCTTACCGCTGGCGCGGTTGACGACGCCGCTGCGTGGTGCATCCTGGCGGTAGTGCTAGCGAGTTTCGGCGGCAGTTGGAACCATGCCTGGCTCGCGATCGGCGGAGGAATCGGCTTCGCGTTGTTCATGATCTTCGCTGGTCGCCACCTGCTGAACCGCTTGGCTGCTCACATCGCACCCGATGAGCCCTTGAGTGCCACCATGCTCGCCACTCTGCTCGGCCTGTTCTGCCTCTGCGCGTGGGCCATGGACGCGATCGGCATCCATGCAGTGTTTGGCGGTTTCCTGCTAGGCGCCTGCCTGCCCAAGGGTCCGTTCACAGAAAAGCTACGCGGCCAACTGCAGCCGTTCGTGGTGGTGTTCCTGCTGCCCATGTTCTTCACCTACTCCGGCCTCAAGACGCAACTCAGTGTGCTGGTCGACCCTCAAATACTCGTGGCAGCCGCGGCGATCCTCGTAGCGTCGTTCGCCGGTAAAGGCATGGCCTGCTGGGCGGCGGCGAGGGCCTCTGGCCAAACCGGGCAGGACGCTATGGCGATCGGTGCACTGATGAACGCGCGCGGACTGATGGAACTCATCCTGATCAACATCGGCCTGCAGGCGGGCGTGATCAAGCCCGGGCTCTTCTCGATCCTCGTCCTGATGGCCATCCTCAGCACGTTGGCGGCGACACCGCTGTTCAATTCGATCATGCGTCGCTGCAGTACCCAAGTTCAGGTCGGAACCCTAGGCCGATCCTCAAGAACCTAGCAGGCTGTTGAAAAGCGCGGTCCCGTATCGCTTCAGATAGCGCTGATCTATGCATTGGCTCTCCGGCAGAGCTGATCGGACAGAATTTTCGGCGCGGCGGTCGCGCCGTTCACCCGACTTTTTTTCGCGTTACCAAACTGGCATACCGTGGTTGCAGAACGGTGTCGGCACGTAAACGCCCCGTCAAATAGACGCTTCAAGAATGGAAGTGCTGGAGACTTCGCTGCACCCGCTTCGCGAGCGGCATCACGTGATGCTTGCCTTTGTAGGCTTTCGGCGGCTCCTTATCGAACTGCTTCACCCTCGGCAACGCGCCCTGCTCGGCGCACAGGGCCCGATCAGCTGCGGACCGCGGATTCCGTCTCCGCCACATGCACGACGACCTGGTTGCGACCGCGCTCCTTCGCGCGATAAAGCGCGGCGTCGGCGTCGCCCAGCAACAGGCGCAGCGTGTAGCCGGAGCTGGCAGCGGAGGCGAGCCCCAGGCTGGCAGACACTTTGACGGTGGTCTGTGGATCCAGGACCACCGGTGTGGAGGCCAACGCCTGGCGGATACGGTTTGCCGCCTCCAGCCCATCGTCGCGCGAGCAGCCAGGCATCAGGATGCCGAACTCCTCGCCGCCGAGGCGGCCGATGAGGTCGTCGGGACGCAGTTCGCGACCGACGATCATCGCAGCGGAACGCAACACCTGATCGCCGGCGGCATGACCGTACGTGTCATTGATCCGCTTGAAATGATCCAGGTCCAGCACGATCAGGCAGGCGTCGCTGTTCGTCGTGTACAACTGGCGCAGCGCCCGCTTGGCTTCGACGGCGAAATGCTCGCTGTTGTACATCCTGGTCAAGCCGTCGTGATGCGCCATCCAGCGGAAGCGTCGCCAGGAGCGCCACAGCCACAATGTCGCCAGCACGAGGAAGGCGGTGATCGCCAGCAGCATCCCGATGAACAGCCGGTTGGCCTTCTGGGCCTGGCTCGCCAAGGCCTGGCGAAGCTGAAGGATGCTGTTTTCCTTGCCCAGCGCCTCGAGCTTCATTTTCTGCGACACAACCTGCTGCCTGACCGTCTGGTAGGCCAGGGCGATCGCCTTGGCATGGTTCATGGCGCCGGTTTTCTGGGCGACGTACTTTTCGTAGTAGTTCAACGCGGCGGCATCATGGCCCTGCGATTTTTCCGCCCGATAGAGCACTTCATACGCCGCTTGCACCGTCCACAGCGGGCTGTCCGACCCGGTGATGGCAAGGCTGGCCAAGGCAAATTTCCGCGCGTTGGCCGCATCGCCGAGGCTCATATAGGCCTGGGCCAGGGTGACCGGCAGCGAGGCAAGATGGGGCGTGTAGCCGGAGGTTTTTATTTCGGAGGAAATGCTGTGCAGGTAGGCGATCGACTTGCCACCAAGGCCTTCGTCCACCATCTCGCTCGCCAGGTCCAGGCGCAACGCATCGGCCTGGCGGGATTCCCCTGCCGCAACACACGTGTCGATAGCGGCCTGGAACGAGGGATCGGTCGAGGCCAATTTCCCTGCGTACAGCAGGGACTGCGTCTCCAGTGCGTTGGCGTAGCACTGGCCTTTGACCGAAGGGAGCGAGGCCTTCATCTGCCGCGCGTAATCGAGAGCCAGGTCGTATTGCCCTACCGCCCCCTTGTTCAACATCTGGACGATCCGGATCATGCCTTCCAGGCGTGCCGTCGGATCGGTCACGCTGGGAAGTTCGGCCATCAGCGTATTGGCCCACGCGTAGGCGCTCACGTAGTCGCGCCTGAAAAATTTGTCCTGGATCAACGCCGCCGTCGCGCGAACGGAAAGGGACCGGTCGCCCGAGTGCTCGATGATGTCGTACAGGGGCGGCTCGGCCTGGGCGTAATTGCCCTCGTCTATGGGAAGCCGGGTATCGAGCAACCGTAGATGCCAGCGCTGCGCGGCACTCAACTGACCCAGGTGCTGATGCAGTTGTGCCAGAAGCTGCCGGAAACGGGAGATATCGTTCGGCCACGCATCGTCGGCCTGCGCCAGCCATGTCGCAACAGGTGCCGTATCGGTCGATGTCGTATTTGCCCTTGCGTCCATGCAAAGCAGCGATGCCGCCATGACGGCGGCAACAGCCAGGCGTGCGGGCGCACTGCGCGTCATTCAGAGCTGGTCGTCGTTGGCCTACTTACCGGATGGCTGGCGCTTCTTTTCCGCCTCGTCGCCGTCATACTTCGGTTCGCCTTCCGAATCTTCCCCGCAGGGATCACACCCTCCATCGTTGTGATTGACCCGTACCGGTTGATGGTCATGTCCAAGCTCTTCCTCGAGCCGACGCTTGTCGCCGGATGCGGCCGCTGCTTTCAGTCCCTCGCTGGCATGCATTGCGTTGAGCGTGCGTGCCAGGGTTTCCTGGGAGACGTGGCGCAACGACGCGTCCTGCCCGATGCGCTCCAGAAGCTCGATCGTGTTGGACATATTTACCCTGTTCCTGTTGTGGAAGAATCGGTCGCCTGCCGGGCGAGCTGGAACGCATCTCCCGGACGAGGGCGTTGTCCGCGTGTGGGCGCGCAGTGCTGAATCTCAGGCTCCCATACCAAGGCGCAGCCTACCATTGACCGGACGGGGTCACGACGCCTCCTGCCCCGCCGGGCCTGGAGCTGCCGGAGCGCGATCCAGTTCAGCCAATCGCTCGCGCACCGCAAGATTGGCGACCAACGGCGATGCCGGCCGCAACACCACGGTTTCGTCCGAGTCGACGTGCGTTGCCGGCAGATCGCTCAGGGCCACATGGCGAATGCGCGGCTGCTCGATCGGCAAGGTGGCGCCACGGTAGATGATGACCTCGTGGTCCAGCGGGTAATCCCGGCTCAGCACGTCCACCAGCACTTGCCGGTATTCGGGGCCGGTGGAGAAGCGCTTCATCGAACGGTCGCCGACCAGGCCCACCTGCCACAGCACCAGACAGGCGCCGGGATTGATGGGGGTCCGGTAGAACAGCAGTTGACTGGCCTCGTAGTGCTGGCAGCCAAAACGCCCGGGATCGATGCCCAGATCCGCATACAGGCAGTCCTCGGCCGAGATGCCCGGCTCCATGTGCGCCTGGAAGCCTTCCGCGCGGGCCATCGCGATCACCTCGTGCGGCGACCAGGCGAAGATGCCGGGGTGGCCGTAGAACACGGCGCAGACCCGCTTGCCGGACCGCACCTCGGCCATCATCACCTCGACCCATTCGCGATAGGTCACCGCGCGCGATTTGCTCTTGCCGTCACCGTAATACGGCTGGAGGCTGCGCACGTCCGGATGCATGTGGTTCAACCACACCTCGACGATGGCGTCGGAGAGCGCCGCGAACACCACGTCGGCCTGCTGGATATAGCTGCGCGCCAACGGCGAGAGATGGGAACCCAGCGTCATGCCCAACCCCACACCGGCGATGCTCCCGCGCGGTTCCGGGGTTGCGGGCTGGGCTGGCGATACAGAGGTCATGGCGATATCCAGGGAGACCAATGGGCATAGTGCCAGCGGCCGGACGACCGTGCCTGGAGCTGAGCGTTGGCCACTGACGCGCCCTCATTTTCCCGGTCCCCGGAAGTGGAGGCGATGGATGCTGCCATGGCGTGGGATGGGCAAACGTCCTCCGGGTCCGCGATGAGGCGCTGATGCTCGTGGTGATGGCGCCGGTCGTGGGCAAGTCCTCGCCTGGAAACGGCGTTGCAGGCGGACCGCTCCCCGTCACCGACAACCAGCCCTAATCAGCAGTAGAAATCCTGCGCGCTTTGCCCCGGGAATGGGGACGACGCCATCGCTCGTCGATATGCGCCGTCCCCTTCTCTGTTGGCTACTGACAGGTCGGGTGCGCCCGCACGGCGGATGCCATGACGTTTGTGGGCAAGCAGGCGGGGAACGCGAAATAGGCGGCTCCCTCCTCCCGCACGCCGGCTCGCTTGCCAGGCGGCAGTCCCAGCCGCTGTGCGTCGATGGCGTCGACGAGGGCTCGCAGCTTGCCCGCGTAGCGGTAGATGGCGTCGCCGATGACCGGCAGCGTGGCGTCGGCGAGCTCGGCCTGCCCGCTGCACGTGACGACGTCGCCGTGGGCACGGAGGCTGTCGAGCAGCTCGTGGATCGCGTCGATCTGGTCGAGCGTGATGCCGGACATGTAATGCGCCTCGGGCGCGTCCGCTGCCGGCTCGGCGGTATCCGGTTCGGCCGATGCGGCACCTTCGCCGGGCCCGTGTTGTGCGGGGTGATCGTCCAGCCATTGCGTCATGTAGGTTTCGAGCCAGGCCAGGTGGTCGGCCAGTTGGCTCAGGCGAATTCCCGTGGCTTCGTCCTCTGGCGTGCCCGCCTGGCGCTCTCGTACCAGCCGGGCCAGCAGCGCCACGTCCAAACGTAGCTTCGCGAGTCGTTGCAGGCTGTGCGTGGAGAGAACCTCGCCTGCGCCTTGCAGATCTTCCGAATCGATGGTCGACATGCTTGCCTCCTCGTTCCATGAAGTACCCGTGCGCCGGGGTGGCGACGGGAAGTCGGGAGGCTAGAAACCGCTAAGAGCCGGCGGGCGTATTCCCCTTGCGGGTGTTGTATTAGCCGCCCTCCCGACGCAAG
>JABLTH010030545.1_pt1 | contig 20195 bp, 14 predicted proteins | sample 7875711 | NCBI WGS metagenome assembly JABLTH01 (sample SAMN14941262, study PRJNA633318) | bioreactor metagenome | isolation source: bioreactor | place: China | collected 2019-03-05 | reverse complement strand
CTGTCGCCGAATTGGGTGCAGAAGATCGGCCAGCGCCTCGAATGGCTCGAAAAGAACGGCTGAGATGAGCCTGTGGGTTCGCGTCTTCCTGCCTTTCGCGGCAGGCTACTACCTGTCCTACCTGCTGCGCACGGTCAATGCCGTGATCGCTCCGGAACTCTCGCGCGAGCTGTCGCTGTCGGCCGCCGACCTCGGCCTGCTCACCAGCGCTTACCTGATCGCCTTCGCCGCCTTCCAGATCCCGCTCGGCCTGCTGCTCGACCGCTTCGGCCCGCGCCGGGTGGAGGGCGGCCTGCTGCTGGTCGCCGCCGCCGGCGCACTGCTCTTCGCCTTCGGCGACTCGACGCTCCAGCTGACCCTGGCACGCGGGCTCATCGGCCTCGGCGTCTCCTCCTGCCTGATGGCCGCCTTCAAGGGCTTTTCGCAAAACTTCCCGGCCGAGCGCCAGGCCTCGCTCACGGGCGCCATCATGGCCTCGGGCGGCCTCGGCGCCGTCACCGCCAGCCTGCCGCTCGAGCTGGCGCTGCCGCTCATCGGCTGGCGCGGCGTGTTCCAGGGACTGACTTTGCTGCTGGCGGCGGTCGCCGCCTGGATATTTTTCTCGGTGCCGCAGCACGAGGCCAGCGGGGCGCGCGACAGCCTCGCCGCCCAATTGAAGGCAGTCGCCGGCATCCTTGTGCACCGCACCTTCTGGCGCTATGCGCCGCCGGTGGCGCTGATCACCGGAGGCTTCATGGCGGTGCAGGGTCTGTGGGCGGTGCCGTGGCTGATCGAAGTCGATGGCCTGACGCGGCACGGGGCGGCGGAGGTGCTCTTCGCGCTGAACCTCGCCATGCTGCTGTCCCACCTCGGCATTGCCAGCTTCGCCACGCGGCTTTCGCGCGCCGGCATCCGTCCGGCCGCCCTGCTGGTCGGCGGCTACGGCTTGGCGCTGGCCAGCCAGGCGGCGATGGTGGCGGGCCTGCAGCCGGTCGCGCTGCCCTGGTTCCTCTATGGCATCGGCGTCTCCGGCGGTTCTCTCTCCTATGCGCTGCTGGCGGCCCACTTCGCGCCAACGCTCTCCGGCCGCGTGACGACGGCGCTCAACCTGCTCGCCTTCGTCGGCGCCTTCGTTCTGCAATGGGGCTTGGGCGTGCTGATCGACGGGCTGATCCTGTCGGGGTTCGAGGCGGAGGTGGCCTACCGCAGCGCATTCGCCATCCTCCTCGCCCTGCAGGCGGCGGCCTATGCCTGGTTCCTGCTCGAAGGCCGGCGCAAGTAGCTGTCCGCAGAAATGGGGACAGACAACCCCCGGCGACGATCGGAAAATTCCTTGGCAATCCGGAACCGATACCGGAGCCCCAACCATTCGCCAAAGGAGGATCCACCATGCGCAAGCCATGTTTGACGCAGCTGACCGCTGCGATGCTTTCCGTTCTGCCGTTCGCCGCCCACGCCGCGCCCGATCTCGACATGCTGACCGCCAGCCAGGCGGCCGCCGACATCTGCGCCGGCAAGTACACGAGCGAGACGTTGGTCGCCGCCGCGCTCGAGCGCGCCAAGGCGCGCTCCGACCTGAACGCCTTTGTCACGCTGGACGAGGCCGGCGCGCTGAAGGCCGCCAAAGCCGCCGATGCGGCGCGCAAGCGCGGCGCCTGCAAGCCGCTCGACGGCGTGCCGGTCGTCATCAAGGACAACATCGAGGTCGCCGGCCTGCCGTCGAGCGCCGGCACACCGGCCCTCAAGGGCTTCGTGCCGAAGGCCGACGCGCCCGTCGCGGCGAAGCTGCGCGCCGCCGGCGCCATCGTGCTCGGCAAGACCAATATGCACGAGCTGGCCTTCGGCATCTCCGGCTACAACACCGCCTTCAAGAGCGGCGCGCAGCCGGGCGTGCGCAACGCCTGGAATGCGGCGAAGATCGCCGGCGGCTCGTCCTCCGGCAGCGGCGCGGCGATCGGCGCGCGCATCGCGCCGGCCGGGCTGGGCACCGACACCGGCGGCTCGGTGCGCATTCCCTGCGCCCTGAACGGCTGTGCCTCGCTGCGGCCGACGGCGGGGCGCTACCCGCAGAAGGGCATCGCACCGATCTCGCACACCCGCGACACGGCCGGCCCGATGGGCGTGGCGATGGCCGACGTGGCGCTGCTCGACCGCGTCATCGCCGGCGGCGGCGCCATCAAGCCGGCCGATCTGAAGAAGGTGCGCCTGGGCGTGGCGGCCCCCACCTGGGCGAATCTCGATGCCGACACCAGGGCCGCCATGGAGGCGGCGCTGGCCAAACTGAAAGCGGCCGGCGTGACGGTGATCGACGTCGACATGCCGAAGCTGATGGAGTTGAACGGCGGCGTCGGCTTCCCGCTGGCGCTCTACGAGGCCTACGATGACATGGTGAGCTACCTCAAGGCCAGCGGCTCCGGGAAAACCATCGCCGACGTGGCGAAGGAGATCTCCAGCCCCGACGTCAAGGGCACCTACGACGGCCTGGTGATCCCGCGCAAGCTGCCCGGGCCAAACAACACCGTGGTCGACGCCAGGCCCGCCTACGAGGCGGCCATGAAGACCGGCCGCCCGGCGCTGCAGAAGCTCTACAAGGAGACCTTCGCCAAGCACAAGCTCGACGCCCTCGTCTTCCCGACGGTGCCGAAGGTGGCCATCGATGCGAATCCGGATTCGAGCAGCGTGCCGAACTTCATCGCCTACATCCAGAACACCGATCCGGGCAGCAACGCCGGCATCCCCGGCCTGCAGATCCCGGTGGCGCTGGGCGCGGCAAGCAGATTGCCGGTCGGCCTTGAGCTCGACGGCCCGGCCGGCAGCGACCGGCGCCTGATCGCCATCGGCCTGGCGCTGGAGGAAGTGTTCGGCCGGCTGCCCGCGCCGAAGCGCTGAGCGGCGGTTGTCAGTCTGATCGCAAGCGGCCGATCGCGGCGGCGACGCCGCCGCGGCGCTGCACGCCGAGCTTGTCGAAGGCGCGCTTGAGGTAGGTACGCACGGTGGACAGCTCGATGCCCAGCTGCTGGGCGATCTGCTTGTCGGTGAGGCCCGCGCCCACCATGCGCGCCACCGCCAGCTCGCGCGGGGACAGCTCGGCCTGCGAATCAGGCGCACCGGCCAGCCGCGCCCGCAGCGAGACGCGCTGCAGGGCGCCGGTGAAGGCCGGCTCGATCAGGCGCAGGAGGTCGAGGGTGTGCGCGTCGAAGTTGTCGCGCGACTTGCCGCGCCAGATGCGCAGGTCGCCGATGTTGCGCCCGTCCACGTAACTGTAGACATTGACGCCCCAGTGCAGGCCGTCGCGGGCGAGGAAGTCGTTGAAGAACTCGGTGCGCATTAGCTCGCGCTGCGGCATCACCCGGGTGACCAGGGTGGGTACGCGCCGCGCCTGCAGCTTGAAGGTGATTGGGTCGTGGTACTGGTAGTAGGCCTCGTAGCTGCCCAGGTTGTCGTCGCTCATGTTGAGCGTGACGCGGCCGTCGAAGCGCTGCGCCGCCTCGTCCCAGACGAAAGAGGCGAAATAATCCGCCCTGAGCAGGTCGAGCAGGCCGTGGCCGGCGCGCTCGCGTACCTCGCGCTCGGCCATATCCTCGGCCAGCAGGCCGAACAGACGGGACAGAGCGCGGCTCTCCGAGGCGGTCAGGTGCATGCCGCCCAGTCTAGGTCGATTCCCCTCAGAATTCCAGCGGGTCGACGTCGACGTGCCAGCGCAGGACCTTCGGCGCCTTCAGCTCGCGGATCGCCGCAAGCCACTGCGCAAGGAAGGCCTGCAGCGCCGGCCGGCTGCGCGACTCGGCCAGCAACTGGGCGCGCTCGAGATGGGCCAGCCGGTGCAGCCGCATCGGCACGGCATCGTAGAGCGCCACTTCTCCTGTCGCCAATCCCGCCCCGATTTCCGCTGCGGTCTGCAGGAAAGCGAGCGCCTGTTTCAGCTCCGGCGCCTCGGCGCGCAGCATGGCCTGGTAGGTGAAGGGCGGGAAGCCGGCGCGTTCGCGCTCGGCGAGTTGTCCCGCGGCAAAGGCGGCGAAGTCGTGGGCTGCCAGCGCGCGATAAAGCGGATGCTCGGGATACTGGGTCTGTACCAGCACCTGGCCGGGCAAGGCGGCGCGGCCGCTGCGGCCGCCGACCTGCATGAGCTGGGCAAACAGCCGCTCCGGCGCGCGGAAGTCGGCGGCGAACAGCGCCGCGTCGGCATTCAGTACGCCGACCAGGGTCAGATTGGGGAAGTCGTGGCCCTTGGCCAGCATCTGCGTGCCGACCAGGATGTCGGCCTCGCCCTTGTGGATGGCCTCGAGCACGGCGTGCCAGCGCGACTGACTTTTAGTGTTATCGCGGTCCACGCGCAGGATGCGCGCCTGCGGGAAGCGCGCGGCCAGCGCTTCCTCCAGTCTTTGCGTGCCGCGGCCGAAGGGGTGGATGTCCTGATTGCCGCAGGTCGGGCAGGCGACGGGGATGCGCTCCTCGCGGCCGCAGTGGTGGCAGCGCAGCCGCTTGTCGGCGAGATGCACCACCAGGTTCGCGGCGCAGCCCGGGCAGCGGCTGACCCAGCCGCAGGACGGACAGGCCAGCACCGGCGCATAGCCGCGCCGGTTGAGGAAGACGAGGCTCTGCTCGCCGCGCTCGAGCCGCGCCGCGATGGCGCGCAGCAAGTGCTCGCTCATGCCGTCCTGCAGCTTCTCGCGCCGGGTGTCGACGCAGCGCACCTCGGGCATGGCTTCCGCCACCGCCCGCGCGGTCAGTTCGAGCAGGGTATAACGGCCGGACTGCGCCGCGGCCCAGGTTTCCAGCGAGGGCGTGGCCGAGCCGAGCACGACCGGCACGCCGCGCTGCTTCGCCCGCCACACCGCCACGTCGCGCGCCGAGTAGCGCATCCCCTCCTGCTGCTTGAAGGAGGGATCGTGCTCCTCGTCCACCACGATCAGCGCAAGGCGCGGCAGCGGGGTGAACACCGACAGCCGCGTGCCCAGCACGATGTCAGCCTCGCCGCTCAAGGCCTGGAGGAATCCCGCCGCGCGCGCGCCTTCCGCCATGCTGCTGTGCAGGCTCACCAGCCGCGCACCCGGAAAGCGATTGCTCACCCTCTCTTCGAGTTGCGGCGTCAGGGCGATCTCCGGCACCAGCAGCAAGGCCTGCCCGCCGCGCTCGAGCGCGCCTGCGATGAGGCGCAAATAGACTTCGGTCTTGCCGCTGCCGGTGACGCCATGCAATAGATAAGGCGCGAAGCGGCCGAACCCCTGGGTCACGGAATCCACAGCCCGGCGCTGTTCCTCCAGCAACTCCGGGCCGACAGCCGCCTTGCGGTTGCGCCCCTCCCGTTCGGCCTGCAGCCAGCCTTTTTCAAGCAGATCCGGCAGCTGCTTTGCCGCCGCTGCGGATATCGCGCGCAGTTCGTCTCGCGTCATCGCGCCGTTTGATTCCAGCGCAGCCAACAGGCGCGCGGCGATGCTGCGCTGCATCAGGCTCGGCAATGCGCGCCGGCCTTCTTCGGTAATGCGGAAGAGGTTGCGATCCGGCAGGCGCGGCAGCACATTGCGCCGTCGCAACGCGGGCGGCAGGGCGAGGGCCATCACCTCGCCGACCGGATGCTGGTAATAACCGCTGCAGAAATCCGCCAGTGCCAGCCAGTCGGGTGGAAGCGGCGGCATGTCACGCAATATGTCCCGCACCGGCTTGAGCTTTTCCGGCGGCAGCTCGCTTGCCGCCAGCATTTCCAGAATGACGCCGATCTTTTCGCCGCGCCCGAACGGTACGCAGACACGCCTTCCCACGTCGCTTTCTTGCGCGCCCGGCGCAAGGTAATCGAATCCACGCGGCAAGGGCACATCGAGCGCAACGCGGAGGACCGGCGATGTCATTTCGAAAAATTTTTATGCTGCATTCGGATTGGTTTCACATCTTCGCGCCAAGTATCGAAATCACCGCTAAGGTACTGCAATCAAAGCGCAATATTCTTGTCCACAAAATCTGTGGATAACTTTGTGGGCAACCTTTCCGGAATTGTCTTAAATCCGCTCCAGACAAGACTTTTCCTTGCATCGCCTATTAATTAGTCTAAATAAATGTTAATTAAATCAAATAGTTGTAATTATGCCTGAAACCTTGCCGGAAAAACGGTGATTCTTTCCCATGGAGCAAGCTTTTGTGCATAAGTCAAGCCCTCGACCGCTTCCGGAAGGCCTTTTTTCATGCGGTTTCCGGGGCGGTCCCGGCGCCAGGCCGCGCCCAGCCTGGGCTCCGGAAATGGGGGCGCGGAAAGTTAGATCTGGCGCTGCTTGCGGCTGTGCTCGTGCACGGCATTCACCAGCGCCGTGACATGCTCGGGTGGGGTGAATTGTGAGATGCCATGGCCGAGATTGAAGACATGGCCGCTGCCCGGACCGTAGGCATCGAGGATGGCGCGCGCTTCCATGACGATCCTTTCCGGTTGGGCGAACAGGGCCGACGGATCGAGATTGCCCTGCAGGGCCACCTTGTCGCCGACGCGGCGTCGGGCCGCGTCGATGTCTGTGGTCCAGTCCAGGCCGACGGCATCGCAGCCGATCGACGCGATGTCTTCCAGCCACTGGCCACCGCCCTTGGTGAACACGATGCTCGGGATACGCGCGCCGCCGTGCTCGCGCTTGAGCCCGGCGAGGATGCGCTGCATGTAGGCGAGGGAGAATTCCCGGTAGGCGCGATGGCTGAGCGCCCCGCCCCAGGTATCGAAGATCATCACGGCCTGGGCACCGCACTCGATCTGGGCATTGAGGTAAGCGGTCACTGCCTCGGCATTCACGGCCAGCACATGATGCAGCAGGTCGGGACGGTCGTAGAGCATGGACTTGATGACACGGAAATCATCGGATGCGCCGCCCTCGATCATGTAGCAGGCGAGGGTAAACGGGCTGCCGGAGAAGCCGATCAGCGGCACCGAGTTGTCCAGTGCGCGGCGGATTTCCGACACGGCGTCCAGCACATAGCGCAGCTCCGCGCCCGGGTCGGGCGCGGCCAGGTTACGGATCTCCCATTCCTCGCGCAAGGGGCGCTCGAACTTCGGCCCCTCGCCCTCGGCGAAATACAGGCCAAGGCCCATGGCGTCGGGCACGGTGAGGATGTCGGAAAACAGGATTGCCGCGTCGAGGTCGTAGCGGGCCAGGGGCTGCAGCGTCACTTCGCAGGCCAGGCGGGGATTGCGACAGAGATCCATGAAGCTGCCGGCGCGGCGCCGCGTCTCGCAGTACTCGGGCAGGTAGCGCCCGGCCTGGCGCATCAGCCAGATCGGTGTATGTTCGGTGGGCTGTCGCAGCAGGGCGCGCAGGAAAGTGTCGTTCTTGGGCTTGTTCATCGTGCGAGTTTATCACCCTGCGCAAAGGGCATCGACCGCGAACCACACCCGCCCGTGAGCAGGAGGGTCATTACTTGCGCCAGAAAGCCGGGGTGAGCACCACCAGCAAAGTCAGAATCTCCAGCCGTCCCAGCAGCATCGCGAAACTGCAGACCCAGATCTGAAAATCATTGAGGATGCCGTAATTGCTGTCCGGCCCGACCAAGCCGAGACCGGGCCCGGTGTTGTTGAAGCAGGCCACCGCCGCCGAAAAGGCGCTGACGATATCGGCCCCGCTTGCCGCCAGCGCCAGCGTGAAGACGATGGTGCAGAGCATGTAAAGGAAGCCGTAGCCGAGCACCGCCAGGATGATCTTGTTCGGCACGATGGCGCCGCCGAGCTTGACGAAGGTCGTCGCATTCGGGTGAATGGCGTGGGTGATCTCGCGGAAGACCTGCTTGTAGAGGATGACCGCGCGCATCATCTTGATGCCGCCGCCGGTCGAACCGCCGCAGGTGGCGAAGCTGCAGAGGAAGAGCATCCACAGCGGCGCGAAGAACGGCCACTTGGCGTAGTCGGTCGAGGCATAGCCGAGCGTCGTCGCCACCGATACCGTGTTGAAGGCGGCATGGCGCAGCGCGGTGGAAAACTCCGCGTAATAACCCTGCTGCCAGATATATGCGGCGATCAGCAGCACGCTGGCCAGCAGCACGCCGAGATACCAGGACGCTTCGCCATCGCGCCAGTAAGGCCGCAGGCTTCTCCCGGACAGTACCGCAAAATGCGTCACGTAGCTGATGCCCGAGATCGTCGCGAAAGCGATGGTAATGGCTTCCAGCAGGGGCGAATCGAAAAAGGCGAAGCTGGCATCGTGACTGGAGAAGCCGCCCAGCGCCACCGTGCTGAAGGCATGAATGAGGGCGTCCAGCCAACTCATGCCGCCCAGGCCATAAGCCAGGGCGCACAGGATCGTCAGCGCAAGATAAATGATCCAGAAGCCCTTGGCGGTCTCCGTCACGCGCGGCGTGATGCCGGCTTCCTTGACCGGCCCCGGCACCTCGGCCTTCATGAGCTGGCGGCCGCCGACGCCGAGCAACGGCAGGATGGCCACCGCCAGCACGATGATGCCGAGGCCGCCGATCCAGTGCAGCTCGGTGCGCCACAGATTGAGCGAGGGCGGCAGGCCGTCGAGGCCGGAGAGCGCCGTCGCCCCGGTTGCGGTGAGGCCGGACACGGCCTCGAAATAGGCATCGACGAAGCGCAGGCCCGGTATGCCGAGCAGGAGGGGCGCGGTGGCGATCAGGGGCAGCAAAATCCAGCACAACACCACCAGCAGGACGCCGTCGTTGGCACGCAGCTCGCGGCGAAAGCGCCGCGTCGCCAGCGCGATCAGGGCGCTGCCGCCGAGCGTGCCAAGGAGGGCTTCGTCGAAGGCACCCAGCGCGCCGTCGTCGATCCACCATGAAACGCCGATCGGCAGCAGCAGGGCCAGTCCGAAGATCAGCGCGATGCGCGCCATGACGTTGAGCACCGCCAGCAGGCGTTCCACCTATTTCCTCCAGAACGCCGGCGAGAGGACCACCAGCAGGGTGAAGATTTCCAGGCGGCCGAGCAGCATCGCGGCCGTGCACACCCAGGTCTGGAAGTCGCTCAGCGACTTGAAGGTGGTCGACGGGCCCACTTCGCCGAGGCCTGGGCCGGTGTTGTTGAAGCTCGCCACCACGGCGGAGAAGCCGGTGACGACATCCAGCCCGGAGAAGACCATCAGCAGGGTCAGCGAGACGATGATCGCCATGTAGGCGAAGCTGAAGGCCAGCACGGCGAAGACGATCTTGTTGGGCAGGGGAGCCTCGGCCAGCTTGACCGTACGCACGGCGCTCGGGTGCACAATGCGCACCACCTCGCGCATCACCTGGCGGAAGACGATGATCGCGCGCATCATCTTGATGCCGCCGCCGGTCGAGCCGGCGCAGGTGACGAAGCTGCACAGGAACAGCATCCACATGGGGGCTAGGAAAGGCCACTGGGCATAATCGGTGTTGGCGAAGCCGGTGGTGGTGGCGATCGACACCGTGTTGAAGGCGGCGAAGCGCAGCGCCGTGGCAAAGTCCGGATAGGTTCCCGTCCACCACAGATAGGCGGCAATCCCCAGCACGCTGGCGTAGAGCACGCCGACATACCAGCGGATCTCCGGGTCGATCCAGTAGAAGGCGAGGTCGCGACGTCGTATCGCCATGTAGTGGGTGGCGAAGTTCATGCCGGCCAGCGTCATGAAGACGATGGCCACGGCCTCGACGGCCGGCGAGTTGAAATGGGCGTAGGACGCGTCGTGGCTGGAGAAGCCGCCCAGCCCCAGGGTCGAGAACATGTGCATGACGGCATCGCCCCAGCCCATGCCGGCCCAGACGTAGCCGAGGGTGCAGAGCACGGCCAGCGCGAGGTAGACCAGCCAGAGCCCCTTCGCCGTCTGCGCCATGCGCGGCGTCAGCTTGGTGTCCTTGAGCGGGCCGGGCGATTCCGCCGAAAACAGCTGGCGTCCGCCGACGCCGAGCAGGGGCAGGATGGCCACCACCAGCACGATCAGGCCCATGCCGCCGAGAAACACCAGGCCGGTGCGCCACAGGTTGATGGAAAACGGCAGCGTGTCCAGTCCCTCGATGACCGTGGCACCGGTTGTGGTGAGGCCGGATACCGTCTCGAAATAGGCATCCGTGAAGCTCATCTGCGGCAGGTAAAGCATCAGGGGGATCGTCGCGAAGGCTGGCATCCCCACCCAGACGAGGGAAACCAGCAGGTAGCCGTCCCGCACGCGCAGCTCGTCGACGTGGCGCCGCGTCAGCAGCCAGAGCAGTGCCGCCGAAAGGAAGGTGGCGGCAAAGCCGGACTGGAACGCCGTGACGGCGGCGTCCCGGCCGGCCCAAGCGACGATCATGGGTACCAGCATGGTCAGCGCAAACACCAGCAGCACCAGCGCGAAGGCACGTATGACCGCCAGCGGGTTGCTCATCGGCCGCTTCCTTCCGCGCCGGCTACAGGAAGGCGAAACCGACCTGGAAGAGCTTCTCGACCTTGGGCACCAGGCTCTTCGACACGACGAAGACGATGACGTGGTCCTCGGCCTGGATTACCGTGTCGTGGTGCGCCATGATGACCTTGCACTGGCGCTCTTCGGCCAGGTCCTCCGTGAACACCGGCTTCTCCTTCGGCGGCAGCGCGCGCACGATAGCGCCGATGGTGGCGCCCTTGATGACCGGCAACTCCTCGATGCGCCGGCCGATGACCTGCGAGGACTGGGCGTCGCCGTGCACCACCAGCTCGAGCGCCTCGGCGGCGCCTCGCCGCAGGCTGTGCACCGCCGCCACGTCGCCGCGGCGCACGTGCGCCAGCAGCGTACCGATGGAGGTCTGCGCCGGCGAGATGGCGATGTCGATCTGGCTGCCCTGCAGCAGCTCGGCATAAGCGCGGCGGTTGATCAGCGCCGCCACGCGGCGCGCGCCCATGCGCTTGGCGAGCAGGGCCGCCATGATGTTGTTCTCGTCGTCGTTGGTCAGCGCCAGGAAAAGATCCATCTGGTCGACGTTCTCGTCCCCGAGCAGCTTCTCGTCGGTGGCGTCGCCCTGCAGCACGAGGGCGTGCCTGACGTTCTCCGCCAGCCATTCGGCGTGGCGCTTGTTGCGGTCGATGACCTTCACCTGGTAATCGCGCTCGAGGGCGCGCACGACGCGGTGGCCGATGTTGCCGCCGCCGGCAATCATGACGCGCTTCACCGGCTTGTCCATGCGGCGCAGCTCGCGCATGACCTTGCGGATGTTCTTGGTTGCCGCCAGGCAGAACACTTCGTCGCCGACCTCGATCACGGTATCGCCTTCCGGGATGATCGGCGTGTCGCGCCGGAAAATGGCGGCGATGCGGGCATCGATCTGCGGCAGGTGGCGGCGCATGTCCTTGAGGGGGTGGCCGACCAGCGGGCCGCCCTCGAAGGCGCGCACCGCCACCAGGCTGACCTGGCCGTCGGCGAATTCCAGCACCTGCAGCGCCTCGGGAAACTCGATCAGCTTGACGATGTAGTCGGTGACGATCTGCTCGGGGCAGATGGAGAAGTCGACGGCGAAATTTTCCGGTTCGAACAGCTCGGCATGGTCGGCGAAATCCAAGGAACGGACGCGGGCGATGCGCGTCGGCAGGTTGAACAGCGCGTGGGCCGTCTTGCAGGCGCACAGGTTGGTCTGGTCGCTCTGCGTCACCGCGATCAGCATGTCGGCGTCCTCGGCACCGGCCTGGCGCAATACCGACGGGCTCGATGCATTGCCCGCCACGGTACGCAGGTCGAGCCGGTCCTGCAGCAGGGCGAGCCGCACGGCGTCGGTGTCGACGACGGTGATGTCGTTGGCCTCCGACACCAGGCTCTCCGCCACCGAGGCGCCGACCTGGCCGGCGCCGAGAATGATGATCTTCACTGCTCCTCCCCCTTCCTGCCGATCGGGATGCCGAGCGCCTTGAGCTTTCGATAGAGGTGGGTTCGCTCGAGGCCGGACTTCTCGGCCAGCCGGGTCATGTTGCCGTCTTCGAGTTGCAGGTGGTGCTCGAAATAGACGCGCTCGAAAGCCTCGCGCGCCTCGCGCAGGGGCAAATCGAGCGGCAACGCCTGCGCCGCGGCGGACGGCTGGGGAGCCAGCAGGCGCTGCACTTCCTCGGCGGCGATTTCCTCCTCCAGCGCGCCGAGCGCCAGCGAGCGCACGGCATTCCTCAGTTCGGCATAACCGCCCGCCCACGCCTGATGGCGCAGGGCGTTGAGTGCCGCGGTGGACAACCTTCGCAGCGGCACCTCGTTGGCCTCGATCAGGTGCGTGAGGACCTGCGCGGCAATCTCCGGCACCTCGTCCCGCAATTCGGCCAGGCCCGGCGCACCCAGGCTGACCTCCGCCAGGCGGCGCGCGAGGGCTTCGTCGAAGCCCGCTGCCGCCAGTTCGGCGGTGCTCTGCGTGCTGGCGGCCACCAGGCGCAGGTCGAATTTTTCCAGACGATCGAGCGCAAAGGCCAGGTTCTTTTGCTGCAGACGGGAGAGCGCTGCGAGTTCCTCCGCAAACAACATGCCTCCCGTCGCCTCTTCCAGCACCTCTATCGCCAGCGGCTGGCCGTGGCCGGACAGGTCGAGCCAGGGCTTGCCCGGCGTCTGCAGGCTGCGCGCGCACAGTTCGGCCAGGCTGCCCGGGCCGGTCTTCAACATCAGGGCGCGGCTTCTGGCGGCAACCTGATCGAGGCGCTTTTTCAGGTCGCGCAGCGGGGCGGCCCGCGCAAAGGCCGTCAGGCTGAGTTCCGTGCGTGCCGGCGGCGCGGCGGATTTCTGCAGGGCGCGCTTGACCGCGGAGAGCAGCTTCTGCAAGGCGATCGGCTTCTCGAGGAAGTCCTGCGCGCCGATGCGCGTGGCCTCCACCGCCGTGTCGATGGTGCCGTGGCCGGACATCATCACCACCGGCATGGTGAGCTGGCCCGAGACGGACCACTCCTTGAGCAGCGTGATGCCGTCGGTATCCGGCATCCAGATGTCGAGCAGCACCAGGTCGGGGCGAACCGCGTTGCGCGTCACGCGCGCGGCGGCGGCATGCTCGGCCAACAGCACGTCGTGTCCCTCGTCGCGGAGGATCTCCGAGAGCAATTCGCGGATGCCGACTTCATCGTCAACTACCAGTATCTTTGCCATGCCGTTTCGTCTCTCAAGCCGCCAGCGGCAGCCGTATCTTCACCTGCGCGCCGTGCGGCGCGGTGTTGGCGATCTCGATCTGCCCGTGGTGCTCGTCCACGATCTTCTTGACGATCGCCAGGCCGAGGCCGGTGCCCTTGGCCTTGGTCGTCACATATGGCTCGAAGACCCGCGCGAGGATTTCCTTGGGAAACCCGCTGCCGTTGTCGATCACCGACAGCACCGCCCCGCGCCCCTCGGCGCGCGTGACGATGCGGATTTCCGGCTCGGCCACCTCGGCCAGGGCGTCCTCGGCGTTGGCAACCAGATTATGGATCACCTGGCGCAGTTGCGCCGCGTCGCCGGCCACGCGCGGCAGGCCTTCGGCCAGCTCCGCCCGGATGCGTGCGCGGGAAGTCTCGTACAGGCCGAGCACTTCCCCGACGAGGGCGTTGAGGTCGAGGGCGCCGAGCTGCGGCGGCGGCAGCCGCGCGTAGTCGCGGAAGTCGTTCACCATGTGCTTCAGCGCCTCGACCTGGTTCACGATGGTCTGCGTCGAGCGCTCGAGCATCTCGCGTTCGCTGCCCGTCAGCTTGTCGGCGAGCTTGTGCTGCAGTCGCTCGGCGGAGAGCTGGATCGGGGTGAGCGGGTTCTTGATCTCGTGCGCCAGTCGCCGCGCCACCTCGCCCCAGGCCGCCGAACGCTGCGCGGCGATGAGCTGGGTGATGTCGTCGAACACCACCACGCAGCCGCCGCCGGTGGCCGCCGGCAGGCGCGAACCGCGCACCAGCAGCACCTGCGGCACGCCGGCGCCGTTGTGCATCTCGATCTCGCGCTGCCATTCGCCCGGCTCCTCGCCGCAGCCGGCGGCGATGGCATCGCGCAATTCGAGATGCCGGATCCAGCCGACCAGCGGATGCCCCAGCGCCTCGGCAAGGTCGTCGTGCAGGATGGCGCGGGCACCGTCGTTGGCGGCGCGCAGGCGGCCGTCGACGCCGAAGGCCAGCACGCCCGCCGAGAGGTTGCCGAGCACGCTTTCCAGATAGGCGCGCGCGGCCTCGGTCTCGGCGCGGCTTCTTTCCGCCTGCCCGCGCGCCTCGTCGAGCTGGCGCGTCATCTGGCTGAACTGCTGGGTCAGCACGCCCAGCTCGTCGCGCGTGGCGACGATTTCGCGCGGCGAATAATCGCCGGCCGCCACCGCCTCGGTGCCGCGGGCGAGGATGGACAGCGGCGCGGAAAGCCGGCGCGCCAAGAGGAAGGCCAGCGCGATCGCGGTCAGGAGCGAGAGCAGCAACGCCAGGGTCAGCGTCAGGGTGTACATCCATTTCAGGCTGCTCTTCGCCAGCGACAGCTCCTGGTAGTCGCGATAGGCGGCCTGCACGCTCTCGGCGCTGGCGGCGATGGAAGCCGGCGCCGCCTGGGTGAGCTGCAGCACCAGCGTCTCCCCGGTAAATGCAAGCGGCGTGACCGGCACCAGCACGCGCAGCGTCAGCCCGCTCGCGGCATCGCCTTCCACGGCGCTCACGCCGAGCCCCTGGCGCGCCTGGCGCAACTGGGAGGAAGAAGGCAGGTCGGGCAGCAGCGCGGCGCGCTCTCCGGTGCTGCTGGCGATCACCTGGCCGCCCGGCGAAACCAGCGTGGCCGTCTGCACCCCGGCCTGTTCGCGCAGGCGGTTCAGCCGCGCGGAGCGCATGGCGCCCGAGGCATCGCCCAGTTCGAGCGCCATGGTGCGGGCCTTCTCGGACAGGTCGGCGAGCAGGTAGTCCAGTGCATTGCGGCCGAGGTTGAGGCCACCCTCCAGCGCCTTGTCCACGCGCACGTCGAACCAGGATTCGATGCTCTTCACGGCGAACTGCAGCGAGACGGCGTATACCAGTGCGCCCGGCACCACCGCCATCAGGGCGAACATCAGCACCAGGCGCAGCTTGAGGCGCGAGCCGAAGACCTCGGCCCGGTGCTCGCGCCAGAGTCTGCGCAGTTGCCAGAGCACCAGGCCGAGCAGCGTGGTGGCGACGGCGGCGCTGAAGCCCAACAGCAAGCGGTATTGGCCGGCGAAAAGCGCCGTGTTGGCCGACGCCGAGGCCAGCAGGAACAGCAGGATCGCCGCCAGTGCCGCAGCGGCCAGGAGCAACCACCTCATGGCAGCCGCCTCATTTCGCCGGTCCTTCCGCGGCGGACGGCGGAACGAAGCTCCAGCGCTTCACTTCAGCGGTGATGTTCCAGTCCTTGCTGCCGATGGCGCTGACCTGGAAGGGCTTCGGCAGCTGGGTGAGGTCGAGCTTCAGGCGCAGGGCGGCGTTGTAGGACTCGCCCTGGTTGAGCTGCGCCTTGTCGGCCACCGCCCAGTTGCGCAGCCGGGACAGCACGCGCAGCGCTTCTTCCAGCGATCCGAAGCTCTGGTGCAGCGGGCCGGAAGAAAGGCGGTATTGGCGGGTGAGCGCATTGTAGGCCAGCCGCCAGGTCTGCTTGCGGCCGGCGACGTGCTCGTCCATCCAGTACCAGCGCGCCTTGGTCAGCTCGAATTCGGCGACGAAATAGAGCGCCACGCCATGCGAGACCACTTCCTCCAGGCGCCTGCCAAGGTCGATGCCGAACTCCGCGTCGAGCAGCCAGGATTCCTCGCCCGCCGTGATTTCGGCGCTTTTCACGTCGATCTCCGCAGCAACGGCAGCAATGGAAAACAGGGCCATGGCGAAGAACAGCAGCGCCGCCGCCAGCCGGCGCACAGGCCCGCTAGGCCTGTTTCTGGAGAAGGGCGTAATAAAAGCCGTCATGTTCTTCGTTCGGCAGCAGCTGCAGATCGGGGGCGCCCCCGATCGGCAGCCGCATACAATCTTCTTGTCGCGCGGCAAAGGCCGCGACCTGGCGGCCGTTCTCCTCGGGGAAGAGGGTGCAGGTCGCGTACAGCAATTTACCACCGGGCGCGAGCACCCGCCACAGCGCAGCGAGGATTTTCTCCTGCGTGCGGGCGAACTGCGCAATGTCGCCTTCGCGCCGCAGCCACTTCGCATCCGGGTGGCGGCGCACCACGCCGGCGGCGGTGCAGGGCACATCGGCGAGGATGCGGTCGAATTCGCGCCCGTCCCACCAGGTGTCGAGCTCGCGGCAATCGGCCGTGGCCACCTTCGCCGCCAGGCCGAGCCGGAACAGGTTTTCCGAAATGCGCAGCGCACGGCCGCCGTCGCTGTCCAGCGCCAGCAGGTCGACGCTGGCCAGCTCGAGCACATGCGCCGTCTTGCCGCCCGGAGCGGCACAGGCGTCCAGCACCCGCATGCCGTCATGCACGTCCAGCAGGTTCGCGGCACGCTGCGCGCCGGCATCCTGCACCGAAACCAGCCCCTCGCCGAAGCCGGGCAGGCGCTCCACCAGCAGCGGGCGCTCGAGCAGGATCGCCCCGCCTTCGAGCAGGCGCGCCGGCAGGTCTGCCGCCGCGAGCCGCGTCAAAAAGTCAGTCGCCGCGACACGGCGCCGGTTCGGCCGCAAGGTCATCGGCGGGCGGCCGTTTCCTGCCTCGAGGATCGCCCGCCAGCGGTCCGGATAGGCGCTGCGCAGACGTGCAATCCACCAGTGCGGATGCTGCCAGTGCGCAGCCTCGTCCTGCGACACCGCCGCCTCGAGCTCGACGCGCCGGCGCAGGAAGTTGCGCAGCACACCGTTGGCGAGCGCCTTGCTCTTGCCGCGCGAGAGGGCGCCGGCCGCCTCGACGGCCTGGTCGACGATGGTGTGCGCCTCCTCCGGCCGCGCCTCCAGGCGGCTCAGCGCCACCAGCAGCAGGGCGCGCACGGCCGCGGCCGGCGGTTTCTGCATCAGGCGCGCCAGGAAGAAGTCGCCGCGGCCGTGGCAACGCAGCGTCGAATAGGCGAGGTCCTGCACGGCGCCGCGCTGGCCGGGCGGCAGGTCGGGCCATTTCCGCCACAGGCCGGCGAGCGCCTCGTTCAGGTTGCGGCCGGCAAGCACCTCCGCCACGGCCAGCGCGGCGCCGTGCAGGGCAAAGGCAAGCGATGTTTCGGCAAGCGGCATGAATTACCTGGGGCGGTCGCGCGAGGGAATGCGGTACATATAGGTGGCCAGCAGCAGGCCGAACAGCGCCAGCGCCGCCTGCAGCTCGGGCCATGGCACGAAGAAAATGACGGAAATGCCCAGTGTCGTTGCCATCAGGGCGATGGCGGCGAGCTTGACGCGCCAGGGGATGCTGCGGTAGCGCCGCCATTCGAGGATGGTCGGCCCGAAAGTCGGATTGTTGAGCAGCCAGTTGTAGAAGCGGGTCGAGGCGCGGGCATAGCAGCCGGCGGCCAGCAGCATGAAGGGGGTGCTCGGCAGGACCGGCAGGAAGGCGCCGGCGATGCCGAGCAGCACGAACAGCGTGCCCAGCGCAGCGTACAACAGGCGCATGGCCAGTGCGTCGTGCCTGTTCATCTCGGCGCTGTAATCGACTTTTTCCCGGCGTTTCCGCATCTGTCCTTTTTCCCGTACCGGGCGGATTCTACGCGTCGGCACGACGACCGGCGAAGCGGGATTGCCTGCCGGGGACTTGTTCCGCGACATTGCGTTTTTTTTGATTTCCCTTTAATCTTCGTGGCCTTACTTCATTCATCACCATGTCGCCCAAAGGGCCGCGGAAAGGTTTTTAGGGGAGAGAAATTGGCGGAGAATCTCAAAGCGCTGGCCTATTCCGGCCGCATCGTCATGGTGGGTTTCGGTTCGATCGGTCAGGGCGTCCTGCCTCTCTTGCTGCGCCACATCGACCTGAAACCGGATCAGATCACCATCGTCACCGGCGATGAAAACGGCCGCCGGGTGGCCGCCGAATATGGGGTGGCCTTCCACGACACCCCGCTTGACCCGAACAATTACCGCGCCCTGCTCGATCCTCGGCTCGGGCGCGGCGACATCCTCATCAACTGCTCCACCGACGTCTCCAGCATTGCCCTCATCCGGCTCTGTCAGGAACGCGGCGCCCTCTACGCCGACACCTGCATCGAGCCGTGGGCCGGCGGCTACACGGATGCCTCGATCGCCCCCGAAGCCCGCACCAACTATTCCATGCGCGAGACGGCGCTGGCCCTCAAGCGCCCCGGCATGCCGACGGCCGTCATCACCCACGGCGCCAATCCGGGCATGATTTCCCACCTCGCCAAGGAAGCGCTGCTCAACATCGCCCGCGACACCGGCCGGCCGGCCACCGCCCCGCAGGATCGCGCCGGCTGGGCGCGCCTGGCGCAGGAAATGAACATCCGCGTCATCCACGTCGCCGAGCGCGACACCCAGGTGGCCGAGCCGCGCAAGGCGCCCGGCGAGTTCGTGAACACCTGGTCGGTGGAAGGCTTCGTCGGCGAGGGCTGCCAGCCGGCCGAACTCGGCTGGGGCAGCCACGAGAAGCATTTCCCCGCCGACGGCCGCCGCCATGCCGCCGGCTGCAAGGCCGCCATCTACCTGACCCGCCCCGGCGCCAGCACCTGCGTGCGCACCTGGACGCCGCTGGCCGGAGCGATCCACGGCTTTCTCATCACCCACAGCGAATCGATTTCGCTGGCCGATTTTCTCAGCATCGGCACCGGCGACAGCCCCGAATACCGGCCGACGGTGCATTACGCCTACCACCCCTGCGACGACGCCGTGCTGTCGCTGCACGAACTGGCCGCCCGCAACTGGAAGATGCAGTCCTCGCACCGCCTGGTCAAGGATGAGGTCGTTTCCGGCCTGGACGAGCTGGGCGTGCTGCTGATGGGCCACGAGAAGGGCGCCTACTGGTACGGCTCGCGGCTCGGCATCGAGGAGGCGCGCCGGCTGGCACCGCACAACAGCGCCACCAGCCTGCAGGTGACGGCACCGGTGGTGGCCGGCGTGATCTGGGCGCTGCGCCACCCTGACCGCGGCGTCGTCGAGCCGGAAGACATGGATCACGCCGAGGTCATGGACTTCATTCGTCCCTACCTCGGCCAGGTGGTCGGCGAATACAGCAACTGGACGCCCCTGCTCAACCGGGGGCGGCTGTTCGAGGAAGACATCGACCGCGACGATCCCTGGCAGTTCAGGAATTTCCGCGTCGCCTGATTCTTTTGTTCTAGGTCAAAGCCCAGGCGATATCCTGCGCAGCAGAATGCCTGCATCATTCGCGTGGAGGAGGCTGGGTGGACCGTCCGGGCATCATCCGCAAGAGCGCCGCCGAATTGCGCGTGCCGCCGAACCTGGCGGACTACGCGGCCACGCGCGCGGCATTTTCCTGGCAGGCCGTACGCGCCGAGCTGGCCGGACTGCCGGGCGGCGGGCTCAACATCGCCTTTGAAGCCGTCGAGCGTCACGCCCGCGGACCGCTGCGCGACAAGACCGCCTTCCGCTTCCTCGGCGCACAGGCGAAGCGCGACATCGGCTACGGCGAACTGTCGCGCCTGACCAATCGATTCGCCAACGTGCTGAAGTCGCTCGGCATCGGCAAGGGCGAACGTCTGTTCCTGCTTTCCGGCCGCGTTCCCGAGCTGTACGTGACGGTGCTGGGCAGCTTCAAGAACGGCACGGTGGTCTCGCCGCTGTTTTCCGCCTTCGGCCCGGAGCCGATCGCCACGCGCATCAAGCTGGGCGAGGGCAGCGTGCTGGTCACCACGGAACTGCTCTACGAGCGCAAGGTGGAAAAGATTCGTGCAGAGCTGCCGACGCTGCGCCACGTGCTGCTGGTGGGCGAGGACGGGCAGGCGACGAACATCCCCGGCACGCTCGACTTCGGCACCCTGATGGCGCAGGCCTCCGACGTTTTCGACATCGTACCGACCGATAGCGAAGACCTGTCGCTGCTGCACTTCACCAGCGGCACCACCGGCACGCCGAAGGGGGCGATGCACGTGCATGGCGCGGTGGCGACGCATTACGCCACCGGGCGCTACGCGCTCGACCTGCACGCCGAGGACATCTTCTGGTGCACCGCCGACCCGGGCTGGGTGACCGGCACCTCCTACGGCATCATCGCGCCGCTGCTGCACGGCGTCACCTCCATCGTCGACGAGGCCGAGTTCGATGCCGAGCGCTGGTACCGCATCCTCGACGAGGAAAAAGTCAGTGTCTGGTACACGGCGCCGACCGCCATCCGCATGCTGATGAAGGCCGGCGCCGAGATCGCGCGCAAGCGTTCGTATCCCAATCTGCGCTTCGTCGCCAGCGTCGGCGAGCCGCTCAACCCGGAGGCGGTGTGGTGGGGCAAGGAAGTGCTCGGCCTGCCCATCCACGACAACTGGTGGCAGACCGAGACCG
>JABLTH010020947.1_pt1 | contig 20224 bp, 15 predicted proteins | sample 7875711 | NCBI WGS metagenome assembly JABLTH01 (sample SAMN14941262, study PRJNA633318) | bioreactor metagenome | isolation source: bioreactor | place: China | collected 2019-03-05 | reverse complement strand
GGTGAAGACGAAGACTTCGCTCCGTTTGCGACGGCGGCGCTGACGGAGCTGGTGACGGATCGCTCGATGACGTGTGCGACGAAGTGATCGCGGCGGGAAAGTAGCCTCCCGCCGGCCGATGCGAGCGCGGCGGCGGCAGAATGGAGCCACGCGGGCTCGAAGGGGGCGGCAGTGTCGAAACGGAGCGAACTCGCCGGCTCGCTGGCCCAGGTCGCGATCTCGGCGTTGGGCGGTCCTGCTGTGCTGGTTCGCACGGCCCTCTCCGAAGGGGCCAAGCATGCGCAGGGTCACTTCGAGGAGAAGGAGCAGGCGCGCGAGGTCCGGAAGCGGGTGGCTGACGCTCTGGACGCGTGGGCGGACGGCGAGGGGATCTCCCCGGACGAACTCGCAGCCGGGCTGAGCAGGGCGGATGACATCGTGCGCGACTTCGGGCTCGACTTCGGGGGCATCGCCGATCTCGACTTCGATGCGGACCGCGTGTCAGCCGCTGTACTCGAAGCCGCGAAGTCGGCGGCCCCGTCCTGGGAGCTCGATAGCGCCCAGGCGTTGGCGGCTCGAGCGGTGCGGGAGACGTACGCGGTCGTGATCGATCAGTTGCGCGCCAAGAACGAGACCTCGATCTCGTTGTTCTTGTCGCTGCAGAGGCGTTTCGACGAATTGGCGGAGGCGCAAGCCTCGCGCGAGGACATCATCCGGTACCTTCGGGGTCGAATCGCCGACTGGGATACCGCATTCTGGCGAGCAGACCTGAAGGCATCGGCGATCGAGCGGGCACTGCGGTATGACGGCGCGCCCCGAACGGCGCCGGATGCCAAGCCATCTCGCCAGCCGCCCGGCGCTGAAGACATCTCGCGCGAGCCGACGTTGGTGATCCTGGGAGAGCCCGGCTCGGGCAAGACCTGGTTCATGCGGATGTTGGCGAGAAAGGCGGCGCAGAAAGCGCTCGACGAGTTGGAGCGCGGGGGAAGCGCCACCGGGGTCGAGATTCCTCTTTACACAACGTGGCAGCGGTGGGCGGATACGCCGGGGGACACTGCGGGGTCGTTGGTCGCGTCGTCGTTCGCCTCCGGACTCGGCTTCACTCCGCTGGCCGATCGTGGCATGCGTGAGCGCCTGGAGATGACGCTGCTGGAATCGCGGTCGCGAGTGGTCGTCATGGTCGACTCCTTGGATGAAGCCGCGGACGTCACGGATCAAGCCGCACGGCTGAAGGAGCTCTTCGGCCTGCCGGCTCGCTGGAGGGTCGTGATCTCGAGCCGCCACGCTGCGTGGGAGCACGCGATGAGACGTGCGCCGGTCAAGCGATCGCCCCGGCAGATCGCACTGCGCGGGCTCCGCTATCCCACGGACGTGATCTCTTTCATCCGTGCCTGGTTCGCAGAACCCGACGAGGAGTGGCGTGCCGATGCTCTTCTGCGTGAGCTGGCTCGGCGGAGAGAGCTCGTCGGCAACGCGGTGCTCCCCCTCATCCTGACGTTCTACTGCCTGCTTGCGCAGGGCGTCGACAGAGGTGACGCCGCTCTTCCGCAGAGCGCACGTGACCTGTACCGGCGCCTGGCCGCACGGCTTCTGTTGGGCTCGTGGAGGGGTGACGCGCCGGGTCCTGACGGGCAACCCGACATTGCATACTGCGAGCAGCTCTTGAAGGCGTGGGCCTGGGCTGCATTCCGGGCGCAGACACGGGACGCGGGCGGACGCCCGCGTGACGACTCGTTCGTACAGGATGTCGTGATCCGACCGTCCGAGCGGAGGGCGATCGACCACATCGCACCGAAAACAGACGGGAACGATGAAGGTGTGGTGACGCGCCAGTTCATTCACCGCACCTTCCTGGAGTACTACTTCGCAGAGTACGTCTGCCAGCTGGAGGCCGGTGAAGCGGCTCGGGCCTTGGCGGGTGTCCTCACATCGCAATCGAGTTGGACCGATGCCGCGTGGCGCGCGGTCGTCGTGCACAACCAGGAGCACAAGGGGATCCTGTTCGAGGAACTGCTGCGTGGAGACAGCGGGGATGGCGTCCGCGCGGCGCTCGAGCGGCCGGAGGGATACCTGTTGACACTGGCAGCGCTGTCCGACCCGGACGACTGGACCCCGGAGCATCAGTCGCTGATCAACCGCGCCCGAATCACGTTCGGCGTTGTGCGGCCCCAAGCCGCTCAGCTCTCGGCGCGGTGGGCTGAGTCCAACTACCTCGTCCTGCTCTCGTTTCTGAAGCAGGCGACTCGGGCCACGATCGACAGCCGCTCCGAAACGGAGAGGCTGGCCGAAACCGTCGCGGCTCTGACCTACGACCCGGTCGTGCGCAGGGAGGCAGCGGACATGCTGATCGACGCGCTGAGCCATCCGGGGCCCTGGCAGGACCCCCGGGGTCTCGCCCGGGCCGTGCGGGCGCTCCCTGCGACAAAGGCGGAGCGAGGCGGGCTGAGGGCCGCCCTGCTGGCCCGTGCGGTATCCGCCGACGATCCCGAGATCGTCCGTGCCCACGCTGAGGCGTTGGCGGGCCTCATCCACGACGCGGATGAGTACGACGAGCTTTCACGCGAGCTCGACGCGGCGATACCCGGCGTCAGCGATCCGATCGTCCGACAGATTCTGTCGGGACTTCGTCTCGAGCGCAGGTCGAAGGCCGACCCGATCGAGTGAGTCGGTCGGCCGCGTCGGCCGCCTGACCTCCGCCTCGACAATTTCCACCACATGGTGGAATTTTGAGGTAGAGTCTCTCCGACCCGGCATCCCGCCACTCGAAGACGAGCACAGAGGACCCCCGATGAGCGAGCTCCACGCCACCCCGGCCACATCGCCGACCATTCCGTCGGCCTCCGACGAACCGACGTCGCCTCCGCGGCGGTTCCCCCTCTTCCTGACGACCCTGCTGACCGGCAACCTCGCGATCTTCCTGATCTGGGGATCCGTGCTGAGCCTGCTGATGTCGACGCAGATCGAGCGCGTCGACCCGGCGGCCAAGGTCGGCAACCTCGCCCTGGTCTCGATGATCGGGGCGATGGTATCCGTCGTGTTCCAGCCGACCTGGGGGATGGTCTCCGATCGCCTCCGCACGCGGATCGGCAAGCGCGCGCCACTGCTGCTCCTCGGCGCCGTCCTCGGCGGGTTCTCGCTGATCCTCCTCGGGATCTCGAACACCCTGCTCTGGATCACCCTGTCGTGGTGCGCCGTCCAGCTCTTCGTCAACATGGCGCAGGCGCCGCTCCAGGCCGTCATCCCCGACCGCGTGCCTCGCCGCCTCCGTGGCACGACCTCGACGATCATGGGGCTCGGACTGATGGGCGGATCCCTCGCGGGCAGCTTCTACGGCGCCGCCTTCGTCACGTCGAACGCGATCCTCGCCGGGTACGTGGTTCTCGCAGGGATCCTGCTGCTGGCGATGGTGCTGTTCGTGGTCATCAACCCGGAGGGCTCCAACCGGGACGCCCCCCGCGAGCCGTTCCGGATCGGCGCGATCCTCGCCGGGTTCTGGGTGAGCCCGCGCAAGCACCCCGACTTCTTCTGGACCTTCAGCGCGCGGTTCACGCTGATGCTCGCGTACTTCGGCGTCTCGCTGTACCAGCTCTACATCATGCAGGACTACGTCGGACTCGGCTCCGGAGCTGCAGCCGCGGTGCCCTTGGTCGCCATGGCGTCACTCGCCGGTTCGGTCGTCACGATGCTGATCTGCGGTCCCTGGTCCGACCGGGTCGGCAGGCGCAAGCCGTTCGTGCTGGTCTCGTCCCTCATCCTCGGGATCGGCCTCCTGATCCCGTTCTTCGTGCCGACCCTCACGGGCATGCTGCTCTACGGCGTCGTCTCCGGCCTCGGATTCGGCTGCTACGTCGCCGTCGACACCGCTCTGTTCACCGAGGTCCTCCCCAAGGGCGAAGACGCAGGCAAGGACCTCGGCATCGCGAACATCGCCTCCGCGCTGCCGCAGGTGCTCGCGCCCGCGGTCGCCGGCGCCGTCGTCGGGATCACCGGCGGCTTCCAGGGTCTCTTCCTCATCGCCCTCGTGCTCGCGGTCGTCGGCGCGCTCTGCATCATCCCGATCCGGAAGGTTCGCTGATGACGGACGCCCTCGACACCTGGACGCGCGTGCGTCCCTGGGCGCGCCCTGAGCTCACCGGCCTCGCCCGCGTGGACGCTCACGCGATCACGCACGAGGACCACCTCGACCTCGACGGCACCTGGGAGTTCCAGCTGCTGCCGTCGCCCACCTCCCGCGAGGCCGTCGACGCCTGGCGGCCGATCGAGGTGCCCGGCGCCTGGACGATGCAGGGTGTCGGTGACATCCCGATCTACACCGCGCAGCGCGTACCCTTCGACGGGTTGCCGCCGCTGCCCCCGTCCGACAACCCGACCGGCGTCTACCGGCGGACCTTCACCGTCCCCGCCGGGTGGGCCGGGAAGCGGATCGTCCTCCACGTCGGCGCCGCGATCAGCACGCTCCTCGTCGAGATCAACGGCGAGCCGGTCGGCATCGGCAAGGACAGCCGCCTCGCCGGCGAGTTCGACATCACGGAGCACCTCACGGAGGGGCGGAACGTCGTCGTCCTCCGCGTCGTCCGGTTCTCCGACGCGACGTTCGTCGAGAACCAGGACTCCTGGTGGCACGGCGGGATCACCCGGTCGGTCGGCCTGTACGCCACACCCAGGGTGCATCTCGCGGATGTTCAGGCGCGCGCGTCACTGGACGGCGACGGCGGACGCTGCCGGGTCCGCGTCACCGTGCGCTCCGGCTCCGAACCGCTGCGCGCGGGCTGGAGTATCGTGGCGCGGATCGGCGGCGTCACCGCCGAAGCCGTTGTGTCGACGCCGGGAGCCGCTCCGGCCCAGGGCGCCGGTGACGGCGCGATCTCGATGGCAGAACCCCCTGCCGACGTCGACCTGGCCGGGCTCGACGTCCTCGACCTCGCCAGCCGCCGCGCAGCGGGAGCCGCGCTGGACCCGTCGATCGGTGCGGCCCTGCGTGTCATCGACACCCTCCTCGTGCCCGAGCCGATCGGACTCGCCGAGCTCGAGCTGGTGCTGCCGGCCGTGCAGCCGTGGAGCTCGGAGACGCCGGCCCTCCATTCGCTCGACGTCGTCCTGCGTGATCCGCAGGGCGTCGAGGTCGAGCGCTCGCAGCACCGCATCGGTTTCAGGGACGTGGTCGTCCGCGACGGCGAGCTGCTGGTCAACGGGCGCGCGGTGCTGATCCAGGGCGTCAACCGCCACGACTTCCATCCGCGGACGGGAGTCACGTCGACCAGGGCCGAGGTGGCCGCCCAGTTGAGGCTGCTCAAGGAGCACGGCTTCAACGCCATCCGCACCGCGCACTACCCCAACGACCCGATGGTCCTCGACCTCTGTGACGAATACGGGCTCTACGTGGTGGACGAGGCGGACATCGAGGCGCACAACTACTCCACGACCATCTGCGACGACCCCCGCTATGCCGCTGCGTTCCTCGACCGGGTCTCGCGGATGGTGCGCCGCGACGCGAATCACCCCAGCGTTATCCTGTGGTCGCTCGGCAACGAGACGTCCATCGGCGTCAATCACCACGCGGCCGCCGGCTGGCTCCGCGCCTTCGATCCGTCGCGCCCGCTGCACTACGAGGGTGCGATCATGCGCGACTGGTTCGTGGGCCACGCGGTGACCGATGTCGTCGCGCCGATGTACCCGTCGCCGGCGGCGCTCCGCCAGTACGCGGAGGACCCCCGCGCGGACCGCCCGCTCATCATGTGCGAGTACTCCCATGCGATGGGCAACTCCAATGGTGGCCTCGACGAGTACTGGGATCTCATCGAGCACACCAGGGGGCTGCAGGGCGGGTTCATCTGGGAACTCACCGACCACGGGCTCGACCCGGACGGCGACGGCCGGTACCGCTACGGCGGCGACTTCGGCGACGAGCCCAACGACGGCAATTTCTGCATCGACGGGCTGCTCTTCCCCGACGGCTCACCCCATCCCGGGATGGAGGAGGCCAGGCGCCTCTTCACCCCGCTCGAGGCGACGGCCATCCCGTCACAGCTGCGCGCCGGCACCGTCGACGTGCGCAACCGTCAGTTCTTCGTCGACTCGTCCCGCTACCGGGCCGCCGCCAGGGTGGACGCGCTCGACGGAAGCGGGCCAGCCATCGAGCTCCCGCTTCCGGCGATCCCGCCGCGCGGGACGGCGACGGTGGTGCTGCCCGATGAGCTGCGTGCCGGGCTCGCCTCGCCGGGAGCGCTGGGACTCAGCATCGAGATCGTCCTTGCCGACGACGAGCCATGGGCGCCCGCCGGCACGTCGCTCGCCACGATGCAGGTGCTCGCCGTGGAAGAGCCGCCCGTGCCCGCGCTCCCGCCGATCGCGAAGACGGCCCGTTCGGAGGAGCGGGAGGTCACGGAAGGGGAGGACGGGTCGATCCGTTCAGACCTCCTCGCCGGGCAGCCGGAGATCGAGCTGTGGCGCGCGCCGACGGACAACGACGCGTCCATGATGCACTTCGGCCGTCTTGCCGGCAGCGGCTTCGCAGCACCGGTCCGCGAGCTGGTACGAGTGGCCGAGGAGGGCGGCGCGACACTCGTCGAGGCGCGGTATCGAGCGGACGGCGTGGAGGTCGCCAACACCCGCCGGTTCGGGCGCGCCGTCGATGGCGGACTCGTCGTGCACGAGCGCGTGACCGTCCCGCCTGCGCAGCGCGACCTCCTCCGGATCGGGACCACGGTGCCGCTCCCCGCCGGCTACGACCACGTTGTCTGGCTCGGCGCCGGCCCGCACGAGACGTATCCGGATCGCCGACGTTCCGGCCGCTTGGGGCGGTGGGACGCTGCGATCGACACGCTCCAGGTTCCGTATGTCAAACCGCAGGAGAACGGTTCGCGCTCCGAAGTCTGGCTTCTCGAGCTGTCAGGGCCGGGACGCCCCGGCCTTCGGATCCGGCTGGACCGACCGTGTCAGGTCGGTGTCTCCCGGCACAGCACGGCCGAGCTCGCCGCCGCCCCGCACTCGTGGGAGCTGCCGTCCTCGACCCGTTCCTACATCCACCTCGATGTCGCACAGCGCGGGCTGGGCACGACCTCGGTCGGGCCCGATGTTCCCGCGGAGTTCCGGGTCGGGCCCGGAGTGTACGAATGGGTCTGGACGCTCGAAGAGCTTCCCGCGAGGTAGGCCGGCGGAGCTTCCGACGGCGGGCTCAGGCGCCGAGCAAGCGCTCGAGCTCGCCGTCCAGTACGACGCCGATGTCCAGTCGTCCCGGATTGACGGCATCGAAGACCTGGAGGCCCTCCCAGAGGGCGAGGTAGGTCAGCACCCGCGCGTGCAGGTCGGCCGGAATCGGGCCGGTGCCGAACCGCCGGATCGCGTCCTCGAATTGCGTCGCGAGTCGCTCCGCCCGCTCCTGGAAGAAGGCGCGGGCGGGATGCCCCTCGGTTGCCGCCTCCGCCGACAGCACCGCGTACAGCTGGACCAGCCCGGGAATGGAACGGTTGTGCTCGACGAGTGCCGCCATCTGGGCACGGACGTCCTCCGCACTCACCCAGTCGGCCGAGACGAACTGCATCGCCTCCTCGTCGCGCCACGCGAGCACCGCGAGCAGCAGGGACGTCTTGTCCCCGAAGTGATGCAGCAGCGTCGAATGGTCGATCCCGGCGCTCCGCGCGATCGCCCGCAGAGACGCGCCATGGTAGCCCTGCTCGGCGAACGCCGCCGCGGCACGATGGAGGACATCCTCCCGCGTCGCCCTGCCGTTGGCGTACCCGCCCGGGCTCTTGCGGCGTGCTTCGTTCGGCACGTCCTCACCACTCTCGCTCAAAAGCGCGCCGTCGGACGCGCACCACTAACGGTAGAGGAGATTCGCGGGGCATTCCCGCCCGGGTCGGGGTACTCTCACGCCGTGGCAGGATGCGCCTGCCGGGCGGAGGACGACATGACCACGACGACAGCGGCACCGGGCCCGGCGAAGGCGAAGCCGCGCGGCCAATTCCTCAGGCCGTCGCGCCTCCTGAAGAACACCGACCCGGCGCGTCTGCACCCTGCGGTGCTCGCGCAGGCGGAGCACCGCGCGTCGAGCGTGCAGCTGCGCATCGCGGACGGGATCACCGCGTTCGCCGGCTCCATGGCCTTCGTGTACATCCACATCGTCCTGTTCACCGTCTGGATGCTGTGGCTGGAGAAGAACCCGTGGCCGACGCTGACGCTCATCGTGTCGCTGGAGGCGATCTTCCTGTCGACGTTCGTCATGATCGGGCAGAACCGGCAAGCCGCCTTTCAGCAGGCCAAGGCCGATCGCGACTACAACGACCAGGAGAAGCTGCTCGTCGAGAACACCGAGCTCACGAAGACGATCCGTGATCTCTCCGAGCAGATCCGCGACCTGACGTCGCAGATCCACGCGCACGTCATGCCGCCGGCGACGGACGCCGAAAGCGCTCCGCCGGCGTCCGCGTGATCGTCATGAGTGTCTCGCCACCCGTGCCGGAGAAGGAACACCCGTTCTACATCTTCGCGATGGATCATCGTGCGTCGCTCGCGAAGGACGTGTACTCGATCGCCGGCGAGCCGACGGCGGATCAGGTGGCGCGGATCGCGGAGGGCAAACGGCTGGTGTTCGAGGGTGCTGCGTCCGTGCGCGGCCGGCTCCCGGCCGGGAGCGTGCCCGGCGTCCTGGTGGATGAGCGGTACGGCGCGGGGGTGGCCCGGGTGGCGAAGGAGCAGGGTTTCCTTCTCCTCATGCCGATCGAGCGGTCTGGCCGGCCCTTCTTCGAGCTCGAGTACGGCTCGTTCGGCGATTCGGACTGGCTGGAGCACATCGAGGCGTTCGATCCCGACTACGTCAAGATCCTGGTGCGGGACAATCCCGGGTTCGACGCCGGCGATCGTCGGCGTCAGCAGGAACACCTCGCCTCGGTGACGCGCGAGCTTCACGGACGCGGTCGCCGATTCATCATCGAACTCCTCGTTCCGGCGACGCCCGGGCAGCAGGCGGCCGGCGCCGACGAGTACGACAGGGCGATCCGGCCAGGGCTGACCCAGGAGCTCATCCGGGAGTTCCAGCACGCCGGCGTCGAGCCGGACATCTGGAAGCTCGAGGGATACGAGACGGGGGACGCGGCCGCCGCTGTCGCCGCGACAGCCCAGGAGGGCGACCGCGCGGCAGTGCGCTGCATCGTCCTCGGGCGGGACTCCACGCAGGATCGTCTCGACCACTGGCTCGAGACGGCGGCGCCGGTCGACGGGTTCGCGGGCTTCGCGATCGGCCGGAGCATCTGGCAGCAGCCGCTTCTCGACCACCTCGCAGGCAGGATCGACGCCTCGGCCCTCCGCGCCCGCATCGGTGCGTCCTACCTCGACTACGCGGACGACTACCACGCCGCCGCAACCGGCTAGAGCCCCCGGAACAGCCCGCGAGTAGGCGAGAAATCGGGCGAGAACCGCCGAGTAAGCAGAGGATCTGCGTACTCGGCGGTTGGGGTCGGGCGAGCGCCGGCTCAGAGCCCGCGCACGCTCGCCTCGTCGACGAACGACCAGGCGCTGCTCGCCGGGGTCACGGTGAAGCGCACGTAGCGGCCCGTTCCGGACAGCGAGTACGCCGCGTAGGTGTACCGCTGGTCGGCGTCGCTGACGTTCGGCGCCGGCATCGTCACCAGGGGCGTGTAGGTCGAGCCGGTCGTCGAGACCGACACCTGGATGCTCGACGGCAGGAAGATGTACAGCGACTTCGTCTGCAGCCACGACGTCGAGACCTGGGTGATCGTCTTCGTCGCGCCGAGGTCGATCGTGAAGCTGTACGGGCTTCCGGTGTTGCGTCCCTGCCAGGCCGCGTCCGCGTAGCTCGTGGAGGCCGTGGCTCCGTTCGTCAGCTCGGTCCCGCCCGTGTCCGGGTAGCTCGGGTCCGCCGCCACCGACGCCGTGTACGACTTGCCCACAGAGATCAGCGGGTTCGGGGTCGGGGCGGCCGAGGTGGTCGCGCTCGCCGTCGAGCTCTGCGCCGACAGGTTCCCCGCGGCGTCGAACGCCGCCAGCGTGTAGCTGTACGCCGTCGACGGGGTGAGACCCGCATCGGTGAAGGTCGTCACCGCGCCCTGGATGACCTTGACGAGGGAGCCGCCGCGGTACAGGCGGTAGCCGGCGACGCCGATGTTGTCCGTCGACGCCGTCCAGTTCAGGGTGATCGAGCTCACCCCGCCTGCGGTCGCGGACACGCCGGTCGGCGTGGTCGGGGCCGACGTCTCCACCGTGCCCGTCGACAGGTAGTTCCGGTAGGTCGTGTCGTAGACGGCCGGCACGACGAGCGGGCTCTGGTAGTGGTCATACGAGAACGACAGTGTCTTGCTCACGTACGGCGCCACCGCGTTCAGATCCGAGACCAGCTGGCCGATCGACATCGGCGTGAAGTCGGGGTTGAACGTCTCGCTGTCGGCCCAGAGCTTCGTCGCGGGTCGCCCGCTGGCGATCGCGCTCGCCGTCGCAGCGAACCAGGTCGGCAGCTGGGCGTTGGTCGCGTGCCCTGCGCCGATCCCGTCCTGCAGTGCGATCACGTCGATCGGTGCCGACGCGAGGATGCTCGACCACATCGTGGTCCACTGGCTGCTGGTCTGCCCGCCCGCCGTGTTGAAGAACGGGCTGATGATCACCGGCTTGCCCGGCGTGAGGGCGTGGAGGTGGTTCGCGATCGTGGTGTAGAAGGTCGCCATCGCGCTCCACGACGCGGTCGACGTGAAGTTCCAGTTGTCGACCTCGAACGGGAGGTACCAGCCCGCGAACGAGGTGTGCGTGCCGTACTTGCTGTTGAGGTCATCGGCGAGCGCGTTGGCCTTGGTGGCCTCCGCGTTCAGCCAGGTGGTGTTGTTCGCGTAGGTGTTCCACCAGTCGTCGTTGGTCTGCAGCCCGAGGTACTCGGAGACGCCGGCGCTGTCGGCCGCGGTGAGCACGCGCGAGACGACATCGGTCGAGGTGCTCTGGGTGTACCCGCTGAGGCCGCTCGGGTAGACGGTGGTCGACGCTTTGGTGTCGGCCGTCCACTGCAGCACCTGGCTGGTGATGCACGCGTTGGTGAGGGTGGAGAACTCGGACGTGAGCTGGGTGGAGGTCCAGCCGTCGACGAGGGCCGGCTGGATGAAGCTGCCGTCGATGCGCGGGGTGGTGGTGCAGGTCGGTGTGGCGACGGCTGCGGTCGCGGGGATGGCGAGCGCGGCCGCGAGGGCCGCTCCCGCCACCGCGGCGGCGATGCGACGCCCGATGCGATGACTCATGCCTACTCCTTCGTTGTGCGATGACTCCTCGGCGGCAGCGCCGAGGCAGTTAATGGAGTACACCATTTAAGGAGTTGGAGGCAACGACTTTCTTTAAATATCTGGGATCAGTCGATAATGGTGATGACCATTATCGCTGCTGCAGTCTCAGCCCGACCTCGAAGCTGCGCTGCCACGGCAGCGTGACCTCCGCGAGTTCCCACTCCTCGCCCGCCGGCAGGATCCCGGCCAGGTACTCCCGCAGCTCCCGGGTGATCCGTGCGGTGGCGGCCTCCTGGCTCGCAGCGTCGACGGGCCCGATGCGTCCGCCGAACTCCGCCTCGTGCATCGCCAGGCGCGTTCCGCTCTGGTAGGCGCGGTCGTCCAGGATGCGCGTGAGCAGCGCCTCGCGCAGCGCGGACTCGTCCGCGGTGCCGAGCGCCCGGCCGGCCCAGAGCGCGGTCGCCTGGGCGACGGCTCCGCCGATGGAGTTGCCCGCTGTGTTCCAGCCGCCGTACGACGACAGCCGGAGCAGGAGGCCCTCCTCCGCCAGCCGGTCGACCAGCTCGGGGTCGCCTCCGTTGCTGAAGCGCACGTCGGCAAGGGCGACGATCGCGCCCTCGGCGAGGGCGGCCCGGACGGCGGAGACGGTGGCCTCGGTCGCCGCCGGGTCGGAGGCGGGGCGCGTGGCGAAGTAGTCGCCGCGGGCCGGATCGGGCGCGTGGGCGACCACCACGAGCTCGGCGGTCTCGCCGGGCCCAGCCACCCGGCCGCCGGAGGCGACGATCTGTCGGCGGAGGCTGTCGCGCAGGGGCGCGTTCTCGAAGTTCGGAACGCGGTCGAGCCCGTCGGGCTCGCCGCAGTCGATGCGCCAGACCGGCACGCCGACGCCCGCGGCGAGGGCGCGCGCGACGAGCACGGCGCCCACCTCGTCGGCTCCCGGGTACATCAGCACCTCGCCCCCGCGCGGCAGTGCCCTGGCCCAGTGCCGCAGCCACACCTGCTCTGCGGAACCGGCCGAGTACGGCGCCGTGTCGTCGGCCGTCAGCGTGAGCGTCTCGACCGTCCCCTCCTCGTGCAGCGCGAGCGCAGCCAGGTTGACCGTGTGATTGCGCAGCCGGCGTCGCTCGAAGTCGCTGCGGACCTCGGCGGGCACCTCGGTCGCGGGTGGCCGGGCCGCTGCCTCGCCCTCCCGGACGTCGGTCTCGAAGGCGCGGTGGAGGGCGCCGCCGAGCGCGTGCAGCTCCCGGCCGTACGAGCTCCAGTACTCGGGCTCCTCGACCGGCGAGTACGAGTCGCTGGCGCGCATGATGAGGGACGCCGCCGTGATCCGCAGCTCGGGCGACGCGGCCTTCAGCTCGCGCAGCAGGTCGAGGCGTTCGAGGGCGGTCGTGGTGCTGTCGGAGGTGATCCTGGCCGGGATGATCCCGCCGTGGACCAGCGTGTCAACGCACGCGACCAGGCGGGAGGTGCCGCCCGCGGCGACGAGCTCGCGGAGCCAGCCGTGCAGCGCGGTCACGTCGGCGGGGCGCCGGAACACCGGCATCGCCTCCGCGGGCGGAAGCAGGAGCTCGGCCCCCGCGATCGCCGCCACCTGGCGGGGGAGGTCGACGTTGACCGGGCGTTCGTCGAGGGGGACGAGGGCGATGCGCATGGCTCTCCTGGGATCGGCGTGGCGGGGATCGGCGTGGCGGGGATCGGCGTGGCAGGGATCGGCGTTGCTTGGATCGACGCGGGGCATTGCGGCCACCGTGGGACCGGCGCGCAGCTCAGCGCGACCGGTGGATCTTGAACTCGTAGTGGTACCGGTCGCCGCGGTACGTCGACTCGGCGTACTCGACCGCGCGGTCCTGGGCGTCGAAGCTGGTGCGCGAGACGAAGAACGCCGGTGAGAACGGCGGGGCGTCGAGCAGTTCCGCCTGGTCGGGCTCGAGGACGCTGGCGTGGACGCTCTGCTCCGCCCACTCGATGCGCATGCCGTACTCGGTCTCGAGGATGCGGTACAGGGACTCGCCTCCGACGTTGTCGATCAGTCCGGGGAAGAGCCGGGGGTTGAGGTATGAGTCCTCCAGGGCCATCGGCTCGCCGTCCGCCGTGCGTGCTCGACGGATGTGGAAGACGTCGTCGGAGGGGCTGACCCGCAGCTTCGCCCCGAGGCGGGCGCCGGCCGGGATGGTCTCCGTCACCAGGACGGAGGAGCCGGGTTCGAGGCCGCGGGTGCGCATGTCCTCGCTGAACGAGGTGAGCTCGACCGACTTGGTGATCCGCGGAGCGGCGACGAACGTGCCGGCGCCCTGCACGCGGTAGACCAGGCCTTCGTGCTCCAGGCGGTCGAGGGCGCGGCGCACGGTCAGCCGGCTGACCTCGAACTCCACGGCGAGGTCGCGCTCCGTCGGCAGCTTCGAGTGCGGCTCCAGCCCCTGGTCGATCACGTCGACGAGGTGCCGGCGCAGGCGCTCGGACTTGGTGTGCTGCTCCGCCATGACGCTCCTCAGGGATCGGTGGACGCGGCTGTTCGCGATTGGTGATGCCCATTGTAGGGATAGTGGGGCCAATGGATGCAACTTTCGAGCAAGTTTCGTCGATTTGTTGACACGCCTCGAACAAATGGAGTACACCAATTGAAAAGCAATTCCATTCCTAAACCCTCACACCCGTAAGGAAACCCTATGGAATCCAGGATGTTCCGGCGGCGGACAGCGCTCCGCGCCGTAGCGCTGACCAGCGTCGCCGTCGCCGCTGTCGCCCTCACCGGCTGCTCAGGAGCCGGCGACTCCGGCCCCACCAAGATCACGTTCTCGTACCTCTGGGGAGGCGAGGAGGCCAAGGCGCTCGAGAAGGTCATCGCCGACTTCAACGCGAGCCAGAAGGAGATCAAGGTCGTCGGCGTCTCCAGCCCCGACATGCAGAAGCAGCTCACCTCGATGTCGTCGAGCAACGGCAGCTTCGACATCTCCGACAACTTCGGAAACGCCGTCGGCTCGTGGGCTTCGAAGGGCATCCTCGCCCCGCTCGACGACTACCTCAAGACCGAGAAGGTCGACATGGGCGCCTTCGCCCCGGCCTCCCTCGACCAGATGAAGTACGAGGGCAAGACCTACGCCCTCCCGATCGCCGTGCACACGCAGCAGCTGATGTACAACAAGGACCTCCTCGACAAGGCGGGCGTGCAGCCGCCGACGACGATGGACGAGCTCGCCGCCGCGATCAAGAAGCTCACGGTCACCGACGCCAGCGGCGCGATCACGCAGATCGGCCTCGGCAACCCGTCGACCTCGACGCTGTTCACGACCCTGGGCTACGCCTTCGGCGGCACCTGGGACGGCAAGGACGGCAAGACCCCCACGCCGGCCGACCCCAAGAACGTCGAAGCCCTCGACTGGTACACCAAGACCCTGACCGACGCCTACGGCGCGGACAAGATCTCGTCGTTCACGTCGGGCCTCGGCCAGTACATGTCGGCGCAGGACCCGTTCTACACGGGCAAGGAGGCCATGGTCATCGACGGCGAGTGGCAGGCCGTCAACATCCCCAAGGTCGCGCCGAACCTCAACTGGGGCGTCGTCGACATCCCGGCCGTGAGCAGCGACCTCGCCGGCTCGACCCAGGTGTCGACGAGCACGCTGTTCATCCCCAACAACTCGAAGCACAAGGCGGAGGCCGCCAAGTTCCTCGCCTACATGGTGGGCGACAAGCCGATGACCGACTTCACCCTGGCGCTCGGCAACCTCCCGTCGAAGACCTCGCTGCTGTCCGACTCGGCGTACGACGCGATCCCGCACTTCGACGCGTGGCTGAACGCCCTGAAGAGCCCGAACGCGAAGTCGCTCTCCAGCCAGCCGTACAGCGCGCAGTACTCCACGGATCTGGGTACCGCGTTCGACGATGTGGTGCGCGGAGTCGCCACACCGGAGAAGGCCATGCAGTCGGTGGCGGACAAGGCCAAGTCCTACTGATGACGACGACCGCCAAGCGCGGTGCGCGACGCCAGACCCTGCTGGGTCTGGCGTTCGCGTCGCCGTTCATCGTGGGCGCGGCGGTGTTCATCGTGTGGCCGGTGCTCGCCTCCGCCGGGTACAGCTTCACGGACTTCAACCTCTTCCAGGCGCCGAAGTGGGTGGGCCTCGACAACTACGCCCACATGCTCCAGGACTCCACCTTCTGGAAGGCGCTCTGGAACACGCTGTTCCTGACCGTGACGGGGGTGCCGCTGACGATCATCATCTCGATCGTCGGGGCGCACTTCCTCAATCTGCCGGTCCGGGGCCAGCCGCTCTACCGGGCACTGGTCTACCTGCCGACCATCGTCCCCATCGTCGTCGGCGGCTACCTCTGGCGGTGGCTGCTCAACACCCAGTACGGCTTCGTCGACTACTTCCTGGGGCTGCTGCACCTGCCGCAGCCCGAGTGGCTCGAGCAGCCCGACTGGGGCAAGCCGGCGATCCTGCTGATGTGCCTCTGGACGATCGGCGGCACGATGATCATCTACCTGGCCGCCATCAAGGACGTCCCCGGCGAGCTCTACGAGGCGGCCGAGCTCGACGGCGCAGGCTGGTGGGGGCGGTTCCGCTACATCACCTGGCCGACGATCTCCCCGGTCACCCTGTTCCAGATCATCGTGACGGTGATCGCCTACCTGCAGATCTTCGCTCAGCCGTACCTGCTCACGCAGACCCGGCTGAACGAGACGAGCGGAGGCCCGGGCCAGTCGATGATCAGCTACGCCATGTACCTGTACCAGAACGCGTTCGTGTTCCTGAAGATGGGCTACGCGTCGGCGATGGCGTGGGTGCTGTTCCTGCTCACGCTGATCATCACGCTTCTGCTGCTCTGGTCGTCGAAGAAATGGGTTCACTATGGTTCTGAACGCGACTGAGGAGCGCCAGTCGGAGACGGCGCCGACGCGACCGGCCGGCGAGCGGTCCTCCCGGCTCCGGCGCCGCCGGCCCGGCCGCACCGCGGGCCGCTACGTGCTGGTCTGGGTGCTGACGCTGCTGTTCGTCTTCCCCTTCCTCGCCATGCTCAGCACGGCCTTCAAGCTCCCGGCGGACATCTTCAGCGCGCCGCCGTCGCTCTGGCCGAAGGAGTGGACGCTCGCCAACTTCGCGGCGGTGTTCGAGGAGATCCCGTTCTGGCAGTACCTGTGGAACACGATCGTCATCGCGGCACTGTCGGTGCTCGGGATGCTGATCGCCTCCCCGCTCGTCGCCTACTCGCTGTCGAAGATCGGCTGGCGAGGACAGCGGCCGCTCCTGGTGATCGTGATGGCGACGATGATGCTCCCGCCGCAGGTCACCATGATCCCGCTGTTCCTGATGTGGAACGGCCTGGAGGCGACGAACACGATCATCCCGCTGGTCGCGCCGGCGTTCTTCGGAACACCGTTCCTCATCTTCATGCTGCGGCAGTTCCTGATGTCGGTCCCGAACGAGCTGCTGCAGGCGGCGCGGATCGACGGCGCGTCCGAGTTCCGGATCTACTGGTCGATCGTGCTGCCGCAGGCACGGCCGGCGCTGATCACGGCGGTGATCTTCCAGTTCGTCTGGGCCTGGACCGACTTCCTCAACCCGCTCATCTACCTCAACGACTCCTCCAAATACACGCTCTCGATCGGCCTGTACTCGTTCTTCGGCGAGCACAACGTCGAGTGGGGGCCGCTGATGGCGGCGTCCGTCCTGTTCACCATCCCCGCGCTCGCACTCTTCGTCGTGTTCCAGCGCTACTTCGTAGGAGGCATCAGTGCTGGCGCACTCAAATAGCGACGAGAGCGCCCTCGAGCGCGTGGCCGAGCGGGACGACGACCGCACGGACGGTCTCCTGGCGGCGATCTCCGGCGGGCTGGTCGTCTCGTGCCAGGCGTCCTCCGGCTCACCGATGCGGGACACCCCGACCATTGCGCGGCTCGCGGCGAGCGCGCTGCAGGGCGGGGCGTCGGCCCTCCGGGTCAACGGCGTGGAGGATGTGCGGGCGGTGCGGGCGCTGACGGAGGTCCCCGTCATCGGTCTCGACAAGCGGATGGGCGCCCGCCGCAACCTGATCACGCCGACCGACGAGCAGGTCAGGGCGCTGGTCGCCTCCGGTGCCGACATCGTCGCGGTGGACGCGACGGACGAGGTCGCCGACGATGTCGCCGCGCGGGTGCGCTCGGCGGTCGATGCTGTTCCCGCACCGATCATGGCGGACGTCTCGACGCTCGATGAAGGGCTCCGCTCGTGGGAGGCGGGAGCGGCGATCGTGGGGACGACCCTCTCCGGCTACACCCCGTACTCGCGGATCGAGCCGTCGCCGGACCTGGAGCTCGTCGGGCAGCTGGCCTCCCGCGGGGTGCGCGTGCTCGCGGAGGGGCGCTTCCAGACCCCGGCGGACGTGGCGCGCGCCTTCGACGCCGGGGCGTTCGCGGTCGTCGTCGGCGGCGCGATCACCGACCCGGTCGCGATCACGCGACGGTTCGCGGCGGCGGCGCCGCGCTCCCGATGACCGCCGGCGTGTCCGCCGCCGGCCCCGTCGTCGGGGTCGACATCGGCGGCACGAAGACGGCGGCCGCCGTCGTGGGACCCGACGGGACGCTCGCGCACCGCGTCGAGGCGCCGACACCCGCCAGGGGCGGGGCCGAAGCCGTACTCGACACCGCGGCCGGCCTCGTCGCGGAGGCCGCGGCGCGCGCGGGAGCAGCGGGCGGCCCGGCGGCCGTCGGGGTCGGCAGCGCCGGCGCCTTCGACGACCACGGCGTCGTCGTGCACGCCACCGACCACCTCGCCGGCTGGCACGGGACGGATGTGGCGGGCGGCCTGCGCGGCCGGCTGGGCGTCCCGGTCGCGGTCGAGAACGACGTGCACGCCGCTGCGCTCGGCGAGCACTGGGCGGGCGGGGCTCCCGAGCGCTTCCTCTTCGTCGCCGTCGGCACGGGACTGGGCGGCGCCGTCGTCTCGGACGGGGGCGTGCTCCGGGGCGCCTCGGGCATGGCCGGGTCGGTCGGCCACGTGCGCATCCCCACCCTGGCGCATCGCGTCTGCTCCTGTGGCGGCGCCGACCACCTCGAGGCGTTCGCCAGCGGGCCGGGGATCGAGCTCACCTACGCCGAGGTCGCCGGCAGAAGTCTCGGGCTCCGCGAGATCGCGCGCCTGGCCTCGGCGGGCGACACCGTCGCGGCGCGTGTGATCCGCGAGGCGGCCGAGCTCGTCGGCGAGTCGCTGGCCTCCGCTGTCGTGACGATCGACCCCGGGCTCGTGCTGATCGGCGGGGGAGTCTCCGGGCTCGGCACGGCCCTCACCGCTCCGCTCGCCGAGCGCCTCCACGCCGACCTCCGTCCGCCGTTCGCGGGGGTTCGCGTCGAATTGGCCCGCACGGGAGCCGATGCTGCCCTGCTGGGAGCGGGGCGGCTGGGGCACGAGCTGCTGGAGCCGGGGCCGCGGGACTGAACGGGACCTGGCTCGCCCGGCTCACTCGCCGCCCGCCGCCTCCCGCTGCATCGCCGCCAGCCGGTGGCTGATCTCCGCCGTCACCGGGTACAGCTCGCGGTACAGCCCGTACAGCCGACCGTAGGCGTCAGCGGTCCCCGGGTCGGGGACGACGACGGACGCGATCGGGTTCCAGTCCTCGATCTCGACGGCGACCTGCGACCGTGCCGCCAGGTACGCCGCGCCGTAGCTCGCCCCGATCGTCACCGACGGCACCTCCTGCGCGAGCCCCGTCACATCCGACACCACCTGTGCCCACAGACCGCCCTTCGTCCCCCCGCCCACCGCGACGACACGTCCGATCGGCACGCCGGCGTCGCGGAACGCCGCCACATTGTGGCGGACCCCCATCGCCGTCGCCTCCAGCGCGGCGCGGTAGAGGTCGCCGCGGGTGTGCTCCACGGTGAGGCCGGCGATCACTCCGCGAGCGTCCGGGTCGGCGATCGGCGTCCGCTCGCCCGCGAAGTAGGGCAGCATCAGCAGCCCGTTCGCGCCGACGCCCGAGCGGGACGCCTCGTCCAGGAGGTCCTCGTAGCCCGGGGACCCGAACAGGTCGCGCAACCACGACGTGACGGCTCCGGAGGTCGCCATTCCGCCCGCCAGGTTGTGCACGCCGGGGAACGCGCCGGCCGTGCCCCACAGCCCAGGCGCCGCGCGCGGCGTCGTCGTCGTCCCGATCAGGAACATCGTCGTCCCGTACATGAGCATCAGGTCGCCGGGCTTCTGGGCGTTCACGCTGACGGCCTCCGTCCACGCGTCGATGGTCCCCGCGATCACCGGGATCCCTGCGGGCAGGCCCGTGGCCGCGCTCGCCGCCTGCGTCACCCGGCCGATCACGTCGCCGGGCCAGACCAGGGGAGGCGGGACGATGCCCGGGGCGATGTCCCGCCACCACGGCTCGTACCAGGCCTGCGCGATGCGGTCGTAGAGCGGGACGCTCTGGCTCGCCGAGTGGTGGTCGAGGGAGTAGCTCCCCGTGAGATTCCAGCCGAGCCAGGAGGCCGGCATGAACAGCAGCCGTGCTGCGGCCGCCCGGTCGGGCTCGTGCTCCGCCAGCCAGGCGAGCTTGGGGCCGACGGCCTGCGTGGACAGCTCGGAGCCGCACCGTTCGACGACGGCGTCGCGTCCGTAGCGGGCGTCGAGAGCGGCGATCTGCTCCTGCGCGCGGGTGTCGACCCCGTAGAGGATGGCGGGTCGCAGCGGGGAGCCGTCGGCGTCGGCGATCAGGACGCACGGCCCCATCCCGCTGACCCCGACCGCCTCGATCGTCAGCCCGTCGACGGCCGCGAGCAGCTCGGCCGACAGCGACACGAACTCGTCCCACCACACCGACGCGTCCATCTCGGCCCACCCTGGCCGCGGGCGCGAGACATCGTGGGTGCGCACCGCCGTCGCGAGGATGCGGCCGTCGAGGTCGACGACCACGCCCTTGCTGCTGGAGGTCCCGATGTCGACTCCCAGGACCGCGCCGGTCACGGGAGGGCCACCGTTCCGCAGAGGTGGACGGTCACGCCCAGTGCGTCGAACGCGGCGGCCTTGGCGATCAGGGCGTCGTCCGCCGCCTCCGCGGACGGCGCG
>JABLTH010029362.1_pt1 | contig 20234 bp, 18 predicted proteins | sample 7875711 | NCBI WGS metagenome assembly JABLTH01 (sample SAMN14941262, study PRJNA633318) | bioreactor metagenome | isolation source: bioreactor | place: China | collected 2019-03-05 | reverse complement strand
TTGAGCACGCGCTCGTACTCGGCGTCCTTGAGCGTGTCGGCCCACAGGCCGGCGGTCCTGGCGTAGGTCTCGACCAGCTTGACCTGTTCGTCGTCGCGGCCGGTCAGGCGCAGGTAGTCGAGGGTCTGGCCGTCGATGAAGAACATCGCGGCGGTGGCGCCATACTCGGGCGCCATGTTGGAGATGGTGGCGCGGTCGCCCAGGGTCAGGCTGGCGGCGCCTTCGCCGCGGAATTCGAGGTAGGCGCCGACCACTTTTTCCTTGCGCAGGAACTCGGTCAGGGCCAGCACGATGTCGGTGGCGGTGATGCCGGGCTGGCGGCGGCCGCTCAGCTCGACGCCGACGATGTCGGGCAGGCGCATCCACGAAGCGCGGCCCAGCATCACGTTCTCGGCTTCCAGGCCGCCCACGCCGATGGCGATCACGCCCAGCGCGTCCACGTGCGGGGTGTGGCTGTCGGTGCCGACGCAGGTGTCGGGGTAGGCCACGCCGTTCTGCGCCTGGATCACCGGAGACATCTTCTCCAGGTTGATCTGGTGCATGATGCCGTTGCCCGGGGGGATCACGTCGACGTTCTGGAAGGCCTTCTTGGTCCAGTTGATGAAGTCGAAGCGGTCTTCGTTGCGGCGGTCCTCGATGGCGCGGTTCTTGGCGAAGGCATCGGGGTCGAAGCCGCCGCATTCCACCGCCAGCGAGTGGTCGACGATGAGCTGCACCGGCACCACCGGGTTGACCTTGGCGGGATCGCCGCCCTGGTCGGCGATGGCGTCGCGCAGGCCGGCCAGGTCGACCAGCGCGGTCTGGCCGAGGATGTCATGGCACACCACGCGGGCGGGGAACCAGGGGAAATCGAGGTCGCGGCGGCGCTCGATCAGCTGCTTCAGCGAATCGGTCAACGTGGCCGGATCGCAGCGGCGCACGAGGTTCTCGGCCAGCACGCGCGAGGTGTAGGGCAGTTTGTCGTAGGCACCCGGCTGGATTGCCTCGACCGCGGCGCGCGCGTCGAAGAAGTCCAGCTTGGTGCCCGGCAGAGGTTTGCGGTTTGCAGTATTCATGGCGTGGGGAGGATGCAGTGCGGTGACCGGTGGCCCGAGGGCCGGCCCGGCATGGCGCCGGGTCGGCCTGGCTGCGTATCAGCGCTTCTCGATCGGCACGAACTTGAGGTTATCCGGCCCGGTGTAGTTGGCGCTGGGGCGGATGATCTTGTTGTCGATGCGCTGCTCGATGATGTGCGCGGCCCAGCCCGAGGTGCGCGCGATGACGAACAGCGGGGTGAACATGGCGGTGGGCACGCCCATCATGTGGTAGCTGACGGCGCTGAACCAGTCCAGGTTGGGGAACATCTTCTTGATGTCCCACATCACGGTCTCCAGGCGCTCGGCGATGTCGAACATCTTCATCGAGCCGGCGTCCTTGGACAGATTGCGCGCGACTTCCTTGATGACCTTGTTGCGCGGGTCGCCGATGGTGTACACCGGGTGGCCGAAGCCGATCACCACTTCCTTGTTCTCCACGCGGCGCGTGATGTCGGCCTGGGCCTCGTCGGGGGTGTCGTAGCGCTTCTGGATCTCGAAGGCCACTTCGTTGGCGCCGCCGTGCTTCGGGCCGCGCAGCGCGCCGATGGCGCCGCAGATCGACGAGTACATGTCCGAGCCGGTGCCGGCGATGACGCGGCCGGTGAAGGTCGAGGCGTTGAACTCGTGCTCCGCGTACAGGATCAGCGAGGTGTGCATGGCGCGCTCCCACAGGGCCGAGGGCTTCTCGCCGTGCAGCAGGTGCAGGAAGTGGGCGCCGATGGAGTCGTCGTCGGTCTCGACCTCGATGCGGCGGCCGTTGTGGCTGTAGTGGTACCAGTACAGCAGCATCGAGCCGAGGCTGGCCATCAGGCGGTCGGCGATGTCGCGCGCGTCGGGGGTGTTGTGGTCGTCCTTCTCGGGCAGCACGGTGCCGAGCACGGACACGCCGGTGCGCATCACGTCCATCGGGTGGGCGCTGGCGGGCACCCATTCGAGGGCGGCCTTGACGTTGGCGGGCAGGCCGCGCAGGGCCTTGAGCTTGGTCTTGTAGGCGCGCAGCTCGGCCTTGGTGGGCAGCTTGCCGTGCACCAGCAGGTGGGCGATCTCCTCGAATTCGCAGGCATCGGCGATGTCGAGGATGTCGTAGCCGCGGTAGTGCAGGTCGTTGCCGCTGCGGCCGACCGTGCACAGCGCGGTGTTGCCGGCGGTCACGCCGGACAGGGCCACGGACTTCTTGGGCTTCGGCCCGGCCGGGGCCGCCGTGACGCCGGCGGGTGCGGAGTCGGGGCTGGCAGGTTCGTTCGCCGCGCTGGTCGGTGCTGCCGCCTTGGCTTTGGCCATCGGTGTCTCCTGGTTCTTTGAGTCTTCTTGAGGGATCGGGGGAAGTCGCCAGCCGCCGGGCCCGAGCCCGGGATCAGGCGAAGAACAGCTCCTGGACGCGTTCGGGCAGGTCGGCGCCGGTGGCGTGCGCGCGCTGCAGCAGCGACCAGTAGTAGCGGTAGCTGGCGCGGTCGTGCAACTGGTCCTGGTGGCGGATCGGCGCCCAGCTGTTGTCGTAGGCGGCTAGCAGGATCTCGCTGGCGGCGCCGATTTCCTGGCGCTCCGGGCGGAAGGCCGCGACGATCGGCTCCACCTGGCTCGGGTGGATGCTCCACTTGCGCAGGTAGCCGAACTCTCCGCGCGCGCGCCGGGCGTCCTCGCCGGCGCGCTCCGGGTGGCGCACGTCGGTGCTGACGTTGTGCGAGGGCACCTTGCCGTGCCGGTGGCAGGCCGCCGAGATTTCCAGCATGGCGCGGCGGACCAGCGGGTGTTCGAACTGCTGCGGCGAGCGCATCGCCTCGCCGGGAATGGCGCCGTGGTGGGCCGAGACGAAGTCCATCAGACCGAAGCTGAGGCACTCGACCTGCACCAGTGAGGCGATCTCGAACACCTGCTCCAGGGCGGCATGGGTTTCCACCAGCGCATGGATGGGAATGTGACGGGCAATGCCTGCCGAGCGCGCTACCTGGTTCACATGGTCGGTCACACGGGCGATTTCCACCACGTCGGTGGCCTTGGGCACCACCACGTAGGCCAGTCGTGCCCCGGCTGCGCCGACCAGGATCTCGACATCGCTGCGCCACGAGGGATGGGAGGGCGCGTGCACGCGCACGCCGACCCGGTTATGGATGTTGAGCGGGCTGTTGACCAGGCGCGCGCAAAGCTGGGCGTGTTCGCGCTCCTGGCCTACCGCAGCGCCGTCTTCGCAGTCGAAGGTGAGGTCGAAGACCGGCCCAAGCTCTTGTTGCAGGGCGAGCGACTTGAGCATCAGCTTCTCGCTGCCGGCGTAGTGGTCGCACACGGGCAACTGGACCGGCATGGTCTCGCCCTGGAACAAGATCTCGGAGGGATGCACGTTGAGGGTTCTATTCAATCGGGATGGATGGGGCAGGGCCAAAGCAAACAGGCCGGAGCCCGCGCCGATCCGAGAATCGTTGCGGGGCTCCGGCCTGTCATGGCGCCTTGCGGGAAGGTGCGGGATCAGCCCAGCAGGTGCTGCACGCCGGCGCGCTCTTCTTCGAGCTCATTCAGCGTGATGTTGATCTTTTCCTGGCTGTACGCGTCGATCTCGAGACCCTTGACGATCTCGTACTTGCCGTTGGCCGTGGTGACCGGGTAGCCGAACATCACGTCCTGCGGGATGCCGTATTCACCGTTCGACGGGATGCCCATGGTGACGACCTTGCCGTTGGTGCCCAGCACCCAGTCGCGCACGTGGTCGATGGCGGCGTTGGCTGCCGAAGCGGCCGACGACAGGCCGCGCGCCTCGATGATGGCGGCACCGCGCTTGCCGACGGTCGGCAGGAACACGTCGTTGTTCCACACCGGGTCGTTGATCAGGTCCTTGACGCTCTGGCCGTCGACGGTCGCATAGCGGTAGTCGGCGTACATGGTCGGGCTGTGGTTGCCCCACACGAACAGCTTCTCGATCGATGCGACCGGCTTGCCGGTCTTGGCGGCGATCTGCGACAGGGCGCGGTTGTGATCCAGGCGCAGCATCGCGGTGAAGTTCTCGCGCGGCAGGTCCGGCGCCGACTTCATGGCGATGTAGGCATTGGTGTTGGCGGGGTTGCCGACCACCAGGACCTTGACGTTGCGGCTGGCGACGTCGTTCAGTGCCTTGCCCTGCACCGTGAAGATCTGGGCGTTGGCTTCCAGCAGGTCCTTGCGTTCCATGCCCTTGCTGCGGGGGCGGGCGCCCACCAGCAGGGCCACGTCGGCGTCCTTGAAGGCGACCTTGGGATCATCGGTGATCACCACGCCGGCCAGCAGCGGGAACGCGCAGTCTTCCAGTTCCATCACCACGCCCTTGACGGCGGCCTGGGCTTGCGGGAGGTCGAGCAGTTGGAGGATGACCGGCTGGTCTTTGCCCAGCATGTCGCCGTTGGCGATGCGGAACAGCAGGGAGTAGCCGATCTGGCCAGCGGCGCCGGTGACTGCGACGCGCATTGGGGCTTTAGCCATGAGTAAATCTCCAAACGAGAAAAGGGGGAAACCGGTCGGTGTCGCGCCGCACGGACGCGGGCATCGCACCGCTGCGGGTTGTCGCCACGGCGGCAGGCGGCAGTCCGTCTGCACCGCCTGCGCGGGGCGCAGCGCGGCGGCCGGATGGGCTGGTGCCGCGACGGGTCATGGCGATGCGACAAGGCGTAAGTCTACTGCGAAGCGGCATGCCACATCCATAGCAACATCGCGGTCCAGGCTCCACATGGCACGTGGCGTGGCTGCCTGCGTGGCTGCTCGAGGCAGGCGGAGTGTAGGCCGCCCCCCTTGCAAAGTCAATTCATATGTCTTATATAAGACATAAGACATTTGATGTTGGGCTGGACGCGCTTCGGCTTTTTGTGGTGAAATCCGGCTATGTCATCGCTGCCCTCGACCTTCGCCGGTGTTCCGCCCAGCGGAGCTTCCGATCCCGGTGCTGCTGCGCCCGGCGCCGGAGCGCAGCCGTCCGCGCCCGCCGCGGGCCCGGTCGCGCCCGCCGTGTCGGCCGCGCCTCCCGCCCCCGCTCCCTCGCCCACCTTCAGTCCGCTCTACCAGCAGATCAAGGCCCTGATCATGAAGAGCCTGCAGTCCGGCGAGTGGAAGCCGGGCGAGATGATCCCGAGCGAGATGGAGCTGGCGTCGCGCTACAAGGTCAGCCAGGGTACGGTACGCAAGGCCATCGACGAGCTGGCGGGCGAGAACCTGGTGGCGCGCCGCCAGGGCAAGGGCACCTTCGTCACCACCCATCATGAGGACGGGGTCAAGTTCCGCTTCCTGCGGCTGGTGCCGGACGAGGGCGAGCCGCATTACGGTGCCAGCCACGTGCTGGAATGCAAGCGCCTGCGGGCGCCTGCCGAGATCGCGCGCCTGCTGGACATCCGCACCGGCGACAGCGTGGTGCAGATCCGCCGCGTGCTGTTCTTCTCGGGCGAGGCCACTGTGCTCGACGAGATCTGGCTGCTCGGCACCAACTTCAAGGGCCTGACGGCCGAGAAGCTGACTGAGTGGAAGGGGCCGATGTATGCCCTGTTCGAGGCGGAGTTCGGCACGCGGATGATCCGTGCCTCCGAAAAGATTCGTGCGGTGTCGGCCGATTCGACCGCCGCCGCGCTGCTCTCGGTGCCCGAGGGCTCGCCGCTGCTGTCGGTGGAGCGGGTCTCGTTCACCTATGGGGATCGGCCTGTCGAAGTCCGGCGCGGTCTGTATGTCACGACGCGCCACTATTATCAGAACGATTTGAGTTGATCCTTGGGCGGCGCGCGTCCGCGTGCCGATTGTTGTGAATTGTGCGATAGCCGGACAGGCTGTTGCCTTGGATGGAAGCAATGGTTGCACCAAAGCGGTTCCGGACGGGTAGTGGGCAGTTGTCGGGTACGCCAGCCTGGTGCCCGATAGCTGAAAATTATTGGTGCGGCGCGCAACAAAGGCGCTAAAATCATCAGGATTTGCACCCGGTGCATCCATTTGCATTCAGGCATCCGGATGCACAGGAAATTCTTGTTTTTTGTTTACCGCTAATGGGGTCTCGCATGGCTGAAGCCGTCAAACAAGCCAGGCCGGAATTCCGGAACATCCATGTCGCGCAGCTTGCGCGATATCGGTTGCCCTGGGCCGGCAAGGTATCCATCCTGCATCGCGCGAGCGGTGCCATGATGTTCCTGCTGCTGCCGTTCATCCTGTATCTGTTCGAACAGAGCGTCACTTCCGAACTCAGCTTCGCCAAGTTCACTTCCCTGCTTTCCAACGGCTTCGTCAAGCTGGTGTTGCTGGCCCTGATCTGGGGCTACCTGCATCACTTCTGCGCCGGTATCCGCTTCCTGCTGCTCGATGTCCACGTCGGCGTCACCAAGCCGGCCTCCGCCAAGTCCGCCGTCGCCGTCCTGATCGTCAGCCTGCTGCTCACCGCGATTTTCGGCCTGAAGCTGTTCGGCGTGTTTTGAGGAGAGTCAAGGTGGCTAACAATAATATCGGTCCCAAGCGCCTGGTCGTCGGCGCGCACTACGGTATCAAGGATTGGCTGGCGCAACGCGTGACCGCCTGTGTGATGGTGGTCTTCACGGTCGTGCTGGCCATTGCCTTCCTGCTCTCGAACGGCGCTTCCTATGAAGCGTGGGCGGGGCTCTTCGCCAACCAGTGGATGAAGATCCTGACGTTCCTGACCATCCTGTCGCTGCTGTATCACGCCTGGATCGGCGTGCGCGATATCTGGATGGACTATGTGAAGCCGATGGCCGTGCGCCTCGTGCTGCAAGTTCTTACCATTCTGTGGCTCGTCGGTTGTGCGGGCTACGCTGCTCAGATTCTCTGGAGGGTGTAATAAATGGTCGCAGTCAAGACTGGATTGCCGCGTCGCCGCTTTGACGTGGTTATCGTCGGGGCGGGCGGCTCCGGGATGCGCGCATCCCTCCAGCTCGCGGAAGCCGGCCTGAACGTGGCCGTGCTGTCGAAGGTGTTCCCCACCCGCTCGCACACCGTGGCGGCGCAGGGCGGTATCGGTGCCTCGCTCGGCAACATGAGCGAAGACAACTGGCACTACCACTTCTACGACACCATCAAGGGTTCGGACTGGCTGGGCGACCAGGACGCCATCGAGTTCATGTGCCGCGAGGCACCGAACGTGGTGTACGAGCTCGAACACTTCGGCATGCCGTTCGACCGTAATGCCGACGGCACCATCTACCAGCGTCCCTTCGGCGGGCACACCTCCAACTACGGCGAGAAGCCGGTGCAGCGCGCCTGCGCCGCGGCCGACCGTACCGGCCACGCGCTGCTGCACACGCTGTACCAGCGCAATGTTCGCGCCAAGACGCACTTCTTCGTCGAGTGGATGGCGCTGGACCTGATCCGCGACCAGGACGGCGACGTGCTGGGCGTGACCGCGCTGGAAATGGAAACCGGCGAGGTCTACATCCTCGAAGCCAAGACCACGCTGTTCGCCACCGGCGGTGCCGGCCGCATCTACGCTGCTTCCACCAACGCCTTCATCAACACGGGTGATGGCCTGGGCATGGCGGCGCGCGCCGGCATCCCGCTGGAAGACATGGAGTTCTGGCAGTTCCACCCGACCGGCGTGGCCGGCGCGGGCGTGCTGATCACCGAAGGCGTGCGCGGCGAAGGCGGCATCCTGCGCAACAAGGACGGCGAGCGCTTCATGGAGCGCTACGCGCCGACGCTGAAGGACCTGGCGCCGCGCGACTTCGTCTCGCGCTCGATGGACCAGGAAATCAAGGAAGGCCGTGGCTGCGGCCCGAACGGCGACTACGTGCTGCTCGACCTGACCCACGTCGGCGCCGAGACCATCATGAAGCGCCTGCCGTCGATTCGCGAGATCGGCATGAAGTTCGCCAACGTCGACGCGATCAAGGAACCGATTCCGGTGGTGCCGACCATCCACTACCAGATGGGTGGCATTCCGACCAACTACCACGGTCAGGTGGTGGTGCCGAAGAACGGCAGCCCGAACGAGGTGGTCAACGGCTTCTACGCGATCGGCGAATGCTCCTGCGTGTCGGTGCACGGCGCCAACCGCCTGGGCACGAACTCGCTGCTGGACCTGGTGGTGTTCGGCCGTTCCGCCGGCAACCACATCGTCAAGCACGTCAACGACAGCAAGGAACACAAGCCGCTGCCGGCCGACGCCGCCGACCGGGCGATGGAACGCCTGGCCAGGCTGCAGGCTTCGTCGAAGGGCGAGTACACGCAGGACGTCGCCGACGACATCCGCAAGAACATGCAGTCGCATGCCGGCGTGTTCCGTACCCAGAAGCTGATGGACGAGGGCGTCGAGCGCATCCTCGAGGTGGCAGAGCGCGCGGACAACATCCACCTGAAGGACAAGTCCAAGGTGTTCAACACCGCGCTGGTCGAAGCGCTGGAAGTGGCCAACCTGACGGAAGTGGCCAAGGCCACGATGATCTCTGCGGCGGCCCGCAAGGAATCGCGCGGCGCTCACGCGCACAGCGACTTCCCGAACCGCGACGACGAGAACTGGCTCAAGCACACGCTGTTCTACAGCGAGGGCAACCGCCTCGACTACAAGCCGGTGACGATGAAGCCGCTGACGGTGGAAAGCGTTCCGCCCAAGGCCCGTACGTTCTAAGCCCGCCTCGTAGAGACAACAGGACCCACAGAAATGAAGCGTATTTTCGAAGTCTACCGCTACGATCCGGACAAGGACGCGGCGCCGCGCATGCAGACCTACGAGATCGAGCTGGACGGCCACGAGCGCATGCTGCTCGACGCGCTGCTCAAGCTGAAGAAGCTCGATGAGTCGATCGCCTTCCGCCGCTCCTGCCGCGAAGGCGTGTGCGGTTCGGACGCGATGAACATCAACGGCAAGAACGGCCTGGCCTGCCTGACGAACATGCGCGAGCTGCCCGAGCGCATCGTGCTGCGTCCGCTTCCCGGCCTGCCGGTGGTGCGCGACCTGATCGTCGACATGACGCAGTTCTTCAAGCAGTACAACTCGATCAAGCCCTACCTGATCAACGACGAGCCGCCGCCCGAGAAGGAGCGCCTGCAGTCGCCGGAGGAGCGTGACGAGCTGGACGGCCTGTATGAGTGCATCCTGTGCGCCAGCTGCTCGACGTCCTGCCCCTCGTTCTGGTGGAACCCGGACAAGTTCGTCGGTCCGGCCGGCCTGCTGCAGGCCTACCGTTTCATCGCCGACAGCCGCGACCAGGCCACCAACGAGCGTCTGGACAACCTGAACGACCCGTACCGCCTGTTCCGTTGCCACACCATCATGAACTGTGTGGATGTGTGCCCGAAGGGTCTGAACCCGACCAAGGCCATCGGCAAGATCAAGGAGCTGATGGTCCGCCGCACGGTCTGACGGCCTCAACGGCCAGGCAGTAAGCGGCGCGCCAGCCCGGTCGGCTATACCGGGCCGGCGCGCCGGAAGCAGGAAATCATGACTGAAAGTCAATCCACCTCATTCTCCCATCAGGCCGATCCGCTCAAGCGCGCCCGTCTGCGCTGGCGTGCCCGCCGCGGCCTCCTGGAGAACGACATCATCGTCGAACGATTCTTCAACCGTTACGAGGAGAGCCTGTCCGATGCGGACGTGGCTTCGCTGAGCGCGCTGTTCGATCTCAGCGACAACGAGTTGATGGACTTGCTCCTTGCCCGCAAGGAGCTTGACGGTGAACTCGCCACGCCGCCGGTGCAACGGGTCCTCGACCTGCTGCGCACGGTCTGAGTATGGTCCACATCTTTATCTATAGCATTTGAAGGAACCGACATGACGCCGTCCGATGTGAAAGCCACGCTATCGTTTTCCGATGGTTCCCCCAGCGTCGAGCTGCCGATCTACAAGGGTACCGTAGGCCCGGACGTGATCGATATTCGCAAACTGTACGGCCAGACCGGGAAGTTCACCTACGACCCCGGTTTCATGTCGACGGCTTCGTGCAATTCGAAGATCACCTACATCGACGGCGACAAGGGCGAACTGCTGTACCGCGGCTACCCGATCGAGCAGCTGGCGCAGAAGTGCGACCACCTCGAGACCTGCTACCTGCTGCTGAAGGGCGAACTGCCCAACGCCAAGCAGAAGGAAGAGTTCGTCAACGCGGTGATGAACCACACCATGGTTCACGAGCAGATGCAGTTCTTCCTGCGCGGTTTCCGCCGCGATGCCCACCCGATGGCCGTGCTGACCGGCCTGGTGGGTGCCATGAGCGCGTTCTACCACGACGCCATGGACATCGATGACCCGCACCAGCGCGAAATCTCCGCGATCCGCCTGATCGCCAAGATGCCGACCCTGGTCGCGATGGCCTACAAGTACAACATCGGCCAGCCGTACATCTACCCGCAGAACGACCTGTCCTACTCGGGCAACTTCATGCAGATGATGTTCGCCACGCCGTGCGCGCCGTACAAGGTGAACCCGGTGCTGGAGCGCGCGCTGGACCGCATCTTCATCCTGCACGCCGACCACGAGCAGAACGCTTCGACCTCGACCGTGCGCCTGGCCGGCTCGTCGGGCACCAACCCGTTCGCCGCCATCGCCGCCGGCGTGGCCTGCCTGTGGGGCCCGGCCCACGGCGGCGCCAACGAAGCCGCGCTGAAGATGCTGGAAGAGATCGGCAGCGTCGACAACATCGGCGAGTTCATCAAGCAGGTCAAGGACAAGAACTCGGGCGTGCGCCTGATGGGCTTCGGCCACCGCGTGTACAAGAACTACGACCCGCGCGCCAAGCTGATGCGCGAGACCTGCCACGAAGTGCTGGAAGAGCTGGGCCTGCACAACGACCCGCTGTTCAAGCTGGCGATGGAGCTGGAAAAGATCGCGCTGGAAGACGAATACTTCGTCAGCCGCAAGCTCTACCCGAACGTCGACTTCTACTCGGGCATCGTGCAGCGCGCGCTGGGCATCCCGACCTCGCTGTTCACCTGCATCTTCGCGCTGGCCCGCACTCCGGGCTGGATCTCGCAGTGGGAAGAGATGATCACCGATCCGGAATACAAGATCGGCCGTCCGCGCCAGCTGTTCAACGGCGCCGCCTCCCGCGACGTGCCGGACCTGAACAAGCGCTGATCCGGCGCCGCCTCCGGTCTGCCGGTCACTGCGCCGGCAGTCCCGGGCACACGAAACGCCCCGTTTCCGCGGGGCGTTTTTTCTTTCTGCGCGCCGCCGGGGAAGGGCGGGGCGATGCAATGCAGCAGTTCCGGCGGTCGATGGCGCAGCAGGCGCGTGCGTGGCGGAAAAGCGCGATGTTGCGGCGCGAGAAAATATTGCGTGGAATGTGGTGAATCCGTCTTTTTGCGACGATTTGTGCCGCATTTCCCTAAGGGTATTCATCAGATGTTGTGCAAATTCCCCTTGAGGCGGGAATTTTGACCCTATAATGCGGGCTGCTTTGCCGACGGCAGCCGGGCCACCCTTCCGGACTGCGGTGCGGCAAGCGGGGCAGGCGATTCGCTTGCGCAATAGAGAACGCATCAAACGTTGTCTTTCCGAACCAAGGTCTCCGCCCAGGCGGGGCTGACACATGCCGGGCCCCGCAAGCGAAACTCCAAGCAGGCCCGTCTTCCGCGTTCCGGGGTCCTTCCCGCGGGTGTTGTTCGATTGCGCACGTCAAGCCGCTTCTTGCCCGTTTGACCAATACATAATCGAGGAGCTCCTGATGATGTTGTCCCGTCTTACCTCCATCTCCCTGGCCAGCGCACTGCTCGCTTTCGGCGCCGCCGCCGCCCATGCCGAAACCGTCAAGGTCGCCATTGCCGGCCCGATGAGCGGTTCGGTCGCCCAGTACGGCGACATGGTGAAGGCCGGCGCGCTGACCGCGATCGAGCAGATCAATGCTGCCGGCGGCGCCGGCGGCAACAAGCTGGAAGCCGTGCTGATGGACGATGCCTGCGAACCGAAGCAGGCCGTGGCGGTGGCCAACAAGATCGTCAGCCAGGGCATCAAGTACGTGATCGGCCACGTCTGCTCCGGCTCGACCATTCCCGCCTCGGACATCTACGAGAACGAAGGCATCGTGATGGTCACGCCGTCGGCCACCGCGCCGCAGCTGACCGAGGGCAAGAAGCGCAAATTCGTCTTCCGCACCATCGGCCGTGACGACCAGCAGGGCCCGGCTGCCGCCCAGTACATCATCGCCAAGGTCAAGCCGAAGAAGGTCGCCGTGCTGCATGACAAGCAGTCGTACGGCCAGGGCATCGCCTCCTCGGTGAAGAAGGACCTGGAAGCAGCCAAGATCCCCGTCGCCGTCTTCGAAGGCATCAACGCCGGCGATTCCGACTACTCGGCCGTCATCACCAAGCTGAAGTCGCAGGGCGTGGACTTCGTCTACTTCGGCGGCTACCACCCCGAGATGGGCCTGCTGATGCGCCAGGCGCGCGAGCAAGGCGTCAAGGCCACCTTCATGGGTCCCGAGGGCGTGGGCAACAAGGACGTGACGGCGATCGCCGGCCCGGCCTCCGAAGGCATGCTGGTGACGCTGCCGGCCGACTTCTCCGCCGATCCGGCCAACGCCGGCCTGGTCAAGGCCTTCGCGGACAAGAAGCGCGACGCCAACGGCCCGTTCCAGATGCCTGCCTACGCCGGCGTCAAGATCATCGCCGACGCCATCGCCGGCGCCAAGACCACCGATCCGACCAAGGTCGCGGCGTACATCCACAAGAGCGCCTTCCAGACCCCGATCGGCAAGGTCGACTACGACGCCCAGGGCGACCTGAAGTCCTTCAAGTTCGTGGTCTTCACCTGGCACAAGGACGCCACCAAGACCGCCGCCAACTGATCCGGCGCTTTTCCGACACGCCCCGCTCCTCGCCTGTCGAGCGGGGCGTTTTGGTATCGGGCTTCCTGCTGCGAGGCTTCCCGCATGAATGAATTCCTTCCACAGTTCACCCAGCAACTGGTCAACGGCCTGACGCTGGGTGCGATCTACGCCTTGATCGCCATCGGCTACACGATGGTCTACGGCATCATCGGCATGATCAACTTCGCCCACGGCGAGATCTACATGATCGGTGCCTACGTGGGTCTCGTCACCCTGACCGCGATCGGCGTGCAGGCGGGCTATCCGCTGCCGCTGGTGCTGGGCGCGGCCTTGCTGGTCTCGGTGCTGGTCACCGGCCTGTACGGCTTCGCGGTCGAGCGCGTGGCCTACCGGCCGCTGCGCGGCGGACCGCGCCTGGTGCCGCTGATCTCCGCCATCGGCATGTCCATCTTCCTGCAGAACTATGTGCAGATCGGGCAGGGCGCACGCGATGTCTCGGTGCCCGTGCTGATCTCGGGCGCCATCGAGTTCCAGATGGGCGGTGACTTCACCGTGACCATCCCCTACGCGCGCCTGCTGATCGTCTGCGTGACGCTGGCGCTGATGATCGCGCTGACGCTGTTCATCGGCCGCTCGCGCATGGGCCGCGCCTGCCGCGCCTGCGCCGAGGACATGCGCATGGCCAACCTGCTGGGCATCGACACCAACAAGGTGATCTCCTTCACCTTCGTGCTGGGTGCCATGCTGGCGGCGGTCGGCGGCGTGCTGATCGGCCTGACCATCGGCAAGCTCAATCCCTTCATCGGCTTCATCGCCGGCATCAAGGCCTTCACCGCCGCGGTGCTGGGCGGCATCGGCAGCATCCCCGGCGCCATGCTGGGCGGTGTGCTGCTGGGCCTGGCCGAGACCTTCGCCTCCGGCTACATGCCGGCGGAATACAAGGACGTCGTGGCCTTCGGCCTGCTGGTGCTGGTGCTGCTGTTCCGCCCCACCGGCCTGCTCGGCAAGCCGGACGTGGAAAAGGTGTGAGGACGACATGACACAAGCCATTGCTACGCCTGCCGGCCTGGCGCCGGCCGCGCCCGCCGGCGCGACACTGAAGAACGCGGTCGTCGCCGCCGTGATGACCGCCATCCTGACCATCCCCGTGCTCGGCCTGCAGCTCAAGCTCGACGGCTACAAGGTGGTGCTGGAATCGCACTGGCGGCCGGTATGGATCGCCGTGATCGCGGTCTTCCTGTTCCAGCTGTGCAAGCCGATGCTCGACCGCGCGCGCGGTGCGGTGCGGCTGCCGGCCGTGCCTGCGCTCGGCGCGCGCCAGCAGCGCGTGGCCATCTGGGTGCTGCTCGCGGTCGGCCTGGTGTGGCCGTTCTTCGGCTCGCGCGGGGCCGTCGACGTCGCCACGCTGGCGCTGATCTACGTGATCCTGGGCCTGGGCCTGAACATCGTGGTGGGCTTCGCCGGCCTGCTCGACCTCGGCTACGTCGGCTTCTACGCCGTGGGCGGCTACACCTATGCGCTGCTGAACCAGTACTTCGGCCTCGGCTTCTGGGAGTGCCTGCCGATCGCCGCCATGATGTCGGCCACCTTCGGCTTCCTGCTGGGCTTCCCGGTGCTGCGCCTGCGCGGTGACTACCTGGCCATCGTGACGCTGGGCTTCGGCGAGATCATCCGCCTGCTGCTCAACAACCTGACCAGCCTGACCGGCGGCCCGGACGGCGTCTCGGGCATTCCCAAGCCCACGGTGTTCGGCATCGAGATGGCGCGCAGCGCCAGCGTCGAGGGCGCGCGCACTTTCCATGAGCTGCTGGGCTGGGACTACAACGGCCAGCACATGGTGATCTTCCTCTACCTGCTCGCGCTGCTGCTGGTGGGCTTCACGCTGTTCGTCACCAGCCGCCTGATCCGCATGCCGATGGGCCGCGCCTGGGAAGCGCTGCGCGAGGACGAGATCGCCTGCCGCTCGCTGGGCCTGAACCCGACCCGCATCAAGCTGTCGGCCTTCACGCTGGGCGCGTCCTTCGCCGGCATCGCCGGCGCCTTCTTCGCCGCGCGCCAGGGCCTGGTCAATCCCGAGTCCTTCACCTTCATCGAATCGGCGCTGATCCTGGCCGTGGTGGTGCTGGGCGGCATGGGTTCGCAGCTGGGCGTGATCCTGGCGGCCATCCTGCTGACCGCGCTGCCCGAGGTGGCGCGAGGTTTCGCCGAATACCGCATGCTGATCTTCGGCCTGGTGATGGTGCTGATGATGATGTGGCGACCGCAGGGCCTGCTGCCCGCGAGCCGTCCGCACGTGGAGCTGCCGCGATGACTGCCATGCAATCCAACGAACTGCTGCAGGTATCCGGCCTGCAGATGCGCTTCGGCGGCCTGCTGGCCGTCGACGGCATCGACTTCGACGTGCGCCGCGACGAGGTCTTCGCCATCATCGGCCCCAACGGCGCCGGCAAGACCACCGTGTTCAACTGCGTGGGCGGTTTCTACAAGCCGACCGCGGGCAAGGTGGTGCTGGACGGCCATGGCATCGCCGGCCTGCCCAGCCACATGGTGGCGCGCAAGGGCCTGGTGCGCACCTTCCAGAACATCCGCCTGTTCAAGCAATTGACCGTGGTGGAGAACCTGATGGTGGCCCAGCACATGCAGGTCAAGAGCGGCCTGCTGCACGGCCTGTTCGCCACCCCGGCCTACCGCCGCGCCGAGCGCGAGGCGCTGGAGCGTGCCGCGTACTGGCTGGAGCGCATGGAGCTGACCCAGGTCGCCAACCGCGAGGCCGGCACGCTGTCCTACGGCCACCAGCGCCGCCTGGAGATCGCGCGCTGCATGATCACCAAGCCGCGCCTGCTGATGCTGGACGAGCCGGCGGCCGGCCTGAACCCGCAGGAGAAGATCGAGCTGCAGCACCTGATCGACAGCCTGCGCCGCGAGTTCGGCATTGCCGTGCTGCTGATCGAGCACGACATGAGCCTGGTGATGGGCGTGTCCGACCGCATCCTCGTGATGGAGCACGGGCGGCCGATCGTGATCGGCAAGCCCGAAGCCGTGCGCAACGACCCGCGCGTGATCAAGGCCTACCTGGGAGAGGACTGATGCTGAAGCTGGAAAAGGTCCACACCCACTATGGCGCCGTCGAGGCGCTGTCGGGCGTGTCGATCGAAGTCAACAAAGGTGAGATCGTCACCCTGATCGGCAGCAACGGCGCCGGCAAGACCACGCTGATGATGACGGTGTGCGGCTCGCCGCGCGCCTCAAGCGGCCGCGTGCTGTTCGAAGGCCGCGACATCACGCGCATGCCGACGCACGAGATCATGCGCCTGGGCATGGCCATCTCGCCGGAAGGGCGGCGCGTCTTCCCCAGCCTGACCGTGCTGGAAAACCTGCAGATGGGCGGCTTCTTCGCCAACCGGCAGGAGATCGAGGCGGGCATCGAGCATGTGTTCAAGCTGTTCCCGCGGCTGAACCAGCGCGCCACCCAGCGCGCCGGCACCATGTCGGGCGGCGAGCAGCAGATGCTGGCGATCGGCCGCGCGCTGATGAGCCGCCCGCGCCTGCTGCTGCTGGACGAACCGACCCTGGGGCTGGCCCCGCTGGTCATCGCCCAGATCTTCGACATCATCCGCGCCATCCGCGACGAAGGCGTGACCGTCTTCCTGGTCGAGCAGAACGCCAACAAGGCACTGCACGTGGCCGACCGCGGCTACGTCCTGGAGACCGGCCGCGTGGTGCTGGCCGACAGCGGCGAGAACCTGCTGGCGAACGACAGCATCAAGAAGGCGTACCTGGGCGGGTAAGGCGGTGTATGCCCATGCGGTGAGCGGGCGCGGCCGGTGCGCCAACACCGCTGGTCAAGTACGGCAGGTACGCTAACACCGCTGGCCAAGCAGGATGTCTTGGCTCCCTCTCCCCGCACGGGTGTTCAGACCGGAGAGGGTGGGGGAGAGGGGTGGTCTAGCAAGGCGCCACGCGTGACGAAGCCGTCGGTGTTGTCCGGCACGCGGAGGCAAAGACGACGCCGTTGGTGTCGTCCAGCACGCCAGTGCAAGGACGAAGCCACTGGTGTTATCCAGCGCGTCACGCTCAGCCAGCGCCGGCCCTCACCCCCGGCCCCTCTCCCGCAAGCGGGAGAGGGGAGCACACCGCTCGCGCGACGATACGCTGCCGCTGCCGCCCCTTTTCGCCAACCGCGAAAGCCCCCTTTCGCCAATCACATCACATCGCGGGTGCGCCATCTGGCACTTGTCGGCCGGCGCCATCTACCCCCTGTGGCATAATTTGTTGCGAAGTCAAGCAATCGCAGCAAGCCGCAGTTCCTGCCGGTTCCCGCAGGTTTCTGCCCGCATTTGCCGCGAAACCTCCCCGCAAACCACAATCCGCGGAAGTACGCGCCTGGCGCCGTCCTCGTGACCGCAAGGCGATGCTCCGCCCCCGCATCATGGCCAAGACGCTCTACGACAAACTCTGGGATGACCACGCCGTCCACGTCGAGGAAGACGGCACCACGCTGCTCTACATCGACCGCCACCTGCTGCACGAAGTGACCAGCCCGCAGGCGTTCGAGGGCCTGAAGATGGCCCAGCGTCCGGTCTGGCGCATCAGCGCGAACCTGGCCGTGTCGGACCACAACGTGCCGACCACCGATCGCAGCCAGGGTATCGCGGATCCGGTCTCCAAGCTGCAGGTCGATACGCTCGACGCGAACTGCGACGCCTATGGCATCACGCAGTTCAAGATGAACGACCATCGCCAGGGCATCGTCCACGTGATCGGGCCGGAGCAGGGCGCCACGCTGCCCGGCATGACCGTGGTCTGCGGCGATTCGCACACCAGTACCCACGGCGCCTTCGGCGCGCTGGCGCACGGCATCGGCACCTCCGAGGTCGAGCACGTGCTGGCCACGCAGACGCTGCTGGGCAAGAAGGCCAAGAACATGCTGGTCAAGGTGGAAGGCAAGCTGCCGCGCGGCTGCACCGCCAAGGACATCGTGCTGGCCGTGATCGGCCGGATCGGCACCGCGGGCGGTACCGGCTACACCATCGAGTTCGCCGGCTCGGCCATCCGCGACCTGACCATGGAAGGCCGCATGACCGTCTGCAACATGGCTATCGAGGCCGGCGCGCGCGCCGGGCTGGTGGCGGTGGACGACGTCACGCTGGAATACGTCAAGGGCCGTCCCTATGCGCCGCAGGGCGTGGAGTGGGAGCAGGCCGTGCGCTACTGGCGCACGCTGCATTCGGACGCCGGTGCCCACTTCGACCAGGTGGTCGAGCTGCGCGCCGAGGACGTGCGCCCGCAGGTCACCTGGGGCACCTCGCCCGAAATGGTGATCAGCATCGAGGATCGCGTGCCGGACCCGGACAAGGAAAAGGATCCGAACAAGCGCAACGCGATGGAGCGCGCGCTCGAGTACATGGGCCTGCAGCCCAACGTGCCGGTCGACAGCATCAAGATCGACAAGGTCTTCATCGGTTCCTGCACCAACAGCCGCATCGAAGACATGCGCGCCGCCGCCTGGGTGGTGCAGAAGCTGGGCCGCAAGGTCGCCGCCAACGTGAAGCTGGCGATGGTGGTGCCGGGCTCGGGCCTGGTCAAGGAGCAGGCCGAGCGCGAAGGGCTGGACAAGATCTTCAAGGCGGCGGGCTTCGAGTGGCGCGAACCGGGCTGCTCGATGTGCCTGGCCATGAACGCTGACCGCCTCGATGCGGGCGAACGCTGCGCCTCGACCTCGAACCGCAACTTCGAAGGCCGCCAGGGCGCCGGCGGGCGCACCCACCTGGTGAGCCCGGCGATGGCCGCGGCCGCCGCCATCGAAGGCCACTTCGTCGACGTGCGCAAGCTGGCCTGAGGGTCCGCCGCACCATGCGCATCATCACAAGGACCCTGCTCGCGTCGCTCGTCTGCGTCGGCCTGATCCAGCTGGCCGGCTGCAACACCATCGCGGGCATGGGCAAGGACACGCAGGCCGCCGGCCGTTCGCTCGAGAACGCGGCGAAGAAGTAAGGAAGAAGCCAACCATGGAAAAGTTCATCGTACACAGCGGCCTCGTGGCGCCCCTGGACCGCGAGAACGTCGACACCGACGCCATCATCCCGAAGCAGTTCCTGAAGTCGATCAAGCGCACCGGCTTCGGTCCCAACCTGTTCGACGAGTGGCGCTACAAGGATGTGGGCGAGCCGGGCCAGGACAACAGCAAGCGCCCGCTGAACCCCGACTTCGTGCTGAACCAGCAACGCTACCAGGGCGCGTCGATCCTGCTGGCGCGCCGCAACTTCGGCTGTGGCAGCTCGCGCGAGCATGCGCCGTGGGCGCTGACGCAGTACGGCTTCCGCGCCGTGATCGCGCCGAGCTTTGCCGATATCTTCTTCAACAACTGCTACAAGAACGGGCTGCTGCCGGTGGCGCTGTCCGAGGCCCAGGTCGACCAGCTGTTCCACGAGACCAACGCCTTCGGCGGCTACCAGCTGACCATCGACCTGGATAAGCAGGTCGTGCTGACGCCGGGCGGGGCCGCCTTCGAGTTCGACGTCGCGCCGTTCCGCAAGTACTGCATGCTGAACGGCTTCGACGATATCGGCCTGACCCTGCGCCATGCCGACAAGATCAAGGCCTTCGAGGCCGAGCGCGTGGCCAAGATGCCGTGGCTGAACAACCGCCTGGTCGGCTGATTGCGGCCCGCCAGCACAACGAGGAAGACCAACAGCATGAAAATCGCAGTCCTGCCGGGTGACGGCATCGGTCCGGAGATCGTCGAACAGGCCGTCAAGGTGCTGAACGCCCTCGACGAGAAGTTCGAAATGGAAACGGCGCCCGTGGGCGGCGCCGGCTATGAAGCCGCGGGCCATCCGCTGCCGGAAGCCACGCTCAAGCTGGCCAAGGAGGCCGATGCCATCCTGTTCGGCGCCGTGGGCGACTGGAAGTACGACACGCTGGAGCGCGCACTGCGTCCCGAGCAGGCCATCCTGGGCCTGCGCAAGCACCTGCAGCTGTTCGCCAACTTCCGCCCGGCCATCTGCTATCCCGAGCTGACCGGCGCATCCAGCCTGAAGCCCGAACTGGTGGCCGGCCTGGATATCCTGATCGTGCGCGAGCTCAACGGTGACATCTACTTCGGCCAGCCGCGCGGCGTGCGCGAGGCGCCGGACGGCCTGTTCAAGGGCCAGCGCGAGGGCTTCGACACCATGCGCTACAGCGAGCCGGAGATCCGCCGCATCGCCCACGTGGCGTTCCAGGCCGCCGCCAAGCGCGGCAAGAAGCTGTGCAGCGTGGACAAGGCCAATGTGCTCGAGACCTTCCAGTTCTGGAAGGACATCGTCACCGATGTGCACAAGGAGTATCCGCAGGTCGAGCTGTCGCACATGTATGTCGACAACGCCGCGATGCAACTGGTCAAGGCGCCCAAGAGCTTCGACGTGATCGTCACCGGCAATATGTTCGGCGACATCCTGTCGGATGAGGCGGCCATGCT
>JABLTH010146844.1_pt1 | contig 20245 bp, 20 predicted proteins | sample 7875711 | NCBI WGS metagenome assembly JABLTH01 (sample SAMN14941262, study PRJNA633318) | bioreactor metagenome | isolation source: bioreactor | place: China | collected 2019-03-05 | reverse complement strand
GTCTACGTTGCCGAAGGGAAGCTGCACGGGCACGCGGGCAGGTGCGCCGCCCAGTGCGAAGGTGGCGGGCGGCACGGGCTGCCGGCTGGTGAGCGATTCGATTCCGGCGGTAATGCTTGTTGTGCTGTCGTTCCAGCCCAGCGCGGCGTGGACGTAGCTGACGCGGTGGCCCGCGTATCCGGCGTCGCTGTCGGTCGTCGTGTCATTGAGCCCAACGAAGCGGTACGACAACCCGTTGCCCCCGAAGCCGCCGGCCAGGTCGGCTACCACCTTACGCCCGGTGTGCGAGCTGATCTCCATGGCGATGCTGCGCTGCGCGACGGCGGTCGGCGCTTTCAGGCTGGCATTGATGGCGCCGCCAGCCATGGTGACGCTCGCCACGTCGGCGTTCGGTCCTTTGATGACGTCGATCTCTTCAAGTGCATCCACGGGCCGCAAGGAGCCGAGCTTGTCGGGCAAGCCATCCACCGAAATTGTGTTGGTCAGGTAGCCGCGGATGGCATAGAGGGGCGGTGCTGTGGGGTCAGCCAATACCGATGCCACGCCGGCCTGCGCCAATGCGGCATTCAATGAGGTCGGCTGTTGGCTGGCCAAGAGACCGCGTGTGACCGTATTGACGGCGTGCGGCATGCTCGTCATCGGCATTTCAACGCGGGTGATGGCGCTGCTGGAGCCTACCGCGAATCCTATGTCGCCCGCGCCATGGACTTCCGACGGCGGTAGTGAGCCGATGTCACGCGGTGAGTCGGGCGCGCCGGCGTTGTCGGCCGCCACAACGGTGAGCGTGCCGTCAGGCAGCACGGAGAGCGCCAGCCCGCTGTTTTGCAGTGCCAACCGGGCCGCGTCTGCGGCCGTCATCTTGCCGTCGATCGGGCCTGCCCAGCGCTCCTTCACAAGGCTGGATGCGAACGACACCGGTTGACCGCTCAACCGCGTGATTTCCATCAGGACATGCTCGAGCGTCGAGTGCTCGATATGCAGTTGCAGCGGCTCGTCAGCCGCCGTGGCATGCGCCTGCTGTGCCATCGACAGTCCGATCAGCACGGCAGCCAGGCCAGGGAGGCGGAACCAGGTAAGAGGCAAGGGCGTCATGAGGGGCAGCGCTGTCACCGTGCGGTGAAGGTCTGGAAAGGACGGAGAACGCAGGACGTTCGCGCCCCCTTGCGCCTGAAACTTCCGAGGCGCTCTGCCGCGTCGAAGAAACAGGCGGATCTGCCTGCTAGGGGCACCCCCGGTCCAGACTGGCGCGATGGTCCAGTCCACACATGCCGAACTGGCGCCTGCCTTTCGCCAGCGCGATCGCCGGGATCCGCTTCTTGTTCATACCCCACCCGTATTTTTATTGGCGTGAAACGGGCGCCAATAACGCACGATCCATGCCACGTTTCCCCTCCGAAGAGGGGGGCGGTTTTTCTCGAGCCGCTTGACGCAGTCTCTCGGCGCACCGTAACGCAGTCTCTGATCTGTTGAGCGCTTCCTTTGGACACACGTCATTGGATGATGGGCGCGATCTTGTTTCGCGCCGCAACAGTTCCTTTCGCGCTGTGGCGCTGCCGTGCGCCGGGCGGCCGCTATGGTTGTGGCCGTCCGTGACTCGTCCTGCTGCCGTGGTGTTTATGCTGTCATCAACGTCTTGCCTTGCCGATGCGCTGGCCGAGCGCATTCGTTCGTCGCTTCGAAGGGCTGCTGAAACGCGTGGACTTGCCGCGCGGCACGAGCGCTTCTATGCCACCGCTCAGGCGCTGCGCTCCGAAATTCTGGAATTGGTGTCCGAAGAGCCGGACGACCTCGCCGTGCTGAAGTGCGTTCAGGCCTTTCGAGAAGAGACGCAAGCATTCAAGCAGTCGCACGCCATTGCGCGACTCGCGTATTCGCCCGAGGTGGACCAGGGCTATCCGTTTCGCGACGAAATGGAGCAGCCCATTCTTATCGCCACGCTGGAGCCGACCGGTCGATCCAGAGACCGCTTCGAGCGTTACCCGGCAGACGCCGTATGGCCGTATCTGCAGGCCGATGTGGCGCCCCGCCTGCGTGGCGCGCTGTACCAACGCACGCTTGTGTGCCGGCGGATGCAGCGCGCTGACCTACGCGACGCGCGCGAGGAGGCACTCACCGGCGAGCTTGGTGTATTTGCGGTGCGGGACATCGACGTTGGCGAATGCCTCGGCGTCTACGGCGGCAGGCTCCTGACGCCCGCCACTTATTACACCTGTCTCGACGATTCCTTCGTGCTGAGCACCACCGCTGGCGGCGTCGATTCCTGGGTCGACGGGGAAAACATCCTGGCGATGGCCAACACGATCTTTACCTACGAACGCGGCAAGGCGGATCGGCAGGCGGAGTCGGGCTACAACATGGAGGCTGCGGTGTTTGAGGCGACTTCACGTTGCGGACGACGCTTTGCCATCCGCGCCTTCTTTGCCACACAGCGCGTGGCCGCCGGTGTTGAGTTGCGCTGGAACTATCGCTATTCGCCGGAGCTGATTCGCCAGCGGTTTGGCGCGTACGCTGCAGTCTAAGGGTAGGACGCCGAATCCATCGCAGCGTCAGCGGCGTCGGTTTCACCAATGCGCTTGCCGACATCCTGTCCAGGAGCTGCGTGCCAAATCACCCCAGGCGAATGGCAAGACCGCTCATTGAAATGGACATGAAAAAGGGCGCTCTACCAAATCAGAGCGCCCCAGCGTGCATCGATCAGTGACGAGCCATCACGGCTCGTGGCGCAGATACCCTTCCTTGCTCGGGTCGGGCATGAAGTACGTCACAACGAGAGACACCGCGCACAGCGCTGTCACATACCAGTAGAACGTCGATTCGGTGCCGGCCTGCTTGAACCACAGCGCCACGTATTCCGCCGAGCCCCCGAACACTGCGTTGGCGATCGCATACGACAGGCCAACGCCCATCGCGCGCACCTCGGGCGGGAACATCTCGGCCTTGATCAGACCGCTGATCGACGTATAGAAGCTGACGATAGCCAGCGCCAGCGTGATGAGGCCGAAGGCCGCGAGCGGGCTCGACACCGTGGCCAGCGCCTTCATGAGCGGCACTGTGCCCAGCACCGAAAGCGCGCCGAACAGCAGCATCGAATTGCGGCGGCCGATGCGGTCGGACAGCGCGCCAAACACCGGCTGCAACACCATGTAGACGAACAAGGCGCCTGTCATCACGTTGGAGGCGGTCTTGGTCTCCATGTGCGCCGTGTTGACGAGGTACTTCTGCATGTACGTCGTGAACGTGTAGAAGATCAGCGAGCCGCCGGCGGTAAAGCCGATCACGCGCAGGAACGCGCCCTTGTGCTGCCACGCGCCGCGGATCGTGCCGGCGTGCTCTGCCTTGCGCGCAGAGGCGGTCTGGGTTTCGTGCAGTGACTTGCGCAGATACAGGGCGATCAGCGCCGTCAGCGCACCCACCACAAACGGAATGCGCCAGCCCCACGCTTTCAGCTCGGCCGTCGTGAGCAGCTGCTGCAGGATCACCAGCACGAGCACCGCGCACAGCTGGCCGCCGATCAGCGTCACATACTGGAACGAGGCAAAGAAGCCGCGCCGCCCCTGCAGCGCCACCTCGCTCATGTAGGTCGCGCTGGTGCCATATTCGCCACCCACTGACAGGCCCTGGAACAGCCGCGCGACGAGTAGCAGGAACGGGGCCAGAGCACCGATCTGCGCGTAGGTCGGCAGTACAGCAATGAGCAGCGAGCCGCCGCACATCATCAGCACGGAGATCATCATTGCCGTGCGCCGGCCGTGCCTGTCGGCAATGCGGCCGAACAGCCAGCCGCCAATCGGCCGCATCAGGAAGCCCGCCGCGAACACACCCGCCGTGTTCAGCAGTTGCGTCGTGCGGTCACCGCTGGGGAAGAACGCCGGCGCAAAGTACAGCGCGCTAAATGCGTAGACGTAAAAGTCGAACCATTCGACGAGGTTGCCCGACGACGCGCCGACGATGGCAAAGATGCGGCGGCGTGTGTCGTGCGGGTCAACCGCATGCGGGGTGGCAGTGCTATCCATGAGGGCGTCTCGGTGTGGTTGTTCTGTGGGCAGCCTAAGCTGACCCTCAGAATTGTAGCGACATGTCGCAGATTGTCGCGCCCCGGAATTGCCCCGATGGATGAGATGGTGTGTTGCGGGAGGCCTGCGGAGGTTACGCAGAAACGGGTACGCTCGGCCTCTTACACCGCGACCGCATGCAGGCGAATACCCAACGCCCGCATGACTTTGAGCACAGTGGCAAAGCTCGGGTTGCCTTCTTCGGACAAGGCCTTGTACAGCCCTTCGCGCGTCATGCCGGTGTCACGTGCGAGCTGCGTCATGCCGCGCGCTCGGGCCACCACGCCCAGCGCGTGGGTGATGAATGCGGGGTCGTCGGCCGCTTCCTCCAGGCACGCGTCCAGATATGCGGCCATGTCGGCCTCGGTCTTGAGATGCTCGGCGGAGTCCCACGGGCGGGTTTTGACGGGTTTGTCGTTAGGCATGGTCACTCCACGTCGAGATGGCGCGACAACTCAATCGCGCGTCGGATGTCGGCTTCCTGTGTCGACTTGTCACCGCCACATAACAGGATGATCAGTACTGCGCCACGCTGGACGAAATACACCCGGTAGCCGGGGCCGTGATTGATGCGTAGTTCACTGACACCAGCTCGGACAGGCTTCACATCACCTGGATGACCCAGTTGTAAGCGGTCGATGCGCACCTGGATACGGCGCTGCGCAGTCTTGTCACGCAGCTTCGAAAACCAGGTGTCGAAAGCGGTGGTGGTGCGGATCGTCAGCATGCGGGGATGCTAAGGATCGCACTTCGACCTGTAAACTATAGTTCACAAATGGTCACAACCGCAATGCCGAGCGGGCTTGTCAACGGGCCCCCTGCCGCACGTTGAACACTGCACGCAGCCCGAGCGCCACCAGGGCCGCCGCCGTACAGAACGTCATCAGTCCCGTCCAGCGCGCGCTCGTCCACGCCAGGCTCGCGCCAGACGCGCCCACCGACATGCCGATGAACAGCGCCGTCATGAATACCGCGTTGATGCGGCTGCGCGCTTCGGGTGCCAATGCATAAATGATGGTCTGGTGCGAGACCAGCGCCGCTTGCACGCCCACGTCAAAGATGAGCGTGCCGATCACGATGGCGATCAGCGATTGCGGGAACAGCGCCATCGCGGCAAACGTCACTGCCATGAGCAACGCGCCACCCGCTGCGATGTGGCCGGGCGCAACGCGGCCCGACAATCGCCCGGCAATGCTCGCGCCCAGCGCGCCCGCGGCACCGGCAAAGCCAAGCAGCCCCGCTTGCCCGGTCGAGAGCCCGAGCGTACCCGTCAGGTGTAACGCCACAGTCGACCAGAAGCCCGAGAACGCAATGCCGATGAACGCTTGCGTGATGGCCGACGCGCGCAGCCGCGGATGCTGCGCGAACAGCGTACCGAGCGAGCGCAGCAACACGAGGTAAGGCTGCCTCGTGGTGGCGGAGGGCGGCGCCACACCAAAGTGCGCGGCGCGTACGGCAATCGCCAGTCCGACAATCGCCACCGCTGAGACGCCGAATGCCGCGCGCCAGCCGAAATGGTCCGCCACGATGCCGCTGAACACGCGTGAGCTGACGATGCCGATCAACAGCCCCGTCATCACCGTGCCGATGTTGCGATTGCGGTTGTGGTCTGTGCTGATGGCGGCGGCGCTGGGCACGAAGTCCTGCGCCATGGTGGCTGACAGCCCCACCGCAAAGCCTGCCGCTGCCAGCAGGGGCAGGTTGGGCGCAAGGCAACTGGCGATGAGCGCCAGCGTGAGCAGCACCGCCTTCCACAGGATGACGATGCGGCGATCGTAGCGGTCGCCCAGCGGGCCGAAGAAAAAGATGCCGCTGGCGTAGCCCGCCGCCGTAAGCGTTGGCAGCACGCCCAAGGCCTGCGGCGCGATGGCGAGGTCGCGGCCGATCAGGCCCAGTAGTGGGTGGTTCAGGTAAATGCACGCCACGCTGATCCCCGCGCCGGCGGTGAGCAGGCGGATCAGCCCTTGGGTGTCAGGTGCGGCAGGTGCGGTGGTGGTATTGGCAGGCGTTGTGGACGCAGGCGAGGTCGACATGGGAACCTCATGGAGGAGATTGCTGCATCGCAGCGAAGCGGCGATCCTAACAACTTTCCTCTGGGCCTGCTGACGGCCAATAACCTTGCTGATGGTGGTGTCAGGCGCGCTGTCCGGCGGGGGCGGGCGCTGAGGCGGGGGTCTCTTCCACGTCTTCGCTATGGCCGCCTTGCACGTCGTGGCCAGCGTTGTCGATCCACAGACGAGCGCGGTCTTCGCCCACGCGCGACAGCTCCATGCGGTATTCGTAGCGGTCGGGTCGGTACAGGCCCTGCAGCAGTTGCACGGGTCGCCCGCTCATTTCGCGCACGATGCGCTGGACGGAAAGCAGCGGCGCGCCCACCGACACATCCAGATACTGCGCCGTCGCCACATCGGCCAATCGCGCGGAAACCACCTGCGACGCCCGGTCGATCCGCACGCCCGAGCCCTCGATCAGCCGCAGCAACGACTGGTTCGCCAGGCGGTCCAGCGTGAGCTTGCTCGTCACGTCCAGCGGCAGCCACGTGGTGATGAGCGCCATGGGCGTGTCTTCCAGGTGGCGCACGCGCACGAGTTTCTTGATCGGCGTGCCGGGCGCGATTTCGAGGCACTTGGCCTCGTCGGGCGGGGCCAGCACGTCTTCAAATTCGACGACGACGGCGGAGGTGCGCTCGCCCACGTCGATGATGTTCTGCAGCAGCGTCTGGGCGCCGCCGCCCATCGTCACCGGGTCATCGGGTTTGACGACAAACGTGCCCATGCCGCGATGGCGGCGCACCAGCCCTTCCTTGACGAGGTAGTCGAACACGCGCCGCATCGTGACGCGCGACGCGCCGAACTGGCGGGCCAGCTCGATTTCGCCCGGCATCGGGCCGTCACTGAACCGGCCCTCAAGAATCTGTTGGCGCAGGACAACGTAGATCTGGTGGTAGAGCGGTACCACGGCATCAGGCATGGCAGTCGTGGTTCCGGGCGTGAGCAGCGAGGTCGAGGGCGAAGTCAGGAGGGGCAACCATCAGCCGATGGTGGGAAGGCGCGGGATGCGTTGGAAAGCCGGGTTGAACGCGGCCGTTTGCCCTTTCATTCGCGACGATAGGGCGTTTTTCCGGGCCTGTAAAGTTGTGTCTTACCCGTTGGCCGGAGGCGTATCCGCAGCCGTTGCTGCGGGATTTTCCCCCTGCCCATAACGGGGATTGCGCTCGCGTATCGAGTTCTTGGGCGCAACCGGCTCGCCCAGCGCATTGACCAGCGCCACGTGGATCGGCGTGCCGCTTTCGCGGTCGCGCAACAGGATCGGGCCTTCGCCGTCGGGCGTGAGGTAGCGGTCGCCCCATTGCATCAGCGCGACGATGGCGGGCAGCAGGTCGACGCCCGCCCGCGTGAGCCGATAGGCGTCGCGCACGCGGTCACCCGGCTCCTGGTATGGCACGCGCCGCAGGATGCCGTACGTCACCAGTGCCTTGAGCCGCGACGACAGGATCGCCGACGAGCACCCGGTGCGGCGCAAAAATTCATCAAACCGCGTCACGCCCGAAAAAGCCTCGCGCAGCACAAGCAGCGTCCATTTCTCGCCGACGATCGACACGGCGGCCGCGATGGAGCAAGGCTGTTCCATCGACGTCACAAGCTCCGACGCCGCTGGGACGGGGAAGGGTTCCGGAATTCTCATGGCAAAAGCATAGTCAATTCTGACTTTACTTGCAAAAGTCAGGGTTTCTGCTAATCTAGCTTCAAATTAGAAAGCCAGGCGGTGATCCCGTGCTGGCGGCCAATAACAACGATCCATCGCGTGAGGAGATCCCCATGCTTTACACCATCCACCGTTACCCCGCCGAATGGATCGACCGCTGGACCATGCACGACGGCTCCATCGCCACCGTGCGCCCGATTCTGCCGCAAGACGCCCCGCTTGAGGCCGCTCTGGTCGAGGGCCTGTCGTCCGAGTCCCGCTACGCGCGCTTTCTAGTGGGCGGTGGCCGCCTGACCGACGAGATGCTCGCCGCCTATACACAAATCGACTACGTGAACCACATGGCGCTGGTCGTGAGCGTGGCGCGCCCCGACGGCACCGGCGAAGACCTCATCGCCGACGGCCGCTTTGTGGTGGAAGACGGTGTGGCCGAGTTCGCCATGCTGGTGGCCGATGCGTGGCAGGGCAAGGGTGTCGGGCGGCGCCTGTTTGCCACGCTGGTCCGCGCTGCGCGGGTGTCCGGCGCGCGTGAGGTCTTCGGTGAAGTGCTGTCCATCAACCGCCGCATGATCAGCCTCGCACGCGATGCGGGTTTCCGCGTGGCCAATGTGCCGGGCGACGCCACCGTCTGCACCGTGCGCCTGCCGCTGGCGGCGGCCGAAGCCGTCATGACGCCATTCGTTTTCGCCTGAACCGTCCCAGTTTCGCGTGCCTGCGCCCATGCAGGCGCGCTGACCGTGTGTCTCTTTCGCCGCCGTTGGGCGGCTTCTTTTTTGGCTGATTCATCGATATTGATGGTGCTCACAGCAAAAAATCATCGCTTTTGCGGATGAATGGATGCGCATAGACTCATCCCGCGTGGCCCGGTGCGTGGGTGCCCCCCACCTGCGTGCCGGTGCCGCCTTGTTCAATCCCTGCCGCCTTTGCCCCGACCATGAGCGACGTCACCCCCGTGCTTGCACCGTTTCACCTGGCTTTTCCTGTCCACGACATTGCCGCGGCGCGCGCCTTTTATGGCGGCATCCTCGGTTGCCCGGAGGGCCGCAGCTCGCCGGACTGGGTGGATTTCAATTTCTACGGCCACCAGATCGTCGCCCATCTCGCGCCCGACGAAATCGGCCACCGCAAGACCAGCGCCGTCGATGGCGACAACGTGCCCGTGCGCCACTTCGGCGTGGTGCTTTCCATGTCCGAGTGGGAAGCCGCCGCCGATAAGCTGCGCGCCGCCGGCATCGCGTTCATCATCGAGCCGCACATCCGCTTCAAGGGCGAAGTGGGCGAGCAGGCCACGATGTTCTTCCTCGACCCGTCGGGCAATGCGATGGAGATGAAGGCGTTTGCCAACATGGCATCGCTGTTTGCCAAGTAAGGCGGCGCGGCGCGCGCGTATCCTTGCGCTTCTCTTCTGATCCGCGCGCCTCATGCTTCGAGAACTCAAGACCTTCATCGCCGTCGCTCGGCACGGCACCTTTGCGGGCGCGGGCGAGCGCATCGGCCTGACCCAGTCGGCAGTGAGCGCGCAGATCCAGCGGCTGGAAGAATCGCTCGGCTTTCAATTGTTCGATCGCACGGGGCGCTCGGCCACGCTCAATGCCGCCGGGCGCGATGCGCTGGCGCTGGCCGAGCACATCGTCACGCTGTACGACCGTCTGGGCGACCAGGCCGGCGGCAACGAGCAGCGCGGCCTGGTGCGCATCGGCGCGATTGCCTCGGTGCAGACGTCGTTCCTGGTGGATGCGCTGGTGCAGTTCCGCGGCGAGTTTCCGCATTGCCGTGCGCGCATCGTGCCGGGCGTCTCGCTTGATCTGCTTGGCTTGGTGGATGCCGGCGAGATCGACCTCGCCGTGCTGATCCGGCCCCCGTTTGCGGTGCCGGCCGATCTGGAATGGCGCACGCTGGTGGCCGAACCGTTTGTGCTGCTGGTGCCGGCCAGCGTGCCCGGCGATGACTGGCGCGCGCTGCTCACGCGTGAACCGTTCATCCGCTACGACCGCCGCTCGTTCGGCGGCCGCCGCGTCGACCAGTTCCTGCGCGACCAGCGCATCACCACGCACGACGTGATTGAACTCGACGAGCTGCAAGGCATGACGCAGCTCGTGGCGCGCGGGCAGGGCGTCGCACTCGCCCCGCAGACCGCCGCGCAAGACGGGTGGCCGTCCGGCACACGTGCCATCAGCCTGGGCGACGCCACCTTCTACCGCGAGATCGGCCTGATCGAGCGCCCCCGCCACAGTCGCCAGCCCATTGCGGGGCGGCTTGCCGATTGCATTGACGAAGCCGCGCGTCCGCATCAGTGATGCGGTGTGCCGCGGGCACTCAACCGATCAAAAGCTCAGGCTCTGTTCGATTTCCTGAACCTTGCGCCGCGCCAGCGCCAGGTTCGATTTGTTCTTGTCGAGCACGACGTAGAGGAACAACCCGGGCTTGCTCGCGACGGGGCGAATGATGTGGTACTGCTTGCTGAGCGTAATCAGGATGTCGTCAATGACGTCGTCGAGCTTGAGCGCCTGCATGGTCTTGAGCTTGGCGCGTACCACCTCGGTATTGCCCGCTGCGGCGAGTTCGAGGTCGATCCCATCGCCTGCCGATGCGAGGATCATGCCGCTGGCGCTGTCGACCAGCATGGCGCACATCGCACCGTCGAAGGTTGCGAGATGGGTAATGGAACTGTTGAGATTGCTCATGATTGGACTCCCCCCGATGGTGTGAGTAGGTTGTGGCGATGAAATCAGTGCGACCACGGCCAATGCGGCTAGGCGGGTCGGTGCAGCAAAGACATGGCGGGCAGCGCAGCGAGTTCTTCTGCGATGCGCTTGGCCTCCCACAGGGCGCGTCCGAGCACGGCATCGTGCCGGTTCGCCATGCACACCTGCACGATCGCGGACTGGCGCACGGGCTGGAACACCATGGTCCCCATGTCGGTTTCGAGCACCATGCGGTGGCAGGTGTTGAATTGCATCTCGCGCCCCAGCGCACGCACCACCGACATGACCGTGCTGGTCATGGCCGAGAGGCGTGCCGCGCTATAGCGCGTTGGGTCCAGCGCAGAGGCAATCGTGAAGCCGTCGAGCGTACAGAGCGTCGCGGCGGACAGGTCGGGTAGCGCATCGGCGTACCTCGTCAGCACCGCCGTGGCGGCGTGCGTGAGTTCGGTTGGAACGGGGGATGCTGCTGCGTTCATGTTTGCAGGGTGTAGAGCATGATTTCGACGATATCGAGCATCTGTGCCGGCTCTCGGACATCGGCCATGACCACCGGAATGGCCCGCCCGAGCACCTGGCTGAGCCGGGCGGAAAACGCATCGACCTGGGCGGGCGTGGCCGGCCGCGCCACGAGCACCAGCGTGGATGGCTGCGTGGGTTCCGAGGCGATGCGACGCAGCAGCGGGATGCAACGCTCGCCGACGTCGGGAGCGTTGACGTCAACCATGACGATCGCGCCGGCGATGACGGAGATGAGCCAATCCCGCAGGAAATCGAAACGGTCCTGCCCGGGGCTGCCGTAGACCTGCAGCAGTTCGCCGTTGCCCAGGTCCACCTCGCCGAAGTCGACGCCAACGGTTGTGGTGGCCTTGGCGGACGCGTGGCGATCAAGATTGGGCACATCGCAATCGATGGTCACCTCACCGCATAGCGTGCGAATGGCTGTTGTCTTGCCGATGCCCATCGGGCCGAAAATACCAATGCGATGCATTCAGTGTCGGCCTTGTAGCTGATGGCGAGACGTCCGCAGCCAGCGCCCGACGACGTCGAAGAAGCGGTTGTGCGAAACACTTGCGTTGGCGGGCGTGGTCGCCACGGGAGCATCGCGGTGCACGTCGATCTGCAGGGCGCCAAGCCGATTGAGCGTGCGCAGCAGCAGGCGGGCCTCTTCCTGTTCAAGTCCGCCGTCCGTCGTCAGCCAACGCAGGCTGACCGCGCGATTGGTCATGGTTGCCATCGCCCGCCGGAAACGCAGCGCCTGCAGATGCATCTCGAGCGTGACCCAGCGCAGCAGGCGGTAGGTCGGCTCGGGGCTGGCCTCAGTTGTTTGCGTGGGGAGGGATTCGACGGGTGCGGTGCTCGGACGCGCGGGTTTGTCCATGAGACGCAGCGCGATGCGATCCAGCGTCACCCAGAGGTCCGGCAGGCTGAACCCGAGTGGCAAGTGGAACGCGTCGTCGCCGTGGCTGGATTGTGGTGTTTCGTCGAGCCAGATCTTGATGGGAGCTACAGCGACCGCATCGGCCGACCCGGGAGCGAGTACCACCACATCGGCCTGGCCGGGCAGGACTTCATCCCATTGATAGAGCGAGCGACCGACAAGCGCGCCGATGCCTGAGCGCAGCCGGCGCTGCAGACCTTCATCAAGATGCTGCAATGAGATGCGGCCACGTCGATGATCCACGCGCGCGTGGCTCGGTGCGAGCGGCTCCATGCCTGTTCCCCCCAATTCAGATATCCCGAACCACGAGAACGGCCGGCGCATTGCGCGGTACTTCTGCGTGGAGATGCGGCATGCATGCCGGGGCTTGATCAAGCCACTGGTGCGCTGCCTGCTGTTGTTTGTGTCTCGATTCCGGCGCCGTTCTGGCGCCCGTCAATCGGTGAGCGAGAGGCTAGCATCGTCATCGGCGCCTTTGGGCGGGCCTGAGGAATCTTGAGTTTTGCTTGTGAATCGCTGAGCAGTCCGGGAGGGGAACGAAGTGACGAGACACAGGCTCGGCATCGGTGATGCCGGATATACGCCGCGGCTCATTGACCGGGCGTTATATCGGCTCGTATATTACGGCCGGTCATCCATCCACTTTCCCGGGTCTGTCATGCAACGTTTCTTGTCGCGCGCGCACGTGCGCACCATTGGTCTGGTCGCCGCGTTGTCGCTGGGCTTGGCAGCGCCCGCGCATGCGGCGGACCTCGTTGTTTCAGCGGCCGCCAGCCTGACCAACGCCTTCAAGACGATTGCGCAGCAGTACGAAGTGCTGCATCCGGACACCAAGGTCGTGCTCAACTTTGGCGCGTCCGACGTGCTGATGCAGCAGATCGTGAAGGGTGCCCCCGCTGACGTGTTTGCCTCTGCCGATCAGGAAGCAATGAACAAGGCCGTGGCCGAGAAAGTCATCAAGGCTGAGACGCGCCACGACTTTGTCGCCAACCGGCTCGTGCTGATCGTGCCGGCCGCAGGCACGGTGCCCGTGCATGCCCTGACCGATCTCACGAGGCCCGACGTGAAGCGTGTGGCGATCGGCAATCCGGCGTCGGTGCCGGTGGGCCGCTACGCCAAGCGTGCGCTGGAAGCGGCCAAACTGTGGGAGCCGGTAGAGGCCAAGGCGGTGCTGGCGCAGAACGTGCGGCAGGCGCTGGACTATGTGTCCCGCGGCGAGGTCGAGGCCGGCCTGGTGTTTTCCACCGATGCCGCCATCGCCGCCGACAAGGTGAAGGTGGCGAGCCCCGTGCCACTGAATGTGCCGCTCACGTACCCGATCGCCGTGACATCCGGCACGAAGCAGCCGCAGTCGGCGGCCGACTTTGTGGCGTATGTGCTGTCGCCGGCGGGCCAGTCGGTGCTGGCCCGGTACGGTTTTCTGAAACCTTGATTACGCGGTAGCCGGTTGACCCGCGCGCTCGGCATCCTGCTTGGGCGTGCGGTGAATGCGCAGCACCAGGAAGGCACCCGCCACGCACAGCCCGCCCGAGATCATGGAAGCGAGCGTGTAGTTGCCCAGCGAAGCGCGCATCATGCCCGCGCCCAGCGTGGCAAACGCCGCGCCCAACTGATGCCCCGCGACGATCCAGCCGAACACGATGGGCGCGGCGGCCTTGCCGAACACGTCGTTGGTCAGGCGCACGGTGGGCGGCACGGTGGCAATCCAATCCAGGCCGTAGAAGACGGCGAACACCGGCAGGCCGAAGAACTCGAAGCCGAACGCATACGGCAGGTAGATCAGCGACAGCCCGCGCAGGCCGTAGTACCAGAACAGCAGCACGCGGCTGTTGTAGCGGTCGGACAGCCAGCCCGACAGCGTGGTGCCCACCAAGTCGAAAATCCCCATTGCGGCGAGCAGGCTCGCCCCTTTCACTTCAGAGAAACCGTGGTCTGCGCACATGGCGATGAAGTGCGTGCCGATGTAGCCGTTGGTGCTCGCACCGCAAATGAAGAAGCTCGCAAACAGCAGCCAGAAATCGCGCTTGCGTGCCGCCTGCACGAGCGTCTGCATGGCCAGGGTGATCGGGTTGGCGCGCGGGCCTTGAGCGGCTTCCGGCGCATCGGCGGGTTCGCCATAGGTGCGCAGTCCGACGCTCTTGGGCGATTCCGGCAGCAGCAGCCACACGACCGGCAACAGCAGCGCCAGCGCGCCGGCCACGATCAGCACCACCGGGCGCCAGCCGTAGCTCTCGACCACCGCGGCCATCATCGGCAGGAACACGAGCTGGCCCGTGGCCGAACTGGCCGTCAGGATGCCCATGGCCAGCCCGCGATGCGAAGTGAACCAGCGGTTGACCACCGTCGCGCCCAGTGTGATGGCCGCCACGCCCGTGCCGCCGCCCACCATCACGCCCCATAGCAGCACCATCTGCCACGGCTCATGCATCATCGCCGAGAGTGCCGTGCCCGACACCAGCACCGCCAGCGCACCCAGCACCGTCGGGCGGATGCCGAAATACTGCATCGATGCCGCCGCAAAGGGCCCCGTCAGGCCGTACAGCGCAATGCCGATCGAGATGGCCAGTGAGATCGTGCTGCGGCTCCAGCCAAATTCGTGTTCGAGCGGCAGCATCATCACGCTGGGCGTGGCGCGTGTGCCGGCCGCGCACAGCAGGATCAGGAATACCACCGCGAGCGCAAGCCAGCTGTAGTGGAAACGGGGGGCGATGAGGCGGGCAAGTCGCTGCATGGGGCGTCCGATTGTTCGATGCTTTTTCGATTCTTGTTGGGGCGACAATATCGCATTCGTTACCGGTCGGTAACAACGTGGTTGCGATAGTAGGTACCGATCGGTAACATGTCAAGCTGCATTCGAATGACACCGGCGTGGCCGGGGGTTTGCCTCCCACCGCGCTTGCAGGAGCATCACCATGGCCACGCTCAATCGTCGCGGACCTCGCGCACTTTCCACCACCGTTGATCAGCCCAAGCCGACGCCGCGCCGCATCAGCGGCGAGGACGCACACGCCAGCCTGCTTGAAGCGGCTCGTCAACTGTTTTACTACGAAGGCGTGCGGGCCGTTGGTGTCGAAGCCGTGGTGGAGAAGGCCGGCGTCAACAAGATGAGCCTGTACCGCCAGTTCAAGTCGAAGGACGATCTCGTCATCGCCTACCTGGAGCGCAGCGACGAGAGCTTCTGGGGCTACTTCAACGCCAGCATGGCCAAGCACCCGGACGACGCGCGCGCGCAACTGCTGCAGTTCTTCATCGATGTCTCCGAACGCGCCTCACGCCCCGGCTACCGGGGCTGCCCGTTCGTGAATGTGGCGGCGGAGTTTCCGGACCTGACGCATCCGGCGCGGCAGTTTGTCCAGCGCAACAAGGCGCTGCTGCTCACTCGCCTGCGTGATCGCGCCCAGGCCGCCGGGGCGGCCGATCCCGATGCGCTGGCCGATGACCTGGCTTTCCTCATCGAAGGCGCCTATACCGCCAGCCAGACCTTCGGCACCGATGCGCCGCGCCTGATCAAGAGCCTGCCGCGCACGGCACGCGTGTTGCTCGATGCGGCTATCCCCGCGCGCAAACCGGACTGATGTTGTAGCGCGCTCACGCAGACAAGACATGGGCGCGCGGGTGTCGTGGGATGCCGCTACACTCGCTGGCATTGTTGCTTCGGCTGCACCTTGATGACGCCCAACCAAGCCCCGCTGTCTCCCGTTCGTACGACACCCGCCACGCCGCTCACGTTGCCGGCTGCGCTGTCGCAGGCGCAACGCGCGCTCGATCGCATCGTGCTCGGCAAGCCGCTGCAGATTCGTCTGGCGCTGGCGTGTCTGCTCGCACGCGGGCATCTGCTGCTGGAAGACCTACCCGGTGTGGGCAAGACCACGCTGGCGCATGCGCTGGCCCGCACGCTTGGCCTGCAATATCAGCGCGTGCAGTTCACGAGCGATCTGCTGCCCACCGACCTGATCGGCGTGTCGATCTACGTGAAAGAGAAGGGCGCATTCGAATTCCACCCGGGGCCGCTGTTCGCGCAGGTGGTGCTGGCCGATGAAATCAACCGCGCCACGCCTAAGGCGCAAAGCGCGCTACTCGAAGCGATGGCCGAAGGGCAGGTCACGCATGACGGGGCGACGTATCCGCTGCCCGAGCCGTTCTTCGTGATTGCTACGCAAAACCCGCTGAACCAGATCGGTACGCATCCGCTGCCGGAATCCCAACTGGATCGCTTCACGATGCGGCTGTCGCTGGGTTATCCCGATCAAAGTTCCGAACGTGCGCTGTACCTCGGCGGCGGTGCGCCGCAAGACATCGAGCCGGTGTTGAGCGCCGCGCAGGTCATCGCCTTGCAGACGGCTGCCGATGCCGTGCACGTGGCACCGGCGCTGGTCGACTACGTGCTCGCACTGGTGAATGCCACGCGCACCGATGCACAGGTGCAGATGGGCCTGTCGCCGCGCGCCGGGCTGGCGTTGCTGGCGGCTGCGCGTGCCTGGGCGCTCATTGATGACCGCGATGCCGTGCTGCCCGAAGACGTGCAAGCCGTATTCAAGGCTGTGGCGGCGCACCGGTTGTTGCCCACGGGCGGCACGCTGTCGGCAACCGCACTGGCGCAGCGGCTGCTCGATACGGTTGCCATTCCCTAAGTAGGCAGCGCCATGGCGCGATTGCGATCCCTGCTGCTCGCGCCGTTGCGTCTGCTCGGTACGGGCCTGGCGATGCTGCCCGGCATACGGTTTGTGCGGGCACGCGTGCAACGCTTTCTGCAGCGACCGCGCAAGCCGCGCGAAGGCCGCATCCGGCTGGACCGCAATCACGTCTACATCCTTCCCACAGCGGCCGGCGGCGGCTTTGCGCTGCTGCTGGTGGTGATGCTGCTCACCTCGCTCAACTACAACGTGAGCCTGGGCTTCCTACTGACGTTCGTGCTGGCTGGCGTGGCGGCGTCGGCCATGTGGCAGACCCATCGCAACCTCGTTGATCTGGAAGTGCGCGGCGCGGCGGGCGATGCCGTGTTTGCCGGGCATGCGTTGAATGTGGGCGTGGCATTGGCCAATGTCACGCCATGGGCGCGTGTGGGGGTGGACGTGAGCGCCGCGCAAGCCGCCGCGGTGGAAACGTCGCTCGACGCGCAGGACGCCGTGGTGGCCGCGTTGTCTTTCGCCGATCAGCCGCGCGGCTGGTTCAAGTTGCCGCGCCTGACGGTGTCGACGCGTTTTCCGCTTGGCCTGTTTCGCGCGTGGAGTTATGCCGATGCGCCGCTGACCGTGCTCGTCTATCCCGCGCCCGAACCCTCTGCGCCGCCGTTGCCCGCCAGCTTTGCGCCCGACCCTGGCGACGAAGACGACACGCGCGCCGCCCGCACCCATGTCGAAGAAGCCGCAGACCAACTGCGCACATACCGCCCCGGCGACGCACTGCGCAGCATTGCCTGGAAACACAGCGCGCGGCTCGATACCTGGATGAGCCGCACCGGCCAGCAAGTCCGTCACGCGCAATGCGTGCTTGCGTGGGAAGCATTGCCGCCCTCGATGAACGTGGAGCAACGCCTGTCGCGCCTGTGCGCCTGGGTGCTGGCCGCCGAGCACGCGCCCGCCGGTGATGAGCCCGAATACACGCTGAGCCTGCCGGGCGTTGTCATTGGTCCGGCGAGAGGTGCCGCGCATCGGGATGCGTGTCTGCGTGCGTTGGCGTTGTGGGGCAAGCCTGCGATGCCGGAAGGCGAAACCGCATGACGACGACTGCCACCATCGGCACCGAAGCGGCCGCCTTCGGCTCGGCCCGCGCATTGACGCACCGCGAGCATGGCTGGCTCATTGCGCAGCTTGCCGTCGTGCTCGCGCCGCTGCTGCGTGCGCTGCCGCTCGTCACGTGTGCCGTGTTCGGCGTGCTGCTGCTCTGGCGCGCGCTGCTGTGGGTGCGGGGCGCGCCATTGCCGGGCAAGTGGGTGCTAGGGCTGACGGGCGTGGCCACGCTGGTCGTGACGCTGGCACTCGCCATGCGCACCGGCGGAAACATCGGCCGGGACTTGTCGGTGGCGCTGCTTGGCGCGTTTCTCGTGCTCAAGCTGATGGAATCGCACACCGTGCGCAACGGCGTGCTCGTCACGCAGCTGTGCTGCTTCCTGTTGCTCTCGCAGGTGCTGTTTGACCAGCCGCCCTGGCTGGCCGCCACCATGCTGGCGACCGTGGCGCTGCTGTTGCGCAACTGGCTGTTGCTGCTGCATCCGCAGGCGCGCGCGCGCGTGTCGCCTGCGCGTGTGCTTGCGCGCCTGGTGCTCATGGGTTTGCCGTGCGCGGCAGTGCTGTTCCTGTTGTTTCCGCGGCTGGATCATCCGCTGTGGCGCCTGCCGCAAACAGCCGACACCGCAGTCAGTGGCCTGTCTGATCGCATGGCGCCCGGCTCTGTCGGCCAGTTGATCCTGTCCGACGATCTTGCCTTCCGCGTTGACTTTGTCGGCGCGCCGCCACCGCTCGACACGCTCTACTGGCGCGGCATGGTGCTGTGGCGTTTCGATGGCCAGACATGGACGGCTGCATCGATGCGGCAACGTCCCGCACCGGAAAGCGTACCCAATTCTGCGGACGCAATCAGCGGCGCGCCGGGTGTGTTCGACTACAACATCACGCTGGAACCGACGCGCCAGCGCTGGCTGTTTGCGCTCGATCGTGGCCAGTCGATCGAGGCGCGCGACGGCACCGGCCGCAGCATCGACGGCGAATTCATCAGCACACAGCCGCTCGACCAGCGCGTGCGCTATCACGCGCGGTCTCGGTTGCCCGGGCGCAATCGCACGGATGACGCGGGTGCCCTCGACCCGCTCACGCAGCAGATGGCGCTTGCGTTGCCGCCGGGCAACCCGCAGGCGCGCGCACTGGCAGCGCAATGGGCACCGCTGCCGCCGGCCGAGCGCGTATCGGCAGCCCTCAAGCTATTCGGCCGCGCACCGTTTGCCTACACGCTTGAACCGGAGCCGCTGCAGGATCAGCAGATTGACGATTTCCTCTTCCGCACGCACCGTGGTTTCTGCGAGCACTACGCGGGCAGCTTCGTCTTTCTGATGCGCGCGGCGGGCGTGCCAGCACGTGTGGTGGTCGGTTACCTCGGAGGCGAGGTGAACGCCATGAGCGGTGACATCATCGTGCGCCAGTCCGATGCACATGCTTGGGCTGAGGTGTGGCTCGACGGACGCGGCTGGGTGCGTGTGGACCCGACCGCCGCCGTCGCGCCGCAACGCGTTGAACGCGGCTTGGCCGCCGCTGTGCCGGCGAGTGAATTCCGCTCGCGCCGTGCGGAAGAACCGGGCTGGCTGCGCAGCGTGCGCTGGGGGCTCGATGGCCTCATCAGCGGCTGGAACAGCTGGGTGCTCGGCTACGACCGCAATCGCCAGGCGCGCCTGTTTGCGTGGCTGGGGCTCGATGCGGCGGACCCCCGCGCGGTGCTGTGGGGCGTGTCGGGCCTCTTCCTGCTCGCGGCGCTGCCGCTTTTGTGGCAGCAACGCAAGCCCAAGCCTGACCCGGTGCAAGCCCAGTGGCAGCGCTTGTGTGACAGGCTGGCGCGGCATGGTTGCACGCGTGGCGTTGCCGAAGGCCCGATGGCCTATGCCGAGCGCGCTGCCACGCAGTTTCCACAAGCGGCACAGGCGTTGCGCGATGCCGCCGCCGGCTATGTCGCCCTACGCTATGGGCGTGACGATGGCGATGCGCAAGCGCGTGCCCGGCGGTTCACGCAATGGCGCGAAGCCGTTGCGCAAGTTCGCCTGGGCTAACGCGCAAGCTGTTGATCGGCTTAGAAGATGTGCCCCAAATGCGGGCACCCGCGCGGTGGATCCAGCACGCTGGTCATTCACCTGTGATGGAATATTTTCCGATCCAGGGATTAAATATTTCGGATAGATAACTCGGGCAGTGCAATAACTGCACGCAGTTTCCCGATTGCAGATAATCGGTGCGACACAGTCGCGCAGGGCATGCGCATTATCGGTGCATATTCGATTGAATTAGACGTCGATACCCTCACTGGCACAGCGGGAACCTTTCTCATACGATAGTTTTCGTAACGTTTCCGCTGCACTGCAACGTTTGCAGAGAACACCCGCCCAGGTGGGTTTCCGGGCAGCAGCGGTTTCGCAGATTCCGCAGGAGCCATACCAATGCATCGACCGAAACGCATGCTTGTCGAGAATGTCGCGTGGGCGCACGAAACAGCCGCGCGCGACCCCGGATTCTTTTCGCGTTTGGCCCAAGGCCAACAACCCCAGGTGTTATGGATTGGGTGTGCAGATAGCCGTGTGCCGGCTGAAACCATTACCCATTCCAACCCGGGCGATTTATTCGTCCACCGCAATATCGCCAATCTTG